>Ga0308157_10007375_pt1 | contig 12812 bp, 11 predicted proteins | sample PhyBR1_FD_201035 | JGI IMG/M metagenome (GOLD analysis project Ga0308157, IMG submission 201035) | Phyllosphere microbial communities from UC Gill Tract Community Farm, Albany, California, United States - DLSLB.R1 | ecosystem: Host-associated > Plants > Phyllosphere > Unclassified | place: USA...
CATTTGATGAAGACGAAAATGGCGGTCATCATGGTCGGAACCTCCCGTTCAAGCGGAGGTGCATAGCGGATGGAAACGGCATGGGTAAGGCTCCGGCGACACTGACGGCCCCTCCAGTCGATTACGAGGCGGCCTACAACAATAGAGAACGCGTGCCGGGACATCCGGCGATCCTGAAACGATGGCGAGAAGACTCGGCCCGCGTCATCGACGCCCGGCGGCCGGAAACCGTCGAATACGGCCCCGGCGAGCGCCAGAAGATGGAGTGGTTCGACGCCGGCGCGGGGTCGCCGACCGCCCTCTTCATCCACGGCGGCTACTGGCAGGCGCTGGACCGGGCCTGGTTCGCCTGGGTGGCGCCGGCCCTGCTGGATCAGGGGATCAGCGTCGTCATCCCCGGCTATGATCTGGCCCCGACGGTCAAGGTCGGCGCCATCATCGCCCAGATGCGCCGGGCGACCGAACTGGTGCGCGACCGCACCGGCAAGCGGCCCCTGGTCTTCGGCCATTCGGTCGGCGGGCACATGGCGGCCTGCATGCTGTCCGAGGGTCGCGCGCGGGCGGCCCTGGCCATCTCGGGCGTCTTCGACATCGAGCCCCTGATCCACACCTCGCTGAACGCGGCCCTGGGGCTGGACGCCATGACGGCGCGGGCCCTGTCGCCCATCTACTGGCCCGCGCCGAACGGCGGGGCGCCGGGCGGGCGGGCGCTGGACTGCTGGGTCGGCGGGGCGGAAAGCAACGAGTTCATCCGCCAGAGCCGCAGCATGGCCGCCGAGTGGGGCGGCAAGGGCGCCGACACCCATGTCGAGGTGCTGGACGGGCTGGATCACTTCACCATGCTGGACCCCCTGGCCGACAAGGACAGCAGCATGGTCCGGCGCCTCGTGACGCTGGCCACCGCCGAATAGGCGACCGGTTACCGGGATTGATCGGCGCTCCCTTGACGGGGGCGCCGTGAACCGCCGATCTGCGGGCCTGAAAAGTCCGAAGGAGACCCCATGCGACACGACCGCCTCAGCGTGCTGACCGCCCTCGAAACTCAAGGGGTCGTCCCGGTCTTCTATCACGCCGACCCCGAGGTCTGCGCCGAGGTGATCCGCGCCTGCGCCCGCGGCGGGGCCAAGGCCATCGAGTTCACCAACCGCGGCGACTTCGCCTGGGAGACCTTCACCGCCCTGTCCAAGCAGTTCGCCCAGACCGATCCCGACATCATCATGGGCGTCGGCTCGATCCTGGATGCGCCGACGGCGGCTCTCTACCTGGCGTCGGGCGCACGCTTCGTCATCAGCCCCTGCCTGGTGCCCGAGGTGGCGCAGGTCTGCAACCGCCGTCAGGTCGCCTATTCGCCGGGCTGCGGCTCGGTGCGCGACATTTCCGAAGCGCAGAGCCTGGGCTGTGAGATCGTCAAGCTCTTCCCCGGCGCCTCGGTCGGCGGCCCCGACTTCGTCAAGGCGGTGCTGGGCCCCATGCCCTGGACCAAGATCATGCCGACCGGCGGCGTCGACCCCGACGAAGCCTCCATCGCCAAGTGGTTCGGCTCGGGCATCGTGGCGGCGGGCATGGGCTCCAAGCTGATCACCGACGCGGCGATTCAGGCCAAGGACTGGGCTGGGATTGAAGCCAAGGTGCGCCAGACCGTCGAGGCGATCGCGGCCTTCCGAAACAAGTAGCAACGCCTCTCCCTCCCCTTCATGGGGAGGGAGGTCGCGCTCAAGCGGCGAGCGATAGCGCCCCAAAGAAGAAGGCCCCGCCGGTCGAACCAGCGGGGCCTTCCTATTCAGAACCCGAAGCGCCTCAGGCGGCTTCGGCGGCGGCCTTGGCCAGCTTGGCCTGGTGGGCGGCCATGCCGGCGGCGATCAGCTCGGCGGCTTCGCCGGCGTCGCCCCAACCGTTGACCGTGACCGACTTGCCCTTCTCCAGATCCTTGTAGCGGGTGAAGAAGTGCTCGATCTGCTCGATCAGGATGGCGGGCAACTGACGGTAGCTGGAAACCTCGGTGTAGTAGGGGTTCAGCTTGTCGACCGGCACGGCCAGGATCTTCTCGTCGCCGCCGGCTTCGTCGACCATCTTCAGCACGCCGATCGGGCGCGAGCGGATGACGCAGCCGGGCACCACCGGGGTCGGGTTCAGCACGATGACGTCGCAAGGATCGCCGTCGTCCGACAGGGTGTGCGGCACGAAGCCGTAGTTGCCCGGATAGTACATGGCGGTGTGCAGGAAGCGGTCGACGAACAGGGCGCCGGATTCCTTGTCCATCTCGTACTTCACCGGCAGACCGCCTTGCGGGATCTCGATGATGACGTTGATGTCCCACGGCGCATTCGGGCCGACCGGAATGGCTTCGATGTTCATGTTACGCTCTTGTTGCAGGTGCGAACGGGGAGTTTGGGGCGCGTGATAAGCTCTGCGTCGCCGAACAGCAAGCTTCAGGGGCCGTTTGCGGGCGATCGCCCTTGCTCCATAGGCCGAACTGAAGGCATCAACAGGGCATGACCCTGTTCGACTGGATCGCCCTCAGCCTCTTCTTCATCGCCTGGCTCGGCTATGGCCCGATCCTGGGGCTGATCGCGCGGCGCAGCGGATCGCTGAACGACGACATGCTGGTGGTCCGCGACAGCTGGATGACAGCCATGACCCATCGCGAGATGCGGCTGATCGACAGCCAGTTGATGGGCCACTCTATCAACTCCGCCTCCTTCTTCGCCTCGACCAACCTGCTGCTGATCGCGGCGGTGGCCGGCATCCTGTTCGGCGGCGAGAACGCGCTGAAGGGCTTCGCCGCCGTGGGCGCCGAGGCGGTGCCGATGAAAATTCTGGAGGCCAAGCTGGCTCTGGTTCTGGTCTGCCTGGCCCGCGGCTTCCTCGATTTCATCTGGTCGCTGCGCCAGATGAACTACGCCCTGGCCCTGATCGGCGCCGCACCGGAAATCCACACCGAGACGGACCGCGTCGCCTATGGCCATGCGGTGGCCCAGGTGCTGAACCCGGCCCTGGGCGGTTTCAGCCAGGGGGTGCGGGGCTACTACTTCGCCCTGGCGGCGGCGGCCTGGCTGTTCGGGCCTCTGTGGCTGGCGCTGGGCGTGATCTCGGCCTTCGGCCTTCTGGTCTGGCGTCAGGCTGGGTCGCCGGCCGCGCGGGCCGTGCGGGCGGCCCGACGGCTGCTGGAGCGCAGTTAGGCCCGACTTTGGTCTTATTGCAGCCGCGAACGATTCGTGCGGACAGCCATCCTTACCCGGCGTAACTGCGAAACGGATTTACGTAACAGCCTGTGATCGCGAGTCAAAAATCGGCGCTTGAAATTTTGTGCGCTGCAACCTAATTTGGCTTTCGACGCTTTCGGGCGTCTTGCCCTTCCTGGGCGTTTCCTCCCTATAGACTTTATATGCCGCGCCCCCGGGCGCGGCTTTTTTTTGGCCTACGCAGGGTCAGGCGGCGAAGTCTTGACCCAGAGCCGCAATGACCCGGTTCAGCCCTGACTGGCAGCGCCCCCAACCGACCGAGGGGCCGCCCGAGGCCTCGTCCCAGTAAAGTCGCCGGTTCAGCTCGATCTGGATCGCCTCGAAGCCTTCCTCCGGCCGCCCCCAGAGCTGGGTCGCATACCCGCCCGCGTAGGGCCGATTCAGCGCCACGCGCCAACCCATGGCCTCAAACAGCGCCCGCAACCGCCGCGTCAGGTCCGTCTCGCAACTGGCGCCATGCCGGTCGCCCAGCACCACGTCCGGCCCGTTCGGTCCCGTGGCGCGCGACGGCATGGAGTGCCAGTCGACCAGAACCGCGCGGCCATGACGCCCCAACGCCGCCTGCATCAGGTCGCCGAGGGCTTCATGATAGGGCTGATGCACCCTGGCGATCCGCCCAACCGCCTCCTCCCGCGTCAGGCGGCGGTCGTAGAGCGGCGCACCATCGCCGGCCAAGCGCGGAATGACGCCGTATCCGGCCTGGGTCTTCAGCCCCGGCGGCGGCGTCGCCGACACCCCGTCGATCAAGATCGGGTCCAGTTCCTCAGGCGCACGGTTCAGATCGACATAGGCTCGGCCTATGCGCCCGGCGATCAGCGCCGCCCCCGCCGCCGCGCCCGCGCCCAGCAGCCGATCCACCGCCGCATCCTCGGCGCTGCGCAGCGACATCTCGGACAGAGCCTCGGCCGCCGCCATGTCTTTGGGATAGAGCTCCCCCGAATGCGGCGAGGCGAACACCAAAGGCGTCGCACGTCCGCGAAGGACGGGGACAAGGCTGAAGGTCGCGTCGGTCGGCGCTGGGCTCATGGCTTGGCCATAGACTGATTTATCCCCGACCGCGCCCTCTACGCGCTCGCCCTAGGGATGATTTTCACCGCGAGTTTACCGATCAGCGCCTAGGGTCCGCTTCGATATTCAAGGACTTGACCCTGCATGGCGCGTATTCTGCTGGCCGAAGACGACGGCTCGCTTCGAGGCTTCCTGACACGCGCGCTGGAACGCGCCGGTCATGCCGTGGTGGACTGCGAGAACGGCGACGACGCCATCGACGCCCTGGAGCAAGGCCCCTACGACCTGCTGCTGACCGACATCGTCATGCCCGGCGCCGACGGGATCGAGGTTGCGCGCGTCGCCGCCGTGCGCCAACCCGGCATCCGCATCATGTTCATCACCGGTTTCGCCGCCGTCGCCCTGTCGGCCGCACAGGCCACGCCCCAGGCCAAGGTCCTGTCCAAACCCGTCCACCTGCGCGACCTAGTGAACGAGGTCGAACGCATGATCGCCGCCTAACGAAAAAATACGAAAAAAGAAGACACAAGCCTCTTGCGGCCCCCGCGAACTGCGGGTTATAGACGCCGCCTTCCCGCCCACCGACACATCAGTCGGCCGGGCCGCAGAACAGGCGGACGCGTAGCTCAGCGGGAGAGCACTACGTTGACATCGTAGGGGTCACAGGTTCAATCCCTGTCGCGTCCACCATTCTTTTCAATCGCTTAGGCGGTTGCGCCCACGGCGCATTTTGACACGACATCGTCAAAGCCCTGCCTTCGCCTTGTCTCCAGCTTGTCTTGGCCGCTAGGGCTTTCAGGACCGGCGAATCGCCGCCTGACCACAGGGCCTCATTCCCGCCCCAAGGCTACAAGCCAGGCTTCCAAATCGCGACAAAAACGCACGGCGCAAGCGATCGGGGCCAGTTCTGAAAAACGGAGGATTCCTCGTCGCCAGGGCGGGCGCGAGAAATAAAATCCTGTTCGGTCCTCTGCCTCGCGCCGGCGCACGCATGTTTCGGATCGCGGCCGTCGCGGCCGGCGAACGCGCCAGCCCCCTAAACGCCAAACATCTCGTCGATTTGAGACGCACAGGCCTTCCCTCCGCGCCGGCAAGGTGGCAACTCCACAGAACAGGGTGATGGAAACACCCTTTGGGGGGACTGCGTATGGAAATCGTCAAGGTTGGGCGGCTTCAACATGGCTGACACGCAACAGGTCGCGAAAAGCGCCGCCGTTCTGCGGCTGCGCCGTCCTTCGCCCCATGGCGACGTCGTCTGGTACGAATATGCGCCCATCATCGACGGCGGGCCGAAACGCCTGTCGCATCACATGATGGCCTCGCCCGAGAGCGCGGCCAAACTGGCGCGCCAGCATGGCTATGAGACAGCCGAAACCATCATCGACTTCGAGATTTCGTAACCTCGCCGCCGCCGGCGCTCCGCGCCCTAGTCCTGCTGAGACGCGAGAACATCCAACCGCGCCGTCAGGCTGGCCAGAGCGTCGCAGATGGCGGCGATCTCGACACAGGCCTCTCCGATCACCGGAGACCGCTGCTCAAACGAGCGACACAGCCAAGCCACCGCCAATTCTTCAAACTGTTCGCGCACGAAGCACCTGTGCCGTTGTGAAACCGCACGAACAAAACACGCAAAAGTTGTGCTTGACGCCGCAACGCCCAATCAGGCCGTCAGCCGGTAGCCCACGCCAGGTTCAGTGGCGATCAGACGGGGCTGGGCGGGATCGGCCTCCAGCTTCTGACGCAACTGGCCGACGACCACGCGCAGGTACTGGGTGTCATCGGCGTGGGCCTTGCCCCAGACGGCGGTCAAGAGGTCGCGGTGGCCGACGACCTTGCCGGCGTTGCGGGCCAGATGGGCCAGGACGTCGTATTCCTTGGGCGTGACGCGCACGGCTTCGCCCGCGCGGGTGATCAGGCGGCGCTCCAGATCGATGACCACCTCCCCCGCTGTCAGCGGCCCCTGCACCTCCGCGCGCGGTGCGGCCTGGCGCAGATTGGCGCGGACCCGAGCCAGCAGTTCGCCCACGCCGAAGGGCTTTTCGACATAGTCGTTGGCGCCCAGATCCAGGGCCGCGATCTTCTCGGCCTCCCTGTCGCGCGCCGACAGGATGATGATCGGTCCGGCATAGAACTCGCGCGCCCGCGCCAGCACGTCCTTGCCATCCATGTCGGGCAGGCCCAGGTCCAGGACCACAGCGTCGGGGCTCCACAGGGCGATGCCGCGCAGGCCTTCCTGCCCGCTGTCGGCGCGGCGCGGTTCATAGCCGGCGGCGTCCAGCGCCGGGGACAGGAAGCGGTGGATCTGGGGCTCGTCGTCGATGACGAGAATCTGGGGACGGACAGCGGCCATACGGCGGACCCTAGAGCAGGCTCGGGTGGGTGACGACGGCCTTGGGCAGGCTGATCAGGATGCGCGTGCCTTTTCCATCCTGAATGGGGCTGGCGGCGGCGATACGGCCGTTCATGGCCTCGACGAAGCCCTTGGCGATGGCCAGGCCCAACCCGGCCCCCTTGGTGCGGTCCGACGGCTCCTCCATGCGGCGGAACTTGTCGAAGACCCGCTCCAGTTCGGCGGTGGGGATGCCCTGGCCCTCGTCCTCGATGGAGATGACCACTGCGCCTCGGTCCTCATAGGCCGCCAGTTCGACGGTCGAGCCGTCGGGGCTGTAGGCGACGGCGTTCTCGAGGATGTTGACCAGGGCCTGTTCCAACAGCCCCTGATCGACCATGACCAGACTGAGCTGGGCCGGAAAGTCGCGGGTCATCTTGCGCTGGCCCAACCGCCGCGCCACGCGCTTGCCCGCCGCGTTCAGCACGTCGCGCACGTCGACCCAGTCGGCGCGGATGTTCAAGCCGCCGCCCTCCAGCCGGGTCATGTCCAGCAGGTCGCCGACATAGCGGCTAAGGCGCTCGGCCTCCTCGCGGATCGACAGCAATAGGTCGGCGCGCACGGCAGGGGTCAGCTTGTCGCCCAGGTCGATCAGGGTGGTCGAAGCGCCCAGGACCGTGGACAGCGGCGTCCTCAGATCATGGCTGACCGAGTTCATCAGCGCGCCGCGGAAACGGTCGGTGCGGCGCAGGGTCTCGGTCTCGACCGCTTGCCCGGCCAGATCGGCGCGCTCGACCGCGACAGCGCCTTGGTCCAGCAGGGCCAGGGCCAGTTTTTCTTCGTCCGAGCCGGGCGACAGGGCCGCCGCCTCGATCCCCGCCACGCCTGCCCGGTCGCGCACGCCCTGCAGGGGCCGGAAGGTCCAGCGCGCCTGCGGCAGGGTGCCGGTGCCGTGGCCGGCCGGTTCGCCCTTCTCCCAGGCCCAGCGGGCGGCGGCCATGGCCTCGGCGTCCAGCGTCGCCTTGGTCGGCGCCCCAGCGATCAGGGTCAGTTCGTCGTTGATAGGCAGCAGGACCACGGCCCCGGCCCCGGCCGCAGCCGCCGTCTGTTCGGCCAGGATGCGGGCGGCGGCCGCCCGGTCGCCCACGCCGGTCAGACGCTGGCTGGCGGCCAGCAGGGCCGAGACCGCCGAGGCGCGGCGCTGCGCCGCCCGCGCCTGTTCGCGCACGCGCCCCGCCAGGACCCCGGTCGTCAGCGCCACAGCCCAGAAGACGCCCAGGGTCAGAAGGTCAGTCGGCGAACCGATGGCGAAGCTGAACTTGGGCTGCAGGAACAGGAAGTTATAGGTCAGGAAGGCCAGCGTCGCCGCCGCCAGCGCCGGACGCAGGCCATAGAGCACCCCCGCCGCCAGCACCGCCGACAGATAGATGACGCCCAGATCGACCCGCTCGAACGTCCGGTCCAGCAGCAGGGCCAGGCCGGTGGCGGCGATCACGCAGGCCGCGCCGACGGCGTATCCGCGCCAGCCGCCGGTCAGATTGACGCGCGGTTCGCGCAACGTCTTTTCTTCCAGATCGGCGCCGTCGGTGATGACGTGGACGGCGACCCCGCGCGCCTGACGCAGCAGTTCGGCGGCCAGCGACCGGCCCAGCCATTCGGACAGGCGGCTGTCGCGGCCCTTGGCCAGAACGATCTGGGTGATGTTGTTCTGATGGGCGTGATCCATGACGGCGCGCACCACGTCGTCGCCGCTGAGGACCACGGTGCGCCCACCCAGCTGCTCGGCCAGCTTCAGCGCGTCCGACAGCTTTCCGGCTGAGCCGACGCCGTGGCGCGCGCCAGAAGGGCGGTCGACATGGGCAACCGTCCAGGGCGCGTCCATCATCATGTCCGACAGCCGCCGCCCGGCGCGAACCAGAGGCGCGGCCATGGCGTCGCCCGCGACCAACACCAGAATCCGCTCGCCCGCCGCCCACGGCCCCGGCACCCCCTGCTCGCGCAGGCGCGCGACCAACTGGTCGTCCACCGTCTGGGCCGCACGGCGCAGGGCCAGTTCGCGCAGGGCCGTCAGGTTCTCGACCTTGAAGAAGTTGTCCGAGGCCAGCCGCGCTGTCTCAGGCACATAGACCTTGCCCTCGGCCAGACGCTTGCGCAGCTCCTCGGGGGTGATGTCCACCACCTCGATGTCGTCGGCGCGCGACAGGGCGCTGTCCGGCACGCTCTCGCGCTGACGCACTCCGGTGATCCGCAGCACCACGTCCGACAGGCTTTCCAGATGCTGGACGTTCAGCGTGGTCCAGACGTCGATCCCGGCGTCGAGGATCTCCTCCACGTCCTGCCAGCGTTTCGGGTGGCGCGATCCGGGGGCGTTGGAGTGGGCATATTCGTCAACCAGCAGCAGGTCGGGGCGGCGCGTCACGGCGCCGTCGAGATCGAACTCCAGCAGGGTCCGTTCGCGATAGGCCATGGGGCTGCGGGCCATGACCTCCAGCCCGCGCAGCAGGCTCATGGTCTCCTTGCGGCCATGAGTCTCGACCACGCCGACCACGACGTCGTCGCCCTCGGCTTTGCGACGACGGGCGGCGCGCAGCATCTCATAGGTCTTGCCGACGCCGGGCGACATGCCCAGAAAAACCTTCAGCCGCCCACGCTTGCGCGGGGCGGCCGGGGTCTTGTTTGTCGGGAGGATGGGCGGCGCCATCAGCCCTCCGCGGCGGGACGCGCGAAGCGGGCGTCCAGCGCCCGGTTGGTCAGCAGCACATTGACGCGCGGCTGGCCCAGGACGCCGAACGTGCGGCCTTCGACGTGCTGTTCGATCACCTCTCGCACCTGCGCCTCCCCCACCCCGCGCGCGCTGGCGATGCGGGCGATTTGCAGCCTAGCGTAGGCCGGAGAGATATGCGGGTCGAGGCCCGAGGCCGAGGTGGTCACGGCGTCGGCGGGGACGACCGCCCCGCCCGTCTCGGCCCTGAGCGCATCCGCGTCCGTCTTGACCCGGGCGATCAAGTCCGGGCTCAACGGACCGAGGTTAGCCCCTGACGAGGCCGAGGCGTCATAGCCCGCGCCCGCCGCCGAGGGGCGCGGATGCAGATAGCCCGGCGCAGCGAACGACTGACCGATCAGGGCCGAGCCGACCACCTGCCCCGCCTTGTCGCGGACCAGACTGCCGTTCGCCTGTTCCGGGAAGGCGGCCTGGGCCACCCCGGTCACGGCCAGAGGATAGGCGACGCCGAGGACGCCGGTGAACAGGGCGATCATCACGACCGCCGGACGGATGTGGTTCAGCATCAGAAAATCGCCTTCAGGCTGGCCACGGCCCGGCTGTCATAGGCCGAGCCGAAGCCGTGTTCGTCGGTGTCGAAATAGCGGACGTCCAGCGCCAGATGGTCCGTCAGCTGATAGGCCGCGCCCAGGTTCCAGGCCGTGTAGTCGAAGTCAGACGACACCCACTGCCGCCCCACCGCCGCCGAGAGGGTCCACCGATCCGCCGGGCTGACGGCGGCGTTGATCTCGGCATAGGTCGCCTCGTCCTCGGACGCGCCGAAGAAGTCGGGCGAGTAGTAGATCGCCGCCCCCAGGGTCGCCGGACCTACCGCGCGCGAGGTTGCGGCCTTCAACTCGACATAGTCATAGTCGGCCCCGTCCGACTGACCCGCATAGAAATAGCTGACCACGCCGAAGTCCCAGTTGAAGCCGGCGAACTCGGGCCGGACCCCGGCGTAGAGGTCGATCTCGGCGTCGGTTTCGGCGTCCCCGGCGAAGGCGACATTGCCGGCCCAGGCCCCGGCGTAGAACAGGCCATGGGTGACATCGACACCGGCGGAGAGGGCCAGATCGCCCTCGGTCTGGCTGACGCCTCGAAAGACGTAGTCGCTGGCGACGGCGGCGTTGAAGGCGACGTCGGGGCCGGTCCTGTCCTCGGCCTGGGCCGGGCTGCTGCACAGGCCGAGCGCGATGATGGCGACCAGGCAGGCGCCGCCGAACAGGGCGTCATTGGTCCCCGAGGCTTTAGGAGTGTTGCGTTTCGTCATGATCGTGTCCTTCCCCTCAGGCTAGGCCGAGGGCGGAGATGAGGATGTCGATGAGTTTGATGCCGACGAAGGGCGCGACCAGGCCGCCCAGGCCGTAGATCAGCAGGTTGCGGCCCAGCAGCTTGCCCGCCCCCACGGCGCGGTATTTCACCCCGCGCAGCGCCAGCGGGATCAGGGCGATGATGACCAGGGCGTTGAAGATGACCGCCGACAGGATGGCGCTTTCCGGGCTGGACAGCTTCATCACGTTCAGCGCCGCCAGCGACGGCAGGCCGACCACGAACATGGCCGGAATGATGGCGAAATACTTGGCCACATCGTTGGCGATGGAGAAGGTGGTCAGGGCGCCGCGCGTGATCAGCAGTTGCTTGCCGACCTCGACGATCTCGATGACCTTGGTCGGGTCGCTGTCCAGATCAACCATGTTGCCGGCCTCGCGGGCAGCCTGGGCGCCGGTCTGCATGGCCACGCCGACATCGGCCTGTGCGAGCGCGGGCGCGTCGTTGGCCCCGTCGCCGCACATGGCGACCATCCGCCCCTTGGCCTGCTCCGCCTTGATCAGGCGCATCTTGTCCTCGGGCGTGGCCTCGGCCAGGAAGTCGTCGACCCCGGCTTCGGACGCGATGGCCGCCGCTGTCACCGGGTTGTCGCCGGTGATCATGATGGTGCGCAGGCCCATGCGGCGCAGGTCGGCGAAGCGCGCCTTAACCCCCGGCTTGACCACGTCCTTCAGGTGAATGACCCCGACCAGGGCGTCGTTCTCGGTCACGGCCAAGGGCGTGCCGCCCGAACGAGCGATCCGGTCCACAGCGGCGCGGAACTCGGCCGGAGCCTCCGCCTCGGCCAGACCCAGCGACTTCAGCACGGCGTCGACCGCCCCCTTGCGCCATGATTGGCCGTCGGCTTCGAGGCCCGACTGACGGGTCACGGCGCTGAAGGGGATGGTCCGGGCGCCAGACGGCAGATCGCCCGTCACCCCGGCGTTGCGGCCCAGTTCGACGATGGATCGGCCCTCCGGCGTCTCGTCCGCCAGCGAAGCCATGACCGCCGCCCGCATGGCGGCGTCGGGACGCACGCCCGGCACAGCGATGACCTCGGTGGCCATGCGATTGCCGAAGGTGATGGTGCCGGTCTTGTCGAGCAGCAGGGTGTCGACGTCGCCCGCCGCCTCCACCGCCCGGCCCGAGGTGGCCAGGACATTGACCTTCAGCAGGCGGTCCATGCCGGCGATGCCGACGGCGGACAGCAGGCCCCCAATCGTCGTCGGAATCAGGGTGATGAACAGCGCGCCAAGCACAATGGGGTCCAGCTTGATCCCCGAATAGGCGCCCAGACCCAGCAGGCTGGCCACCGCGATCAGGAAGACCAGGGTCAGCCCGGCCAGCAGCACCGACAGGGCCAGCTCGTTCGGCGTCTTGCGACGGTCCGCCCCCTCGACCATGGCGATCATGCGGTCGAGGAAGGTCGCGCCGGGGGCCGAGGTGATGCGCACCTTGATCCAGTCCGACACCACCGTGGTGCCGCCGGTGACGGCGGAACGGTCGCCGCCGCTTTCGCGGATGACCGGGGCGCTTTCGCCGGTGATGGCGGCCTCGTTGACCGAGGCGACGCCCTCGATGATCTCGCCGTCCGAGGGGATGACGTCGCCGGCCTCGACCAGGACGATGGAGCCGATCTCCAGCTCCCCCGCCGGGGTTGGGACCACGGTGCCGGTCTTGGGATCGACGATCAGCTTGGCCTTGGTGGTGACGCGTGTGGCGCGCAGGCTGTCGGCCGCCGCCTTGCCGCGCCCCTCGGCGATGCTTTCGGCGACGTTGGCGAACAGGACCGTGGCCCACAGCCACAGCGCCAGTTGAATGGCGAAGCCCGCCGCCTGGCCGCTGACCGCCGCCATGACCGCCGAAGCGGTCGCCAGCAGGGCGACGATCCAGGTGGCGAAGATCACCGGGTTTCTGAGAAGCTTGGTCGGGTTCAGCTTGACGACAGCGTCGCCGAGCGCCCGGCCGAGCATGGCCCCGGTCAGTCCGCCCGCCATGGGAGACGAGGACCGGGGGCTCGACGGATCGAGCGTGACTTGAGTCATGGGATTATCCGATCAGAACCGGGCCACGACCTGAAGCATGTCGAAATGCTCCACGATCGGACCCAGCGAGAGGGCGGGGAAGAACTGCAGGCCGCCGAGGATCAGGATCACCCCGATCA
>Ga0308157_10007376_pt1 | contig 12811 bp, 10 predicted proteins | sample PhyBR1_FD_201035 | JGI IMG/M metagenome (GOLD analysis project Ga0308157, IMG submission 201035) | Phyllosphere microbial communities from UC Gill Tract Community Farm, Albany, California, United States - DLSLB.R1 | ecosystem: Host-associated > Plants > Phyllosphere > Unclassified | place: USA...
CCCGCTTAACCGCACTGCTGGTCTATGGTGTAATGGTAACACTACGGTTTTTGGTGCCGTCTTTCTAGGTTCGAGTCCTAGTAGACCAACAGAAAAGCCTCTCAGAAATGAGAGGCTTTTTTTATGCCGTAAATTTAAAATGAGTGGTTGTTCTTTTTAAGTGTTGATTTTGAATCGCCTTGGTCTTTTTATTTGTGATTTAAAGAAGAGGGAACGATTCCGAATTTCTTTTTAAATGAAAATGAAAAATGTGAAAGATCCTCAAAACCAACACCAATATATACTTCTGATGGCGGATTTCCTTGGCTGATTAAATAATAAGCTTCCTGAAGTCTTTTGTTTAAAAGCCATTTTCCGGGCGTTTGTTCAAATACTTTCTGAAAATCTCTTTTAAATGTTGCTAGACTTCTCCCTGTAAGATAGGCGAATCGATGCATTTGAACATTAAAGTGGAAGTTTTTGTTCATAAAAGCTTCTAGATCAATTTTTCCAGGTTCATTAAAATCAAATAAAATGTCTTTTAATTCAGGATTTACTTTTAATAAAAGATGAATAGCTTCTTTGATTTTTAAATTGAATAAAGCTTCGTTGTTTTCTTCGTCGACTTCTAAATAGGATATCAGTGATTCCATAAAAGATTTGTAGAGTGGGTTGGGAGCTAATGAGAACATAGCATCTGTGTCAGCTTTCTTATCTGCTTTTATGTTGTGCTCTTTGCTAATCTCCCTTAAGATTTCTTGATCGAGAAAAAGAGAAATGGTTTTGAATTCTCCTCCTTCGGGCGGAATCTTCGTAAACTTGGCCAAATGATTTCTTCTGCTAAAACGGAAGTCTCCTGGTTTTGAGTGAAAAGTATTTTGATTGTCTGTAACGATCATTTCGCCAGAAATCTGATAGCTAAAAACATGTTCGGGTATAAAATGTTCTCCTTCTCGGCTTCGTGAGTAGTAGCAAGAGTAGAGTATTTTTGGCTTTGTATGTGTTTCTGTGCTCATATTGTAAAAATACTAAAAGATCTGGAAATCTTTAAACAGAAAGATTTCCAGATTAATGAGGATTATTTTGGCTGAATTAATGCTCTTGGTTCTAAGTATGCTTCTAGGCCAAGTGTTCCAAATTCGCGTCCGATTCCTGATTGTTTAAATCCTCCAAAAGGAGCCATCGGGTCATGGCCGATTCCGTTAACTTGTACGCGGCCAGCATTAATTTGTGATGCGACGGTATAGGCTCTTTTTGAATCTGATGAACTCACGTAAGCCTGTAATCCATAAGTGGTGTCATTCGCAATTTCGATTGCTTCTTCTTCGGTTTTATAAGTAATAATAGATAGAACAGGTCCAAATATTTCTTCTCGTGCAATACGCATTTGATTGTTTACGTTGGTAAAGATTGTAGGTTTAACAAAATTTCCGTTTTCTAATCCTTCTGGTTTTCCTAATCCTCCTATCAGTATTTCTGCGCCTTCATTAATTCCGGTTTGGATATAATCTTGAACGCGATTGTATTGTTTTTTGCTAACCATTGGTCCTACGGCTGTATTTGGGTTTTTTGGGTCGCCGACAATGAAGTTTGAAGCTATTTCTTTAATGAGAAGTTTTGTTTCTTCTAGTTTATGTTCTGGAATCAGTAACCTAGTACCTGCAATACAAGCTTGTCCGCTATTCATAAACGCTGCTCCAAGTGCAAGCGGAATGGCTTTTGAGAAATCGGCATCGTCTAGAATGATGTTGGGAGATTTTCCGCCAAGTTCGAGGGTGACTCTTTTCATCGTATTAACAGCCTCTTTTGCGATTATTTTTCCAACGTTGGTTGATCCTGTAAAAGATATTTTGGCAATATCTGGATTTCTGCTTATTTCTGCTCCAACAATTTCTCCCAAACCATTTACAATATTAAATACGCCTTTCGGGAGATTTGCTTCATGAAGACATTCGGTAATTAATTGTGTTTGTTGAGCACTCATTTCGCTTGGTTTAATTACGGTTGTGCATCCTGCTGCGATTGCGGTAGATAATTTGCTGCTGATAAAGCCGTTGCTTGAATTCCATGGGATAATAATTCCTACAACGCCAATTGGTGCCATTTGAACTTCAGATTCGCCCATTGTTTTGGTGAAGTTGTAGGTGTTAAGCAGATTGATTGTGGAGTCAAAACCTTTTATCATGTAATCGTAACTTACGCTTGCAAATTGAAATGTTCCGCCATATTCTTCTATCATTATATTGATAAAGTCGTCTTTTCTTTTTTCAATAGAAGATTTAATGTTTTTGAGGTACTGAATTCTTTCTAAGATTGTTGTTTTTGAAAAAATTTTGAATGCATTTTTCGCAGCTTCGATTGCTTTTTTGGTGTCTTCGGTATTTCCTAAAAGAACTTTTCCTAGTTTCTCATTTGTTGTTGGGCTAACAAGGTCAAAATATTCTGTTCCTTGCGGAGTAACAAATTCTCCGTTAATGTAAATTTTGTCTATTGTTTTCATGATATGTACTTTTTGATTTATTTGACAAAGTTCCGCATAAAGCTTGTTGGTAACTTTGTTGTAAGGCTCAAATAAACTTTGTTGAAAAGCTCATGAATGAGGAGTTTTTTTTTTTAGAAGGAAAAAAAGCTAATTGTTTGGTTTTTGTTATGCAAATAAATATTTAAAAATGTTGTCAAATCTATCTTGGAGTTTTTCTTTAAAATATTTTTTTTATTTATTATATTGATTGTCAATGTTTTGTGTGTATTTGTTGTAGTGGAAATACTACATACTATTTCTTTGTTTTTAACTGATTAATAATTTAATAATTGAAGCTATGGAGAATTTAGATTTTACGGAGTTAACTCCTTATGAGATGAAACAAGTAAAAGGAGGGAACTGGGTTGATGAGGTCGAAAAAATTGTTAATGCTATTGGTATTGATGCTGCTGCCGCATTTCTTGGTATGACTGTGCAGCAGGTACGAGATTTACTTGGGTTGTGATAACAAATAAAAGAATGTTGTCAATTCTATAATGTTTAATTAGTAAAAAAAAGCTTCTCATTTGAGAAGCTTTTTGTATTTATATTTTAAATGTAATTACAGGTTTAACGGCATGGTTTACTAATCCTTCACTTATGCTTCCGTTAAAGAAGTGTGCAAAACCAGTTCTTCCGTGTGTACACATTCCAATTACATCAGCATCTATTCTGTTGGAGAAATTGATAATTCCTTTTTCGATATTGGTGTCATTATAAATTTGGGTTGTATAATTGGTAATGTCGAATTCTGCCACAAAATCGTTCATTGCTTTTTCGCTAACATGAGTTGGTTTAAAACTATTAGGTGTGCAAATGGTAACCAGGTGGAGTTTTGAATCAAATAGTTTCGTAAAGCTTAAAAGTTTTTCAAATGGTTTTTTTGCTTCTTCAGAAAAATCAGAAGCAAAAACAATGTTTGAGGCGTTAAAATTTGGGATGTTTTTCTTGATGACTAAAACAGGGATTTCTGAATTTCTAACTACTTTCTCAGTGTTAGAGCCAATTAATAGTTCTTCAACGCCAGATGAGCCGTGAGATCCCATTATTATTAAATCGACATCATAATCTTTTCCTATTTGCGTAATTCCGTGTATCGGTTTGTCCATTTTTACAATTTCAGTTACCGGTATTCCTTCTAAATATTCTTTTGAGGCAACTTCATCTAGTGTTTCGTTTGCTTTTTTCATAAAAAGCATAGTTTCAGGGATGCTTGTTCCGCCCACTATAGCGTCGTTAGATTGTTGCGGTAATTCGAGCATGTGTAGAAGAATGATTTCAGAATTGTTCTTTTTTGCGATTTGAGCGGCAACTCTTAAAGCGTCTTCTGCATGTTCTGAGAAGTCGGTAGGTACTAAAATTCGTTTCATGATTTTGAGGGTTAAAAATATGAATAATTACATGTTTTGATGCTATTATAAAGATACGGAATTATTTTAGAGCAATCAATTTATTTGATTTATAAAAAAAACACTATATTTGCACTGTTATTTATTAAAATCTAAATAATGAGGGGACTAAGTGTCCCCTCTTTTTATAAAATTATGACATTTAAAGAAAAAGTAAACGGATTAATTACAGAAGCTCTTCTGGAAAAACCATCAGTCTTTTTGGTTGATTTGGCAGTTTCGGATTCTTTTAAAATTAGTGTTGGTTTAGACGGTGATAATGGAGTGGCGTTGCAAGACTGTATCGACATTAGTCGTGCAATCGAGAATAATCTGGATCGTGAAGAACAAGATTTTTCTCTTGAAGTAGCATCGGTTGGAGTAGGAACGCCATTGAAAATGGTAAGACAATACAAGAAAAATGTTGGTAGAACGTTGATTGTTACCACAAATACGGAAAAAATAGAAGCAGAATTAGTAGAAGCTAATGATGTTTTTATAATTTTGTCTTGGAAAGCAAGAGAACCGAAAAAAGTAGGAAAAGGAAAAGAAACAGTTCAAAAAGAGCAACAAATACCTTATACAGAAATTAAAGAGGCAGTTGTTACGGTAACATTTTAATTTTAATTAAAAAATTCGCATGGAAAATTTAGCATTAATCGATTCATTCTCAGAGTTTAAAGATAATAAACTTATTGATCGTGTAACGCTTATGGCAATTTTAGAGGACGTATTTAGAAATGCATTAAAGAAAAAATACGGTTCAGATGAAAATTTCGATATCATTATAAACCCTGATAAAGGTGATATGGAAATCTGGAGAAGAAGAGTAATTGTTGCTGATGAGGATCTTGATTTTGAAAATGAGGAAATTACATTGACTGAAGCAAGAAAAATTGAAGCGGATTTTGAAATTGGTGAAGAAGTTTCTGAAGAAGTAAAATTGATTGATTTGGGAAGAAGAGCTATCTTAGCGCTTCGTCAAAATTTAATATCTAAAATTCACGAACACGATAATACAAATCTTTACAAGCAATTTAAAGATATTATCGGTGATATTTATACAGCCGAAGTACACCACGTACGTCCAAGAGTAGTAATCTTAGTGGATGACGAAGGAAATGAAATTGTACTTCCAAAAGAAAAACAAATTCCGTCAGATTTCTTCCGTAAAGGAGATAATGTGCGTGGAATTATTGAAAGCGTTGAATTAAAAGGAAATAAACCTCAAATTATTATGTCTAGAACTTCAGAGAAGTTTTTAGAAAAATTATTTGAACAAGAAATTCCAGAAGTTTTCGACGGATTAATTACGGTTAAAAATGTAGTTCGTATTCCTGGTGAAAAAGCAAAAGTAGCTGTTGATTCTTATGATGATAGAATTGATCCAGTTGGAGCTTGTGTGGGAATGAAAGGTTCTCGTATTCACGGAATTGTGCGCGAATTAGGAAATGAAAATATTGATGTAATCAATTATACAAACAATATTCAATTATTTATAACAAGAGCTTTAAGTCCTGCTAAAGTTTCTTCTATCAAAATTGATGAAGATAACAAAAGAGCTGAAGTGTTCTTGAAATTAGAAGAGGTTTCTAAAGCAATTGGTAGAGGTGGTCACAATATCAAATTAGCAGGTCAATTGACAGGTTATGAGCTAGATGTTATTCGTGAAGGAGATGTTGCCGGTACTGTTGCAGATGAAGACGATGTTGAATTAACAGAGTTCTCAGATGAGATCGAAGAGTGGGTAATTGAAGAGTTTGCAAAGATCGGTTTGGATACAGCAAAAAGTATCTTGAAACACGACGTAGAAGATTTAGTAAGAAGAACAGACTTAGAAGAGGAAACGATTCTAGATGTTATGAAGATACTAAAAGAAGAGTTTGATAATTAAGCAATGGGCTTACATCTGCTCTAACAACACAACGAAAAAGGTAATAATAAAAAGGTTATATGTCTGAAGAGAGAGTAATAAGAATAAACAAGGTTTTAAGGGAATTAAATATTTCGTTAGAAAGAGCTGTAGATTATCTAAAAGATAAAGGAATTGCTATTGATGCAAATCCAAATGCAAAAATTTCTGATAGCGAATTTAATATCCTTCAAAGCCAATTTGCGGGCGATAAGGGGAACAAGGAGGCTTCTAAAGAGGTTGGAGAAGAAAAAAGAAAGGAAAAAGAAGCATTACGTGTAGAGCGTGAGAAAGAAATTGAAGACAAACGCAGACAAGAAGAAGAGCGTCAAAAACAGCAAGAAATAATTAAAGCGAGAGCGGTTGTTTCGGGACCTGTACAAGTGGGTAAAATTGACTTGAATCCAAAAAAACCTGCGATTACTCCTTCTGAGGAAACGGTTAAGGCTGAAGAGCCAAAAGCTGTTGTTGCACCTGTGCAACCAGAAAAACCTGTTCAAAATGAAACAGTAAAATCTGAATCAGTTGTTTCAACTCCTGTTTCTGAAACAAAAAAAGAAGAACCTATTATTACTGAGAAAAAAGAAGTTAAAGTAGAATCTAAAGTTGCTCAGGAGCCAATCGTGTCTACTGATCCAACAACTTCAGAGGAAACTATTACTACTCAATACCAAAAACTTACAGGAACAACTCTTACAGGTCAGACAATTGATTTATCTCAATTTAATAAACCTAAGAAGAAGAAAGAAGATCCTAAAGCGGCTCAGAATAAACCTGGAGCTCCTGGTGTTGGTAATAACAACAACGCAAATAATAAAAATAAGCGTAAAAGAATTGGTCCAAAACCGGGTACGCCTGGTGCGCCAAAGCCTGCTACAGGTAATGCGGGTGGAACGCCAAATCCGAATAATAAACCAGCTCAAAATAGTGGAGGAGGATTTAATGCGAACAGAAGTCAGAGACCAGGTTTTGTAAAAGGAAACCGTCCTGCAATTGTAGCAAAAGTTGAGCCTACTGAAGAAGAAGTAAAAAACCAAATTAGAGAAACTCTTGAAAAACTTCAAGGTAAAGGAGGGAAATCTAAAGCGGCAAAATATAGAAGAGATAAAAGAGAAACGCACCGTCAGAAATCTGATGATGAGCAAAGAGCTCTTGACGAAGGAAGTAAAACGATTAAAGTTACAGAGTTCGTTACTGTAGGTGAAATTGCAATCATGATGGATGTGCCGATTACTAAAGTAATTGGAACTTGTATGTCTCTTGGTATCATGGTTACCATGAACCAGCGTCTAGATGCTGAAACATTAACTATTGTAGCAGATGAATTTGGTTATGATGTTGAATTCATTACGGTAGATATTGAAGAAGCAATCGAGGTTGTTGAAGATAGAGAAGAAGATTTAGTAACACGAGCGCCAATTGTGACAGTAATGGGTCACGTTGACCACGGTAAAACATCTTTACTGGATTATATTCGTAAAGAAAATGTAATTGCTGGTGAGTCAGGAGGTATTACTCAGCACATTGGAGCATATGGGGTTACTTTAGATAACGGACAAAAAATAGCATTCTTAGATACTCCGGGTCACGAGGCGTTTACCGCGATGCGTGCACGTGGAGCTCAAGTTACAGATATTGCGATTATCGTAGTAGCGGCAGATGATGATATCATGCCACAAACTAAAGAAGCAATTTCTCACGCACAGGCTGCGGGAGTGCCAATTATATTTGCAATCAATAAAATTGATAAACCAAACGCGAATGTTGATAAAATTAAAGAGCGTTTGGCTGGTATGAATTTACTTGTTGAAGATTGGGGTGGAAAAATTCAGTCACATGATATTTCTGCAAAAGTTGGAACAGGTGTTAAAGAATTATTAGAGAAAGTTTTATTGGAAGCTGAGATTTTAGATCTAAAAGCAAATCCAAATAAAGGAGCTCAAGGAACTGTTGTTGAGGCTTACTTAGATAAAGGAAAAGGATATGTGTCTACGATTTTAGTGCAACAAGGTACTTTGAAAATTGGAGATTATATGTTGGCAGGTAAACACCACGGTAAAGTTAAAGCAATGCATGATGAAAGAGGGCATACTATTTTAAGTGCTGGTCCTTCGACTCCGGTATCTGTTTTAGGTTTAGATGGAGCTCCAACAGCGGGTGATAAGTTTAATGTATTTGAAGACGAAAAAGAAGCAAAACAAATTGCATCTAAACGTTCTCAATTAATGCGTGAACAATCTGTACGTACACAAAGACATATTACACTTGATGAAATTGGACGTCGTATCGCTCTTGGTCAGTTTAAGGAATTGAACGTGATTCTTAAAGGAGACGTGGATGGTTCTGTTGAGGCATTATCAGATTCGTTCTCTAAGCTTTCTACAGAAGAAGTTCAGATCAATATTATTCATAAAGGAGTTGGTGCGATTACAGAAACTGATGTTAACTTGGCTTCTGCATCAGATGCAATCATCATCGGATTTAACGTTCGTCCAGCAGGAAATGCAAGACAGCTTGCAGATAAAGAAGAAATCGATATCCGTTACTATTCTATTATCTATGCTGCTATCGATGACTTGAAAGATGCAATGGAAGGAATGCTTGCTCCAGAAATGAAAGAAGAAATTTTAGGAAATGCTGAAATTCGTGAGATTTTCAAAATTTCTAAAGTTGGTTCGATTGCTGGATGTATGGTGACAGATGGTAAAATCTTAAGAACCTCTAAAATTAGAGTTATTAGAGATGGAGTTGTGGTTCATACAGGTGAGTTAGTTGCTTTAAAACGTTTCAAAGACGACGTGAAAGAAGTAAGTAAAGGTTATGATTGTGGTATCCAGATAAAAGGATTTAATGATATCGAAATTAATGATGTTATTGAGGCTTACCATGAAGTAGCAATCAAAAAGAAATTGAAATAATATTCAGTTATATAATTAAAAAGTCCCAATGTGAATTGGGACTTTTTTTATTTGTGAAATTTTGAGCCAAAATTGATTTGTAATAATTTGAGATAAATGTGTATTTTAGTTTGTTCAAGTTTGATGTATTGAATTAAAAATAATGAAATATGAAAAAAGTATTTTACTCGATGATTTTGTTTATGTGTTTTTTTTCTTCGTCTTTTGCTCAAGAAGCTGTAGAAAAACTAGCTCCGCCAGCAGGCAGTGCTTTCGTTGGAGATTATTATGGTGAAAATGTTTCAGAAGCTTTGATGAGTAAAGCGATTTCTGTAGGGGAATTGCAGAAAGATTTAAAAGCTACAAATAAAATAGAAAGCGTTGCGGTTAGGGGAGAAGTGACAGATGTTTGTCCGAAAAGAGGTTGTTGGATAAGCGTTAAAACGGATGACGGGGCATCTTTCTTCGTTAAAATGAAAGATTATGCTTTTTTTGTACCTACGGCAGTAAAAGGTAAGAATGTTGTTTTAGAAGGAAGTGTAGAGAGAAAAGTAACATCAGTTGAGGAGTTGAAGCATTATGCAAAAGATGCTAAAAAAACAAAGGCAGAAATAGATGCTATTAACGCGCCTAAAGAGGAAATTCGTTTCTTGGCTAGTGGAATAAAAGTGGTAAATTAAAAATTAAAAATGCGACGGTTTCTAATGAGTGAAATGGTTTTATTTTTTAGAGGATAAGTGTTTAAGATATGTTAATGAATCAAAAAAAGGCGAGATAAAAATCTCGCCTTTTTTTGTTTTTTTAATGGATTATTTTCCAGGTTTAAGTAAGAAAACGCTTTTGTATCTTTTTTTGATTTCTGCTAGGTTTCTTTCTGCTTCTATTCTGGTTTTAAAATTTCCAACAATTACTTTGTAGTTTGGAGTGCTGAAAATAATGGTTCCGTCGATATTCGAATTTTCTCTTTTAAAATCCGATAACGTTTTTTTTGCCTCGTCGCTTTTACCGCTAAAGATTTGAATTCTATAAGTATCGTTTGTATTTATTGACGTGTTAATTTTGCGCTTTTCGTTAAGTAGCTGCTCAAATTTAGGGTCTTGGTTCAGTGTTAAATTTTGATCTTGAGCATTAATATTGTGTGCGAAAGCAATCGTTGTAATTGTTAAGAAAAGGTTTTTTGAAGGACTTAAAATTCTCATAATGTGATGGTTTTTATGCAAAAATACTATTTAAAGTTTGAGTGTGAAATTTTAATATTATTTAGAATTGATATAAATTGATAATTAAGACTATTTTAAGGTTTTGAGAATAGTTCATAAGTCGTATTTTTGTGCAAGTTTTAAAAGAGGGTATAGGTTTTTACTGGATTTACTACAGAAAAAATCATACCAAAAATTAGTAGACAATTATTTATACTATATGAAAAAGGTGGGTAACCATAATTCGATCTCAAGAAAATTGCTGTTTGGCTTATCGCTAACGTTAATTTTCTCCCTAACTTCATTTGCTCAAGATGCTGCTGCTCCGGCGGCGCCTGAGGCTGCTGCGGCTGCTCCAGCTGCAGGAGGCGGTGATCCAGTAAAAGGGAAAGAACTTTTTAATGCAAATTGCGCTGCATGTCACAAATTAGATGCTAAATCAACAGGTCCTGCTTTACGAGGAGTTGCTGATAAACATGATAAAGCTTGGCTTTATAAGTGGGTGCATAACAGTTCTGACATGATTAAGTCAGGTGATCCTGTTGCTGTTAAACTTTTTGAGGAAAATAATAAAGCGGTAATGACTTCTTTTCCTCAATTATCTGAAGGTGATATTGATAATATTATAGCTTATACTTCTCAGCCTAAAGCTGAACCAGCTGCGGCTGTGGGAGGTGCTGCGACTCCTCCTGGAACAAATGTTCAGGATGGCGCTATTTCAAATAACATTATTTTAGGAGCTCTTGCTCTTGTAATGGCTATTTTAGTTGTGATGTTGTTTATGGTAAACAAGGTTTTAACTAAAGTTGCAAACAAAAACGGTATTGAAATTGCTCCAAAAGAAGCAAGACTTCCAATTTGGAAAGCTTTCGTTAAAAACCAATTTTTGGTTTTAGTAACTTCAATCTTCTTGCTTTTGGCTAGTGGTTATTTTGTTTACGGATACTTAATGCAAGTAGGTGTAGATCAGAATTATGAGCCAATTCAGCCAATTCACTACTCTCACAAGATTCACGCTGGTGATAACGAAATCAATTGTAAATATTGCCACTCTGCTGCTCGTGTAAGTAAAACAGCTGGTATACCTTCATTAAATGTTTGTATGAACTGTCATAAAAATATTTCTGAAGTTGCTGAAACAACTGCGACTCCTGAGTACAGTAAAGCATTCTACGATGCTCAAATTCAAAAATTATATGATGCTGTTGGATGGGATAAGACGAAACAAGCTTATACTGGAAAAACACAGCCTGTAAAATGGGTTCGTATTCATAACTTACCTGACTTTGTTTACTTCAACCACTCTCAACACGTTTCTGTTGCAGGTATTGAATGTCAAACTTGTCACGGTCCAGTACAAGAATTTGAAATCATGAAGCAGTACTCTAAATTAACAATGGGATGGTGTGTTGATTGCCATAGAAAAACTGATGTTAAGATGGAAGGTAACGCTTACTATGACAAAATTCATGCTGAACTTTCTAAAAAATACGGTGTAGAGAAATTAACTGCAGCGCAAATGGGAGGTTTAGAGTGTGGTAAATGCCACTATTAATCGATTTATTAAGATTTTAATATATATATACAATGTCATCAAACAAAAAATACTGGAAAAGTGTTGAAGAGCTAGAAAATAGCTCTATTGTTGAGGCGCTTAGAAATAACGAATTTGTTGAAGAGATTCCTACTGATGAGTTTTTGGGTAACGCTGAGGCTTTATCTACATCTGGGACTTCACGTCGTGACTTTTTAAAGTACGTAGGGTTTAGTACAGCGGCTGTAACATTAGCTGCTTGCGAAGGTCCTGTTCACAAGTCTATCCCTTATGTATTACAACCAGAACAAATCATTCCTGGTGTTGCAGATTATTATGCAACTACGGTTTTTGACGGATTTGATTTTGCTAATCTTTTGGTGAAAACTCGTGAGGGTCGTCCAATTAAAATTGAAAACAATACAATTGCAGGAGCTAAATTTTCTGCGAATGCTAGAGTTCATGCATCTATCTTAGGGCTTTATGATAGTACTCGTTTGAAAGAGCCAAAGGTAGATGGTAAAAATTCTTCTTGGTCAGCTGTTGATTTAAAAATTAAATCAAGTTTGGCAGATGCAAAAGCTAAAGGTGGTCAAGTAGTATTATTAACTAACACTTTAGCGAGTCCATCTACAGAAAAATTAATTGCTGAGTTTATTGCAAAAAATCCAAACGCTAAGCACGTTGTGTATGATGCAGTTTCTTCATCTGAGGCTTTAGATGCTTTTGAATCTGCTTATGGTCAAAGAGCTTTAGTTGATTATGATTTTTCAAAAGCTTCTTTAATCGTTTCTGTTGGTGCTGATTTCTTAGGAGACTGGCAAGGTGGAGGATATGATACAGGATATGCACAAGGACGTATTCCTCAAAACGGAAAAATGTCTCGTCATTTTCAGTTTGAATCAAACATGACATTATCTGGAGCTGCTGCTGATAAGCGTGTTCCAATGACTGTAGCTGCTCAAAAGCAAGCTTTAGTTCAAATTTATAATATTGTTGTAGGTGCTTCTATTCCTGTGGCTTTAGAAGGAAACTTTAAAACTGAAGTAGTAAAAGCTGCACAACAGCTTAAAGCTGCTGGTTCAAAAGGAGTTTTAGTATCTGGAATTGAAGATAAAAATGCTCAATTATTAGTTTTAGCTATCAATCAAGTATTGGCTAGTGAAGCTTTTAGTACTGCTGGAGCGAGACAAATTAGAAAAGGTTCTAATGTTGCAGTTGCGCAGTTGATTAAAGATTTGAATGCTGGAAGTGTTCATACTTTAATTATGAGTGGAGTTAATCCTGTTTACACTTTAGCTGATTCAGCTTCTTTTGTATCTGGATTGAAAAAAGTTAAAACGTCTGTTGCTTTTTCATTAAAAGAAGACGAAACTGCATC
>Ga0308157_10007377_pt1 | contig 12811 bp, 12 predicted proteins | sample PhyBR1_FD_201035 | JGI IMG/M metagenome (GOLD analysis project Ga0308157, IMG submission 201035) | Phyllosphere microbial communities from UC Gill Tract Community Farm, Albany, California, United States - DLSLB.R1 | ecosystem: Host-associated > Plants > Phyllosphere > Unclassified | place: USA...
GCCCGTGGCGTTGAACCCCGAGCTGGCGACCGAAGCGCTGGCGCACGCGCTTTGGCCCAGCTGGGCCTACCGTGAAGGCCGCTACAGCTTGCCGGGCATTGTGCCCGAGCAGGCCGCCGCGCCCACCTCTACACCGACCGGCGGTCCGCCGGCCGCCGGACCGCCGGCCGCTTGAAGTCCCGCCGCGCGTTTTCGCTAAGCGCGTGGCAATGGCACCCCGGGTTGTGATCGTTCACCATGCCCACCGACTGCATGAATGCGTAGACGGTGGTGGGCCCCACGAACTTCCAGCCCAGTTTCTTCAGCCCCTTGGACAAGGCCACGGATTGCTCGGACGTTGAAGCGCCCAACGTCGAGGCGGCGCCGGCTGGGGCTTCAAAGCGCCAGAAGAACGCCGCCAGCGAGCCTTCTTTTTCAATCATCTCCAGGGCGCGGGCCGCGTTGTTGATCACGGCTTCAATCTTGCCGCGATGCCGGACGATGCCGGCGTCGGCCAGCAAAGCCAGCACTTGCGGTTCGCCGAACCGCGCCACCTTGGCGGGGTCGAAATCGGCGAAGCCGCGCCGGAATGCCTGACGCTTGTTCAGGATGGTGCGCCAGCTAAGGCCCGACTGGAACCCTTCCAGGGAAAGCTGTTCGAACAAGGCGCGGTCATCGCCTTGCGGACGGCCCCATTCGTGGTCGTGATAAGCCATGTATTCGGCGGATGTATCCACCCAGCCGCAACGGGCCAGGCCGTCGGGGAAATCGGTTTTAGCGTTCAAGGCGTTGCTCCAGGCGGCAGTCAGGCCACCGATGCTACCCCAGCAACGTCCCCGAAAAAAGTCGTAGCGGCCGCAGTCCGAATCCCGCTACTATTTGCGCCCTGATCCCGCGCCGGCCGCGGCCTGGACAGGCTTTCGAATTGCTCCCCATGTCCCTGCTCGAGACCGCTGTCCTGACGTTCGTGTCACCCGCCGTGCTGGCCGGTGACCATCCCGACGCAAACCCCTGCCTTGATTGCGGCGCCTGCTGCTCGCACTTCAGGGTGTCGTTCTATTGCGGGGAACTGGCTGGCGAGAACGGCGGCCACGTCCCCGTGGAACTGGTCACCCAGATGAGTCCGCTGCGCGCCTGCATGAAGGGCACCGAGATGGGCGGTGGCCGCTGCATATCGCTGCGCGGCGAACTCGGCCAGCCCGGCATTCACTGCGCCATCTACGAGAACCGCCCCACGCCCTGCCGGGAATTCGACATCTGGATGCCGGACGGCTCGCCCAACCCTGATTGCCAGCGCCTGCGTATCGGGCTGGGCTTGCCGCCGGTGCCGCCGCGCCCGGATGCGGAAAACGATCCGCAAGGCCCGCTGCTTCCGGACCAGCCCGCCGCGGCCTGATCCGGCGCGCTGGCCATCGCCGGCCTCTTGCGTACCCGCACCAGCTCGGGATCCTTGCCCAGAAAGGCCAGCACGTCGCGCATGACGCGGTCGCGCTCATGGTCCACGCAGATCATGTGATAGCTGTCTTGCAGCATCACTACCGTCGCGCCGGGAATACGCGAACCCAGGAAGCGCGCCGACCGCGGACTGGTCAGCTCGTCTTCTTCGGCGTGCATGATCAGCGTCGGGCAATCCAGTTGCCGCAGCCCTTGCTGCACCATGCCGCGCAGGCGGTCCACCTGCCGCACGCAAGCCAGCGGCACCCACTGGTAATGGAACCCGTCGCCGCGCGCGAAACCCGCTTTGATGAAGGCGCGCACCAGCTCGCTTTTCACGCCGTAAGGGTCTTCTTCCTGAACCCGGATCCGCCGCGGCACCCCCGGCACGTAATACAGCAGATACCGCAGGCCGCGATACCACGGCGTGCTCCAGCCATCCAGGAACACCGGGGCCGACAGCGCCACCAGCGCGCCGCGCGTGTGCGATTCACGCTTGCAGAGTTCCACGGCCAACAACGCCCCCAGGCACATGCCGATCACGTGGACCACCTCGTACCGCGCGCACAGCTCCCGATAACGCCGCGTCACCACGTCCATCCAGTCTTCCACGCGCACGTCCAGCAGGTCTTCCGGTTGGCCGGCGTGGCCGGGCAACGTCACGCCGTGCGTCTCCACGCCGGCGCGCGCCAGCACCTTATGCAGCCCGCCCATATCGAATTCCGTACCGCCCAACCCGTGGATAAGCAACGCGCCGGTGCGCCGCGGCCTCAAAAGGTCATTCATTTCCCACCTCAAGAACATCTCGGGTGGACGAACGAACCCTTACCCACCCCGTGCCGCCATACTAGGGACAGGGCGCAAATGAAGATCCGCAAAAATGTCGGAGAAACGTGAAGATGCGTAAAGGCGGCACGGCCGCGCGGCTAGCGGTCCGCCAGGTAGCGGGTCGGCGTCATGCCGAAAGCGCTGCGGAAGCTGCCGATGAAGGCGCTGGTGCTTTCGTAACCCACCGACAGCGCGGCCTCGGTAACGGAGCCGCCGCGGCTCAGCATCTCCAGGGCGCGCAGCAATCGCGCCTGCTGCCGCCATTGGCCCAGCGTCACCCCGGTTTCTTGCCGGAACCGGCGCATCAACGTCCGCGACGACATGTTCAAGCGCTGCGCCCATTCGTCGATGCCGGCAGTATCGTCCGGCGTGTCCAGCAAGGTATTGGCCAGGTCCTGCAAGCGCGGATCGTCGGGCATGGGCAATAGCTGGGGCGCATGCTCGCGCTGCGCCAGCTCTTGCAGCAACACGTCGAACAACTGCTGCTGGTAGGCGCCCGAGACCGCGCCGTCCTGGGTGCTGGTGAACCGGTCGATCAGGGCTTCGATCAGCTTGGACGACGGCCAGGAACGGCAGTGTGGCGGCAGCCGGCCGCAGACGTCGCGCCGCACATACAGGAATGAGCCTCGCGCATTGCCAAACCAGCGCGCGCCATGCGGCGTGCCCGGCGGGATCCAGCCCAGGCTGCCCGGCATCACCGTCCAGACCTCGGCCCCGGCCTGCACCAACACCAGCCCTTCGTGCACCAGCACCAGCATGCCCTCGTCATGGACGTGCGAGGGCACCGCAATGCCTTTGGTTTCGCGGCGGCCTTGCACGCGGAACGGGGTCAGCAGCACGTCGGGAAGCGGGTCGGCGATAGCCACATGAAGCATGGTTGGCAGGTTTGAGCTACAGGTTGACGGGTTCCCGTTAGCGGGTTCAGTTGAAAATGTACATCATTCTCATCAGTCGGGCATCAGCCCCCCGAACGGAGAAACCACATGGACACCACGCGGCTGCGCGACGCCGGCATCAAAGCCACCTTCCCCCGTCTGAAGATCCTGGACATCTTCTATCAACACGCCAATCAGCACATGAGCGCGGCAGACGTCTACCGCAGCCTCATCTCGGACCGGAGCAGCATCGGCCTGGCGACGGTTTATCGCGTGATTACGCAACTTGAGGACGCCGGGCTACTCAAACGTACTCAGCTCGATGCGCACATCACCGTATTCGAGCTCAACGACAAAGGGCACCACGACCATATGGTCTGCACGCATTGCGGGCAGATCCTGGAGTCCAGCGATCCCGCCATGGCGCAATTGGTCAGAAAGATCGCCAAGCGCAGCGGCTTCACGCTGGATTCCTACAGCCTGGTGCTCTACGGCGGCTGCGGCTGCAAGCCCGGCGCGCCCGCTCAACCCCACGGAGAATTCGAATGAACCGCGATCAATTTTTCTTCCACGACCTATCCCAGTTCCCGATCGTCACCGCCAAGCACGGCGGCGCGCCCAAAGGCTATTCGGCAAGCTGGATCCGCGAAATGGAACTGCTGGTGAATAACCCCCAGACCTTCGTCATGGTCGTGCCCGACATGCGCCACGAAGCCGGCCACGACGACCGCAAGGCCATGATCGAATGGCAGACGACCAACATGCCGCGGCTGAAGGCACGCTGCCGGGCCTTTATCGCCGTCGAACGCGACACGGATGCGCTGGACAAGGTCCGCAAACAGGGCGAAAAAATGGCCCGCGCGTTCGGCATGCCGTTCCTGGCGGTAGCCACCCCCGGCGAAGCAATGCAATGCGCGCGCGAACTCTTAGGACACAGCGGCCCTGGCGGCTTCATCGTGGACTGAGCCGCCCAGCCAAGTTCGTCCGTATGGCGTACTCCCAGTGGCCTAGGGCTTTCCATTGGCTTAAGACTTGGCGCGCCAGGCCGTTGTCTATGTGCCAGGCGCCGCGATGTGCGGCGCCATCCGCCACAACCAGCCCCCGAGCCGCCAGACGCATGAACCGCGCCATTGCCTGTATTTTCTGTGAATCGACGCTGGCACAAGGCGCGTTGCTGCTTGAAAAGAACGGCGAGACCATCTGTAAAACCTGCGTGGACCAGTTCGCCGCGCTGTTCGCCGAGCGGGCGTGGGTTATGGCGGCCACGTTGCAGGAAAAGTTGGATGTGTTGCTGGAAGCCAGCCAGCGCGCGCTGGTGGAAAGCGAATCGCTGGCCGAGCGCGCCCGCGCTTGTGGCCTGAGTCTGGACGAATTGGCTGGAACATCAACGCGCACGCTTTCCTAAGCCCTTTCTGAATACGATCTCTTCGCTGCGCTCAGTCAGACCTATGACGCAAGCGCAGGCGTTACTCGGAGATTTCCTACAGACCTTGCCGTAACGCCCTGCATCGTGGATGCAAGGATCCGCCTACCCTGGTGTTTTTGGGGCGGAGCTATTTATGTTCAAGCATTTATATATATTCCGGGTTGCCATTTTTGTTTTGCTATTGTCGCTATCCGGCCATGCGCAGGCCGTGCGCATTACTTCAACAGAAAGCTACTACGAACCCGGCGGGGTAAGACTTCATTTTGCCATACACGACTGGGGAAGCGGCGATCATCGGCTCTGTGAGGATATGGCCGCAATCTGGTGCACCCTGCAAGTGTACGCAGTTAAATATCCCGGCGCCGAATTGGTAGCCGCCGCGCCAGAGAACTGGGGAATCGGCCCGAGGCCAACACAGCAGGAAGTGCGGAAGGAACTGGAAAAAGCCGGTTTCACGCTCCCCCGATATGGATCCGTACTCGTTCCCGCAGGAACGCCAGTAACGGACCTCTTCTGCCTTTCTTTCGGCATGGAGTATCGGTACCCGGGCCTGGGAGATGTAATTGCTCCGGCGGGCCCATGCGAAAAACTAATCCTGCCGGCCTTGCAATGCAATATCAAGGGCAGCACCACCATCAACCATCACGATGTTTCCAGCGCGGCGATTTCCGGCAACGAAGCAGAAATTCAACTCCAACTGGTCTGTACGGGCACATCCAGTGTCATTGCGTCCACAGGCCCGGATCATTGGCTGGGCGTCAGGCTTAGAACGGACGAAGAACTGTATTCGAAGCTCACGATCGACGGACAAAGCACCGCGGACGGCGTATCCATTGCGGTCGCGGAAGGTTTGCCGACAAACATCACCTTGAAATCGACATTGGTTGCGAAGGGCACCGTTACTCCCGGTGAGTTTTATGGGTCTACCGTACTGACGCTTTCCCCACCGTGACCCCCGCCTGCGATACAGCTGATACACCAGCAGTCGGAAATTCCCTACAAACCTTGCCGTAACGCCCGACAGCCTTCGCCCACCGGATCCGCCTATTCTGTCGCGTTTGGGGGCGGAGCCATTGATGCTAAAGCGTTTATATATATGCCGGGTCGTTTGTTTTATTTTCTTGTTTTCTCTATCAAGCATATCTGCTGCCGCGGTAATCACGCCAACAAAAAGCCAGTACGAACCCGCGGGAGTCAGATATTACTTTACCGTTACCGACTGGGACAGCGGCGTCCCATTGTGTAATGACACGTCCGCAACAAGGTGCACGCTGACAATAGCTGGAGCTCAGTCACCCGATGATTTCATGGGAATGATCTCGGATAGATCCTGGAGCGTAACACCGTCATCCATGCAGAACGTGTATTCTCAGTTGAACAGGCAGGGATTTTTCGTCCCTTATGAGGGATCGATACTTGTTCCGAAAGGCACGCAAACCTCGAGCGGTTTCTGCATTGTCTTTGCCCAAGGATATAGCCGGGGATCCTCCGGAGGGATAGTCGCCCCTATCGGCCCGTGCGCCCCCGTCATTCCAGCGGCGTTGCAATGCGACGTCAGAGGCAATACCACCATCAGCCACCGCGAATTGTTCAGCGATGCAATTGATGGCAGTGAAGCGCAAACCCAATTGCAATTAACCTGCACCGGAGCAACCAGCGTCATCGTCAACACGACTAAGGATGACTACATCGGCGTCAAGCTTAGAACGGACGAAGGCTTGTATTCGAAACTCACGATTGATGGGAAAAGCACGGCACTCGGCGTGTCCATCAACGTTGCCGATAACTGGCGTACGAATATCTCCTTGAAATCGACGCTCGTCACCAGGGGGGTCGTCAAACCAGGCGAGTTTTCAGGGTCCACCGTGCTGACCATCTCCCCTCCTTGACCACGCTACTGCGCAGGCTCGGTGTCGCACCGACGCACCACCGACACCGCGCCATGGGTGCGTCGTGCCTTTCATTTCCGCATGCCCGATTCCGTGACGCTACGAATATTATTTAATGTATCAATTCACGCCATTTTAATAATCTGGATGGTATCCATTGGCATGATTTTAGTAGTATGGATGGTATCCATTCAAAGTGTCCGCTCAATAAGGATGGTATCTCTCCATTAATCCTTGGTATTGCAAAAAAACTGGTTTACATTGCGTCCTTTTTTCGACGGCTGATTAATCCCGCGCGTATTTTTTTGTTGCGCGGAGATACTTTTGCATCAAATCAGCAATATTCATCCGTCGAATTATTAATCGGACGATAAAGGACCACGTTTTGAGATACGGCACGAGCAAGTGGCTAACAGCGACGCTGGCACTCGGCACGACCTACTGCGGCGGCGTCACTGCTGCCGACCTCACGGTTTCGCAGGGAAACACGCAGGTGTTCGACGGGTCAGCCCGTTATCCCGGTGGGATCGATGTCAACGGCGGCACGCTTGTGATCGGCGGTAATGGCGGCGGGGCTGGCGTTTCCATCGATGGAAACGTCAATGCGGCGTCAGGCGGCACCATTGCCGGCTTCGGCGCGGTCAACGGCGATCTCACCGTGACGGGCAACGCGCGCGTCGCGCCGGGTTATTCCGTCGGAACGCCGACGGGCGTGTCCAACGGCAACCTTTTCGTCAACGGCAACTTGTCGATGAACAATGCCGAGTTCACCTTCGAGACCGGCTATGCGGGCTTACCTATCACCCAGCCGGGCACCGGCGACAACATCACCGTCGGTGGCAACGTTGCACTGAACAACACGACGCTGAACGTCTCGGTCAATACCCTGGGCACCAACGCTGGCTACTATCGCATTCTGTCCTACGGTGGCACGTTAAGCGGCAACGGCCTGACGTTGGGCACGGTCACGGGCGACTCCGTGCCCGCTGCGACCATCCAGTCGCTGACCGGCGACAAGCAGATCAACCTGATCCTGGGCCCAAGCACCACCAACCTCTGGAACGGCAACGGCGCGGCGTCCGCGACCCGTTCAGGCGGCGGCAATGGCACCTGGAGCGCCACCAGCACCAACTGGAACAGCCCCACCAATGCCACGGGGGCCCTGCCCGATGGCGGCTATGCCATCTTCACCGGCGCGACCGGCACGGTGACCGTGGACGGCAGCGCCGGCCCGGTGCGCGTGTCGGGCATCCAGTTCGCCACCGACCGGTATCGCCTGCAAGGCGCTCCCATCACCCTGGTCGGCAGCGGCGGCAACCCGCCGGCGATTGTCGTGGGCGACGGTACTTATGCCTCCGGCCAGTTCGTGGACACCATCGACAACCCGCTGCAGGGCACGCAGGGCTTCGTCAAGACCGGCCCCGGTTCCGTGATCCTGACCGCCGACAGCAGCGGCCTGACCGGCCCCATCCTGATCGCCGACGGCGCCTTGGAAATCGACGGCAAGCTGAACGGCCCGGTCGATATCGGCCGCGAAGTCGTGCTGGCGGGCGTCGGCCAGTTGGGCAGCACCACCTTGTACCCGACCGCCGTCGTGTCTCCGGGCAATGACGGTTCGCCCATCGGCACGCTTACCATCAATGGCAACCTCACCTTCGGTGAAAACACCATCTATCGCGTGCACGCCAATCCGGCCAGCAACGCAAGCGACCGCATCCACGTCACGGGCGTCGCCTACCTGGATGGCAGCGTGGCGCACGTGGGCCCCGACGGCAACTATGCGCCGCGCACCACCTACAACATTCTGACCGCTGACGGCGGCATACAGGGCAGGTTCACCGGCGCGTCAAGCGCGTATGCGTTCTTGACCCCCACGCTCAGCTACGACGCCAAAAATGCATTCATGACGCTGACGCGCAACGACGTGCCGATCGGCAGTGTCGGCGGCACCGACAATGAAAGCAGCGTGGGCGGCGCGCTGGATCAGGAACAACCTCCCGCGGCTGGCAACGGATCGCCGTCGACGGGCAATGGATCGCCGGCGACCGGTAACGGGTCATCGTCGACGGGCAGCGGATCGTCCACGGCGGGCAATGGTTCCTCGCCGACCGGCAGCGGCTCGGCCACGGCGGGCAATGGCTCCTCGTCGACCGGCAGCGGATCGTCCGCGACGGGCGACGCAACGTCGACAGGCGCTGCAACGCCCCCGAGCGCCAACGGTACGCCGACCGCCGGAAGTGAATCGCCGGTGGTCGAAAGCGGCAACGCGGCGGCCAGGAATACGGGCGCAGGCCAGGTAGCGATGGCCGTCCTTTCCATGACGCCGGGTGAAGCGCGCTCGGCCTTGAAGATGCTCTCTGGCGAAGCGTACGCAAGCACCGCGAGCTTGCTGCAAAGCCAGGGCGATACCGTGCGCACGATGCCGCTGTCCCACCTGCGCGGCAACCTCGACGCGCCGCTCTTGGCCGGACGCCCGACGGCGCAACTGGGTGCCGCGTCATCCAACGCGCTGCCGCAAAGCGGCGCCTCGCCGGTCTGGGCGCAAGCATTCGGCAACTGGAGCACGTTCGGCGGCGACGGCAACGCATCAAGCGTCAGCCAATCCGCCGGCGGGCTGTTCGTTGGCGGTGACGGCGCCGTCGGCGGCGGCTGGAGGTTGGGCGGCGCGGTCGGCTACATCGGCAGCCACAACTCCATCGCCGATGCGTCCTCGCGCACCAATATCGACAGCTATACCGCGACGTTGTTCGGCGGACGGAACTTCCCCGCCGGCCCCGGCCATGTCCGCTTCATGGCTGGCGCGGCCTACACCTGGCACGACATCGACACGAAACGTGATGTGGCCGCCGGAAGCCTGAATCAGCGCCTGGAGTCCTCCTATCACGCCTCTTCGACGCAAGTGTTCACCGAACTGGGCTACAACCTGCCGGTGGGCGATGCCTACACCATCGAACCCTACGCCGGCCTGGCCTGGAACCAGGTGCGTACGCGCGACTTCCAGGAATCGGGCGGCTCGGCGGCCTTGCACGGATCGGGGAATTCCGACGATGTCACCAGCACCACGCTGGGATTGCGCGGCGCATGGCAGTTCGGCTCCGACCAGGCGCCGGGACGCTTGACCGCTACGCTAGGCTGGCGCCACGCGATGGGCGATGTGAAGCCCCGACAGGAACTGGCGTTCAGCGGCGGCAGCACGTTCTCGGTGACGGGTGTCCCGATCGCGCGCGACGCCGCGGTGCTGGGTCTGGGTGCCGAAGTGGCCATCACGCGCAACACGACGGCAGGCATCGCCTACGACGCGCAGTTCGGTGGCGGCAACCGCCAGCAAGCCGGTCTGCTCAAGCTGGCCGTGCGCTTCTAGGCCATGCCCGCCTCGTTCCGGCCATTCCAGGCTGGGGCGTATCAGGGCAAAGGAACAAGCCCCCTGCAGGGTGACTGTGGGGGGCTTTTTTTGCGCTATGGCATAACGACGCTGCTGGCGGACTCCGTCCGCATCAGGAAATCGATCACGGCGCGCACCGCGGGAAGCTGGCCACGCTTGTGTGGCGTCAAAATCGTTGTCATCACGCTGCCTGCGGTCCAGGCCGGTAGCACCCGTACCAACCGCCCCTCATTGACCGCTTGCGCCGAGATCATTTCGGGCAGGCAGACAATGCCAAGCCCCGCCTCCGCGGCCTTCATCAACGACACCGATTCATCGGCATACAGCAGCGGCTGCGGCGCGACCTCCACGATGCGGCCGCCGGCATCGCCCAGGCGCCAGCGCTTCATCGTCATGTTGGTCATCAGTCCGTCGTGCTCGCTCAAGGCCTCCGGCGCCGGGGGCTGGCCGCGCCGGGCGACGTAAGACGGCGCAGCCACCAGCGTAATCGGCTCCTCGCTCATGCGTCGTTGCACCAGATCCGAGTCCGGCAGCGCCGCGAAATGACTTCGGATCGCAAGATCAAAGCCCTCCTGCACCAGATCGATAAAGCGGTCCGTGACGTGCAACTGGATACGCAGTTTTGGATATTGCCGCGCAAGGATGGGCAGGCGGTCCGCAAGCTGAAACTGCGCGATGGGCACCGACGCCGTGATCCGCACGGTGCCGCTTGGCTCCGCCAGGCGTCGATGCACGACGGCTTGGGCGGCCTCGGCCTCGATCATCACCGCGCGGGCGTGGTCGTACACATCGCGTCCCACGTCGGTCAGCGTAAAGCGGCGCGACGTGCGGTGAAGCAACTGGACGCCCAGCGTGGCTTCCAGCGTCGCCACCCGCTTGCTGACCGTCGATTTCGGGCAACCCAGGCGCCGGGCAGCCGCCGCGAAGCCGCCGCTATCGACGGCTTGGGCGAAAAAATGCAGGTCATTAAGGTTCAGCATATTCGTCTACGTATGTGGACATTGTGTCGCAATTTATCCATCTTTTGCCCCGATGTCTACGTATGTATATTTCACCGTATCAACAACGGAGAAATGACATGAACCCCACCTCTGAACCGATCTTCACCGCCGGCTTCCCCCTGGGCAGCTCGGCCGGGCTCGTTACCGCTTTCGAATGGCTCGGTCAGCCCTATCGCATTACCCGGGTGGACATGCTGGGGGAGATGCGCACCGACGCCTACAAGCATCTGAATGGCCGGGTGGAAACGCCCGTACTGATCACCGAAGAAGGCGATGTTCTTACCGAGACGATGGCGATCGCCCTGTGGCTCGAGGCGCGAGACACCCAGCGCCGCATCAGCTTCGAACCCGGCACGCCGCAGGCCCACCGGCTGCATCAGTACCTGGCTTTCCTCAATACCGGCTTCACCGGCGCGTTCTATCCCATGTGGGTCGCGCTGGAGGCGCCGGACGCCACCGAAGACGAAAAGGAAACGCTGCGCAAGTTCGGACGCAGCTTCGTGGCGCTACGACATGAACAGCTTGAGGCGATGATAGGCGACAGCGATTATCTGCTGGGCAACCAGCCGACGCTTGCGGACGCGGTGTTCGCCGGCGTGGCGCGCTGGGTGGATTTCCATCAGGCGATCGAACCGCGGAACTATCCGCGCATCCTGGCGTTGCGCCAGCGTATCGAGGCCGACCCTGCATTTCGCTTCGCAGTGGCCATTGAAGACGGCAAGCCGGCGATTGGCAGCGGCGCAATGAAAGGCCTTGTCCCGCTAGAGACGGTCTTGCACCATACAAGCGGCGCCCTGACGGCCTGAGTCTGCCCCTCCTAGTCCGTCAGAAGACAAAGAAGCGCTGACAAGGATACGCCGCCAAAGAAAAACGCCGCTAGCAATAGCGGCGTTTTTCATACTGCAGGTGTTTGGTTGGTGGGCTGAGCGAGACTCGAACTCGCGACCAACGGATTAAAAGTCCGCTGCTCTACCGACTGAGCTATCAGCCCGACCGAAGCCAGAAATTATGGCGGATTTTCTTAAGCTTGTCAAAAAGTTTGGCGCAAACCGCCTTAACTTCCTGGCTGGCGCCTTTCCTGCATCGCTACCGGCCGCCCATGAAAAACGGCCGCACGCGGCGGCCGTTCCCGGGTACGAATGGGCCTGGAATTACCAGGCAGCCACCACGGCGCCCTTGTACTTGGTCTCGATGAACTGCTTCACGGCCGGGCTGTGATAGATGCTGACCAGCTTGGCGAAGTCGGCGCGGTCCTTGTCCTTTTCACGCACCACCAGCACGTTGGCGTACGGCGAATCCGGCGATTCCTGGGCAATCGCGTCCTTGGTCGGGTTCAGGCCGGCTTCCAGCGCAAAGTTGGTGTTGATGGCCGACGCATCCGTGTCGTCCAGCGAACGCGGCAACTGGGCAGCGTCGAGTTCGATGAAGCGCAGCTTCTTCTTGTTCTCGACCACGTCGATCGGGGTCGCCTTCAGGCCGGCTTCGGGACGCAGCTTGATCAGGCCGTTGGCTTGCAGCAGCAGCAGGGCGCGGCCACCGTTGGTCGGATCGTTCGGCAGCGCGATGCGGGCGCCGTCCTTCAGTTCGGCCAGGGACTTGATCTTCTTGCTGTAGATGCCGATCGGGAAAATCACGGTCTTGGCGATGCTGACCAGCTTGTAGCCACGGTCGGCGTTGGCGTTGTCCAGGTAGGGCTGGTGCTGGTAGCTGTTGACGTCCAGGTCGCCCGAGGCCAGCGCCACGTTGGGCTGCACGTAGTCGGTGAATTCGATGATCTGGATGTTCAGGCCCTGCTTGGCGGCTTCGGCCTTCACCACATCAAAGATCTGGGCGTGCGGGCCGGCGGTGACGCCCACCTTCAGCGGCTTGCCCTGAGCCAGCGCGGGCTGGGCAAAAACGGCGGCGCCCAGGGCGAACGCGGCCAGCGACTTCAAAACCTTGATGCTCATGTTGCGATATCCCGAATAACGGATGTAGAGAAAAGAATGGTTCGGCGC
>Ga0308157_10007379_pt1 | contig 12809 bp, 11 predicted proteins | sample PhyBR1_FD_201035 | JGI IMG/M metagenome (GOLD analysis project Ga0308157, IMG submission 201035) | Phyllosphere microbial communities from UC Gill Tract Community Farm, Albany, California, United States - DLSLB.R1 | ecosystem: Host-associated > Plants > Phyllosphere > Unclassified | place: USA...
GGCATGGTTTTGCCCAAGTGACCGTTGTCTTCAAGGACGGGACCGATATCTATTTCGCACGCCAGCAGATGGCTGAGCGCCTGCGCAGTGTCGAGCGATCGCTGCCGGAAGGAGCTTCCGCTAGTCTCGGACCGATCGCAACCGGTCTGGGCGACGTCTATATGTGGACCGTCGAATATGCTTCCAAGCCAGGCCCGAAAGCAGGAGCGCGAACGGGGCTGCAAGCAGATGGCAGCTACGTCACGCCCGAGGGCGAGGTATTGCGTAGCGCGGCCGAGAAGGCTACCTATTTGCGTACCGTGCAGGACTGGATCGTCGCGCCGCAGTTGAAAAATACGGAAGGACTTGCCGGGGTAGATGTCATCGGCGGCTATGTCAAGCAGTACGTGGTCACGCCCGACCCACAGCGGCTCGCTGCGCTTGGGATCAGCTTGCCGATGCTCGCCGAAGCGCTTGAACGCAACAATACGAGTGCCGGCGCCGGCGTGGTGTTCCAGAACGGTGAAGCGTTGACCGTCAAGGCGGACGCGCGCATCACGTCGACGGATCAATTGGCTAAGACCGTTATTACGACCAAGGACAGTACACCCGTGCTGGTGTCGCACGTTGCTACCGTAAGGTTGGGACAAGAAATCCGGTTCGGATCTGCTTCCGAAGGTGGGCAGGAGGTGGTGGTTGGCACCGCCGTTATGCGTATCGGGGAGAATAGCCGAACCGTCGCGGCCGCAGTGGACGCTCGACTAAAGGAGATAGCCCGCTCACTCCCGCCGGATACGCTAATCCGGCCCGTGCTGGACCGCACGCGCCTGGTAGATGCGACCATCCGCACAGTGGCGATGAATTTGACGGAGGGCGCACTGCTAGTGATCGCCGTCCTGTTTGTCCTTCTTGGCAATCTTCGGGCCGCCCTGATTGCTGCAGCCGTCATCCCCGTCACCATGCTCCTGACTTCGGCGGGCATGTTAAAAGTCGGCCTGTCGGCAAACCTCATGAGTCTTGGCGCGCTCGACTTCGGCTTGATCGTCGACGGCGCGGTCATCATCGTAGAAAACGCACTGCGCCGCATCGCGGAACGCCAGCATGTCACCGGCCGGGTACTGTCAAGGTCCGAGCGCCTTGAAACCGTCGCGGCGGCCGCGCGTGAAATGATTAGGCCAAGCGTGTATGGCCAGGCAATCATCATTCTCGTCTACCTGCCGTTGCTGACATTCCAAGGTGTCGAAGGCCGCATGTTCGCGCCAATGGCCTTGACGGTGATCCTCGCGCTCGTATTTGCTTTCATCCTCTCGTTGACGTTTGTTCCGGCCGCGATTGCACTATGGCTTTCGCGTCATGTCGACGAGAAGGAGAACCGGATGGTCAAAGCGGTCTCATCAACCTATGCTCCATGGTTGGACCGCACTTTGGCCAGACCCAAGCTGACCGGTGTGCTTGCTGTAGCCTGTTTCGCAGGAGCTATCGGACTCTCTTCCGCCCTGGGGCAGGAATTTCTGCCGACGCTCGATGAGCAGGACGTGCTGCTGCAAGTGGCCCGTATCCCTGGCACGTCGGTCGATCAAAGCCAGGCGATGCAATTCGCCGTTGAGAAGGCCGTAGCCAGATTGCCCGAAGTCAAACTGGTCTTTTCCCGGACCGGCACGGCGGAGTTGGCGTCCGATCCGATGCCGCCGAACATGACCGACACATTTGTGATCGTTAAGGACCGGTCGCAGTGGCCAGATCCGGACTTGAGTAAAGCCGAACTGGTGGAAAAGATCGAGCACGCTGTCGCCGGTATTCCTGGCCAGAACTATGAGCTCACTCAGCCGATCCAGATGCGCTTTAACGAGTTGCTTGCCGGCGTACGTGGGGATATTGCCGTCAAGGTTTATGGCGACAATTTCGATGTAATGGTTCAAACCGCCGAAAAGATCGCGGTGAAACTGCGCGCGGTCGAAGGCGCGGAAGACGTGCGTGTCGAGCAGGTTCAAGGGCTGCCGATGCTCGACGCTCGTCTTGATCGCGATGCCATGGCACGGGTCGGTCTCACCGCACAGGACGTGTACGACACCTTGGCAGTGGCCGTCGCGGGGCGTGAAGCCGGCTCGATTTATGAGGGCGACAGGCGCTTCGATGTCGTTGTTAAGCTTGGCGATAACACCCGAAACGACGTAGAGGCGTTGCGCCTCTTGCCAGTACTAACCCCAAGCGGCAATTTTGTTACCTTAGGTTCAGTCGCGGTGCTGGAAACGATCAAGGGCCCCAATCAGATCAGCCGTGAAAACGGCAAGCGCCGGGTTGTGGTGCAGGCGAACGTGCGCGGGCGCGACATCGCCGGCGTGGTTCAAGAGGCGCAAAGCAGCATCAACGCCGACGTGCGGCTTCCAGCTGGGACATGGATCACGTGGGGTGGCCAATTCGAGAACCTGGAACGTGCCCGGATGCGTTTAGCAGTCGTAGTACCGGCCTGCTTTGCTCTCATCGTGGTGTTGCTGTACTCGGCAGTTGGCTCTTGGCGTGCAGCCGCGGTCGTGTTTACCGGCGTGCCGCTGGCACTCATCGGCGGTATCGCCGCGCTGTGGCTGCGTGGATTACCCTTCTCGATCTCCGCTGCCGTCGGCTTCATCGCGCTGTCCGGTGTCGCCGTGCTGAACGGCCTGGTGATGGCCGGGTCGATCGACGACCTGGCCAAGACATTGCCCTGGGATCAGGCCGTGCGGGAAGGGGCACTGCGGCGCCTGCGGCCAGTGCTGATGACCGCGCTAGTCGCCTCCCTCGGCTTCGTTCCAATGGCCTTGGCGACAGGTGCCGGCGCCGAGGTGCAGCGCCCGCTGGCTACTGTGGTGATCGGCGGCCTGATCTCGGCCACGTTCCTTACTTTGTTCGTGCTACCTACCTTGTATCGGCGTTTCGCGCGGCCAACGGCCAGCGTTGCCGAGAAGATCTGACTGAACAAGAGGCTACAAAATTTTATTGATTTGAGAGAAAGCACATGGAAAGCAGTAGGACGTGGCAATCATCCGCGCTGGATCGGGCGGCTACGTTGCCGCGATACGGGCCGGTCAGCTTGGGTTCTCGGAGATGACCAACGGAATCGAACCTGTTCGAGAAGACTAGGTTCAACTTCATCAAGGCGCGCCCGGATTTCAGCACTGCACTGGCGGAGAGGGGATCGAGCTGGAAGTGTCCGATGGCGCTTCGCCGCACCGGATCTTAGCCCGCAGCCTCGTCTTCGCCATAGACTCGAAGCCAAGGCAGCTGATTGGGACCCCGATCGACAATCAGATTGTGTGCGATAACGTGCGTGCACTGGCATTTTACGAGGTACCGAAGCGGTTGTGCCTGATCGGCAGGATGGGTACCGCCTTGTTCATCTGGGCCCGGTTGTGCACGCCGCAGCCCGATTGCTCTTTTGCTGCCCAAGTGCGCTAAACACCCGGCAGGCAGTTTTCGACCGCCTGCCGTTTTTCGCATCCACCTCAAGCTGCTCGCCGCGACTTCCTCGCATTCCACCAGAACCCACCGACCGCGACCACCAGCAGAACCAGTTGCGCACTGTAGGTCTGGGCTGTCGGATAAATACCTAGCAGGGGAACGCGCGGTCCATTGACGGGAACCGCCATCAGCCAGCCGGCCTCCTGCAATCCGGAGACGCCCTTGCCCACCAGAACGACCGCAAGCGCGGTAACCAATACGGAACTGAAGGAAAAGAATTTCCCAATCGGCATGCGCGCACTGGTACGCAGGAAAATAAACGCAATGATTACCAGCAAGATTAGACCGGTGACGAATCCTCCCAGCAGCGCCGAGCCGTTGCCGTCAGCGGCCAGGGCGGAGTAGAACAGGACCGTCTCGAACACTTCGCGGTACACGGCTACGAACGCGAGGGCGAACAGGGCCCATGCCGAGCGTTTCTGCATCGCCGACGACAGTTGCTTCTTAAGAAACTCCTGCCATTGACCTGCCTGGCCCTTCTGGTGCATCCATAGTCCGACGGACAGCAGGACGAACGCGGCAAATAGCGACGACAGCCCCTCAGTTACTTCGCGGCTAGCCCCGCTGATGCTTACCACATACGTCGCCACTACCCAAGTCAGTGCGCCGGCGCCCAGTGCCGAGATCCAGCCGGCGTGTACGTACCGTAAGACTTCCGGCCGGTCGGCCTTGCGCAGGAACGCCACCATGGCGATAACGATCAACAAGGCCTCGATTCCTTCGCGCAGCAGGATGGTCAGTGCGCCGACGAATACCGTAGTAGCGTTAGTGCGGTGCTGATCGGTGACAGACTCCACCCGCACAAAGTAGCTGTCGAGTTCGGCAGCATGGGTTGTAGCCTGCGCCAGGTCGCCGGCAGTGACCGCAACTCGGTACAGCTGCATTGTGCGTTCGACGTTGACCAGCAGTTGCCGGTCGATGGCGTCGAGCGATGCTTCCAGCGGTTCAAAACCGTCCAGGTAGGCCGACAGTGCAAGTTGGGTCGCCACGGCGCGCCGGTCATCCCGCAACGCCGCCAAACTCTGATGCAGAAGCTCGCGTGCGAGCGCGATGCCGCTGCGTTCCTCCTGACGGCGGATTACTTCCGGATTACTGCGCGCATACGCCAACCCGGTCCGCGCGGTCGCACCTGGTAACGATTTCGCCAGCTCCTCTTCAGTCACAGTGACCAGGGCTGTCAGATCGGCTATTGAGCGCTGCAAGGCTGCGTCCTGCGAAAACGACTTTTCGCCAGTCGCGACGTCATCCTGCCGGTAGCCCATGGTCCCTACGAAGAACGCCAGCGACCACCGATCGGCCTCGGAAAGACCGGTAAAGGCCGGCATAGACGTATCGGCAACGCCCTGGCTAATCACCTGGTATAGCGCCATGAGCGAACGTGAGCGCGCACGTTCGTGGTTGGTGAAGGCGATCGGCGCAGGTTCAAGCTTCGCAGCAAGAGGGCCGTCGCCAGCGCCCCCGGCACCATGGCAGGATGCGCATTGCATCTGGTAGAGTGCGGCGCCGCGCGTCAAGTCCGGCAACGCGCGCGGCGACACTGGAAAAGGGTAAGCCGCGAGCAGCATCCGGTTGGCTTGTCTGGCTAGGTCAGCGACGATTTGGACGCTCTCTCGCCGCTCGACCGCGTCTTTCAGCTGCGCGGTTGTCCGGGCGAGTTCATCCCGTTTCGGATGCGGAGCAAGCGCGCCCACCTCGCTGGAGGCGCGAGCGGAAAACTCCTGCATCTCCTTGTATTCGAGTTCGCTGACAATCTTCCCATCTTCAACGGCCCCCGGATAATCTACGGCAACATAGTCGAGCAGCTGCCACAACTGCCGGGATTTCGATTCGGTTGCTGGATCAACGGCGCTGGCATAGCCCGGGAAGCAGCCTAGTAGAATCGAAAGGTAAAAAAAGCATTGCCAGGTAAGTTGTTTCATTGTCGTGTCGCGCATTTGCTATTGGATAGGCATTGGACACCTTGAAGCTACTTGAATGTCAAGCTTCCTGCAACATCGCAACAAAACTGCAACTACGCTTCGCGCGCAGCGCCGGCGTCAACGACATCGACCCGCAGTGGGCAGTGGTGTACATCTGTGTCGACGCAGTGAGCCGTGAGGCGGGATTCTTAACAAGCCATGTAATTGCCCGACGAAGTGTAAGAATAGGCTATACCCTAACCTGATGTCAGGTAACGAACATGCGACGCGTCAGAATAGAGTAGCTACGAGGATTTCTTGACAGCTGACCTGGACGGTCATAGAGTCTTTCCTGACACATCACATTAAAGAGACACATCTTGCGAGGTCAGCGTATCGGTTATGTCAGGGTCAGCAGCTTCGACCAGAATCCTGAGCGTCAGCTCGATCAGATCCAGGTAGACAAGCTGTTCACCGACAAAGCTTCGGGTAAGGACACGCAGCGACCGCAGCTCGACGCGTTGCTGTCATTCGCGCGCGAAGGCGACACAGTCGTAGTGCACAGCATGGATCGCCTGGCGCGCAACTTGGACGATCTGCGCCGATTGGTGCAGACCTTGACCAAACTGGGGATACGAATCGAATTTGTCAAAGAATGCCTGAGCTTTACCGGCGAGGACTCGCCGATGGCAAATTTGCTGCTTTCGGTCGTGGGCGCGTTTGCGGAATTCGAACGGGCCTTGATAGGCGAGCGGCAGCGAGAAGGGATCGCATTGGCAAAGCAGCGTGGCGCCTATCGAGGGCGCAAGAAAGCGCTAGCGGACAACCAAGTGATCGAGCTGCGCCGCCGCGCTGGGGCCGGCGAGCAGAAAGCCACCCTTGCGCGCGAGTTCGGCATCAGTCGCGAGACGCTGTATCAATACCTGAAAGTGGCACCTAAGGCTTAACGCGGTTTTCCGTTCCACTGCACCTCAAACCCCAGATTCAGTCATGCGGCCTGCACGTCGTCATTAGTGGGGCGGAGATGCGCCAGGGAATGACGATAAGCCTGCATGTCGCCGAGACAAAGGATGCTGTAGCAGCCGCGTATGTTGCAATCGGACACGGGAGTCAAGTCGGTCTCGCTAAGAACGCCCGGACAGATTTCGATAAAGCGATTGGAGAGGTGTTGGAATCGCGCTTAATCGACCGAACATTGGACTGAAAAGGCGCATTAGAGCGCATGCTGCCCGAGACTGATCACGCGACCTCGCAGCCAACCCTACTGCCAACGAAAACGCATACCAGAACGTCATGACCAAATCAAAAAAGAAACACGTTGCTAACGCAGTCAGAGCCATGACTGCCCAAGAACTTGCAGATTGTGTAAAAGAGGTAATCACCTGGCAGGACAAAGGGATGTTATCCGAAGGCGCACTTTACAAGCTGGCTTCCCAGTTCATGACTGCGATGGGTACCGTGAAGATTTCGTCTATAGAAAAGGCTGGTTCAGCGGTTCTCCGAGAAGCGTCGCTTCGATTTACCGAGGCCCAGACCGGTTATCGGGTTGACTAGAACCGCCCCAGAAAACCTACATAGCCGCATCCCCGGCCCGCGTGACGGGCATGGCGCAGTAAGATCCGGCACGGTGCCAGCGGTCGATGAGCGCAACGTGCGCCCGTTCAAGCTGGCGCGCCCGTGGGACGTGCCTCCGGAGGTAAGTCCCATCATCAATCTGAACCACACTGCGAAGAGTGACACGATTGCCGCCGCCATGTCGGCCATGGACTGCGAACTTGACATAGCTGTGCGCTAAAAAACAAAAGCCCGCTATGTAGCGGGCGTTCTTCAAACGAGCAAAAGCTCAAAAGGCGACCAGTGCGGTACGTTACGTCGACGCCATCGATTGTTCAATGGCGTAAAGATAGCGGCCTGCCGTCGGCTTCATCCAGGCTCGGTCATGCCCAAGGTTGATACTCGAAACCGTTCCCGATAATCGTTGCGACCTGCGCTTGGTTTTCTGGACTCTCGCTAAATTCAACCACGATTGCTTCGATCAGTGATGGATTCGCTTTAAGGTGATTGTTCCAAAAATCGAAACCGGATTGATCTGGTTGACGGTGCAACACATTTTCGTACAACCTAGTGACCACGGCCTCGCTGCTTGGAGCAGAACCATAGATGGTCCGAAACTCATTCGACTTGGCAAATTCGTCAGCGACGGCTTCGAGGCTAGTTCCCTTGTCCATTGCATTCATCCAGAAGCCAAGGCCCTGCTTATCTGGAGTGCGGCCAAAGACTGCTTGATAGAGGCGGTACACTTGGCCGCCATTGCCTTCGATGTCCACGGCAAGCGCCGAATCGGAGAACTTAACGCGTTCGATGCTGTCCAGGGTATGCGAAATTCCCTTGGCGCTGTCGGTGAGCACAAATTTTCCACCTACCCAGCTTGCCGACATGGAACTGCGAGAATGGTCGATAAAGAGGCTGTCCAAACCTGCTGTCCCCTGTATTTGATCAAAACCAACTTTGCCGCTACCAGCGATGAACGTATGACCATCAGCGGAGACCAGTACGGGCTTCGTTGTCCAGCCAAGGTCCTTGAGCATCGCGATATCGAGCTGCGAGTAGGGCGCATATGGGCTGGTAGCGTCGTAGTCTGGGTTGTCGAGCCAAACTCCTCCTGACCCCATCAAGTCATGATTTCCGACGAGGTGCGAAAGGCTGCTATCGAGGGGGACAGCCCCACCATTAAGCATGACGGAGTTTGGACCGACAAAGTAAGCCTTGTCGCCTTCGACTTTTACGTATTTCTGGAAATTCGGGACATAATAATTAAAGCCCAACACGTGCATCATCTCGTGCGCGAACAGGTAGGGGCCCGAATAGTCTGTCTTCGTGTACGAGTCCGCATACTGTGACCCGAGATTTAACAAAGCAGAATCGATCCGCGGCGTGCCGTGCGAGTCGACGCCTAGCCACCTCGCAGCTGCAGAACCAGATGCTCCGCCCAAATCTTTCACGCTGACAGTCAGGCCAATTGTAAGGTCAGCATCAACGAACTCACTGAGCCGAGCGCCCGTATCGTCCAGCATATTTTGGAGATACGTTCTGTCTGCGCTGACCCCGTCAGCGAACAATGATGCGATGGAGAACTTCAATCCGCCGCTGGAAACGTTCACAGCGGCTTTGATGGTCTCACTCATCAAGGTACCGGCCGAGTTTTCCTGCGATACGGCGAAAGAGTGAAGCCCGCTTGATAGCGTGTCAGTAAGAATTGCCCAGTTCCCAACGTCGTCAACGCGTCCAGTCCCAACTACTTTGCCATCGGCAAAAACCGTTATTAAGCTTTTTGGCGCCCCCTGTCCGACGATGACGGGGTTGTCGACGCGCAAAGAGCTTTGACGGTCAACTGGCAGTACGAAAGTTGGTACGTTCGAGGTCTGGCTTACTTGGGTTGATGATTGTCCACTTTGGAAAATGGCAGAGTTGTAGTCGGGCGCGTAGGTGTTTTTCACTGGTTTGATCTCGTTCATGGTGAGGCGGAATGTCAGGATGTCTTTACAGTAACCGTGCGACATTTCATTTCTAGGTTGAAACTATCGCAGCTTTGTTTATTAGGGACAACAGTTTATTATTGGCACGCAATTTGTTCGGCCAGATTCGCATCGGATTCGATACATAAAGGGTACCTCGACGTTGCATAGACGCAAGTCGATACTTCTCATGCCGCCAACATACGAACTTTCGTCATGCAAAAAAGTCTAGTCAACGTCGTCCTCAACGGCATTCCATCACTCGTTCTTACGTCCTCCACAGATACCGGCGTTGTTGTCATCACTGACAAAAAGCGTACGGGAGCGCCGGAATCGATAGAGAAGGGCGCGCTTTTCACTGTGTATCCATTCGGGAAAGAGTGCGGCGTGATGATCAGCCATGCAGCCATCAACCGTAAGGCTGTGCAGTGCGCTGGCGCCCCGACCCTGGAGGCGCAAACCGAATGTCTGGCTGACGAAGAATTCCTATTGCGAGCCGCTCAGCATTATCTTGCGCAAGCTCGGGTTACCTGCGCTGAATTTGATCCCGATCTGATGGAAGGGGGAGGCGCGCAACAGCTGAACGGCGATGGGGATGATGGCCCTGCGCGACTGGCGGGTGCTCGAGAGTTCAACCGCATGGCAGGAGAGAGGCTATACCAAGAAATGATTTCTGCAGAGGCGAGACACAAGGAAAGGATTAGCGCAACTGCACAACGCAAGGCCGCGACGGCGACGTCACAAAGACTGAACCGCGAACGGAAGCTGGCCAGAGCAATTGCAGGGTTCCGACGGATGCCTGGTGGCCCTAGCTACCACAACTACCTGCGCCTGCAGGTGCGTGGCACAGGCGACATGTTTGCCATGATGGACGACGCAAGCATCCGGCGTCGCTCAGGTCCACTGCATGTGCTTGAAGTACGCCGCTGGCTTACCGAGCCTAGCTCGATCACTGAGGCGCTTCGCTGGATCCTCCGCGGCCTGTCACCAAATATGGCCATCCGGAAGGTCATCGCTGACATTCAAGAGCGAACCTTAGCCACAACCTTTGTGAACTTGCCGAGGCCGACGACGGCTACCTTCGCTTATGTACGAGTACGTTGATTACACGGACACAGGGTTCGAGCTTGGGAGGCGAAGTTATCTCCCGACACGGCTGAAATTCGTCGAGTGACTGTCCTGCCCCTTCGATGATAACTCGTACTATCATCGTGGCGTTTCTGAGGACCACTGTTCATGTGGGTTTCAGGTCGACCACGACTCACCTTCGCCCCTGGCATCGTTGTACGCTTCCACGAGCAGATAAGCATGGCGCGCTGCTGCCGGCTTGGCTGACGCGGCCACCATGAGCCAGTACGCGCGCCGTGTTTCGTGAAGCCCATTCCACCATTCGATGCCGACATGCGGATCTTCTTGCTGAACCGGGTAGGCGGCGCCATCAGCTTCCTGGTTGTCCTCGTACAGCTTGAGATTCCATCCCCCTCCCAAGTTGCGAGGCCGGGCGTAAATTTTGTAAGTACGCATGTCGCCTCCCCCTTACTGGATGGCGGCGGCCGGCTTCACGACGCGCATGACGCTGGCGCGGGAAATGCCGAAGGTGCGCGCCAGGGCGCTGATCGATTCGCCAGCCTGGTGTTGCCTGGCCATCGCAGCACGCTGTTCGTCGGTCGTGCTGGTCGGGCGGCCCAGGGTCTTGCCCTCTGCCTTTGCCCTGGCCAGGCCGGACTGGGTGCGCTCTACCAGCAGGTCGCGCTCCATCTCGGCGACGGCCGCCAGCATGTTGAGCATGAGCTTGCCGGCGGCACTGGTCAGATCCAGCTTGCCCAGCTGCAGGACGACGACCATGATGCGGCGCGCGGCCATTGCCTTGATCGTGGCGCCGATGTCTTGGGCATCGCGGCCGAGGCGGTCGAGCTTTGTCACCACCAGCGTCTCGCCGTCGCGGATCTGGCTGAGCATCTTGGCGAACTGCGGGCGCTGCGCCGCCGAGACCTTGCCCGACACGCCGTCGTCAGCGTACCAGTACCCGATCGCATAGCCGGCGGCCTCGATCTCACGGCGCTGGTTCTCTGTCGTCTGGTCTTTCGTGCTGACCCTGCCGTATCCAAAAGTTGCCATGCTGATACTCCCCCAATGTTCAACAGTGTTCAAGAACGTTCGTTAGCGTTCAATAACGTTCAATAACGTTCAATAACGTTCAATAACGTTCAATAACGTTCAATAACGTTCAATAACGTTCAATAACGTTCAATAACGTTCAATAACGTTCAATAACGTTCAATAACGTTCAATAACGTTCATTCTACATATGAACATGTTCAAAAGTCAAATGGGTATTTTATGAACACAGCAAACGATCGGCGCGCAGACCTGTTCAAAACCGGTCGTTATTGAACATTTACACGGCGTGGATGGTGAGAGCGTCTCCCTCGATGATTGTCCAGCCAGGTGGCCAGTCAGTAGCGAAGTGCTCAGCTTGGGTTGACGCCGTCGCATGGAATTGCTCAGTGAACTACGTAACGCCATCAGTGGCAGACTGGGCTTTGCAAACTATGTCTATAAGCTCAACGCCCCCCACTTCAATGCTGGCAGACCGGAACGGTTTGAAAACGACCATGGCCCTGGTCACGCGCTTGATCGCCCGACGGTTCTGTTCAACATTATTGTTGAGGTACTTGACTTGGCGAACATTGGTTAGCACTTCGCGGTCAGCGCCGATCTCGTCAATCGCCGCTTTATTAGCGGCGCTCTTATCCATCGCTACCTTATTACGGGTAGCGTTAGCCACCATCGCTGACGAAGTAGCGCTTCGCTGCAGCCGTGTTGTGCTCGGCTGTCAGAGGGAAGTCGATGGTCTTAACCTGCTTATCGACAGGGCGGTAGAGATTTTTCTCGACGCCGTTGACCTTGATGTACGTCACATCCATCATCACGTAGGTTGGAAAGCGATGCTTTGAAGTTGAGCATGTAAGTTTATCAAGGGTTGAAGCTACAGCTTATCGGATCGTCTGGTTCCGTCATCATACAACCGGACCCTTTAGCTCATCCTCGGTAACGAAAGATGTATATCCCATCAAGTGCCGCTATGCCCACCGTTCTTCAACGAACCATGTGGACACGGGAGATGCCCCTGAAACCGTTGCCTGAAAATGCGGCCCCCGCACTGCAATGCTACAAGCGGCCAAGGGGAGGGCACCCTGAGATGCCAGCTGCAATCCGAGGTTACTTCGCCGCGCTCGGTGATCCTTCAGCGCTACGCAAATACCCGGTTGAGGTATTCCACTAGCGCGACGCGAGAGCTGGTCACGCCGTGAGTTTTCAACTGCATTTAGGCTTTAGTTGCAAAACCCAGTACGCCAAGGTATCGGGCGAACCGACTACTTTCTGCCGTGTATCTAAAAAACCTGACCGAAACTGCAAGAGTTACGATCACCTTTGCTTCGGCGATAAGGCGTATCCGCATCGAATCTTTGCAGGAACTGCCGCTCATGCGTTTGCTTAATTATCAAGCACATACCGAAGAACCGCATGAACATTGGTTCTAACGACGTTATCAGCACAGTTATCCACGAAAAATGTGGATATAGTTGCCTTCTACTGAGCAGCATGCGTGCGCGAAAAGGGTTAGATCCTGAAATCGTCTAGCGACTTCCCACCGGCCAACCCCTCAGCAATCCACTTTGGCTGTCGACCGCGGCCGGTCCACCTTTGCGCACTGTCAGCTGGGTTCTGGTATTGCGCTTGAACCTTTTTGCCGCTCCCTTTCGCTTTTGCTCTACCAGTCGCAAGCAGCTCCTCTACCGAGACACCTAAAGTCTGAGCAATAGTAAGAATCTGCTCACGTGCTTTAGTGACTTCCTGTTGTTGGCGAGCTTTGATATTTTTCTCAATCTCTGCTTGCAGTCCCTTGAGCTCGCTGAGG
>Ga0308157_10007380_pt1 | contig 12809 bp, 10 predicted proteins | sample PhyBR1_FD_201035 | JGI IMG/M metagenome (GOLD analysis project Ga0308157, IMG submission 201035) | Phyllosphere microbial communities from UC Gill Tract Community Farm, Albany, California, United States - DLSLB.R1 | ecosystem: Host-associated > Plants > Phyllosphere > Unclassified | place: USA...
GCCTCCCGGAGACGAGGGGGCCATCTGCATGGCCCCCGCGTGGGATTCGAAGGGCTGCCCATACTTGGGCAGCCCTCTCCGAATCGCCCACCTGCTGTGCGCGACGCGCACAGCGCAGCGCGCCGTGGGCGCGCTTTCCATTCACACTTCCGCAGTAATGCATGCGCCCCAACGCCTCAGCTCGCGCAAAGCGCGGCGTCCGCAGCCATCTGCCCAGGCCGAGCCCGTGTCGCATTGTCAGACCAAACCCCCGCCGCTCTGAGACCCTCGCCGCTCTGTCAGCCTCGGGATTACGTGCGAAGGGCTCAGAAGTGCCGTCGCCTGGTCGCACGTGGCATTGATCCCATGCAGCGCGCGACGCCGACAGGACGTCGCATACCCTTTCAGCTGCCCGTTTAAACACCTGTGACCGGTGCGCCGCTGCATACATTGAGTGCCACTGCGGCAGTTGAAAAAGTGCCAAGCATGTGGCGCAGTGGGAAACGACGCTCGCTACAAATGCCTCGACGGTGTTTGAAACGATGCCAGTGAGCGACGCTGAAACGGATCTGGTCATGCGGGCGTTGCCATGGTAGACGTTCCAGCGCTGCATCGAATCCATTACGCGAAACGTCGACGAGACGGCACAACAAGCCATCCGGGTAATCGAGTCGCACAGATCTCATTAACGTGTTTCGGTCAGCGACTTCCTTGCAAAGTACGCGGTAGCCTTTTTTAGCACTTTCTTTTCGATGCGCTTGACGGCAGTTTTTTGCGCAGCTTAGTTTCCTTGGCTCCCAGCTCCGATACGCTGCGACTGCATGGCGGCGCCGTCGGGAAGCTGCCTTTTTTGCTACGCTAGACCCAGTTCGCCAAAGCCTCTTTGGGGATGCTTATTCGCTTCGCAGCCTCGTCGAGCGTAAGGCCCTCGACGAGGACCAGGTTGTCCACTTCTGCTTGGAATTTCGGTGTATATACCGTTAATTTCATACTCTCACTCCATCTGACAATTTTTGTCAAAGGGAAGTATTCGAAAAAGTCAGATCACCTCAGCGTGTGTCGCGCTGCGACTGAATGATTCTTAGAGCACAACGGTCAGCGCGTGGATCACGATCCCGACCAGTCCACCCACAATCGTCCCGTTGATTCGAATAAACTGTAAATCCCGACCAATGGCCAGTTCAATCCGGTCACTCATTTCCTCTTTCGTCCACTTTGCAAGCTGCTGCTCAATGAACGGCGTCACCTCACCTCGATACCGCTGAACTAGAGTACGGCTGATCGACTCGATCGCGGCATTCAACCATTGCCGCGCGCTATCTTCGGTCACCAGCATGCGCCCGGCTTTCTCCACCAGCCCTTGCGTTGCGTTCACCAGCGCTGGTGATTTCCCTTGCAGGTCAGCGAGCATCCGCTCGCGAAACGTATCCCACAGTCCATTTAGCGCATCTTGGACCCGTTCGCTATGCACGAGTTGTTGCTGGTAGCGCGTGATGGCCGATTTCCACTCCGGATCGGCTTTCAGACGCATCGAGCTCTCGGAGATCCAACCTCCCACCTTGGCGCGAAGCGGATGGTGGCTATCTTGCCTTGCCTCGGTGACGTGATTTTGCAGCGACTCGATCACCTTTGGCAGGTAAGCCTGCACCACGGATTTGATCATCCCATTTTCGATCCCCAGGCTGCGAATCATGACGCTACCGATCGTCTCATGATTGTCCTCATCGGCTAGCCAGCCACCGACCTGCGCGAGCACCGCGTCAAGTATTGTTTGGGGCATGCCCTCCGCAACCAGCGCGTCCATGCCGCCACCCGCCAGTGCAGACAGGTCGAGCTTGACCAGCTCGTTGGTCGCCAATTCGCGGATTATTTCGCGGATGGCGTCACCATCCGACTGCTGCAGCGCTTGCCGCACAAAACCGGCCGCGGCATTGCCGACCTGTTTTGAATTGACTGGATGAATCAGCCACTCGCCCAAGCGCATCGCAATGTCCGCCTTGCGCACATGCTCGACGATACTGTCTTCGGTAATGAAATGATTTTCGACGAAGTTGCCGAGGCTCTTGCCGATGCTGTCCTTGCTGTTCGGGATGATGGCAGTATGCCAAATCGGGATTCCAAGCGGGTAGCGGAACAGCGCCACGACGGCAAACCAGTCAGCGATGGCGCCAACCATGGCGGCTTCCGCGAAGGCCTCCAGGTATCCCCACGCCGGATGCTGGCCATGCTGCGAACGCGCAACGGCGAACAGCACACCAGCCGCGAGCAGTAGTCCCAGTGCGATGCGCTGCATTACGCGCAGTCGGCTGCGACGATACGTGTCTTCTACAACGTCGAGCTGCGCGACAATATTTGCTTCAGTGTTCATGACTTCCTTGATGATCAAACCGCAGGTGCGATACGGCCGCGGCAAAAATGAGTGTAATAATTTCACAATACTCGAAGTTGTATGAATTCATCAATAATTTCGTTTTGGATACGTCACGAACGCGGCTGAGCTGTCCAATATCAGACACGCCAGAGTATTGCCCGACGACACGCGGCAAAAGTGTCGGTCAACAGTCCAGTTGTTGCGAGGGCAGTAATAGCCGACTGTCACGTACCGTGCGGTTTTTGCAGTTTGCTTTCCGCTGGCATCGGTCTCGATATAGCCAATGACGTTGAATTGTGCATCTGTAAGGGTCTCTGTCTGCATCGCGCATCCTTTGTCAGGTTCGGGTTTCCCGTGCACTGTATGAGGAAATGCGACAAGAGGCGTCGCAGCACTGGAAATCACTGCACGCGACACGCCTTGTCGCTGGTGAAATGCATGATTTCCGAGAAGCTCAAAAATGGTGCCTTAATACAATATTTAATAGGAGAAATTTGTTAAAATAAAACAAATATGGTCAATCCTCCATTTTCTCCGCTTTATCCATGTCCCTACATCCATGCCCGAATTGATTGACCACGTTGACGCCATCGCTCGCTGCCAGCAACGTGCCGTGTTATGGCTCGAATTCCACCCGCATGACGACTGGCGCCGTTACCAATTTGAAACCGACACCATGCGGGATGCCGTGCTGGCCTGGTTTGACGAGAATGGATTTGTCTGGCAGCCGTGCGGCCCGTTTGCTAACCCAACCAACCCGCAGCGCTATCTGGGCCAGATCTGCCTCGACGTCCCGTTCGATGACAGCCTGCCGGCGTATTGCACGCTCCGCAATTATCTGGAACACGCGGACGGCAGCATGCGCCACGCCAGCGTGCGCTTCAATGTAATGCCGCTCGACTTTGCCCGGCGCAACGCGGCACACGACGCCCCCGGCTTCTGGGAACGCTACTGGGAAGTCCTCTGATGGCGACCAATCAACTATCGCTGCTTCGCCAGTGGAACATGCTGCGTTTGTTACCGCGCACCCCCGGGAAGATAGCCGTGCGCGAGCTGTGCGATCGCCTGCGCGACATGGATTTTCAGGTCACCGAACGCACCATTCAGCGCGACCTGATCGAATTGGCGACCGTATTTCCGCTCACTGTCGACGACCGTAACAAGCCGTTCGGTTGGAGCTGGCAAAAAGACGCCGCCAGTTTCGACTTGCCCGACCTGTCGCTGCCCGAGGCGCTGACGCTGACCCTGGTCGAACAGCATCTTGGTAATCATCTGCCGCCGAATACCATCGCTGCGCTGCAGCCGTACTTCCAGTCAGCCGCGCGTGCGCTGTCTTCCGTGAATGGCGCGACGCTGTCAAAAGCCTGGCTCAACAAGGTACGCAGCATTCCGCCCGCGCAGCCGTTGCTGCCGCCGTCGCTCGATCTGGAGTGCCAGCAGACTGTCTACCTGGCCCTGCTTCATGATCGCCAGCTGACACTGCACTACAAGAAGCGCGATGCGCCTGCGGCAGCAGTGTATGCGGCGGTCCATCCCCTCGGGATCGTCGAGCGCTGCGGGCTGATTTATCTGGTGTGCACGTTTGCCGATTACGATGACGTGCGTACGATCGCGCTGCACCGTGTCCAGAAAGCCGAGATGCGCTACGACGATGCGCGCAAGAAGTCCGGTTTCAACCTGGATGCCTACATCGCGTCGGGCCAGTTCGGGGTGATCGCCGGCGCACCAATTACACTGCGCGCCACGTTCTCGCGGGTGGCCGGTGAGCACCTGTTCGAAACCCCACTGAGTAGCGACCAGATGCTCAGCGCCAGGGCGGACGGGCGCCTGCAGCTTGTCGCATCGGTGCCGAACACGCGATCGCTGGTGTGGTGGCTGCTTGGGTTCGGTGACGGCGTCGAGGTGCAGGAGCCGGCCGAGCTGCGTGCAGAAATGGCCAGCATTGCGACCAAAATGGCTGCTGCTTACGCCTGAGCGTTGGCGTGCACCTCCGCCATCAGGCACCGCTCGGCGTCTGTCGACAGCACTAGCGATGCCGCCATCTGCGCGCGGGTGAGGGCGACAAACAGCTTGCGTCGGGCGCGCTCGTCGAGTTCCTTGAAATCAAATTCGGCCACGATGACCGCGGGTGCACTTTGCCCCTTGTAGCGGTAAACCGATTCAATCAGCAAGTCGCCTGCGCTCCACAACGCTTCACCGGATCGGTCGAATTCGCCGGTGAAGCGGCGTGTGCACCAGGCGCCGATCTGCGCGCGGTTCAGCAACGCGGAGTTGTTCCGTCCGCGGCCCGTGACGACGGCGATATCATTCAATGCAAACCCACGTGCCAGCAGCGCGTTCACGGCGGCTTCAACGCCAGCAACCAGTTGAGCGTCGGATTCGTACGTAAGGATATCCGGCAAGTCGCCGCGGTACGGATTCATGCTGCGGATCGATGGCGCCAGTGCCAAAGAATTGATGACATCGCAGATTGCGCCAGGACTGCGGAAGTTGTCTTGGCAGCGGATCACCACCGCGCCTTCGAGCTCGAAATCGTCCTGCTGGTACAGGCGCTGGTGCGCGTCCTCGAGCAGGTAAAGCCTGCCACCGGGTCTCAGCAGATTGCCCACGCTGTCCACCCACTCTGGCGCAAAGTCCTGGGCCTCGTCAATGATCAGCAGGTCCAGCCTCGCGGGGAAGCTGGCGCTGGCAAGCTGGTAGGTATCGACCATGGCATCGAATGCACCGGATGCGGCGAAATCCGGTTCGCCGTGATGGCGCCGGTGATGGTCCACGCAGAGGTCGTGGTAGTTCACCACCTCGACACGCGTAGGTGCAATCTTGCGCACATAGTCAGCCAGACTGCGGTTGTAGCAGACGTATAGTGCTTTTAATTGGCTCGACGCCGCGGTTTCCAGCAGTTGCAGGGCCAATTGGTTTTTTCCCGAGCCAGCGGTGGCTTGCACGCAATAGATGCCGGAGAGCGACTCGACGCGCGGCACCCAGGTGGCCAGACCGTCAGCCAAGTGACGCACGGTTCCGCGCAACTGGTCGCGCAACACGTCGAGATTGGGCGTTGCGCAGAACTGGTTCAGCAAAAGCCGGCGCAGTGCGCTGCGATCGACGTCGCTGTGCACGCTACTAAGCCATTCCTGCACCAGCGTGACCATCATGTCAAAGCGCGTCGCGTCGATGATGCGTTCGCGCGGGATGGAGACGAGCTGCGTGTCATCGAGCGTGTAGTCAGGCAGCACCAGGCAACTGAGCAGTGGCGTCCTGAGGTGGGCTTCGCCCAACCGATTCTGTAGCGCCGCCCGCTGCGTCAGGCTCTGCCGGGCGACGTTGCACTCCGCATCGTCGTACACCTTGAAAATCTCGCCGTTTCGCAGCACCACTGCCCCGGCCTTGACTTCCATAAGCAGCAGGGAACCATCGGGCGCCAATATTGCGACGTCAATTTCGCCATACCGATCGTGGGGGCCTTGCAGTGAGTGCAGGCCGATGCTGTGGAAGACTTCGAACTGCGCAGGCAAATGCTCGCGCAGGCGTTCAAGTACGTCCAGTTCGCGAAAACGTCCGGCGTCAAGACGCAGCGGCGCAACCATATTTGGTGAAACGATTGCCATGTGCAAGCCCGTCGTAGTGTTTTTATTGATTATCGGTCGGAATTGCCGTTTAACAAAATAATTTATTTCTGAGACATTATTTGTCGCGCTGATCCAGTGAGAAGATGCCTGACATCATGATCAAGGATAGCGCCAGGCTTGTGCAGGTAAGTAACGCAAAGCCGAAGCGCACAGCGGCGCACCTGGAGGACAAGAAGCGCTGCGTGGCGCAGAGTGGTGTGCATCAGATGACGGCGTACGGCAGGCTTTACGTTCGCCCGGGTCTGACACTACCGTACCGGCATCATGCCTGACCGGGTGCAAACGACGGCCTGCCAGCAACCCAGATTATCGCCGGTTCACAGCGCCATCTGGAAACCGTCAACGTGCATATCACCATGGCAGCGGGCATTGGGTGGACACTTGGGCCGGGTAGCTGGAATCGCCATCTGATAAGCGATCAGTGCTGTTCGCCGTTCGCAAAACGTAATTCAACGCGCCGGTTACGTGCGTCACCTGGATCGAGACCGGTCAGCGGATATGAATCCCCAAATCCGGCGACGACCACGCGGCGGGCGGCATCGCGATCGCTGTGGCCGACGAGCAGTTTGCGTGCCTCCCTGGCGCGCGCTGCCGACAGCGTAAAATTGTCGTCATAAACGGTGCAGAAAGCACGCAGGTCCAACACGGCGGCCTTTACCGGTGCGTTGTCGGTATGGCCTTCCACAAAAATCTGCCCTCCCTTGAATTGCACTAAATAAGCAGCGATCCGGTCTTCGACCTTGGCGAATGCCGCTTTCGCTTCCGGTTCGATACAAGCACTGCCACTGCGAAAGGCGCGCTCCTTCAGCGTGACCTTGCCGGCACCTGCATCAATCGCAATGTAGCTGGATGCGCCTTCCTGTGCAAATGCCAACTGCATCTGGCTGAGGACACCGGCGATGCGCTGCTGCTGCGCCTCCGCGCCTTGCGTCAGTTGCGCCTTGTGGCGTTTTTCGGCAACCTGCTTTTGCACCACCGACACCACTAGCATCAGCATCACCACGGCGACCACGCCGGACATGAGGTCGGCGATCACGATCCACTCGCTGGGCTTTTCTTTCATAGCATTTCTCATGCCGCGAGCACGTCGGTGGCACGTTGCGCGCGACTGCGGCTTTGCGCGAGACTTGTCAGCAATGCTTCAATGCGCACCAGCGTCGCGGCGACACGTTGCCCATCCTCAGTACCGGCATCGCTTTTCCTGACATTAGTCAGTTCCTCAATTGACTCGGTTAATGACACTATCCGAGTCTTGAGTGCTATGAATTCGTCGAGCTGGCGATGCTGCAGCAGAGCATTTTGATCCGTGTTTACCTGCTGGCCGTTGATCCCGGCCACAAGCTTTTCTACGATGACCAGGGTGTCATTGACATTCAGGCTACTCTTTTTAAGCTCGCTTTCGAAAGTGGCGAGCTGCATATTGGATTTTGAGACCGATGCCAAACTGTTTTCGATCTTCGTTCCCAATGCTTCTACAACAGAGGTGATCATCTCGATCGATCCCGTCAAGGCGTCGCCGGATGTCTTGAATGTTCCTTGAGCTACAGCCTGGCGTTCTACAGATTGCCGACTGGCGTTTTCAAGGGTGGTGATCGTGCCTTCGATCCCGCTTGCCATCGTCCCGATGGCGTCTGCGATGCCAGTTGTTGCAACAGTCAGGTCGCCTGACATTTTTTCCATATTGCCACTGAAAGTCTCGCTCATCGCCTTCATCGTGTCGCCCAGTTCCGTCTTGACTTCACCAAGCACTGTCGCCATTATTTCCCCCGAAGAGCGACTGGCGTTTTCAATGCCAGTGGTTGCGCGGGTCAGTTCACCGGACATCGTTTCCATATTGGCGCTGAAAGTGCTGTTCATTCCCTCCATGGTCGCGCCCAGTTCAGTTTTCACCTCACTGAGTACCGTTGTCATCGTTTCACGGAAATTGCCAATGACCGTACCCAGCTCCGAGCTGGCAGTACCGGCCGCTTCAGCCGCTTCCGACATCTTATTCGCAGCGTTTGCCATCTTGACCATGTTTTTAGGCACGCTGGCGACAAATTCGTCCATAGCAGCACGGTTCGCCGCGCTATCCTGTGCGATCCCGCCCAAATGCTGTAGCTGGATTTCGCCAGATTGCACGAGACGCGCCGTATTCGATGACGTCGCCCTTGCATCGGCCACGAGTTCATTTTGCTGCTTTCGCAACACCTCGAGGCCGACAACGATCTGCGCTATCCGCTTCGAACGGGCCTCGTCCATTTCGTGTTGCTTGTGAGCCGCAGTGACCAGTTCTTCAATATAGCGTGATGCGCTGGAGCGCTCGATGGCGCCGATCAGTTGCTGGCGTTCCTCCACGCGTTCTTTCTGGCAGCGCGCCTGCTCCAGCGTCGCTTGACGACGCACTTCGTGCGCGGCCCAGGCAAAGCGCGGCTCATCATACGGATTGCGCATGAACCAGACCTTCAAGAACAGGAACGCGATGATGCCCCAGGTCGAGGTTTTGAATTTCGAACCAAGTGAATCCATGATCGGTGTCAGGCCACTCAGCGCGTCGGTGCCGGGGCCCAGCACGCCAGCGGCTTCCGTCAGCGCCAGGCCCAAGCCAATGAACGTACCCAGAAGGCCGAAGACCAGTAGGAGGCTGGGCAGAATATCAGCCCAGCGCTCAGCCGGCGTCGCTATTGTCGCAGCCAATTCATCGACGTTCGCATGAGCTATTGCGCTGTCCTCGTCCGCATCGGAATTGGCCGCTCGGCGCGCCCACTGCTCAGGCTTCGCCTGGCGTGCTACCTGTATGATCGTCAGGGCAACCGATCCAAGGAAAATCGCAGCGAAGGTCAGTTGCAGGACAGCGTGGATACTGCCATCGACCGACGGCAGAAAGAAGCGCAGCAGTAAATTATCCATTGCACTCTACCTCGAGGGCATCGCCCCGCTCGATACTATCGGCGCGGAAGATGTTGGCGAAATCAGCGATCAGGCCTTGCTGCTCTACCGTCAAATCAGCCCAGCGCAGGCTCTTTTGCGCGCAGTCGATCAGTAACGAGCCAACTTCCTGACCTTGCGTCAGTAAATATTCTTTATCTTCGGCGCGCAGCTGCTCAGGCGATTTTTCAAGTAGTTGTAAAAAGCCTTCAGTGGCGCTGACATAGTGTTCACGTTCCGCATTGCGCTTCATCAGGTCGTCATTGGCAGCCAATTGCTGAGGAAGCATGGCGCTCAGTTCCTCAAGCATTACCTGATCGCTGGTCGACAGCGGGGCTACGATCGCTTCGAATTTCAGGCGACTCAATGTTCCTTTCGCAGTGGAAAGCTTCTGTGCCATGCGCTTCCATTGGCGCTGGTCGTCGGTCAAAGCCAGTTGCCACATTTTGCTCATCTCTTCAAACACGAATGGCGTGAGCTTTTTGCCGTAACGTGACATGACAATGCCATCAAGCCGCAACGCTTCCTCATCGCTCAATTGCGGTGTGTCGGAGACCAGTGTCGCGCCAGCCTCAACGAGGAAGATGTCATCGGCACTTACTTGATCAATGGTCTTTGCGCTGATCAGCGAATCTTCCACCGAGCGCATCAACTTGTGGGTTGCGCGTAGACGCAGGTAATGATCGAATCCGGCAAAATCCCCGCTTTCCAGCAGGTTGTCGATGCGCGTCTTCACAAGAACCAGATCATTGAGCATGGCCGCAACGTCGAAAACCTTGACCTGTTCTTCGGTCTGGGCGTGGGCTTTAGCTTGGGCAAAGCCTTGCTGGTGTTCGCGCGCAATTTCCTCTTCTGCCGCAGAAAGTTTTTTATCGATCCGTGTAGCCAGCTCAATGACCCAGCGTGCTGCACGTTCCAGTTGCCGCAGAACTGGGCTGTTCTCCAGAGCCAATAAGCTGGTGATGGCAGTATCGACCGCGAAGATGGCAGCCTTTAGCCAAGGAAACGGCGCCGCCATAGCAAGGCCTTGAAGATAGGGCTTGGTCTTTTGCAAAAACGGCTTGACCTTGGCATAGGTCTCCTTGACCGTGCCAATAAAAGTTTCTCCTTCATTTGCCAACCAAGTCACCACGTTGCGAACGGCCGATATCGCTGCACTAACGCCACTGCTTATGAAACTGCTAACACTGTCGAACCATCCCATGATGTATCTCTTTCTTTATGAATTGTTAACGCCGAGCAGGCGCCGTGCGACTGTTGTGTCGTTTGCTGGAAGGAAGCTCGTCGCCGGGCTGGCGACGTGTTGCATTGCACGCTTAACCTCTGCGATTGCTTCGGTCAAGTGAGGCTGGTCCAAGGCCGGTGCCGTGCCGATCGCTTCCGCTGCTAGAAGCGCCTTAGGCAAGGCCAAGCGCATGCAAGTGCGAATTTCGCGGCCTGAAAAACCGTCGCTCAGTTCGGCGCAAAGGTTCAGCACTTGTTCGCGCGTCATATTTAGCGGGATGCCCGGCACTAGCAAGCGTTCCCACAGGCGACGGCGCGCCGGGTAGTCGGGTAGATCGAAATGGATGTGGTAACCGATTCGGCTGCGAAAGGCCTGGTCGTAGTTGCGTTCAAAGTTGGTTGCGAACACAATGATTCCGTTGAATCGTTCCAGTTCGATCAGCAAAGTTGAACGCATCGCGTTGACTTCATTGTCTACGCCTTGCGTTACCGATGAAAGGCGTTTGCCAAGTAGCGTGTCGGCTTCATCGAAAAACAGCAAGGCCTGCTCGTCGCGTGCAGTATCGAAGGCTGCACGGATGTTCTTTGCCGTATCGCCGAGGAATTTACTTTCTATTTCTGCTATCCCCAACGAAAGAAATTGCAGACCCAATTGCCCTGCTATAGCTTCCGCCGCCATCGTCTTTCCGGTGCCGGGTGGCCCGTAAAAGTTGATGACTGTGCACAACCCCATTGGATCGACGGAGGCAAAATCCCAGTCATCGTAGATTGTCTTGCGAAATCGCAATTTGGCCAGGCATTCCTTCAGCTGAAGAGCTGTGACGTCGGAAAGGATCAGGTCTTCGTCGAGCTTGAAACGTGGTGCACTTGTCAGAAATTGCGTCATATTTTTTAGTTGTTCTAATTTAGCGAAAGACGCCCGTTACATTTTTTCAATACTGGTTTCATTTCGCTGCATGCAATCAATATGCACCTGACTGACGACAAACTGCGTCGCATGCCTTTTTTATACGAAATTCCATCTCTATGATCATAACAAAAATAGTTCATTATGGAAACTAAATTGCAGTTTCTATGATTAGTAACTGTTGGTATGTGGCCGATATACGACGTGCACGCAGCAAGTTCGAAATCCGTTTACGTGTGGCCGCTCAACCTCGCCCGGGTCCGCTTTCCTGCATTTGTACCGTTGATGGGCTAAAGCCAGGGTTAAGACTAAAGTAGTGCCCGCCTGTGCGTGCTATCCGGTGCACAAGCGAAGGTCCAGCATGTTGACGGGGGGAGGGTTCATACATTCACCAGATTCAAGAATTGCATGAAGTCTGATCTCCACCCGTTTTGCATGAGCGGCAGCCGGGCGGGTTGGGCGCGCAGGCAAGGCGATCGTGTGTTGTCCGCAGTGCCTGCAGATCGGCGGGCAACGCTGTCGCGGCAGCAGCATGAGGTATCCGAAAATTTGCATTGCGGATCGGCCAAATCATAATCGGACCAAGTCACGATAGCCGGGATCATGAATTGTGCTGATAAGCAAAGCAAGAATTTCTACGAGATGTCGCGATTTTCTAGCATTTTTCCGGACGCGGGCCTAGCCAGATATGTCGGTGCCATTCTGGCCATATAACAGGGTCATGCCCTTCTGTTCCAGTACAGGTCGAATGCAAGGATTGCACGATCTACAGGATGGCTACCATGTCGAATAATGTGACTTTGGAAGTTGCAAAAACTCTTCGCAGAAACTATTGCTGCTACTTCTTTAAGCCACTGACGCTCTTGATGATTTTCTTTTAGCAGTGCCATTTGGATTTAATCATTGAGCAGTCCATCAGTGTGTTTGTCACATGTATTGATAAAATCCCTGCTTACAGCAATTAGTTGATCGCGTATCTAATTTCTCCGATGTTGTGGGTACTAGGTCAGCGTAAAAATTGTCGCTCTCTCGAACTCTCGGTGTCGGCTCCCAGACATGGCTTCAGTGTCCACAATACGTCCATGACGATCATTACTTGGTGGGTGAGTTATTGGGTAGATCATGGTCTCCCGCGAATTCTATAAAGGACTTTGGATGACACCGTCTTTGCCAGAGGCTGTGAAAAAGACCATTCCTAAGGTGGCTTTTTCCTTGTTCAGCCCACTCCACAGCACGATCTCCCCACCCCCGTTAAAATGCTGGATGCCCCAATCGCTGGTCCTACAGTTTCAAGGGAGTCTCTCGCATGACCATTTCATCCACTCCCGCAGTGTCCGTCAACAAAATCCGCGTCGGCATCGTCGGCGCCGGTACCTGGGCCGAATATGGCCACATTCCGTCGCTCGCCCTGCTGCCCGAGTTCGAACTGACTGCCGTCTACAGCCGCAGTGCCGACAAGGCCCAGGCACTGGCCGCGCGCCATGGCATTGCCTATCCCGTCACCTCGCTGCAGGCGCTCGTCGAGCACCCCGAGGTCGACCTGGTGCTGGTGCTGAACCAGGCGCCGCAGCACGAGGCCGCCATCCGCGCCGCCATCGCGGCCGGCAAGGACGTGTATTCGGAATGGCCGCTGACCACCAGCACCGCCGTATCGGCCGAACTGGCAGCGCTGGCCGAGCAGGCTGGTGTGCGCCATATCGTGGGCTTGCAGCGCCGCCTGTCGCCGAGCTATCGCTACATGAGCGATCTGCTGGCCGACGGCTATATCGGTGAACTGCGTTCGGTACGGATGCAT
>Ga0308157_10007382_pt1 | contig 12806 bp, 11 predicted proteins | sample PhyBR1_FD_201035 | JGI IMG/M metagenome (GOLD analysis project Ga0308157, IMG submission 201035) | Phyllosphere microbial communities from UC Gill Tract Community Farm, Albany, California, United States - DLSLB.R1 | ecosystem: Host-associated > Plants > Phyllosphere > Unclassified | place: USA...
GCCTGTCGCAAAAGACCAACCTGTGCCAGGCGATTCGCAGCACGCAGGGCCGCGGCCTGATGCCGGACGCGACCAGCCGCTTTTCGCTCGATGGCAAGCCGCTGTTTCACTACATGGGCACGTCGACCTTCTCGAACTACATCGTGGTGCCGGAAATCGCGCTGGCGAAAATCCGTGAAGATGCCCCGTTCGACAAGGTCTGCTACATCGGTTGCGGCGTGACGACCGGCGTGGGCGCGGTGCTGTTTTCGGCCAAGGTCGAAGCGGGCGCCAACGTGGTCGTGTTCGGCCTGGGCGGCATCGGCCTGAACGTGATCCAGGCTGCGAAAATGGTGGGCGCCGACAAGATCATCGGCGTCGACATCAATCCGGCGCGCCAGGACATGGCGCGCAAGTTCGGCATGACCCATTTCATCAATCCAAAAGAAGTCGAGAATGTCGTCGACGCGATCGTGCAGATCACCGATGGCGGCGCCGACTACAGTTTCGAGTGCGTTGGCAACGTCAACACGATGCGCCAGGCACTCGAATGCACGCACAAGGGCTGGGGCAAATCGTTCATCATCGGCGTGGCAGCCGCCGGCGAAGAAATCGCCACCCGCCCATTCCAATTGGTGACGGGCCGCGAGTGGCGCGGTTCGGCTTTTGGTGGCGCGCGCGGCCGCACCGATGTGCCGAAGATCGTCGACTGGTATATGGAAGGCAAACTCAATATCGACGACCTGATCACGCACCGCCTGCCGCTCGAACGCATCAACGAAGGATTCGACCTGATGAAGAGCGGCGAATCGATTCGCTCGGTGGTGCTGTACTGATGCCGCCGGCCGCGGCGGTTCAGGCCAGCGCGGCCACGACGAAGTCGACGAAGGTGCGTACCTTGGCCGACAAATGTTTGCGGCTCGGATAGAGCGCATGGATGCCCAGCTCGGCTGACTCCCAGCCGGGCAGCACCTGCACCAGCCGCCCGGCCGCCAGATCCTCGCCCACGATGAACTGCGGCTGGAACACGATGCCGGCCCCGGCGAGCGCCGCCAGGCGGATCATGTCGCCATTGTCGGCCCTGATGGGGCCATTCACCGGCACGGTGAGGTGTTCGCCGGCGTATTCCAGGCGCCAGTCGGTGCCACCCCCGCTCAGCGAGTAGCTCAGACACGTATGCCGGCTCAGGTCGTGCGGCGTCTGCGGCGTGCCGTGCGCGGCCAGATAGGCGGGCGAGGCGCACACGATGCTGCGCGCGACGCCCAGCTTGCGCGCGATCAGGTCCGACTGGGGCAGGGCGCCGATCCGGATCGCCACATCGAAGCCTTCTTCGACCAGGTCGACCTTGCGGTCGGACAGCGCAATATCGAGCTGCACCTGCGGGTAGGCCTGGGTGTACGCACCGATGATACTGCCCAGGCGGTGCTGCGCGTAGGACAGCGGAATCGTTACGCGCAGCACGCCGCGCGGCAGCGTCGTCATCTGGCCGGCAATCTGCTCGGCCTCGTTCACATCTCCCAAGATCTGCACGCTGCGCTCGTGGAAGGCGCGGCCGGTTTCCGTAAGGCTCAGGCGCCGGGTGGTGCGGTTCAGTAGCCGCGTGCCCAGGTGTTCCTCGAGCTTTTGCACCTGCTTGGACACCATGGCGCGTGACACGTCCAGCCGGAGCGCAGCAGCGGCGAAGCTGCCGCTGTCGACCACGGCAACGTAGGTTTTCATCGAGCCGAGCAAGTCCATTGGGCGAGATTGTCAATCAAAAGGAAACAGTCTAACCACGTTCCCCTGCTTTATCAACGTCAGGGACATGGGTACCATGCACGCATCACTTAACGAGGTGCACCATGAATTTGCCCACGATCTTTGTCTCACACGGCTCGCCGATGCTTGCGCTGCAGGACAGCCCGGCACGCCGCTTCCTGCAGGGCCTGGGCCAGACATTGCCACGGCCGAATGCGATTGCCGTCGTCTCGGCGCACTGGGAAACCGCTGGCGGCCCGGCCGTCTCGCTGGCCACCCAGCCAGAAACGATTCACGACTTTGGCGGCTTCCCGCAAGCGCTGTTCGACATGCGCTATCCGGCGCCGGGCGCGCCTGCCGCCGCTGAACGCGCCGCGGCGCTGTTCGACGCCGCCGGCATCCCGGTCGGGCGCAGCGCGACACGGGGCCTGGACCATGGCGCATGGGTGCCGCTCAGCCTGATGTATCCGGCCGCCGACGTGCCGGTAATGCAGATTTCGATCGTGCATGGCGCCGCACCCGCGCTGCATCAGCAACTGGGCCTGGCGCTACAGGCCTTGCGCCAGGAGGGCGTGCTGGTGATCGGCTCAGGATCGCTGACGCACAACCTGTATGAAATCCGCGGGCACAGCGCCGATGCGCCGCCGCCAGTCTGGGTCAGCGACTTCGGCGCCTGGATGCGCGAACGGCTGATGGCGAATGACCGCGCCGCCTTGCTGGACTACCGCCAACTGGCGCCGATGGCTGCGAAAAACCATCCGACCGAAGAACATCTTCTGCCGCTGTTCGTGGCAATGGGCGCGGCCGGGCTGGACGCCAGGGCGTCCGTGCTGCACACGAGTGTCGAACACGGCGTGCTCGCCATGGATGCCTACGCGTTCAACTAATCATTTACCTTGTTTTCATTCACGAAAGAACGATCATGCACACCACGAACACACAACTGAATACCAACAACAACGACGCCGGCAAGCTGGTGCTGCGCGTCGCCCTGGCCGCGATGCTGCTGTTCCACGGCGTTGCGAAACTGAGCGGCGGCATTGGTTTTGTTGCCGACATGCTGGCCAAAGCCGGCTTGCCCGCAGTGTTTGGCTATGGGGTGTACATCGGCGAAGTCGTCGCACCGCTGCTCATCCTGGTCGGCCTGTTCACGCGTCCTGCCGCACTGATCGTGGCCATCAACATGATCGTCGCCGTGCTGCTGGCGCACACGAGCCAGTTCTTCACGCTCAACGAAACCGGCGGCTGGGCGCTGGAATTGCAGGGGATGTTCTTCTTTGCTGCAGTGGCGGTGGCGCTGCTGGGCGCGGGGCGTTACAGCATCGGTGGTGTCAATGGGCGCTTGAACTGAGCTAATGTAGTCAGGTAGCAAGACGATCCAGCGTGAGGCGGTCATCGGTGCGGTCGGCACAGCAAAACTGATGAATGTCTTCAAGACCAAAACAGTGGAAATTGGTGTGCTCGGCCAATTGCAACTCATAAGAAAAAGCCGCTGTCAGATTATCTGTCAGCGGCTACCTGTCAGGCGCGCACGCCCGGTCCTGGTTTTAGCTTATTTCCCTTTCGGAACGTTATTGCCGCGACCTCCGCCAGACGGCTTACCGGTGGTGCTTGGTGCATTTTCGAGGGTTGCAAACATGGTATTTCTCCTTTTGAAAACTCGGTCTAGGGATGTAGTTGCGGCCCGAGTCTTACCGCATTACACGGGTTCGAAGTCCGGGACCACGGTATCCGTCTCGTACGGGACGTAGCCCTCAGTCAACCATTCTTCGATGTCTTTTTGTAACTTGTCGATATGGTGCTTGCGCATTGGGACGCATTCAAACGTGTTTGAACGGACTTCTTCGGTGAGCGTGACCCGATATTTGATTTCGAAAAAACCATGACTTGACTCACGCCGGTTCTTGAGCTTGAAGTCAATGCCGCTTCTGTTCGCACTGATTTGCCAATCTGCCGCAGGGTGCTGTACTAAGTGGGGTACCAATGCGTCGCGCAATCCTGACGTGAGCCAGTTCGTGAACAAGAGCCGGCTACAGGCCTCTTTGGCCATGGTCTCCTTGAGCGCAGCCGGCAGGTTGTCGATCTCGCCGCGGACCACCATCCGGCGCAGCGGATCGCCATACGTCCCGTCATGTTCAGTGACGACCAGGCGCAAGCGATGTATGTCACCCGGCGTCGTTTTGCCGGAAAAATCAGTGACAACGTCCGCGTTGTCGTACGCCTGCTCAATCAAGCCGGGGGTGAGGACGAAATCTTCACGCCAGGACGTGTCTATCCAGCGCAGGCCATTCTCTCCCGGCTGTGCACGGGCGATATCGATGTACATGCGGTCGTTGACGCGCGGGCGAACTATCTCGATGCGGGTCCACGGCTTGTCGCGTTGCAGGTGGATTTCACTGTCATGGCCAAGATGTCCGAGATGCTCTTTCAGGATATCGCCGACGCGAAGCGTTACTGACGTTGCGCCTTCAACGATTTCGGTGCAGTCGAGCATGCGGGATCGGACCGCGATGAACCAGAAGCCCCGAATATTGGCCGGCGCCAGGAGCTGCTCCTTGGGGATCCCGGTGAGCGTGACGAGTTCCGCTATCTGTTGTGGATTACGTACCAGTTGCGCCTGTTCGATGCGCTCGGCCAAGTCGTCAGTGAGACACTCCCAGCCATCGTCGTGATATCGCTGGCGGTACTGCATGTCCAGGACACGCAGGGCCTGACTGGTGTCATTGTCGAGTTGTTCTTTCAGCAGCCCACGTATGTGTTGCACGTATGAATACGGGTCAGGGCCCGTGTCCGGGTCTTCCGCCCCTTGGAGCAGGGAAGTCGACACGTTCAGGATTGTGGCAAGCGCCTTTGCATATTTGACGCTGGTTTTTCCGGTCTTCTCAATACGCTGGTATTGACGCGCTTGTGTCGGGTCGCTTAGCGTGCCTAGAAGCGCGGCTACCTTGCATGCCAGCACCGTTTGGGTGAGTCCCTGTTCCTGCCGCAGTCCGCGTAATCTCGCCTGATCTATCTTGAATGTTGGCCTTGCCATGTTTGCTCCATATCAATCACTGAAGCCATCATCGCTGACCGGTTAATGTCGCACAAGCGACATATACCCGTCATAAACGCCATGTGCAGACAAAAAAAAAGCAGAGGCACGCCTCTGCTTTTTGTTGCAGCTTGCTTATTTATAGCTGCGTCAACGAAATCGTCCCCGCCACTGGCGTGGAGCACGGCTCTTCATCAAACGCGATATCTCCCAGCGGATTGGCCACGCCATCCGTTTTTAAATCCGTGAAGCCAAACAGGTTACGGTCCATCAGGTGAGATGGCACCACGGTCGACAGCGACGAGAAAATGCTTTCCACGCGCCCTGGATGTTTTTTCTCCCACTCGCGCAGCATGTTCTTGATCTGCTTGCGCTGCAGGTTCTCTTGCGAGCCGCACAGGTCGCACGGAATGATCGGGAAGCCTTTGACCTCAGCATAGCGCTCGGTGTCAGCCTCTTTCACATATGCCATCGGGCGGATCACCATGTGCTTGCCATCGTCCGACACCAGCTTGGCCGGCATGCCTTTCAGCTTCCCGCCGAAGAACATGTTCAGGAAGAAGGTTTCGAGGATGTCGTCGCGGTGGTGGCCCAGCGCGATCTTGTTGCAGCCCAGCTCATCGGCGACGCGGTACAGGATGCCGCGCCGCAGGCGCGAGCACAGCGAGCAGGTGGTCTTGCCTTCCGGGATCAGGCGCTTGACGATGCTGTAGGTGTCCTGGTTTTCGATGTGGTAGTCCACGCCGAGCTTGTCCAGGTAGGCCGGCAGGATGTCGGCCGGGAAGTTCGGTTGCTTCTGGTCGAGGTTGACTGCGACGATGTCGAAGTGGATCGGCGCGCGCTCGCGCAGCGTCAGGAGGATGTCCAGCAGCGCGTAGCTGTCCTTGCCGCCCGACAGGCACACCATCACCTTGTCGCCGTCTTCGATCATGTTGAAGTCGCCGATGGCCTGGCCGACCTGGCGGCACAGGCGCTTGTGCAGCTTGTGGTTTTCGTGGGCGATCTTTTCCTGCTTCTTGGCGTCGATCACGGGGGCGGCCTCGCCCAGCGGGAAGTCCGCCTCGGTCAGGCGCTCGATAACGGTTTCGTTCATGCTTCGTCCTTGATACGGAATACTTCGACACCGACGCCTTCGCAGTCGGCATACACGTCGGGTTTCATCGTCGACACGCCCGCCGCGCGCACGCGCGGATGGGCCAGCATGGCCTCGACCATGTCGTCGCACAGTGTTTCTTGCAGGTGGATATGGCCCTTCGAAATGCGCTGGGCCACCGTCTCGCGCATGAAGTCGTAGTCGACCACTTCAGCCAATTGATCGGCCTTTGGCGTCGACATCTCGAGCGGAATGTACAGCTCAACATTGATCAGCACACGTTGCTCGCCCTTCTTTTCGAAATCGTGCACGCCGATATTGATCATCACTTCGTAATTGCGCAGGAACAGCCGGCGGCAATTGCGCAAGCTCGGGTGGGACAGGGCGGACAACATGGTTAAGCCTTTTGGATAGATGATTCGGTGCTGCGGTTGTTGGGGTCGTCGCTGCGCGGTTCGGTCAGGAACATGACGTCGCGCGTCGATGGCGTCAGGTGCTGGCCGCCATCGACCAGCAGGGTCGTGCCGGTCAACGCGCGGGCGCCCGCTGCGTAGACGACCGCGTCGGCAATGTCTTGCGGCGTCGAGGAGCGCCCCAGCGGCGTGGCGCGGTGCGCCTGCGTGAAACCTTCCTCGCTCTGCTCGCCCGAGACCAGCGTGATGCCGGGCGCCACGCCCACCACGCGCACGGTCGGCGCCAGCGCTTGCGCCAGCATCGTGGTGGCCGCGTGCAGCGCCGCCTTGGACAAGGTGTACGACAGAAAATCCGGGTTGAGATTGTACAGTTTCTGGTCGAGCAGGTTGATGACGACGGCTTGCTCGCCTTGCGGCGTGGCCGCATGCAGCGCCTGCGCCAGCAGCACTGGCGCCGTGACATTCGCGGCCATATGCGCGTTCAACAGCGCCGGCGAAAAGTCGGTGGCGCTGTCGTATTCGAACAACGACGCGTTGTTCACGATGCACGTCAACGTGCCAAGCGCATCGATCGCGCGGCCCGCCAGCAGGCGCACGGCAGCATCGTTGGCCAGGTCGCACTGCAGCAGCACGGCGCGCCGGCCCAGCGCAACGATGGCGTCGCGGGTGGCGATCGCATCCTGTTCGGAATGGCGGTAGTGCAGCGCGAGATCCCAGCCGGCCCTGGCCAGGCCCAGCGCAATGGCGCGCCCGAGGCGGCGCCCGGCGCCGGTCACCAGCGCAACCCGGGGCAGGGCGGTTGGAACTGTGTCGGTCATCATGGGTGATCAAGCCTGAACGTCAGGCAGTAAATTGTTGATAAAAGCGAATCTGGCTACAATGCCGGCATGTCCCTGCCCACCCCCGACCACGACGCCCTGGCTGCGTCCCACGCCCTGCAACAGCGCATCGCTGACGAGATCGAACAATCCGGTGGGCAGATCGCGTTTTCGCGGTTCATGGAACTGGCGCTGTACGCGCCGCGCCTCGGGTATTACAGCGGCGGCGCCGCCAAGCTCGGCGCCGAGGGCGATTTCATCACCGCGCCCGAGATGACGCCGCTGTTCGGGGCAACGGTGGCGCGCGTGGCAGCCGCTATTATCGCCCAAAGCGCGCCCGACATCATCGAGTTCGGCGCTGGCACCGGCCGCCTCGCGCGCGACGTGCTGGCTGCGCTGGCGCGCCAGGGCGTGGTCGTCAACTCGTACACCATCATCGAATTGTCGGGTGAGCTGCGTGCGCGCCAGCAGGCCAACCTGGCCGACCTGCCGCAAGTACGCTGGCAGGACGCCATGCCAGAGCACTTCAGCGGCGTGGTGCTGGCCAATGAAGTGCTCGATGCGATGCCGGTCGAGCTGGTGATCCGCACCCGGGATGACTGGCGCCGCCAGATGGTCACGATCGAGGACGGCGCATTCGCCTTTGTCCAGGCGCCGCTCGACGCCGCCCTGCACGAGCAGCTGGTGCGCCAGGTGCCTGACCATGAACAGATGATCGAAGGCTATGTCACCGAGCTGCACCCGGTCGGCGCCGGCTTCATGGGCTCGCTGGCCGCGATGTTCGCGGGCGGCCGTGGCGCGGCGATCCTGTTCGACTATGGCTTTCCAGCCCACGAGTACTACCTCGACCAGCGCATCGGCGGCACGCTGATGTGCCACTATCGCCACCACGCGCACCCCGATCCGTTCTATTTGCCGGGCCTGCAGGACATCACCGCCCACGTCGATTTCACGGCGATGGCGCTGGCGGCCCAGGATGCCGGCCTGCCGGTGCTGGCCTACATGAGCCAGGCCGCGTTCCTGATCGGCGGCGGGATTGGTGAGTTGTTGCTTGAAAACAACCCCGAAGATGCGCTGCGCTTCCTGCCGCAGTCGCGCGCCGTGCAAAAGCTCGTCTCACCAGCGGAAATGGGCGAATTATTCAAGGTACTGGTGGTCGGGCAGGCTGTAACATTGCCTGATGCAATCGCCCAGGCCGACCGCAGTCATCGCCTGTGACAATTGTGATATCTTGCACAACGGACACAATTGCGTCTAAGCTGTACGACATTCCAGTGCCAGGGTCCGGCCATCCGCCTCGGCCGAGGACGTAGCATCAATGGCAGGCATCAGCGGGCAGATTTGACACACCATGGCCAAGATTCACACACACTATGACAACCTGAAGGTGTCGCGTCACGCGCCCCAGGAAGTCATTCGTGCTTCGTACAAGGCGCTGAGCCAGAAATACCATCCCGACAAGAATCCGGGCGACGAAAAGGCCGCCCGCATCATGGCGGTCGTCAATTCCGCCTACAACGTCCTGGCCGATCCGGTGCGCCGCAAGGAGCACGACGAGTGGATCGCGTCCGAAGAATGGGAAGTCGAGTGGCTGGAAAGCTCGAACGCCAAGGACGGCCAGCTGCGCAAGGGCGGTGACGCGGGCGACGCCCCGTCAGCCCACAAGCCGCGCCGCGCGCGCCTGATGCGCGATCCGCGCTGGTGGCTGGGCCTGGCCACCTGCTTCGTGGCTGGCGCCGCCACTGCCGTCCTGCTCATCGGGCAACCGGGCATGATGCCCGGCGCGCTGGCCTGGAGCGGCGTGCAGAAGCCCGTGAGCGTGCTGGCCAGCACGCCGCCGGCCGCAGCGACGCCTGCAACTGCACCCGCCGAGCCCGCGCCCGCGCCGGACACCTGGGCCGGCCGCGGTACGCCCGCCATTCGCACGCTCGGCATCGCCCAGCTGGTGGTGCCCGACCGCGTGCCCGATTGCAGCACCGACCTGCAAACCCTGACGGCGCCAGGCGGCGAGCCGTGGCCGGCCGAATCGACCTATCTGCCGGGCTACCCGGTGGGTAACGAGGGCGCCGGGATGCAGGTGACGATCGACAACAGCGCGAACACATCGCCGGTGTTCGTCAAGCTGTACGACGTGGAGCGCCGCGCAAACGTGCGCCACGCCTTCGTGCAGCCGCGTGCGACGTTCACGCTCGACAAACTGACGGCCGGCAAGTACGAGGTGCATTACCAGAACGTCGTCGTCGGCGCCGGCAAGGGCGAGTGCGACAGCCGCCAGCCTGTTCAATAAGCACTCTCCGGCTGTCGCTTTTATGCGCCGTAGCTGCCCTGAAACGGCGCACCATGCCAATTTCATTTAATTCGTTCTGCGCCGTAATATACTGGGTCGACACTGCGCGCCCATGCAGCCGCCCCACGCCCAACGCAGGCCAATACGGACCACAATGAACGAACTGGAAGGCCTGACGGCCCTGATCATCGAGCCCCACGCAGGGATGCGCGCCAGCATCCACAGCATGCTCACGCTGTGCGGCCTGACCCGGATCGAGCACGCCAGCACGTCCAACCAGGCGATCAAGCACCTGGGCCTGCGCCAGTTCGACCTCATCCTGTGCGAATACGACCTCGAAGGCGGCCAGGATGGCCAGCAGTTGCTCGAAGACCTGCGCCACCACAAGCTGATGCGCCTGGCCACGATGTTCTTCATGGTCACCGCAGAAGGCAACCACAGCAAGGTGGTCAGTGCGGCCGAGCTGGCGCCGACCGACTACGTCCTCAAGCCGTTCACCGCCGACCGCCTGCTCGAGCGCATCGGGCGCGCGCTCGACAAGCGCAATGCCTTCCTGCCCGTGTTCACGCTGATGGAGGCAGGCGACCAGATGGAGGCGATCGCCGCCTGCATCGAAGGCCAGCGCCTGCACACGCGCTATGCCATCGACTTTTTGCGCCTGCGCGCCGAGCTGCACATGTTCCTGGGGCAGGCCGAGCTGGCCGAACCCATCTATCGGCACCTGGTCGAGATCAAGGCGATTGCCTGGGCCCGGCTGGGGCTGGCCAAGACGCTGTTCGTGCGCAAGCGCCTGGCCGAAGCCAAAGACATTCTCGAAGAGCTGGTCGATACCAACCGCAATTTCGTCGACGCCTTCGACTGGCTGGCGCGCACCCACGCCGCGGCCGGCGAGCTCGACAAGGCGCAGGCCGTGCTCGCCGACGCCGTGGCCGTCTCGCCCCACGCGGTGCGGCGCCTGCGCACGCTGGCCGACATCGCCTTCGACGCAGGCGACATCGACACCGCCGAAAAGTCGCTGCGCCAGGTGGTGGGCAAGGCCAAGTATTCCGAGTTTCGCGATCCCGAAGACCACGTCAAGCTGGTGCGCACGCTGGTGGGCAAGGGCGATCCGGTGGGCGCGGCGGCCGTGGTGCGCGATCTCGACCGCACGATGGGCGGGCGCGCCACGACGGTGCTGTGCAGCGCCGTGGCCTCGGCCCTGGTGCACGAGTACACCGGCAACGAGGTGCGCCTGGGCGAATCGTTGACCACGGCGGTGGCGGCCTGCCAGGATGCGCCGGGCGTGTCGGTCGACATCAAGCTCGAGCTGGCCCGCACTTGCCTCGACCATGACATGGAAGAGGGCGCCTGCTCGGTCGTGCGCGACGTGATGCGCAATGCCGGCGACGAGGCCGTGATGGCGCGCGCGGTGGGCGTGATGGAAAACGCGGGCAAGGGCGAGCTGGCCCGCTCGATGGTCCAGGAAAGCCGCCAGCACGTGGTCGACCTGGTCGCAAGCGGCGCCGCGCGCGCCAAGAGCGGCGATTACCGGGGCGCGGTCGCGCTGATGCTCGAGGCAGCGCACAAGCTGCCGAACAACCCGTCGGTGGCGTTCAATGCTGCGCTGGCCGTGCTGCGCTGCCTGGAGGCAGGTGGCTGGGACGAGCGGCTCGGTGGCCAGGTCCCGACCCTGATCGCCAATGTGCGCAAGCTCGACCCGCTCAATCCCAAGCTGCCGGCGCTGGCGGCGCTGTTCCAGCAAGTGCTCAAGCAGTACGATCAGGGCGTGCGCCAGGGGCTGCGCATGCCCGCGCCCAAGGCGGGTTGACGATGGCCGACCTTCCCCACGGCGCCCAGAGCCACCCCACGTCGGGGCGGGTGCGCGATGCGCTGATGCGCAAGCTGAGCGGCACCGAGCGCATGTTCAGTCTTGGCGGCACGATGACGCGCGTGATTGGCATGGGCTACAGCGTCGACGAGGGCTCGGCCGACCTCGCGTATTACGTGATGGCCGACGTGGCGCTGACCCAGCGCATCCTGCGCCTGTCGAACACGGTGGCGTACCGCACGCAGCTGGGCGCGCCGGTGACGACGATCTCGCGCGCCATTTCGCTGCTCGGCTTCGACAATGTGCGCGCCGCCGCGCTGGCGATGCTGCTGGTGGACGCGCTCGACGTTGCCGAGCACGGCGTGCGGGTCGAACTCCAGGCGGCGCTGTGCGCCAGCCTGGTGGGCCAGGAAATGGCGCACCGCAGCCCCCATCCGGGGGCCGAGGAAGCGGGGATCTGCGCGCTGTTCAAGAACCTGGGGCCGATGCTGCTGGCCAGCCACGAGCCTGAGCGCTACCGCGAGATCGCGGCCCTGGTCGCCACCGGCAAGCACACCCACGCGCAAGCCTCGCGCCTGATCCTCGGTTGCACCTTCGAGACCCTGTCCGAGGCCGTGCTGCGCGAATGGCAATTGCCCGAGCTGATCATCGAAGCCCAGGCCTCGCCCGCACACGGCACGCTCGCGGTCGCACCAGAGCGCGCCGAATGGATGCGCCAGGTGGCCGCGTTCAGCCAGGACGTGGCGCGCCTGATGGGCCATCACCACGATCCGGCCAATGCGCCTGATGCCGGGGCGCTGCTGGCGCGCTACGGCGTGGCGCTCGGGCTCGACATGCCCGGGCTGGCAGCGCTGTTCGACACCGTCCAGGAGAGCATGAACGGCATGCTGCAGAGCATGAACATGGAGCGTGCCCCCAAGACCGACCCGAAGGCCGGCAGCAGCCTGCCGAACGTGCTGGCACTGGCGATGCTCGACGCTGGCGAGGCCGACGAAGGCGCGTTCTACCCCAGTGGCAAGCCGAAGAATGCGCGCGACCTGCTGCTGGCCGGTGTGCAGGATGTCTCGGTGCTGGGCGGATCTGCCGCGAGCGCCAACGACGTCATCATGGCTGTGCTCGAAACGCTGTACGGCGCGCTGGGCTTTCGCTTCGCCACCATCTGCCTGCGCGACGGCCGGACCGGAAAGTTCCGGGCGCGCGCGTCGCTGGGGGAGAACAAGGCCGAGCTGCAGGCCGGCTTCACGTTCCCCTGCGCATTCACACGCGACCTGTTCCACCTGGCGCTGGAAAACAATGCCGACATGATGATCCCGGACGCGTTCAGCCCCAAGATCCGCGATCTGCTGCCGGCCTGGTACAAGACGCTGCTGCCGGACGCCGAGAGTTTCATCGTGCTGCCGTTGGTGGTGGGCAAGGCGCAGCTGGGGCTGTTCTACGCCGACCGCATCTTCACGGCGCCCGAGGGCGTGCCGCCGGACGAGACAGCGCTGATCAAGGCGCTCAAGGCGCAAGTGCTGGCCGCACTGGCGCCGGCTTGACGAACAAACCAAGTTTTTTTCACGCCGCGCAAAATGACCCTTGCGGCTTTAGAGTCCGACCGTTACAATCACGCCCCGAAGCAACGCTGTCAGGCGAAGT
>Ga0308157_10007383_pt1 | contig 12806 bp, 8 predicted proteins | sample PhyBR1_FD_201035 | JGI IMG/M metagenome (GOLD analysis project Ga0308157, IMG submission 201035) | Phyllosphere microbial communities from UC Gill Tract Community Farm, Albany, California, United States - DLSLB.R1 | ecosystem: Host-associated > Plants > Phyllosphere > Unclassified | place: USA...
TCTTTCATGCTCATCCACTTAATCTCTTGAGCCTGGCTAACAAAACAAGCCATAGTAAATAATACTAATAATATGCTTTTTTTCATTGTTTAAAAATTAATACGTAAATATAAAAAAAATCCGATAGTAAAAACTATCGGATTTGTTATTTTCAAAAAGCATGCCTTATTTAACGCCATGCATTAATTTTTTAAGAACCGGGTTTAACATCATTACTAATAATCCCGCTACAATTGGCACAATTGTAAAAATCAAGAAGAATGTTGATAGTGAATATTGTGCTGTAATATTTTCGATTTCGCCACCAACAGCTGCCGCCAGTTTGTTACCAATTGCAATTGCAAGATACCAGATACCGAACATAAAGGCAATCATACGTGCAGGAACTAATTTAGATACATATGACAAACCAACAGGCGATAAGAATAATTCTCCTAAAGTGTGGAACAAATAAGCTAAAACCAACCAGATCATCGAAACTTTAACTCCTTCTTGAATTCCGTGTGAACCATAAGCCAATAATCCAAAACCTATTGCCATGATAATTAAACCAAGTCCGTATTTAACGGCTGCAGGAGGATTGAATTTAGAATCCCATATTTTAGAAACTGAAGATGCCAATGCAATGATAAAGAATGAGTTTAGAATTGAAAACCAAGTAGGATCAATCTCTGAAGCAGATTTACTGAATTCATTGTTTAACATCCAGATAGCTACACCCCAAACACCTAAAAACGTAATTGCCAATACAATGTTTGAAGCAGGTGCTTTACCAAAAGTTTGTTTTGCCAATAAGAAAAGTACCCAAGAAATAATAACTAAAGGAACTACAGTTAGCAATGTATTTATAATGTTGAAGGTTGTTAATGATGGTCCGAATAACGTACGATCTACATTATCGCGAGCGAAGATTACCAAAGACGATGCACCTTGTTCAAAACTCATCCAAAAGAAAATTGTAAAGAAAGCAAAAATGGTAACAGCGATCATTCGATCTCTAACAACAGGCGAATATCTAACAACGCGCGATACAACTAAAATCAAGAATAAAACCAAACCGATTACAATTACTGCAATTGATCCGTCCATTCCAAATAATTTTTTAGGTAAGATATGAATTCCTCCAATTTTAGATAAAGGATCATTAAAAGCATACAAAAGCCCGATTATAGTTGATAATGCAATTAAAACATAATCAAAAACAGTAAACGGATTTGCTTTATCTTCTTCGCCTTCTTTCAATTCTGCTTTTGCAGCTGCTGCCTTTGCTAAAGTTGCTTCTTTTGTTGGCACTTCACCAATATTTCCGAACAAAGGTTTTGCTAACCAGAACTGTAACGTTCCCAGTAACATGAAAATACCTGCCAAACCAAAGCCGTAATGCCAGCCTAAATTGTTTGCCAAATATCCGCAAAGCATCATTCCAAAGAAAGCACCCGCATTAACACCCATGTAGAAAATAGTGTAAGCACCGTCTTTCTTTTCAGGAAACGATTTGTACATTTCAGACAAAATAGAAGTCATGTTTGGTTTAAAGAAACCTGTTCCGATTACTAAACAAGCTAATCCTAAATACATAAAAATAGGAGTATCAAAAGCCATAAACGCGTGACCTAAAGTCATAATGATCGATCCTATTACAACTGCCCAACGATAACCGATGTATTTATCTGCTATAATTCCACCAAAAATAGGGGTAATATATAACAACATGGCATACGTACCGTATAATGCACCTGCGTTTTCCGCATTCCAACCCCAACCAGGATTGTTGCCTGTAATGGCTGCCGTTAAAAATAGAATTAATAAAACACGCATTCCGTAGAATGAAAAACGTTCCCACATTTCGGTGAAGAAAAGAACGAATAATCCGGAAGGATGGCCTAAAACTTTCGATTTAAAAAAATCGGGATTAGCTGTTTCTGCTGACATTCAGTATATTTTTAATTTTCAATCTTGAAAGATAACCAATTTATTTAATTCCGTGCATTAATTTTTTAATTAATGGATTTAACACCATTACCAATATTGCCGCTGCTGCAGGAATTGCCGTGAATAGGAAAAAGAAATGACTTAACGAATATTCTTCCTGAATGGTTTCAACCTGACCACCTAAAACTGCTGCAACTTTCTGTGCGATTGCAATTGCCAGATACCAGATCCCGAACATAAATGCCAACATACGCGCAGGAACTAATTTAGAAACGTACGACAAACCAACTGGAGATATAAACAATTCCCCTAATGTGTGGAATAAGTATGTTAATACTAAAAATGCCATTGAAATTTTAACGCCTTCGCCAATTCCCGATGCTCCTAATCCTAAAACTAAGAATCCGATTGCTACAAGCAATAATCCGAAACCATATTTAAATGCTGCCGAAGGATTGTATTTTGATTCCCATAATTTAGAAACGGTTGATGCTAACGCAATAATAAAGAATGAGTTTAATGTTGAAAACCATGAAACGGTAATTTCTGATGCTTCTTTAGAAAATTCATTTTTAAGCATCCATAAAGCTGCTCCCCAAATCAATACGAAACATGAGATCAATACAATATTCGATAGTGCAATTTTTTTCCAAGTAGCCAAAGCCAACTTCACCAATACCCATGAAATAATTGCCAACGGAACAATAGTTAACAAACCATTTACGATATTAAAGGTGGTTAAAGCAGTTCCTGTCAAGCTTCTGTCGATATAATCACGAGCTACCAAAACTAAAGATGTTGCTCCTTGTTCAAAACTCATAAAGAAGAAAATCAGGAAAAATGCCAATAACACAACAGCAAACATTCTGTCGCGGATAACTTTATCATATCTTAAAATACGAGAAACCAATAAGTAGATAAATAAAGCCAAAGCAATAAATATCACGATATATTGCCCACGTAAAAAAGGAGTGTCTAAAAAGGCGAACATATCAATGATTCCGTTTTTAGAAAGCGGATCATTAAAAGCATATAAGAAACCAATAATACCAACAGCTGTCATTAAGATATAATCTAAAGATGTAAACGGATTGCGTTTATCGGTATCGGCAGCATTTTTCGCAGCCACAGCTTCTTCAGATTTATCTAAAATACCCAAATTACCCATTAACGGTTTAGCAAAAGCAAACTGAAGTGTTCCCAATAACATGAAAATTCCAGCCAAACCAAAGCCCCAATGCCAACCTTGTGTTTCTGCAATGTATCCGCACAACATCATTCCAAAAAATGCACCTGCATTTACACCCATGTAGAAAATTGTATAAGCACCATCTTTCTTTTGCGGTAAATCTTTATACATTTCTCCTAAAATGGATGGCATATTTGGTTTGAAAAATCCTGTTCCAATTACTAAACACGCCAAACCAATGAAGAACATTACTGGAGTATCAAACGCCATAGCAGCATGACCAATGGTCATAATGATAGCGCCGATAATTACCGCCATGCGCGATCCTATGTATTTATCTGCAATTACACCACCGAAAATTGGAGTTAAGTAAAGCATCATTGCGTAAGTTCCGTACAATGCACCAGCTTGTTCTGCGCTCCAAGCCCAACCCGATTTTGGATCGCCCGCAATTACTGCAGCCGTTAAGAACTGAATTAATAATACGCGCATTCCGTAAAACGAAAAACGTTCCCACATTTCTGTGAAGAAAAGTACAAATAATCCCGATCGCTGTCCTAAAACATTCGATTTATAAAACTCTGTAGGAGTAGTTTCCATATGTTAAGTTAGTTTTTAATTGTTCTTTGTTTTTTTTCTAAAGGTTTGATAATTAATCGGTCGTAAATGGTTAACGATACAATTGAAAATATTCCGATTGCCACAATTACAAACCATATTTTGTTAGGATTGTATGTTTCCCACAACATATTGGTCATATCCCAATGGTTCATTCCCAGTTTTTGTTCTGCCAAAGTAAAATATTCGTTTTTAGAAAACGGAAAATGCACCTGACTGATATTTATACTTTTAGAAGTTGCGAAATCTGTGAAAGATTGTTTAACAACTGCCCAGTCAATTGTTTCGGCTTTTAGATTGAATTGCTTTTCAAAGGCTGAAATAGACATATTCAATGTTTTTGATCCTTCCTCGATAAATTGTTCTTTAGTTACAACTTCGGGCATTTCAATGTTTCTGCCTGCCATTTCTTTCTTCAATAAAGATAATTTATCTGACCAAGATTGATATAAACTTCCCGAAATAACACTTGTTACAAAATAACTCGCCGCTACTGGTAAAAAGTATGTTCCTTGGTATAAACCTTCTTTTCCTTTTGGTGTGATTAAGGCTATAAATGAAGATACGGTTGGACTCGACATCATTTCTCCTATAGCAAAAATCATGGTTCCAATGATGGTAAACCAAACGTTGCCCGAGTAAAATGTTAAACCGATACCGATTGTTGCAATGACAGCTCCACGAATTACTGCGTTGATATGACGCATTTTAATTACGAAGAACGAAATGGTAATCTGGAAAAGGATAATCATTAACGAATCAATGTTTGTGAACCATTCCGGTTTTACTTGCCCGTTTAAAGTTAACCAGCTTCCTAAAAGTGGAATGTTTTCATTCAGCCAATTACTTATTACTGCAGAATTTACCCAATCTTCAATAAAGTTTGGAAGGGTGTTAAATAATTGATTAAACATTGTCCAAAATCCGATCATTAGCAATAATAAAATGCCTAAACGAATATCTTTCAACGCTTCAAAAATCCCTAATATTGATTCTTTAATTGCTTCACCTATCGAATTTTTAGGTTTTTCGACCTTAGGTTCTTTATAAAATAAAAGAAGAACAATAAGGTTAATCCCTATGACAATAGTCGCTTGAATAAAGATTATTTTCCATCCCATACTGTTTCTTAAAACAGACGAGAAAAACGGACCGATAAATCCACCAATATTAACCATCATATAAAAAATACCAAAACCCATTGTTCCTGTGGTTTCATTGGTATTTCTAGCAACAATTGCCGATGCTACTGGTTTAAAAAACGCCGCACCAACCGCAACTAATAGGAAAACCATATAAACACTCCAATACGTGTTTACTTCGCCTAAAAGGTAATAGCCGGAAATCATGATGATATATGCAATGGTCAATGAAACTTTGTAGCCGATTCTGTCTGCAATAACGCCAAAAATCAACGGAAGAAAATAAAGTATTCCTACAATATTTCCCATTATATTTCCTTTCTGTACGTGATCAAAACCTAAACCGCCGGTATCGGTTGATCCTACCAAATAAAGTCCTAGAAGTGTATAAATTCCGTACCAAGCCCAACGTTCCATAAGTTCCATGAAGCTGGCAATCCAGAAATTTTTATTGAAAGAGCCTACCGTTTTAAAAAATGACGGTTTTGTATTGTCTGACATATTTTTAAGAAAGTTTAAAACTTACAAATAAAGTAAAATATTTAAAACTATGCACAAAAAAAGCGACTAAAATAGTCGCTTTAAAATATATTGGGTTGAAAATTATTTAACTTCCTGCATTAATTTTCTAATAATTGGCGAAATTGCTATTAACACAACTCCGGCAACCAATGCGTAAAGTGCTAATTGATAATATCCATCGGTATATAAAATCAATTTGTCCATGTTGCTAGCGTTTTCATTTGGTGAAGCCATTCCTGCACCTAACAAACCTGCAGCGTACTGTCCGTAAGCACTTGCCAAGAACCATAATCCCATCATCATACCTACTAAACGATTTGGCGATAATTTTGTAATGATCGATAAACCGATTGGCGATAAACACAATTCACCAAATGTCATGATTAAATAAGCAGATGTGAATATGTTTAAAGAGGTGATTCCGTCTGGACCTGCAAAAAACTTGGTTGCATATAAGATAAAAAACGAACCTGCAAGGAATAAAAATCCTAATCCGAATTTTATTACCGTATTTGGTTCTAATTTGCGTTTAGCCAAAGCTACCCACACCAAACCTAATAATGGTGCGAATAAAATTACGAAAAAGGCGTTTGAAATATTATTTACAATGTTTGGATCTATTGTGAAGAAAAGCAATTCGTTTGTTAAGTTTCCTTTAGCGAATAATGATAATGATCCACCACTTTGTTCAAAAAACGCAAAGAATATAATTGAAAAAGTGATGAACAACAATGCTGCTATCAGTTTTTTCTTGGTTTTGCTAGATTCTTGTTTTGATAATTCAAAGAAGAAATAAATCAATGCTGCCGGACCAATTGTGTACATGAAATAATCAGTATAATCGGTATTTTCAATCATGGCATGAATCAACGGAATACATAAAGCTGCACCTAAATAAACTGCAATTTCGCGAATGTTTCTTTTCTTAACATCTAAATGAAGCAACGGAGAATTTCCAATCGGTCCTAAAGATTTTTTCGTCAGTAAAAAGATAACCACACCAATAACCATAACGGCAGCAGCAGCAAAGAAAGCCAAACTCCATCCGTGGAATTTTCCTAAGTAAACGCATAACGCACCACCTAATAACGCACCAATGTTTATTCCAGAATAGAACAAACTAAAACCGGCATCGCGTCGTGGATCGCCTTCATTGTACAATTCACCTACCATTGAAGAAATGTTCGGTTTAAAAAATCCGGTTCCTATAATAGATAAGGTAATTCCGTAATAGAAAAAATGTTCGGGATCAATACCAATCAAGAGGTTACCAATAACCATTACGATTCCTCCAAATACAAGCGATTTTTTAAAACCTAAAATTTTATCTGCAAAAACACCACCTATAAAAGTAAATGCGTAAACAAAAGCCTGAATGGCACCGTATTTTAAATTGGCATCTTTGTCAGACAATAAAAGCATATCAACCATAAAAATAGCCAATACACCGCGCATTCCGTAAAAGCAGAAACGTTCCCACATTTCTACCAAAAATAAATACCATAACTGTTTAGGGTATTTACCTTCAAAATTTCTTATTGTTTCTAACTGTTGTTGATCAGTTGCTGTCATATTTGAAATTGTTATTTCTTAAAAAGTTGTTAAGAAGTCAAATGTAATAAAATATTACAATTTCTCTAAAATGTAATCGGTCATTTTTGTATATAATTGTTCGCGGGTTTTACCGCCGTAGATTCCGTGGTTTTTATCAGGATAAATCAACCAGTCGAAATTTTTGTTCAATGAAACCAGTTTGTTGATTAAAAGCATCGCGTTTTGAACATGTACATTATCATCTGCGGTACCATGGATCAGTAAAAAGTTTCCTTTTAACTTGTCGGCATGTGTAATTGGGGAATTGTTATCGTAACCCGAAGCATTTTCCTGCGGAGTAGTCATAAAACGTTCTGTGTAAACCGAATCGTAAAAACGCCACGATGTTACAGGTGCAACCGCAATTGCCGTTTTAAATACATCGTTTCCTTGGAAAAGTGCGTTACTACTCATAAATCCGCCGTAACTCCAACCCCAAATTCCTATTCTGTTTGCATCAACAAAAGACTCTTTCGCCAATTGTTTTGCTACGAAAATCTGATCTTCAACTTCGAATTTTCCTAATTCTTTTTGAGTCACCTTTTTAAAATCGGCACCTTTAAAACCGGTTCCGCGACCATCAACACAAACAATAATGTATCCTTTTTGAGACAACATCAAGTGCCAGTAATCGTTTGAATTGTACCACTTATCAGCAACTTCCTGCGAACCCGGACCTGAATATTGATACAACAACACAGGATATTTCTTTTTAGCATCGAAATTTTTAGGTTTAATCATGTATCCGTTTAAATCATTTCCAACCTCGTTTTTAAAAGTGGTAAATTCTTTTTTAGGCAGATCAAACTTTTTTAGCTTGTCTTCTAAAGCTGAATTATTTAAAATTTCTTTGACGTTTTTTCCGGTCGATGCATCAACAAGCGAATACGAAGGTGCTTTGGTACTTGACGAATGATTGTTTATGAAATATTTAAAATCGGGACTGAAAGTTGCGCTGTTAGTTCCGCTTTCTGTTGAAAGTTGTTTTTTGCTCGATCCATTTAACTGAATGCTGTACACATCGCGTTTTGTTGAGCCGTTTTCAACCGATTGATAATAAATGGTTTCGTTGCTTTTGTTGTAACCGTAGTAGTTTGTAACCTCCCAATTTCCGGTAGTTACCTGTTTTTTTAACGATCCGTCGTTATTGTAATGATAAATATGGTTGTAACCGTCTTTTTCGCTAGTCCAAATAAAACTATTGTCGTTTAAGAAGGTCAAATTATCGGTCACATCAACATACGCTTTGTCTTTTTCGGTAAGAATGGTTGATGTTTTGCCCGAATTGGCATCAACAAACAACAAATTCAACTGATTTTGATGACGGTTTTGTGTTTGCACACTTAAAACGTTGGCGTTGTTTGTGAATTTTATGCGTGGAATGTAATAATCTTTTTCGGCATTTAAAGCTACGTTTTGAGTTGATGCTTTTGAAACATCGTACAAATGCAAACTTACTTTTGAATTGTTTTCGCCCGCTTTAGGATATTTGAAAACCTGTTGTTGCGGATATAAATTTTCGCCGTAAATATCCATTGAAAAAACAGGAACATCGCTTTCATCAAACTTAATATACGCCAGTTTTGTTCCATCGGCATTCCAATCAAAAGCACGTACAAAAGCAAATTCTTCCTCGTAAACCCAGTCGGTAATACCGTTTATAATGGCATTTTTCTTTCCGTCTTTAGTAATCTGCGTCGTTTTTTTAGTAGCAACATCAAAAACATACAAATTGTTTTCAAATGCGTAGGCTATTTTCGATCCATTTTTGTTCAACAAAGGTTCCTGAATGGCATTCTCACTAATTTTAATTAATGATTTTGAAGCGATATCGAACAAATAATAAACCGATGTAAACGAATGACGGTAAATAGGATTGCTGTTGGTTGCAATTAAAATTTTATCGTCGGTTTTATTGATGGAATAATCAGAAATTTCTTTGATTTCAGGAAAATCGGCAGTAGAAAATAACGTTTGAACCTTTTCTAGCGTAGTAAAATCAAACGCATCAATAGTAAATGTTTTAGCGTTCCGGTTATAATCTAAAACGCTGTATTGATTTTTTGTATGTAGCGTATTTAAAGCGTTTAGCTGGTTGGTTCTAAAAGTTCCGTTCCAAATTTGAGCAACTTCTATCTGTTGTTGCGCTTGTATAGTAGTGATTGGTGCTGCAATAAGTGTTGACAGCAGTAAAATTTTCTTCATAAATAAAGCTGAAAATTAAAAAGGGCAAATTACTTCTTTTTTTTGAGTTTTGAATATAAAAAGGAATTTGATAGTTAAGAGATGTGCTTTTTAGTTATATTTAGATAAGTTTTATTAAATGAAATAAATAATTAATATTATCATAAGCTATGAAAAAAGTGCTGGTTTTCTGTTTTATAGGAATTTTTCTTTCAATGTTATCAAATTGTTCTCCAGAACATTTTTTATTAAAAGATTTCGATTTTGCTGGAGTAGAATGGATAAATCCAAACGAAAGTAAAGATGAAGATAAAAACTTTGTAGTGGTAAAGGATACATTAAATGATAGATTGTATTTTAGGCTATTTGCTTATGGTGAATATGAGTATGGGTACCTTAATGACATATCTTTAATACAAAAAAGTTATGCCACAAGTGTTGAAAAAAATCTTGATAATGAATTGTTATTAAATGAGTTGGAAATCAAATTGAATTCTGATATTTATTTTGAGTCTGAAGTGATAGAAAGTGGGACTAATTTGTGGAATCATCCGAAATTAGAAGAGTATAAATGGTTTTATAGGACAAAAAGTACCGGCGCGGAGTATAATGCAGTAATTGGTTTTAAAGATGCCTTGTATGATAAAATTGAGGTTCCTAAAAAGGACTATATTATTGAAATAATAGTAAAAACAACTGACGGTCAGATTATGAGCAAATCTCAAAAATTATATATAAATATATAATTTTCTTTCTTCTAGCTTAAAATAGAAAAGTATAAAATCGGCCCATCTGTTGTAAAATCAAACATAAAACCCAAAACCAAAAAAACGTATCTTTGCAAAAAAAATCCGCATGAATATTGTTAATGGTTTTTCAAAACTTACAAAAGAACAAAAAATAAACTGGCTGGTTGAAACCTACTTTAAGAACGATCAAACGGTGGTTCAATTGTTAAAATCGTATTGGAACAGCAACGATGAACTGCAAAAACTGCACGATGAGTTTATAGAAAACACCATAACCAATTTTTACCTGCCAATGGGTATTGCGCCTAATTTTGTAATTAACGGCAAAACCTATACGGTGCCAATGGTTATCGAAGAAAGTTCGGTAGTTGCGGCGGCATCAAATGCAGCAAAATTCTGGAGTAAACGCGGTGGTTTCAAAGCAACCGTTTTATCTACCGAAAAAATTGGCAACGTACATTTTATGTTTGGCGGATCAAAACAAAATCTGACGCAGTTTATTGAAAAATTACAACCTGTTTTCAGATCGCGTACTTCAAACATTACCCGAAACATGGAAAAACGCGGCGGCGGAATTCTTTCTATTGTTTTAAAAGATAAAACTGCCGAACTTGAAAATTACTACCAACTGCACGCTACGTTTGATACAAAAGACAGCATGGGTGCTAATTTCATTAATTCATGTTTAGAAGAATTTGCGAATGTTTTGCGCGAAGAAGTATCCAATTTTGATTTGTTTTCTACTGAAGAAAAAGAATCATTGCAGATTGTAATGTCAATTTTATCCAATTACGTTCCAAATTGTTTGGTTCGTGCCGAAGTTTCATGCAAAATAACCGATTTAAAATCAAAAGAAATAGAAAATCCGCAGGAGTTTGCCGAGAAATTTGTGCAGGCGGTTCGCATTGCAGAAATAGAAACGTATCGTGCCGTAACGCATAACAAAGGAATTATGAATGGGGTAGATGCAGTGGTTTTGGCAACCGGAAACGATTTTAGAGCCATTGAAGCCGGCGTGCACGCTTTTGCTGCAAAAGATGGAAAATACACATCGCTTTCTCATGCTGAAATTGTGGCTGATGAATTCCGTTTTTGGATGGATCTTCCATTAGCATTAGGAACTGTAGGCGGATTAACAAATCTACACCCAATGGTGAAATTCGCTATGAAGTTATTGGAAAAACCAAAAGCCGATAATTTAATGCAGATTATTGCAGTTGCAGGTTTGGCGCAGAATTTCGCAGCCATAAAATCATTAACAACAACAGGTATTCAAAAAGGACACATGAAAATGCACTTAATGAATATTCTGAATCAGTTTAATGCTTCGGCAGATGAAAAAGCGACTGTTTTACAGCATTTCGCAGAAAAAACGGTTTCGCACAGCGCAGTTGTCGATTTTATTGAAAGTTTACGAAAGTAATTTTCAAATGCCACAGATGCACAGATATAGTTAAATGTTTGTGGGGCATACCGAACTTAATTTATTTTATACAATTCGCAAGCTCGGGTCCGCTCTCACAAGAAAAGTGTTTTAAAAAAAATAAATATGGAATTTTACAGCAACGGCAAACTGTTTATTTTAGGCGAATACTATGTGTTAGAAGGCGCAAAGGTTTTTGCGTTGCCTACAAAGTTCGGGCAATATTTGAGTGTTTTTCCTTTAAAGACCAAAACCTTAAGCTGGAAAAGTTACGATGCCGATGGATCGGTTTGGTACAACGATGAAATTGCTGTAAGTGATATTTTATCAAACAATCAGTCAAGCGATGATAAAGTTCGAAACACACTAATTGATATTCTGCATCAGGCACATTTAATGAATCCTTCCATATTAGAAAATAACGGCTTTTTAGTTGAAACCAAATTGACATTTCCACGGAATTGGGGCTTGGGAACATCATCAACCCTAATAAACAATATTGCGCAATGGTTTCAAATTGATGCGTTTAAATTACTGCAAAAATCGTTTGGTGGTAGCGGTTTTGACATTGCTTGTGCGCAAAACAATACACCTGTAACCTATCAGGTTGTAAATAATGAACCTGTTGTTGAGCAGGTAACTTTCAATCCTAGCTTCAAAGAGCAAATTTATTTTGTGTATCTGAATAAAAAGCGTGACAGTAAAGATGCTATTGCAAATTTTAGAAAAAAGCAGAAAAATTTATCTGAAGAAATAAAACAGGTTTCGCAAATGACCGATGAATTATTACACATTCAAGATTTGGAAGCATTTGTATCATTTTTTAAACATTACGAACAAAACCTGAGCGAAATTTTAGAAACACCAACCATTCAAAAAGAACTGTTTCCTGATTTTAACGGATTAGTAAAAAGCCTTGGTGGCTGGGGCGGCGACTTTGTTATGGTTGCATCAGAACAAAATCCTACAGAATATTTCAAACAAAAAGGCTACAACATTATTATTCCTTACAGCGATATGATTTTATAAAAAAAGACATCAGTAAATGATGTCTTTTTCAGTTGTTTGTTGTAAAAAAAGGTATTAGATAGGTTGTTATTGTTCCGGACGCAATTTATCGCTAAATGTAATTTTGTAAGGCTTATCTTCAGTAGCATTGCCTTTCATTACATAAATAAACTTGTGTTTGCGTGCCTTATCTGTGTTAATGTAAATTGTTTTCTTGGTAGCTTTATCGTAAATACTGGTAACATCGGTATTCATAATTCGCATGTTTTTAGCCAAACCGGTTTTTTTGTTGGTTAAAACCATTCCTTTGTAAAGGGTATTATTGTCGTTTTTTACAACAACTTCTTCACCTGTAAAGCCTTGCGTAAAAAATAAAATAGAATATTCTTTATCGGTGGCGTTGTACGATTCTAAAAATTTCTTCTGCGCACTTTCGGTAACTGCTC
>Ga0308157_10007384_pt1 | contig 12806 bp, 13 predicted proteins | sample PhyBR1_FD_201035 | JGI IMG/M metagenome (GOLD analysis project Ga0308157, IMG submission 201035) | Phyllosphere microbial communities from UC Gill Tract Community Farm, Albany, California, United States - DLSLB.R1 | ecosystem: Host-associated > Plants > Phyllosphere > Unclassified | place: USA...
CTAAGCCTCACAGCGCCGATGGTACTGCAGGGGGGACCCTGTGGGAGAGTAGGACACCGCCGAACTTCTTCTAAACAAAATGGCCACCCAACGCAGGGTGGCCATTTTGCGTTAACCGTCCTTATGCCGGTTCGCCATCATCTGCCTGGCGGACCGTCCACCACTGTCGGGATGTACTCGAGCAGCTGGGTGCGGTGATCGAAGGTGCGCTCCTCTACGAGTTCGAGCGTCACGTCCGGATAGCCGTCGAAGATGCGGTCTCGACCGCTCGCCCCGGTGATGACGGGGAAGATCACGACCGATAGCGGTCGACCAGACCCGCTTTCAACAGCGACCGGCACAGCGCGATGCTGCCGATCGTGCGCAGCGGCTGCGCTGACTCGTCCTTGAGACGTCGCACGTATGCGACGGCATCCGTAGCCACGAGTGTCGAGTTCGCCCATTTCAACGGGGCATCGAGCGAGGACGAGAAGACGTACTTGTGTATGTCGTTGAGCACGTCAGTGCCCGGTTCGCCTCCGGCTGTGAGCTCGGACATGACGCGGTACGTCGTCGCCCCCATCAGCAGAGGGGCGCCGCTGTCGGGCGCCTGCTCCAGCCAGTCGAGGTACTCGGGGCTCTCCATCCCCCACCATCCGGGCCAGCCCACTGCAGAGCCGAAGCCGTCGAGGGAGCAGATGAAGTCGATCGTCAGAGTCTGCATGTCGTCTCCTTCGCTTCGCGCAGGAGTCTAGAACCTTCACCGGCTCGTGAACAGGGGCACCACGAGGCTCACAGCGATCGCGATCATGATGACGGCGATGACGCCGTCGAGAATGCGCCACGCCCGAGGCGTGTCCAACCAGCGGGCGAGCCAGCGCGCGCCGTATCCGAGGGCGGTGAACCAGAGCACGCTCGCGACGATCGCGCCCGCGGCGAACAGCCAGCGTCCTTCACCGTGGGTGGCCGCGATGGATCCGAGCATCAGGACCGTGTCGAGATAGACGTGAGGATTCAGCCATGTCAGTGCGAGAGCTACGGCGATGACCGTCGCCAGTCGTCCTCCCCGCTTCTCGCCGCCGTCCGCGCGCAGGGTCTGATCCGTCCCTCGCCATGCTCGCCGCGCAGCGAGCAGGCCGTATCCGAGCAGTACCACCGCGCCGAGAGCGCGTGCCGCATCGACCAGCCACGGCACGCTCTCGACGACGAAGCCGAGCCCGGCGACGCCCGTCGCGATGAGCACGGCGTCCGACAGGGCGCATATGAGCACGACGGCCAGTACGTGCTCGCGTCTGATTCCCTGGCGCAGCACGAAGACGTTCTGAGCGCCGATGGCGATGATGAGGGAGAGGCCCAGCCCGAGGCCGGCGAAGAACGAGATCACTCTTCGACGTTACGAGCGCAACAGCATTAGCACCAGCTAACGCTTCTTACTCACCATTAGCATGGCTTACATGGCGAGCATCTCACCGGAACTGGCATCGACCATCGCGGCGATCGTCGATGAGGGCAGCCTCGATGCGGCCGCGCGCGCATTGCGCATCACCCCGTCCGCGGTGAGTCAGCGGCTCAAGAGTCTCGAACAGCAGCTCGGCCAAGTGCTCATCGTCCGTGGCCGACCGGCCAGGATGACGGCCGCCGGCGAATCGGTCGTGCGGATGGCGCGTCAGATCGCCCTGCTCGAGCACGATGCCCTGTCGGCCCTCGGACTCGACGCCGTCGGCGACCGCGTCAGCATCCCTCTCGCGGTCAATGCCGATTCCATGGCCACCTGGTTCCTTCCGCCGCTCGCGCGCCTCGCGGAGGAGCACGACATCGACTTCGATCTGCACCGGGACGACCAGACCTTCACCGCGCGACTGCTCGAGTCGGGGGAAGTCATGGCTGCGGTGACCTCCGAGCATGCTCCGGTAGCGGGTTGCACCGTCGCGCCGCTCGGAGTGCTGCGCTACGAGGCGATGGCGACCCCCGCCTTCGTGGCGCGATGGTTCCCCGATGGCGCCACTGAGGCCGCGCTGCGCCGCGCGCCGTTCGTCGACTTCGATCGGCGCGACACCCTGCAGCACACCTGGCTGCGCTCTCGCGGACTGGACGAGCACGGCATCCCTCGCCATTACGTGCCCGCGTCGTACGACTACGCGCAGGCCGTGCTGCTCGGTCTGGGGTGGGGCATGCTGCCCGGTTCGCAGGCGACCGAGGCCGCGGCGACCGGTACGGCGATCCCGCTGGGCGGAGAACCGATCAGCGTGCCGCTGTACTGGCAGCAGTGGAACCTGCGGTCCGTGCTGCTCGATGCGATCGCGGCGGAGATCATCGCGGAAGCCGGGCGGGTCCTGGACTGACGCGGTCGCGGCGCTCAGTCGGCGAGGGCGAGTGCGCGGAACGCATCGCGTTCGCGCAGCGATTCGCGTCGGCTGGCGGCGGCTGCGACGGCGGCACCGGGTGGACGCTGCCCCGTCGTGCGGTGGTAGAGCTCGTCGATCAGCCGCGTCGCGAGGGAGACGAGCTGGCCGATCTCCTTCTCGTCGCGATCGATCCACACGCAGCGCGGCTCGTCGTGGATCGGGCGGAAGCTGTCGTGCTCCTCCCAGACGAACAGGGTGCGCTCCGCGCCGAGCACGTGCTGCTGCCACCACACCTGGCGCAGATATGTGCGCGGGATCGTGCGCCAGTTCTTGTTCGTGGTCTTGATCTCGGCGAGCAGGATGCGCCCGTCGCGGTCCTGCACGATGCCGTCCGGCGTCGCCAGATGACGGTGCTCCGCCTCTGCGCGGAACAGCGCCGATGACGGGTGGATGCCGTGCGTCCCCGCCACCCAGGAGGCGATCTCCGGTTCACGGCGACGCCCATGGTCGGTGTAGGCGTTCCCTCCGAAGTGGGCACCGCCTCCGAGCTTCGCGTCTGCGGCGCGGATGATCGACTTCTCGCCGGAGAGTCCTGCGACGTCGGTCGCGGTGATCCCGCGTGTGCGTGCCCTGAGCCAGGCGACGCGGTCACGGGAGTCCGCGACGATACGAGCCTGCAGTTCGGGAGTCACCATTCGAGATTACCCGCGGCCTCGGACGCGCAGCACCAGCCGCGCCGGGGTGCGCCGCCTCCGGATCTCAGCCGGCGGCCGGCCAGCCGTCCGGGCCGTGCGAGCCCACGGAGTACTGCTCGAGCGGCACCTTGCCCGCCTTCCACGCATCCAGGACCGGTTGCACGATGCGCCAGCACTCCTCGGCTGCGTCGCCTCGCACCGCGAGGACGGGATCGGCGTCGAGGATGCACGAGAGCACCTCGGCGTACGCCTTGAGCGCCCCGGGGCCGAGCTCAGCCGACATCGTCGTCCGTTCCAGCTCGAACGGGTCGGCCTCGCCGTTGACGTTGAGCTCGAGCGAGATCTCGGCCGTGCCGAGCGAGAACCGCAGTACGGCACCCTCCGCTTCGCCGTGGAGGCCGACCGGCACGTGGCGAACGGGACGGAAGCGCACGACGATCTCACGCGAGGGTTCGCCGATGGCCTTGCCCGAGCGCAACGTGATCGGCACACCCGCCCAGCGGGCATTGCGCACTTCGAAGGTCGCCGCTCCCAGCGTCTCGGTGTTTCGTGCTGGATCGACATCCGGTTCGTCGACGTACGAGGGGAAGGTGCGGTCGCCGACGCTGCCGGCGGTGTACCTCGCCCGGTAGGAGTTGTGCACCGGGTCGTCCTGCCACACCGATGTCGCCCGCAGCACGGCCGTCGTCGCGGCACGGAAGTCGACCTCGTCGAGGGTCGCGGGCTCTTCCATCGCGAACACCGCCATCACCTGCAGCAGATGGCTCTGGATCATGTCGACGAAGGCGCCGGCATGATCGTAATATCCCGCGCGACCCTCGAGGCCGAGGGACTCGTCGTACGTGATCGACACCGATTCGATGTCCGTCGCTGACCACAGCGGCTCGAGCACACGATTGGCGAAACGCACCCCGAGCAGGTTCAGGGTCGTGGAACGTCCGAGGAAGTGATCTATGCGGAACACCTGGCTCTCCGGCACGAGCAGCGCGAGGCGCTCATTGAGAGCTCTGGCGCTGTCCTCGTCGACGCCGAACGGCTTCTCGAGTGCGAGCACGACTCCCGTGGGCAGATCGATCGTCGCCATCGCGTCGCAGGCCGCTGCGGCGACCGACGGCGGCACGGCGAAGTAGAGCGCGAGCGGGGCTTCGTGTCCGTCTAGAAGAGTCTTCAGATCGTCGGCCCTGGTGATGTCGGCGCGGTGGTACTCGGTCTCCACGCGCGCCACCGCATCCGCGGCATCCGATGATGTGAACGCGATCTGAACGACGTCGCGCCACTTGTCATCGGTCCAGTCGTCCATACCGGCGCCGATCAGCTGCACCGTGCGCGTGGGCTCGGTCATCAGCAGCTGGCCCAGCGCGGGCAGCAGGAGCCGGGAGGTGAGGTCGCCGGATGCGCCGAAGATCATGAGTGCGGTGTGGTCGGCCATGCGGCCCACCGTAGTCGGCGCAGGGAGATCGCAACAGGTCTGGATCGCATGCACGGTCACTGCCAGACTCGGACGGATGCCATCTCCGATCGAAGACTACGCACTGCTCAGCGACTGCCGCACGGCGGCCCTCGTCTCGAGGGATGGAAGCGTCGACTGGCTCTGCCTGCCGCGCTTCGATTCGCCGTCGATCTTCGGAGCGCTGCTGGGTGACCCGACCCACGGATGCTGGACGCTGCGGCCGAGCGATGAAGACGCGACGATGAGCCGGCAGTATCTGCCGGATACCTTCATCCTCGTGACTCGATGGGAGAGCGCGGCAGGCGTCGCGGAGGTGCACGAGTTCATGCCCATGAGCTCTCACCGCACCGACGTGGTGCGCCGGGTGATCGGCATCTCGGGCACCGTCGAGTTCCGCACCGAGCTGCGGATGCACTTCGACTACGCGAGGGCGCTGCCATGGGTGCGACAGGTGGGAACCTCATCCGCACCGGCGCTGAGGGCGACAGCAGGGCCGGATGCCGTGATCGTCCGCGGCGTCGCGCTCTCCGCATCCGATCACGTCCACACCGGCGACGTCACCGTCTCCGAGGGCGAGGAGCGCGCGCTCACCCTCACCTGGTTCCTCTCGCACGAGAGCGCACCTGAGCCGCTCGACATCGAAGCGGCGGCGGCGAGGACGCGCGCGTGGTGGCAGGGATGGGCCAGCGGTATCGAGCACGACGGGCCGCATCGAGAGATGGTGGTCCGTTCACTGCTCGTGCTGCGCGCGCTCACCAATCGCGACACCGGCGGCATCGTCGCGGCCGCGACCACCTCGCTCCCGGAGGACTTCGGAGGATCGCGCAACTGGGACTACCGCTACGTGTGGCTGCGCGACGCGGCGCTGACTCTCGAGGTGCTGATCTCGCACGGGTTCCTGCACGAGGCGCAGCACTGGCGGCTGTGGCTGCTGAGGGCGGTGGCGGGCGATCCGGCCGAAGTGCAGATCATGTACGGCATCGCGGGCGAGCGCGATCTCACCGAGCGTGAGCTCAGCTGCCTGCCTGGCTACGACGGCGCGTCCCCCGTGCGCATCGGCAACGGTGCGGTGGACCAGTATCAGGGCGACGTCATCGGCGAGGTACTCGTGGCTCTGGAGGCTGCGCGCATCGCCGGACTCGAGGAGTCCACCTTCTCGTGGCCGCTGCAGCGTGCGCTGCTCCAACGCGTCATCGCGGGAATGGACCGCCCGGACAACGGCATCTGGGAGATCAGGGGCGAGCCGCAGTGGTTCACGCACTCGCGCGTGATGATGTGGGCGGCGCTCGATCGCGGCGTCCGCGCGGTTCGCGAGCACGGTCTGACCGGTGACGCAGATCGGTGGACCGAGATGCGCGATCGCCTGCGGGCCGAGATCGACGAACGCGGCGTCCATGCCGACGGCTACTTCGTGCAGCACTACGACTCCGACGAGGTCGATGCCTCGCTGCTGGTCCTGCCGCAGGTCGGGTACTGCGAAGCAGACGATCCGCGGATGACGCGCACGGTCGCGCAGATGGAGCGCACTCTCCTGCGTGGCGGCCTGCTGATGCGCTACCGCACGACGAGCGGGGTCGACGGGCTCGAGGGAGGGGAGCACCCGTTCCTCGCCTGCAGCTTCTGGCTCGTGGAGCAGTACGCCGCGAGCGTCAGACTGCGGGATGCCGAAGCGCTGATGGTGCGACTCGTCGCGCTGGCGAACGACGTCGGGCTGCTCTCGGAGGAGTACGACATCGAGGGCGCCAGGCATGCGGGGAACACACCGCAGGCGCTGTCCCACCTCGCGATGGTCCGCGCGGCCGACGCGCTCGCCGGCCACACCGGGCGTGCGGCCGACCGTCGCTGAGACGCCGGGCGGCGCCGATTTGGGGGACGCGACGAGATGTCGTATCCTTGGATCAACCGAAGACCGCCGGTCATCGTGATGCGCGCAAGCGCAGCATGATCGAAGCACTGCTCAGCAGGGGCCCGCGCAGGTGTCACGAACAGTTTCTGAAGCTCCGTGCGCTTGCGCCGGAGCTTTTTTGTTTGGCTTGTGGGGTGGTCGAGGTCGATGCCCCACCACCGTGCGGCATCTCGTACCCACCAAGGAGTGACCATGGCGCAGAAGGATGCATCGGTTGCCGAGCTCACGAAGTCATTCGAGAACTCGAACGCCGTCCTGCTGACCGAGTACCGCGGTCTGACGGTTGCCCAGCTCAAGGAGCTGCGTAACAGCATCCGTCAGGACGCTGAGTACGCCGTGGTGAAGAACACGCTGACCAAGATCGCCGCCAACAAGGCTGGCATCTCTGCGCTGGACGATGACCTCAAGGGTCCGTCGGCTGTCGCATTCGTGCACGGTGACTTCGTCGCCACTGCGAAGGCTCTTCGTGATTTCGCCAAGGCCAACCCGCTTCTCGTGATCAAGGGCGGCGTTTTCGAGGGCAATGCCCTCAGCGCCGACGAGGTCAACAAGTACGCCTCGCTCGAGAGCCGTGAGGTTCTGCTGGCGAAGGCTGCGGGCATGATGAAGGCGACGATGGGCAAGGCTGCCGCCACCATCGACGCGCTTCGCGAAAAGCTGGAGACCGCACAGGCCGCGTGAGCGACCGGCGTTCTCTTTCCACAAACCCCATCAATCTAGGAGATACATCATGGCTAAGCTCACCACCGAGCAGCTGCTCGAGCAGTTCGCCGACCTGACCCTCGTCGAGCTCAGCGAGTTCGTCAAGGCGTTCGAGGAGAAGTTCGACGTCACCGCTGCCGCTCCCGTCGCCGTTGCCGGCGCCGGTGGCGCAGGCGCTGCTGAAGAGGTTGAGGAGAAGGACTCCTTCGACGTCATCCTCGAGGCTGCCGGCGACAAGAAGATCCAGGTCATCAAGGCTGTCCGCGAGCTCACCTCGCTCGGCCTCGGCGAGGCGAAGGCTGTCGTCGACGGCGCTCCGAAGGCTGTCCTCGAGGGCGCCAACAAGGAGACGGCCGAGAAGGCCAAGGAGACCCTCGAGGCTGCCGGCGCGACCGTCACCCTCAAGTGAGCCCAGGCGGGTCGACCGCCTCACTCATTCGAATGCCCCGGGCCTGTGCCCGGGGCATTCGTGCGTGCAGGCGGTAACGTCAACGCGGCGCGGCGGAGGAATTGCGCACGACCAGAGCGGATGCCGCGACGACGTGCTCGACCCCGGCGTCCGGATGTGCGAGCTGATGAAGCAGCAGTCCCACTGCTGCCACGCCCTGATCCCGCGGCTGCTGCCGGATGGTCGTCAGGGCGAACATCTCCGCATGCTGATGGTCGTCGATGCCGACCACGCTCAGTTCGGTGGGTACGGCGATCCCCAGTCGCCGGGCGGCGATGATGGCGCTGATCGCCGTCTCGTCGCACACTCCGACGACAGCGCTCGGGCGAGTGCGCCGGTCGCCGAGCAGATCGACAGCGCTCTGATATCCGCTGGGCATGTCGCTCGCCGCCGGGCTCACACTGATGCGGGCGCCGAGCCCCGCGGCATCCATCGCCTCTCGATAGCCCTGCAGGCGGCACGCGTCGCCGAACCCCGCGTTCGCGTCATCGTCCGACGCGCCGATGAATGCGATCGCCTCGTGGCCGAGGTCGATCAGGTGCTCGGTCGCTATCCGACCGGCGGCGGCGTCATCGATCGACACCGAGCTCGTGCCGGCGTGGTACGGGCCGACGGTGACCAACGGGCGATCCAGCGCCGACAGGCGTTCCAGCTCGTGGCTGCGCGGCTGGATCCCCACGGCGATGATGCCGTCGAACCGTCTGCGGGGGAGTACGGCTTCGAAGACCCGATCCCTGGTGGGCGAGCCTTCCGGCACGCCGTAGAGCGCGAGGTCGTAGTCGTGCGCGAGCAGGGCGCTCTGGACGCCCGACAGCAGCTCCGAGAAGTACCATCGACCGACCGTCGGCAGGATCACGCCGATCGTCGACGTGCGACCCGTGGCGAGGCTGGTCGCCGAGGAGTGCGCGACGTACGACAGCTCGCTCGCTGCGGCCGACACCAGCGCCCTCGTCTCCGCTGAGACGTATCCGCGTCCGCTCAGTGCGCGGCTGGCCGTGGCCTTGGAGACGCCGGCGCGCGCCGCGACATCCGCGATCGTGCTCATGCATCCTCCTCGATGACGGCAGCCCAAGGGGCGCGCCCCTGGCACAGCGTAGCCGCGTGTCCCCTGAAAAGGAACCGGTTCCAGTCGAGACGCCGGGGAGCGCTCCCATATTCGATCGGCGCGCACCTCCAAAGGTTGTCAGCTTGTGATGTGCGGCCATTGTGCCGCGCGAGCATGGCCAGTAGGTTGGGCCTGGAATCGGTTCCCGATCCGCTCGCTCTCGGGCAGGCGGCTCGCATGGGGACGTGAACTCGAAGAGGAGAAGTCACATGGGACTGTCACAGCGTAATCGGCGCCTTGCGCCGCTCGCCCTGATCGGGGCCGCGGGCATCGCGCTTGCGGGGTGCGGGGCTCCAGGCGCGCCCGAGGGTGGCGGCGACGGGGGCGACGGGGGAAGCAGCACGGTCACGATCTACGGCACCATCGTCGACGCTGAAGCCGAACTGCTGCAGGAGTCGTGGGCGGACTGGGCTGAAGAGAACGACATCGAGATCAAGTACGAGGGCAGTCAGGACTTCGAGACGCAGCTCGGCACCCGTGCACAGGGCGGCAACCCGCCGGATATCGCGATCTTCCCGCAGCCCGGTCTGTTCGCTGACTTCGCTTCGCGTGATTTCCTCAAGCCTGCACCGGAAGAGGTCGCCAGCAACGCGAACGAGTACTGGACCGAGGACTGGGTGAACTACGGCACCTACGACGGCACGTTCTACGGCGCACCGCTCATGGCCAACGTCAAGGGCTGGATCTGGTACTCGCCGACCAAGTTCGCGGAGTGGGGAGTCGAGGTGCCCGAGACTTTGGGCGACCTGACTGCTCTCACCGAGACCATCCAGGCGGCGACCGGCACCCCGGCGTGGTGTGCCGGCTTCGAATCCGGCACAGCCACGGGCTGGCCGGGGACGGACTGGATCGAGGACTACGTGCTCCGCCAGGCGGGTCCGGATGTATACGACCAGTGGGTGACAAACGAGGTACCCTTCACCGATCCGCAGATCAAGACCGCATTCGACTCGGTCGGCGAGGTCCTCCTGAACCCGGCGAACGTCAACGCCGGATTCGGCGACGTCCGGTCGATCAACTCGACGGCTTTCGGTGATGTGGCACCCAAGGTCGCCGACGGTTCGTGCGCTCTGACGCACCAGGCATCGTTCCTGTCGGGCTTCTTCCCCGAGGGGACGACAATCGCCGAGGACGGCGATGTGTGGGCGTTCATGCTGCCAGGTGAGAGCGCGGACGAGAAGGCTGTGACGGGTGCCGGTGAGATCGTCGGTGCATTCAGCGACAGCGAGGCCACCCAGAAGGTGCTGGCGTATCTCTCCAGCCCTGAGTGGGCGAACAGCCGCGTCAGCCTCGGCGGCGTGACGTCGGCGAACAACGGACTCGAGCCCGACGCAGCGCAGGACCCGATCCTCCAGGAGACGATCAAGATCCTGCAGGACCCCGACACCACGTTCCGCTTCGACGCCAGTGACCTGATGCCGGGTGCTGTCGGTGCCGGCACGTTCTGGAAGGGCATGGTCGCATGGGTCAACGGCACGTCGACCGACGAGGTCCTCGAGCAGATCGAGACGGGCTGGCCCGCCGGCTGACCCGATGCGGGCGGGTCGCCTTCGGGCGGCCCGTCCGGTACGGCCCATGCGACGGCGCGTGGACCGCTGATGACCTGCACGCTGTTGTAAAGGGGACTCCGTGACCGCGATCGAATTCTTCGGATGGATCGGCTCGCTGCCGCCGGTCCTGCAGGCGGTGGCCGTCGTCATCGCCTTCGGGCTGGTGGTGGCCATCATCCTTCTGCTCGTCGACATCGCCCCTCGGACCGGGAAGATGTACACCGTCATCCGGCTGGCCATGTGCCTGCTCGTGCCGCTCGCGGTGATGTGGTTCTTCCGCTCCTACTACTGGGCGATCGGCGCCGCCGTCGTGGTCGGGGCGGTGTTCTTCCTGCTCGACTACCGCTCCAAGTCCGGAAAGGGATATCTCATCCAGCTCGTCGCGTTCATGGCGCCGGCGTTCTTGTTGCTGCTGGTGGGCCTCGTCCTGCCGTCGCTGCAGACGATGGCGGCGTCGTTCATGAACTCGTCGGGGAAGTCGTTCGTCGGCCTCGCGAACTACACCTGGATATTCGGGCAGCCGGACGGCATCCGCGTCGTGGTCAACACGATCGTCTGGGTGCTGATCGTTCCGACCGTGTCGACGATCGTCGGACTCGCTTACGCCGTTTTCATCGATCGCACACGCGGCGAGAAGATCTACAAGGTTCTCGTCTTCATGCCGATGGCGATCTCGTTCGTCGGTGCCGGCATCATCTGGCGCTTCATGTACGAGTACCGCGGCCCGCAATTCGAACAGATCGGGCTTCTCAACCAGCTCCTGGTCTGGTTCGGCGCTGAGCCGCAGCAGTTCCTGCTCAACCCGCCGTGGAACACCCTGTTCCTGATCATCGTGCTGATCTGGGTACAGACGGGATTCGCGATGGTGATCCTCTCCGCATCGATCAAGGGTGTGCCGATGGAACTGCTGGAGGCCGCCGAACTCGACGGTGCGAACGCCTGGCAGCGGTTCCGTTCGGTCACCGTCCCGGCGATCCGTCCTGCGCTCATCGTGGTGCTCACGACGATCTCGATCGCCTCGTTGAAGGTCTTCGACATCGTCCGCACCATGACGGCCGGTAACTACGAGACGTCGGTGCTCGCCAATGAGATGTACACGCAGTTCTCGAAGTTCGAGGCCGGGCGCAGCGCCGCCCTGGCGGTCATCCTGTTCATCCTCGTGCTGCCGATCGTCATCTACAACGCACGCCAGATCCAGAAGCAGCGGGAGATCCGATGAGCGACACGGTGAAGTCCAATGCACTGCCCACCTCCACACCGACCAGTACGCGTGCGATCACCACCGGTGGGAAGCTGAACGCTTCTGCAGGGCGTGCGCGCAAGAAGCTGTCGCGGCCCTGGGCATCCGTCGCATCCATCATCATCGCGTTCCTGTGGACGATCCCCACCCTCGGACTCTTCATCTCGTCGTTCCGGCCTCGCGATGACATCCAGTCCAGCGGTTGGTGGGAGTTCTTCCTCAATCCGCAGGTGACCGGGGAGAACTACGTCGACGTCCTGCAGTCGGGCACGACGCAGCTGACGATGATCGAATCGTTCGTGAACTCGATCGCCATCACGATCCCGGCGACGATCGTTCCGCTCATGGTCGCGTCCATGGCGGCCTATGCGTTCGCGTGGATCGACTTCAAGGGCCGCAACTTCCTCTTCATCTTCATCTTCGCGCTGCAGATCGTTCCGATTCAGATGGCTCTCGTCCCGCTGCTGAGCACGTTCTCGCGTGGGCTGAATCTGTTCGGGCTCCAGATCACGCTGCCGCTGGGAGCATCCGGTGGGTATGCGCAGGTCTGGCTCGCGCACTCGATGTTCGCTCTGCCGCTGGCGATCTATCTGCTGCACAACTTCATGTCCGAGATCCCCGGCGAGATCATCGAGGCCGCACGCGTCGACGGTGCGTCACGCGGGCAGATCTTCTTCCGTATCGTGCTGCCGCTGACCATGCCGGCCATTGCGTCAGTGGCGATCTTCCAGTTCCTCTGGGTGTGGAACGACCTGCTCGTGGCACTGGTGTTCGCAGACGGCGGCGCCGCTCCGATAACGAAGCTCCTGGCCGAGATCACCGGTACTCGAGGCAACGACTGGCATCTGCTGACCGCCGGTGCGTTCGTATCGATCATCGTTCCGCTGATCGTGTTCTTCGCCCTGCAGCGGTACTTCGTGCGAGGGCTGCTGGCGGGCTCGACGAAGGGGTAACACTGCACCTCGAGCGCGGCCCTGGCCGTACCCTGGGAGGCATGGACTACGCCGAGCACATCGCCGATCTCGTCGGCGACACACCCCTCGTGAAGCTGCAGCACGTCACCGAGGGCGTCGAGTGCACGGTGCTCGTCAAGCTCGAGTACCTCAACCCGGGGGGATCGTCGAAGGACCGCATCGCCAAGCGGATCATCGATGCGGCAGAGGCCTCAGGCGAGCTGGGGCCTGGTGGCACGATCGTCGAGCCCACCAGCGGCAACACCGGCGTCGGACTCGCACTGGTCGCGCAGCAGCGCGGCTACAAGTGCGTGTTCGTGCTGCCGGACAAGGTCGGCGAGGACAAGATCGACGTGCTGCGGGCATACGGCGCGGAGATCGTGATGACGCCGACGTCCGTCCCGGCGGACAGCCCCGAGTCGTACTACAGCGT
>Ga0308157_10007385_pt1 | contig 12806 bp, 16 predicted proteins | sample PhyBR1_FD_201035 | JGI IMG/M metagenome (GOLD analysis project Ga0308157, IMG submission 201035) | Phyllosphere microbial communities from UC Gill Tract Community Farm, Albany, California, United States - DLSLB.R1 | ecosystem: Host-associated > Plants > Phyllosphere > Unclassified | place: USA...
CATCACGCCGCTGAAAGCCGAGCTGGGCAAGGTTGCCGCGCTGAGTGACAAGAAACAGCTGCCGGCGCTGATTTCGCACTTCAACCAGATCGGCGTCACGGTGCCTTACAACTACGCTGTGCACCAGGACAACAAGGATTCGACCAAGTACGTGGCCGACATCTACCAGGACGGCCTGGGCCTGCCGGACCGCGACTACTACCTGAAAGCGGACGACAAGAAACTGGCCGACACGCTGGCCAAATATGAACTGCACGTCGGCAAAATGCTGACCATGGCTGGTGACGCGCACGGCGCCACCACCGCGCACGCGGTGGTCGAGTTTGAGAAAGAACTGGCCAAGCTGCAATGGACCAAGGTTGAGCTGCGCGACCCGATCAAGGCCTACAACAAGGTCGACATCGCCAAGCTGGGCGAGGTGGCGCCAGGCTACGACTGGAACGCCTACCTGAGCGACGCCGGCGTTGCCGGCAAAGTCAGCTACGTCATCGTCAGCCAGCCGAGCTACCTGAAAGGCCTGACCGCGCTGCTGCAAAGCACGCCGCTGGAAACGCTGAAAGCCTACTTCCAATGGCAAGTGGTGCGTGCGCACGCGCCGTACCTGAGCAAAGAATTCGTCGATGAAAACTTCGCCTTCTACGGCACCGTGCTGAGCGGCGTGACCGAGCAGCGTCCACGCTGGAAGCGCGGCGTCACCGTCACCGAAGGTGCGCTGGGTGAAGCGGTCGGCAAGCTGTACGTCGGCGAACACTTCCCGGCCGACCGCAAGGCACGCATGGAAGAACTGGTGAAGAACCTGCTGGCCTCGTACAAGACCAGCATCGACAAGCTGGACTGGATGACGCCGGTGACCAAGAAACAGGCGCAAATCAAGCTGGCCAAGTTCACCTACAAGATTGGCTACCCGAACAAATGGCGCGACTACAGCGCGCTGACCATCAGCAAGGATGACCTGGTGGGCAACGTGATCCGTTCGCGCCAGTTCGACTACAACAAGGAACTGAACAAGCTGGGCAAACCGATCGACCGCGACGAATGGGGCATGACGCCGCAAACCGTCAACGCCTATTACAACCCGGAGATGAACGAGATCGTCTTCCCGGCAGCGATCCTGCAGGCGCCGTTCTTCAACGCCGACGCGGATGACGCGGTCAACTACGGCGCCATCGGCGGCGTGATCGGCCACGAAATCAGCCACGGCTTCGACGACCAGGGTGCGCAGTACGACGGCGATGGCAATCTGCGTGACTGGTGGACCGCCGCCGACCACAAAGCGTTCTCGGCAAAAACCAAGATGCTGGTCGAGCAGTACAACCAGTTCAGCCCGCTGCCTGGCTACCACGTCAACGGCGAACTGACGCTGGGCGAAAACATCGCCGACAACAGCGGCGTAGCGATTGCCTACAAAGCCTACAAGCTGTCGCTGAAAGGCAAGAAAGCCCCGGTACTGGACGGCCTGACCGGCGACCAGCGCTTCTACATGGGCTTCGCGCAAGTATGGCGCATGAAGATGCGTGAAGCGGCGCAGATCCAGCAGATCAAGACCGACCCGCACTCGCCAGGCCAATTCCGCGCCAACGGCCCGATGCGCAACCAGCCAGGCTTCTACGACGCCTTCGGCATCAAGTCCGGCGACAAGATGTACCTGGCCCCCAAAGACCGCGTAATCATGTGGTAACAATCCGGTGTCAGGTCTGACAATCGCACACGAACTCTGCCTTTAACGGCAGAGCCCGTGTGCGAAAGTCAGATCTGACACCGGTTATACTATGGGCTTCCGGTTTCCTGAAGTCTGATTGCCATGCGTCTGTGTTACTCCATTCCTTTTGTTCTGCCACTGCTGCTGAGTGCTTGCGGCGATTCTTATACGCCTGTCGATGTGTACATGGCGAAGACGCCGGAGTGCAAGGATTGGCAGGAGGGCTCGCGCTTTGAATTGCCGCGCGGGATGAGCATTTCGACTACTCCGCCGGTCACGCTGCCGGATGGCGGCGCCGAGTTCACCTTTGTGTATCTGGTGCCGCGCGGCGAGCGGGCGATGTTTGTTACCCGCGACTATCACGTCACCGAGCCGAAAGGGCCGGTCATCGCCAAGGCGGAGCTGGTAACGTTCTACCAGCGCACCACCAATTCGCCGGCTGAAATCGTCGAGGCGATTCCTAAGGTGCCGGATATGCTGATCGCCGGCGCCACCGGCGCGGAAACCATCTGGCGCGTGCGCCTGCGCGTCACGCAGAAACTGCCGGATCGTTTCGATGTCGTCCCGCCGGCATTCGAGATCGCGCTGAACAAATACCCGGTCCGCACTTTCACCTACCGCTACTTCCCGGACCGTAAAGCCTACGGTCTGTGCCGCTAATAAAAAAACCGGCCGCGAAGGCCGGTTTTGACGTGCGCCCGCAGGCGGCTTACTTCGGTGGCTCAGCAGCGGCAGGCGCGGCAGGCGCCGGCACTTCCGGCTCCTTGAACTTGCCGCCCGAAGCGTTGGCCATGTAGACCACGGCGCGCGCCACTTCCACATCGTCCAGATCGGGATTGCCGCCTTTGGCAGGCATCGCACGCAAGCCTTCGATGGCGTGCTTCAGAACGGTGTCATAACCTTGCGCCAGACGGCCGCTCCACGAGCCAGCATCGCCGAACTTCGGTGCGCCCGCGACGCCAGCGCCGTGACAGGCGGCGCAGGTGACGTTGTAGATGGCTTCGCCGGTTTGCAGCACTTTCGGGCCGCTGGCGTCTTTCAGCGTGTAGCCGTCGTCAGCAACAGGGGCGATGCGGGAGGCAATGGCTTCCGGCTCCTGGCTGCCGGAACCGGCGCCGGTCAACTTATCGGTGGTGACAAACTTAACCAGGAGGACTATGCCAAAGATAACTACGACGAAGAAGCCGATAACGGCGACGGCGAGTTGTTTGGGCGTTCTGATTGCGGATTCGTGTTCGTTGTGTGCGTCGCTCATGATTTCCTTAAGAGACTGATTTCAAGCCGGGGTGGCGCGAAGAGTTGATCAGCAGCTGCCTTGTAAAAACCTTCACCAAACGGCTGATTATAGACACAACAATGCGTCGAGGGAAACGCAAACTTGTTGAAAACGACACTGCCCCATGGACGGGGAGCGATAAAAACGGTATCCTACGGCACGCGTTCGCGTATCCCCCTGTCGCGGCTGTAGCTCAGTGGATAGAGTATTGGCCTCCGAAGCCAAGGGTCGTGGGTTCGATCCCCGCCAGCCGCACCAATTTTCCCAGTAAAATCAATGGATTGCGATTGCATGACAGTGCATTGATTCGCAGAATTTGGCAGAATTTGGCACACTCACTGTGCCAAAATTGTGCCAACAATCTCTCCCCGGATTGGCTCCTTCATAAGATTCTGAGTGTTGTAAATTGTCGCTCGCGCTTTAGAGTGCTCGACAATGCAAACGTGGTCATCAAATCCGGTTCGGATTGTTTGTCGCTTTTTTGATGTGTATCAAAAATCCATCTAAAAAATCACTTCTGCTGAGTCTTGCTCAGCCCGCTTGTAATTTTTCTTCGATCTCTCGTTCGACAGCCATAATGTTTAGCATCTGGTCGGCGTTGCGTGCATTTTGGTGAGCTTCTTGAAGGAGTGCTCGTACCACTGGCAGCATATCGCGCCAACTTGCTTGATTCGTTTGGGACAAGTTCTTCCAAATCCCTGTTTTCCAACGACCGTCCTGGTCAGCTATGGAAGGGATATCTAATTCCACTAGGCACTCCGCAATGTAAATCAATTTCGCGTTCTGTTCGTCGGTCCGTATCTTGATCAGATTCGCTGCCATTTCTTCGGGTAGAAGCGTGCTCATCACACGCAATGTCTCATCATCAACCTTATCCTCACCGCTACTCCAGTTCCTCACGGCCTCCAGTGCTTCCTCTCGGCTTTTTATTGCCAGCTTTAGATAGTCTGCGCTGGCCTTGCTAGCTGGGCTTTTTGTGGGATATCCGTTTAAGCCTGGGGCTGCATGGCCATTTCCCAGCGTGCATCCAGTTGTTAGCCAAAAGGCAAATTGCGGGTGTTCGCGGCACACTGCTTCGATCATCTCGACAGTTGGGCGTTGCCTTCCTAACCAAAAATTCTTCCATCTATCTGCGGGAATCGAGGTCATTTCTTCAAGCTGCTTGAACCGTCGGTGCTCAAGCGTTGTTAAAGAGATAATTTCAAGAAGACGGTCACTTAGAGTTTTTGTTGACATAGCGAATCATTTCTGGTGAAATGCACGTCATCGCGTAACATGTACGCGATAGCGATGGATTAAAGCGTAATTTTTGCGTAATTAGACTGGTGTTAGTGCACCAATAGTACGCTTCAACTGAGATTCATTGCGTAATTTTCTATAAATTGGGAATTTATGCTTAGTGGCGATCATCATAGTGTTGTGGCCGGCTTTGGTCGAGGGGCTGAGTCCTTTATGGGACTGATTTCCGTTGAACAGTTATCCTTATTGATGCACAAGTCGCCCGCGAGTATTCGGAGTGATGCGTCGCGAAACCCGTCTACCTTGCCTCCGATTTGCCGGATACCTGGCTGCAAACGCTTGCTTTGGCGCCCGGAAGATGTGCTGACGTTTTTTGCCTCGTGCGTTCAGCTCGCTCCAATTCCTTCGCCTCCCTCCCTGGCGTCCAATCAGCCTAAGCGTCGTGGTCGTCCACGCAAGGTCGAGGTGCGAGCATGAGTACCGCAATTCGTCGCCTTCAATGCAAGTCGCAACGTGGAATGTCGGTGGCTCATAAATCTCAAATGGATACTACGCCGGGCCTTGAACATCAGGTCAAGACTTTTACTCTGACCTATCCAGAATTCTGTCTCTTAATAGAAGTTGTCGCAGCACGGGCGGGAACTAAGCTGGACATTAAAGGTGACTGGACTCGCCTCTATAAACGCCTGGGAGGTCGAGCATGAGGCCTGTTCGCCATTCCGCCATTAAACGCGCATGCAAAAGTCCAGCTGACGAGTACGCCGCTGTTTCTGGCCGTGCTACCCCCGCACGGGCAGTAAAGGCTCAGATTTATGCAGCTCACAAGTCGGCCGCCGGCGCTGGGTGTACCGCCAGCGCGCCAGCGCTGCCGGAACGCACCGGCGCCGAGGCCGGCGAGGCCAGGATAGTGCCGCATTTTGCGCACGTAAGCGAAGCGCTTGGCGCCCCCATTAATAAAATGGGGTTAAACCTAACAGGCCTAGAGGCGGCTGAATCCGGGGAGAGCTGGTCGTCCGTTTCGGAAGAGCATCTTGGAGAAGTTTCGCTTGTCATGACTGACTCCGGTAAAACGAAAACTCTGATGCGACGGAATCCTGTAGAGGGTGAGCTTTGCATTATCGACTGGGTAAATTTCTCTGTACTAGAGGACACATTCTTTAAAACAGCTCGCCAGACTCTTGTGACGGATGATCAGATCATTGAGGAAGCTAGTCGGCAGTTGGAGAAAATTTTTGGCTTTGGAATCACTTTAAAGCGTGACCGAGGTATGAATTTTTATCGAGACTCTTGGGTACTGGGCGATGGTATGGGCTTCGTCTGCTTTGGTGGACAGCGGTCTACCATGCTTGTCACTCTAAGCGGACAAGGATGCCAGAACGCTTTGAAAGGTTGGGAAAAGCGCTTGTTCGACTTCTTGACGCAAGTGGCTACTCGGCCTTCCATTTCGCGCATTGATCTTGCGCATGATGACTTTGACGGTGCCTATTTATCCGTCGATTGGGCAGATGCGAAGTGGGACATGAACGGCTTCAGCTTTAAAGAGGGCGGGCGTCCACCTGAAATTCAACATGTAGGCAATTGGAAACGCCCAAGCGGTAAGGGCCGTACTCTAAATATCGGCCAACGTACCTCCAGCAAATTTTGTCGCTTCTATGAGAAGGGGAAAAAGGAAGGCGACAAGGAGAGCTTGTGGTGCCGATGCGAGGTCGAATTTAAAAATACGAGCATGTTTATTCCTCCCGAAGTGCTGCTGAATCCATCGCAATACTTTTGCGGAGCATACCCATGCTTTGGCGAGTTCGCTGAAGTAGAAACACCGCTACGCATGGAGATAAAGCGCAAGACCGCACAAATCACCGTTGATGCCTGCATCGAAGTCACTAAGCATCAGTTCGGGAAGTACCTTCGTGTTTTTCGTGAACTGTATGGCGACAAAGAGGCTTTGGATTTGGTCTGCAATGAAAGCGATGACTACTGGCCTAAGCGTATGAAACCGCTTACCAGCGACGCGACCTCTGGTCCTGTACCAATCCACAAACTAGAACCGGCTTATGTGCCGGGATATCTCGACTTTATTAAAACCGTCCCATCGTTCGGCCTCAATGGGGAAAACGGATTTGCGTAGGCCTCTCAACAGGAATAAAAAATGAAATTCACTTCAACGATCAAAGTTACCGGCATGAAGTTCTCCAAAGGAACCATGGACAACGGGCAAGCATTTGATAGCACCAAAGTGTTTGTCGAAACGGATCTGGATGCCAGCAAAGACACGGCGTTTGGGACTGCTACGGCCGAGTACGGACTGGGCAAGGCCGAGGAATATCAGAAGTACAAACACTTGGCGGGTTCTGGCCCATTTATGGCACTGGCGGAAATGGAGATCGTAACGAATGGCAAGACGCAAAAGACTGTAATCCATTCTCTTCGTCCCGTGGAAGCTGCGCGGGCACCTGCCACGGGCGGCAAAAATGGCGCCGCATAAGGCGGAACCGAAGTTTGTTGTGCAGGACCAGGAGTCTTCACTGTTTCTCATGCCACACGAAGGCGACGTAGCGTTCACACCCTGGTTGCATGAAGCCGGCAGATTTGATGGTTTTGCTGAGGCCGTGGACACCGCTGCCCTGCACTGTCATGAAGGGTATTTTGTGACGCAGGTTTTTCAGTGTGAGGACAAGTGGAAGAACAAACACTGATCGTATGCGCGCGGTCGCAAACAACTCAGTTGCCCTGCTCCAGTGGTAGCGCGCCATCTGTAATCCAAGGTCATATATTAACCGCTGAACAGATGGCAGTAGTCTCGGCCGCAATCGAACCTTTTGACTATTCGGTTGCCGCTGCTGTGTGGGGTACTGCCTTTACGTTTGTAGTAGGGCTGTACTTAGTGAGCAAGTCGGCCGGCGTAATTTTGAACCGAATTAAATCGTAGTACTGGCGCGGCAGTTTCCGCGATTTTTTATCTAGGAGTGCATCAAATGAAAAAGAATATTCAACGTGGCCTGGTTGTAGTCGGCGCGATTGCTGCGTCTGCGGCTGCTTCGGCACAAGCCGCTGGCGGTCCTGACATGTCCGGCCTGACCAGTGCTGTCGATTTCGGCACCGTGACTACCGCTGTACTGGCAATCGCTGGTTTGCTGGCTGTGGTGTACGTGGCTGTTAAAGGCGCCTCTATCGGCCTGTCCATGATCCGGAAGTAATCCGGTCTTACCTTGCCTATGGGGTGCTTTGTGCACCCCATTTTTTTAGTACTCATGGGATCTAGCATGACGATAAATCAGTTGTGGTATTTCGGGATGTTTGTGTGGGGGCTTGTGTCGGCCTGGGCAGTCATAGAAGGTTTGAAAGGGTAAGCAAATGAATGGCTTTGTGACTCACTGGCCTTGGTACGTGTTCGCGTTCACGTACCTCATAAGCGTTGTGTATTTTGCGGTTGGATCGATGTTCGATGGCGATGAATGGTGGCTTCCTTTTCTATTGCCTGTGTTCGTGCCTTGCTGGTGGGTTTACGAGAACCATGTTCGTGTTGCCGCCGGTCTGGTGATTATTTTTCTTCTAATCGGCATACTGGCGGTTTTCGTAAAGGTGTCATCATGAGAGCGCGCATTTTTATAGTCTTGTTGATGCTCTCGTTGGCGTTTCGTGCTGATGCGCAGGCGTTGCCTGCCTTTACTGGCTTGGTGAACAAGACGCTCGGTAAAGTCATTGAGAAGACCGCAATTCGACGTGGTTTTGCTGCAAACGATCCTCGGATGTTCGCGACATTTTCTGGTGCCTCTACGGTCGCAGCAGGGATCGCTGCTGATGTTGCCGTTGCTGCTGCTACAGCCGCGTCTGCGCCTGTTTGGCTCTCGGTTGCAGCGGGGCTTGGCGCCGCTGCCGCTGTGGGGGGCCTGGCGTATGGGATCTATAAAGTCTTCTTTGATGACTCGTCTTCTGAGGCCAAATTTGTTGTGAGGGAAACTGGCGGACGCACTCCCGGCGCTCCGTGGGACCCAGGTGCAAACCCTTACACGTATTTGCAGCCAGGCCTGACTTTTGACGCAGATGGTACGGCTACGAATTCCACTAAAGATCGAATTCCCCAAGGCGTGTTCGGGTATTTCGGCATTTATGTATATTGTGACGATCCAATTCAGTGTATGCAGCTTGGCGTGCAAGGATGGATCAATATTGGTGGGGGGACAGGGGCTAAATTTATGGGCTGCGATCCAGAGACGCCTATCGGTGGCTTCGGTGCCGGCAACGTAACTTGCCACTCGATCCGCATCGGTACTGGAGGGAATTCTCAGCCTGATTCTCAGTGGATCAATGGTGACTCTGTGTTTGTTATGGTGAAGAATCCATATAAGCCGGCTGCGACATACAAAGGAAAGATCGGGAATATCGTGTCTCAGCTCTCAACTGCTGAACTGGAGAGACCCGCCGATGCTTCTACGATGGCCACCCTCGCGAACGACCTGTGGCAGCAGGCAGCGTCGCAACCGGGCTACCAAGGACTACCTTACTCTCCGACCAATCCTGTCACTACGGCTGATGCGGTGGCTGTGCAGCAATCTGATCCTGCCACATGGCCAACCAACGCTGATTTAGTATCGCCGGTTGCGCCTGGCGCAGGTCAGGTAGTTGTGATTAATCCTGCTTACGATCCTGTGACCAATCCAAGCCCCGGCACTGGGACAGACCCGAATACGTCTCCGGGTGGTACTCAGAATGTTAACGTCGTGAATACGCCAAATGTGAATGTCGTCAACCAGGTCAAGATTGATTGGGGTTCTGATCCAGGCGTTCCTTCGCTGTCGTTAGAGGCAACGCCTACCGCGCAGTCGATTCTACGACCTGTCTTTAATGTGATGCCGACCCTGCGCAATTTTGTGGTGCCGGCTCACTCCTCCGAATGTCCCAAGCCTACGTTTAATTTGTTTAACAAGGCAATTTTGATGGACACGCATTGCACCGTGCTGGACGGGGTTAGACCAACTCTGTACGCGGTCATGGCTTTCGTATGGTTGATGCTCGGCGCGTTGATCATATTGCGCGCTTAAGGGGGACTTATGTGGATACTTCTGTTGGCTGCTGCGAATACGATTCTTGGATTTGTGTTCCGCTCAGTAATCGTTAAGTTTGTCGTTTTCTTCGCGCTTTTCTTCATCACCACTGAGTTCATATCTCTAATGTCGCCTTTGCTGCCTAACGCTTCCGGTATAGCTGGGGCGCTGGGCGGAATCCCGGGTAGCGTGTGGTATTTCATGGATTTGTTCAACGTATCTGCCGGGCTACCAATATTGCTATCGGCGTGGGTCGGGCGGTTCATCATTCGCCGTATTCCTGTCATTGGTTGATCTATGCGCTTCGCTCAAAAAATGGTTCCAGGAGCTGCGCCAGAGTTTTGCAGTAGAGAGGTCGGAGAAACGTAATGCCAATTAATGTGTACACCGGCCTGATGAGGTCAGGGAAAAGCTATGAGGTGGTGTCTGAGGTGATCGTGCCTGCAATACGTGCCGGAAGGCGTGTTGTCACCAACGTGGACGGCATTTCACAAGAAAAGATACACGAGCACTTGACCACTAAGTATCCGGGCGATGATCGCGCTGAGTACGGAGCAGTTGCACATGTGACCAACGCGCAAGTGTTCCTTGACGATTTTTTTCCGTACTACGATGACGCCAAGGACGCGCACACCGATACCGTCGTGCAGCCTGGCGATTTAGTTGCTATCGATGAGGCATGGCGTTTTTGGGGCGACAAGATGAAGATCAAGAAGAATCATCAGTCGTTCTTCTTGGAGCATGGTCACTTCACTCATCCGAAAACGCAGGTTGCCTGTGACTTGGTTTTGATGATTCAGGATATGGCCACCCTTAATCGCTTTCTGAAAAATGTTGTGGCGTTCAGCTTCCGCACCCATAAAAAAGTTGCGTTAGGTATGAACAATACGTATAGCCTGAATATGTGGGAAGGCAACAAGATGACGAAAGCGAACCAGATCGGAAACTGGACTCGCACGTATCGTAAGGAAATCTTCCCGCTGTATTCCAGCTTTAAAGGCGGCGCACAAGGTGTGATGGTAAACGCCGACAAGCGGCAAAATATTTTCACGAATAACAAGCTGTGGGGCTTTCTGGCTCTTTTGGTGGCCGGCGGTGCGATCTGTTTTTATAACGCATGGAGATTTTTCCATCCCGTAGATACTGTGAAGCCTGGCAAGGATGCAACCGGGCAGAAAGTGACGCAAATGAATACCGACCGTTTTGCTGATACCTCCAGCCAATCGAAGACAGCAGGGCAAAATTTCAGTGATACATGGCGCGTTACGGGCAGTTTTTTTTCTTTTGGTCGTGAATGGATTGTGTTGGCTAATTCGGCTGGAGATATACGCCTTGAGTCACCGTCAAGTTTTAGCAATACTGGCCTCGTCCAAGTGGGAGAAGTGGATGGCGCCAAGGTTACGAGCTGGTCAGGCTCCACTTCTAGATCGGCGTTTGCGAGTGCACCTTCCGGTTCATTGCCAGCTGTGAACGGTTTAACGCAAACTGTTGAGGCAAGAAAATGAAAAAATGGTTCATCGCTATCATCCTATGTAGCGCCTTTTCTGGGCATGCAGGTGGGCATATCGCCGTAAGTACTGAGCCAACTCGATTCGATTTCCGTAGTATCAACGTTGCCCAGGTGGTGCAGCTCATATATGCAGAAGCCCTTCGCGATTCATATGTGATTGCCCCTGAGGTGCTCAATGATCAGCGCTTAGTCTCGTTTCGCTATGATGGAACAAACAGCGAATTGCGCAGCTTCATTCGGACTTTTTTTGACTCGCTTGGACTGGAGGTTGTGCGGCGGAATGGCGTCGATTTCGTCGGTCTTAAACAAGTCAAGGAACCGCAGACTGAGGAAACAGAGGTTTTTGTTTATCGACCGAAGTATAGAGGCGGCTCCTATTTGATGGACCTGCTGTCTCCGCTTTTAAAGGGTAATTTCACGGCACGCCGCTCGGTGCACGCTGCGCCTGGAGACAAGTCCCCGCAGGCTGTGACGCCACCTGGTTCCGCAGCTGCTTCCATTGACCGCGATAGTGATGTCGTCGTGTTTAATGGGCGCGCGCGGGAAGTCCAAATGTTGGCGAAGCTCCTGCCGCAAGTTGATATTTCAGCTGGCGAAGTGATGGTACGCGGTGTGGTGTATGAAGTACAGACGGGCAAGAGCCAAGGTTCCGCATTTAGCTTAGCGGCGTCGCTTCTGTCGGGTAAGCTTTCAATAAATTTAGCTGGAGCTGCACTCGACAACTCACTAAAATTAAGCGTGGGCGATGCGAATGCGATATTCTCAGCTCTGTCGTCGGATAGCCGCTTCAAGGTGATGACGCAGCCATCACTTCGTGTTCGTAGTGGCCAGCAGGCTCGCTTTTCGGTCGGGCAAGACGTACCCATTCTTGGGGCTATTAGTTACCCGCTTAATGGTCAGCCTGTGCAATCGGTTGAGTACCGTAGTAGCGGCGTGATTTTTAATGTTTTGCCTGAGATTCGCGATGGCGCAATTGATCTGATGGTTGAACAGCAGCTTTCCAATTTTGTGCAGACTACTACGGGTGTAAACACATCGCCAACATTAATCAAACGTGAGTTGCGCACCAACGTACAAATCCATGGAGGTGAAGTCGTTCTCTTGGGGGGACTGACTGAAGATAAGGATGTGGCCAGCCATAGCGGGTTATCTTTTCTTCCATCGTTCTTGCATACCAAAAGCTTAAGTCACGATTATACCGAGCTGCTACTCGTTCTACACGTTGTGCAGTTGTAGTGAAAAACTGGCTTCGCAACGGATGTCAAACTACGAGAGAGGTCCTATTGCCGTTGCAGGTAAACAAGGTAGCTAAGGAATTTTAGCCGCTAAATTTTAGGAGGGAAGTATGTACGAGATGACTTTTATGACTGACGGCCAGCAACTTGATCAACTTAGATATGCTCTTGTTGATCGTGTGCATGAGCTTGAACGACTCTTGTCTGACGGCGATTGCGCCGCGGGCTACTTGCAGTCTGCACTGAATGATACGAGGGCATTAGCCGCTGCGTTAAGGTTACAGATTGGCCCATCAGAACATCACGAAGATTGTTCAAATTTTAGCCGCTAAATTTTTAAGTGGGCAGGTGATTATGGACTGCGATTTTGATTTCCTTATTGGGTTGGACGAGCGGACGCAGGATGTTTTGATAACGCGAGCGCTACGTCAAGACGACGGTGCAGCAGCGCAAGAGCATTTGAGTGCAGGCAGACCAATTTATTATTATGACGACGATTTCGATGAAGAAAATATCGTGCGGGAATGGCCGAACGGCAGCCGAGAAATCGTGGACATTGACGACCAAGGCCGTATAAGTGTACGGGCTTGCGTCGTACCTCGGTTTCATAAAATAGTATAAATCGTTTATATTTCAGTCCCCATAATCAGCACGGAAATCAGGTTCAATCTCTCCAACATCTACAACGATTCTGTAGTGGTTTAATGTACCCGGACACCAATTTAGGCGAGAATGCTCGCCATGGAGAGGTGTTTGATGAGCAAGCAAAGACGTACATTTTCCCCTGAGTTCAAGCAGCAGGCAG
>Ga0308157_10007387_pt1 | contig 12802 bp, 15 predicted proteins | sample PhyBR1_FD_201035 | JGI IMG/M metagenome (GOLD analysis project Ga0308157, IMG submission 201035) | Phyllosphere microbial communities from UC Gill Tract Community Farm, Albany, California, United States - DLSLB.R1 | ecosystem: Host-associated > Plants > Phyllosphere > Unclassified | place: USA...
TGTAGGTGCCATGCTGGACCCTCGCTTTGAGGTGGCCTATCGAGCAATGCAGGAGGTGCGCTAATCGCTTTTGCATAGCTTTGCGCAACTCATTGCTTGGAGTCAAAAGAGGAGAAGTGGCCTTGGTTGAGAGCCGCCTTCCCTGGATTGATCAACGCTACGGGCTTATGGCAGCCGATTGCGGTCGCTGGCCTTAATTGACCATCATTCCGATATGCGAGTACCGGCATGCTTGTGCTAACCATCGGTAGCAAACGACCTGTTGCTGTCGTTCGTGCTTCGTCAACAGGTGTCTGTTGTGCAGCGGTTGTCGCTGCTCGTAGTCGCAACGCTTCCTAACGGTCACCGTTCCATACCGGCCATCCGAGCATCGACGCGTGGGACTGCCCAATGACGGGTTTCAGGTGTGCAGCGGACAGCGACCATCAAGTGCAGGCAGATAGGTCGCTGGATGTCTGCTGTCACGTCGCGCGAACAGGAGCTTGCGATCCGTTGCGGTCAATCAACCTGTCGCCGGCAACGTCTTCTGTGCAGCGATTGCAGCTGCTTATGGCCTCTGGGCGAACTACCGGTCAGCACCTCATAGCAGTCATTCTGAGCGCTAAGACAGTCACATCTCCAGTGACTGTATTCAGGTCAGCCACAGCCCATCGCTAACAAGCTGTCTTCGGAGATTCTGGAAGTCCGCTATATCGGCTCACGAATAGGCATTCGTCGCCCCCTCGCGGTCCATCGCCAATTCAACGGATGATCATCTTCGTCGGTGACTATCAAAGCACTGAGTGAACTTGCGATTGCTGCGATTGCTGCGATTTCTGACGTTGAGAGTTGCTCGGGTCATCAAAGCCTTCGATGTAATTCATGGTGAGCTTCCCTCGTCTGAAACAAAGAAAGGGTTTCCATTTACCATCTACGCTGATTTCCGAATCTGCTTCCCCGATTGCCATCTCGATAGTGGCTCCTGTAGCGGGATTGACCACTGCATAAGGTGAAGTTCTACTCCGCAAATTTGTATCTGCCTCGATGAGGGTGCACCAATCATTGAGCTCAATAGCAGGCTGATTGCGTGGTCTTTCGGCCGCCTGTGCGCCCTGTTCATGATCGATTTCGCAAGTGCAACTCATACTTGACGCCTCTGTCTATGCAAAAACGACCGATTCAGCACGGCCGATCGGCCAGCACCCATAACGCTGAGTTGGCTCACGCCTTCGGCGCCGCGGAGCATGCGCAGCAGACGAAGCAAAGCACCACACAGGAATCGCCGGAGCGCTCGAATGCAGCACCTCCGTGCTGATGCGAAGCTGAAAACCAACTCGCAGTGTTGCCGGCCCTAAGCTCGCTCACCGCTCGATCGTCCTCTCCAATAGGTCTTCCAGCCAGTCCGCGAATACTTGAACACGGCGCGAAAGGTGCTGCCGATGCGGATAAAGCAGGGTCATCGGCAGCGGCTCGGCCCGGTAGTCTGTCAGCACTTCAACTAGTTCGCCGGCCTCCAGATGACGGCGGACGTCATAAGCGGGGATCTGGATAAGCCCTAGCCCCGAAAGGCAGCAGGCAATATAGGCTTCCGCACTGTTGACCGTGACTCGCCCACGCATTGTCAGGGTTCGCATGTCATCACCCTCGATCCACTCCCACGGTCCCACCCGCCCGGTTGAGGGCGAGGCGTAGTTCACTGCCCAATGGAGGGCGAGATCCTTCGGCGTCTGCGGCGTGCCATGCCGCTCCAGATACGCTGGACTGGCAACGTTGATGAGCGGCAGGGTTCCAATGGCTCGGGCGATTAGCCCGGAATCGCTCAAAGGCCCGACGCGTAGGACGCAGTCAACACTTTCCTCGATCAGATTGACCGCACGGTCGGTGATGCCCAGGTCAATGTCGATCCGGGGGTAGAGGTCGAGGAATCCGGGCAGCGCCGGTGCGATGATGAGACGGCCAATGCGCCCTGGTGCATCGACCCTCAGCTTACCGGAGGGCTTGGCCTCGTTCTGCCGGAACAGGTTTTCAGCCTCCTCAACATCGGAGATGAGGCGTTGGCACCGTTCGTAGAAGGCTTCGCCGTCTTGGGTAGGCGAGACTTTGCGCGTGGTGCGATGCAATAGACGGGCGCCGACGCGCTCCTCCAGCTCCCGAACGGCTGCGGAAACAGAAGAACGTGGGACGCCCAGCGTGTCGGCGGCACGGGTGAAATTCGCACACTCGACGACGCGAGCGAAGATGCGGAACAGGTCAATGCGATCCAAAACGCGGCTGCTTCAATTAGATTAATTTTCTGACAAGTGATGTCAGAATGATAGTCTTTATCTTGAAATACTAGACGATATCCTTGCTAATCGAAGTAGCCACGGGCGTGGCTGCAAGTTGACAAAGGAGATCGTTATATGGCCGACCACAGCATCAAAGGCAAAGTTGTCATTATCGCAGGCGGAGCAAAGAATCTAGGTGGGCTGATCGCTCGCGATCTCGCAGCTCAGGGGGCAAAGGCCGTGGGTATTCACTACAACAGTGCCGCCACCAGAGCTGAAGCCGAAGCGACTGTCGCCGCCGTGCAGGCCGCCGGCGCACAGGCTGTCGCCTTCCAGGCCGACCTGACCTCGGCGAGCGCGATGGAAAAACTGTTCACTGATATGGTCGCGGTGATCGGGCGGCCGGATATCGCCATCAACACCGTCGGCAAGGTGCTGAAGAAGCCGATGATCGAGACCAGCGAGGCAGAATACGACGAGATGGCGGCCGTCAACTCTAAGAGCGCCTTTTTCTTCCTTAAGGAGTCTGGCCGTCACGTCAACGACAACGGCAAGGTGCTGACACTCGTCACCTCGCTGCTCGGTGCCTATACGCCCTTTTACGCAAGCTATGAGGGCATGAAGGCTCCGGTCGAGCACTTCACCCGTGCAGCCTCCAAGGAGTTCGGCGAGCGAGGCATCTCGGTCAATGCAATCGGCCCCGGCCCGATGGACACGCCATTCTTCTACCCGGCGGAGGGGGCGGACGCTGTCGCTTATCACAAGAGTGCGGCGGCGCTGTCCAAATTCTCGAAGACAGGCCTCACCGCTATCGAGGACATCGTGCCGTGGGTGCGGTTGCTGGTTTCGGATGGCTGGTGGATGACTGGCCAGACCATTCTGGTTAACGGCGGATACACCACGAAATAAAGGCGAAGGCGTAAGGGGTTCACATGCACATGCTGTTGACGATCATAGGGGGCGTTGTCTTGTTTGGCGTTTTCGCCCTGTTCGGGAGGCTCTGGGGCGGCGATGTGGCCGGGATCGCTTTGGGCGTGAAGTGCTTCATTCCCATCTGGCTCGCCATCTCGCTCGTCAACATGTGGGTGGGCGTGAACCATGCCGGTTATTCGGTGCAGGATGAATTGCCGATCCTGCTCTTGGTCTTTGCGGTTCCGGCAGCGCTTGCCGCCGTTGCCATTTGGCGGCTGTCATGACAACGGGGGCTGCAGCACACAACGGCGACCATCATCCGCTCCTGCGTCGGCGTGACGGGCACCATGCGCGTGTTACCTATGAGGAGTTGTTCTTTGATCTCGTCTATGTCTTCGCGGTAACGCAACTCAGCCATGGGCTGCTGCATGATCTAACGTCGGCGGGCGTGATCCAGACGCTGATTCTCTGGTTCGCCGTCTGGCTTGGCTGGCAATACACCTGTTGGGTTACGAACTGGTTCGATCCTGAGAAACCACGCATTCGCGGCATTCTGTTCACCACGATGCTTTTGGCGCTGGTCATGGCCTCGTCTATCGACGGAGCCTTCGAGGAGCGCGGCCTCGTCTTCGCGCTCAGCTATGTGGCGATACAGGTCGGACGAACTGCCTACATCGTCTTCGAGTTAGGTACGAATCATCCGCTGTCGGCCAATTACCGGCGCATGTTGGGCTGGCTGACGATCTCCGCCTGCTTTTGGATTGGCGGCGCATTCGCCGAACAGTGGGAACGTGCAGCGCTGTGGACGGTCGCGGTTGCCTGCGAGTACCTTTCGCCGATGTTCGGCTTCGCACTGCCAACCCTGGGGCGCTCCAGCACCCACGACTGGACGATCGAGGGCGGCCATCTGGCGGAACGCTGCCAGCTTTTCGTCATCGTCGCCCTGGGCGAGACGCTACTGGCGACCGGAGCGATGCTTGCCGAAACGAAGCGTTGGGACGCACCGATTCTGTCGGCCATGCTGGCGACCTTTGCGGGCACGCTCGCCATGTGGTGGCTTTATTTCGGAACGTCAAGCAAGGATGCCACCGCAACCATCACGCACTCCAACGACCCCGGCCGCATCGGTGCCTATTTCCACTACGTCCATGCGATCCTTCTGGCGGGCCTTATCGCGACGGCGGTCGGAAACGATCTGGTCATGGCGCATCCGCATGACCATGTACAACTGGCTCATGCGTTAATCCTTTCGGCCGGCCCGGCGATCTATTTGATCGGTAGTGCCGTGTACAAAAGAATCGTCTATGGCCGAGTTCCGATCTCTCATACTGCGGGCGTCGTCGCACTTGCCGCGCTTATTCCAGTATCGCTTCAGGCCGATCTACTGACGGCAGGATGGCTGACCAGCGCCATCATGTTGGTCATCGGCATCTGGGAAGGGCGGATTAAACAACTCCGCTCGCTGCCCGGCATTGCCAGTCACTGAGGAACTGATGGCGATGCCCAGACAACGAGGCGCGAGCCAGTCGGACATCGAGAATATCGTGAACTTCTGGCGTTCGTCACAAGGCCACTGGTTTTCCAAGAGTCCGCGCTTCGACAGGCGCTTTCGTGATGCTTTCCTGCCATTACACGATGGTGTCGTGGCGCGACGGCATGATGACTGGATCGAAATGCCGAATGGCGCGCTGGCGCTGCTAATCCTGACCGACCAGTTTCCGCGCAACGCCTATCGCGGGACGTCGCGCATGTACGCAACCGATCCGCTTGCCAGGCACTATGCGCGGCGGGCGCTTGAAGCAGGTCATCTGGATCGTGTTGAGCCAGCGCTACGCTTGTTCTTCTGCCTACCCTTCGCGCATTCCGAAAAGCTGTCAGATCAGGACATTTCCGTCCTGCTCAATGCGAAGTTAGGCCAACCTTGGCTAGAACATGCGGAAGGCCATCGCGACATCATCCGACACTTTGGTCGCTTCCCGCACCGCAATCCGATTCTCGGTCGCACTATGACGCCAGAAGAAGTAGCCTTCCTCAAGTGCGGCGGCTTCCGGGGATAAGAAGCAGTAGGCCGCCAGGCCGATCCGGCAAAGCCGGATCAGAGGTTTCCGATGGGCGCCAAGTATCACGGGGTGGAGATGGCAGGCAGGCCCTCCCCTGTGGCAAGCGAAGTAGCGCACCGGAGCGAAGAGCGCTTTCGTGCTTGGCGACAGGCGGATGCCGATCCACGACAGCTGCTCGGCAAGCTCTACTGAAGGCTGTAATGCTACGGATACTGTCGTTTGCGAGGTGTACCGCATTCACCCTTGTCACAGGCGTACGCATCAACGACTGCCGAAATGCGCTCCAGATTTGGCTGCTGCTGGTGCCGCAGGTAAGGCAGACAGAGGAATCGAGCATTCGCTAGTAGCCTGCTCTCCACCACCCCTAGTACACGCAAGCAAATTCTGAAAATCTGTCACACGGTTACGAGTGAGATCTGCGAGGCAGCTGTTCTGGCGCAGAGGTTGCACGCTAGCACCAACAGTACGCAAGGTCTGGAAAGCACATTCAGAGTCGCGAAAGCTTAGCCACTTACGCTGCGCATCTACCAACATCCGACGTGCCTGGTCATCACCACGCAGACGGTCGCCCATTTGCTGATACAGATGATTAAGCTCCATGTCGGTGCGCTTCCAGGCATTGAAGGCGCACTCGTTTAACTGCGCTTGAGTCTGGGCCTTCTCAAAGCAAGGATCATCTGAAGCTTGAGCAACCCAGGGCAAGGCTGCTGCGGCCAAGGTCAGCAGAGACTTTAGGCAAAGACGGTGCAGCATTAGTTGAACTCCGGTTGTCCAAAGGATGGCTCGGGCGGGCCATCATCATCAGGGTTGTCCACCATGCAGCCGATGCCATGACAACCGTTGTAGGAGCTGGAAGGGCGCGACTTCGACTGGTGGTGAGATTCACTGCCGTCGCTGAGCGCAGCGCCCAGAATCACCCCTAGCACGGCGCCACCGACCAGGAGGCCAGCGTCTTGCCCCCGACTGTCGTAGTGACGGGCACCATCGTCATAGGTATCACTACGGCCATGATGGTAGCCAGTAGCATCTGCGAAAGTACCTGCGCACCCCTCACCCACCCAGATATAGCGTGTTCTGGGGTTAAAGCCCCAGGAGCGATTCAAGATGCAGGAGCTGCTGGAAATTTGGTGGATGAGTTGCGGACGATACAGAGAACTCGCATAGCATTCGTTGTATTGGTAGTTGACCGAGCGACATTCCACGACGCTTTGAGCAGAAGCCGCAGGAACAACTCCATAGGCACCGACTGCACAAGCCGCCGTAATCCAAAATGCTCTCATTGCATCTTCCCTTCTCTTAGTGTGGACAGCCTCTTTGTGAGCCGACAGAACGTTGAGAGCAACGTGCAAGATGCAATCCCGTGCATGGCGGCATATAGCGTTGGAATTGTCTGCCTTCATAAACAACGCCCGCTCGTGTGACACCAACGAATGCGAATAATTTGCAAACCATCGGATTCTGATAGTCAGGGCTGCCCAGCCTCAGTCATTCGCGCAATGGCGACGCGCGGCGAGCGGCTTGATGGGGTTGCAGTCCTCGGGGTGCCATTGGAAGAATTCGGCATCCTGCATGGCTCGCGGATGCTGTGCAACAAAGAGCACCAGCCTTCGACCGTCCGTGAAATACGGGTCGCCCCCCAGATTCGAGCGCGGTTCATCTTGGCGGGCCTCGTCCACGCCGGCGGCGTAGCCCCAGCGTGCGACATTGCTGGTCATCAGCATGTCCTGGAGCAGGTAATCACGTGATTCATCCACGTCAGGGTCGATTACATGGGTCGTCAGTGTGGGTGAGCGGGTGGTGACTTTCACGCCAATGTCACGGCTAATCTGACCTACCCATACTGGCCTTCCTTCTACCTGAAGCGGCGTCAACCACAGACGTAGATGGTTGCGCTGCGAGATGTTGGCACGTGCTCGCTGCATGGCAAAGTCCTGCGGACGCCCATCGAAATACAACGCACTGACTGGTGAGTTGCGGTAGTTGCCGCCGAAAGCAAACACGCTAACCATGCGGCCTACGCTAGAAGCGTTGATGGTTTCAGTGAAATCCCAGCCTGCCCGTACCAGCGACACTAATACGTCATGTTCAGATCCGACCATCACCAGATTGAGGGGGTCTCCCTGTGCACTCCCTTTAGCGTTGGTAGTGCAGCAAACGAGTTTTTGTAGTTCATTACCCAGAGCTTTCAGGCCGACCTGGATTAGGCGCTCGGGCGGATAGAACCTCTCTGGATTGGCCGCCTGGTAGTCAAAACTACCCCCTCCCTGCTCTCTGGCGAAGTCGAAGCGCAGCACCTGACGCGCGCCCAGAAGTTCCACATTGAGCAGCTTGATGCCGCGCGTAAGATTGGTGTAAATAAAACCACTCACTGTTTGCCCGGGTGCTATGTGTACCTTGACTTGGCGTTCGGTCAGCAAGCGTTCGATCTGGGCAGCCGCTGCATTTTCAGAACCAGAGTGGAAGAGATAGGCAACTTCCCGGGCTGAGTAGAAATCGCGGTCCATAAAAGCTGGCATGAACCAGTATGGAAGCATGCTGCGGTTTTCGATCTGCACCCAGACAGGCTGCACGCCATGCGTAGCCAGGGGCAAACCAAAAGCCGCATGGCTCTCTGCATCACGCAAGGCGGCAACGCGAACGGTAACGTGGTCATCTGTCATCGCCTGGCGATTGGCGCGATCGAGATATTGCGCCTCCGCTTGACTTGCGCTCAGGAAAGGCGGGACTACAGCATTGCCTTGGCCACTATCCAGCCCAGCACAGGCCGTTAACAACGATGCGACTAGCGCAACACTACATCCACGCAACACACCAAATGCACCATAAAAGCGCCGCGCAATGGGATCAGCGATGGCATGCAACAAGGACATGGCAGTGAAAATGGGCTCGCATTCACCTGCCAATGACAGGCTGCGGACGCACGCTATCGTCGGTATAGCAGTTGCCAGTAGGCGCGTAGCGGACCACCCTGCCACCCTGCACGTAGAAAAGGTTGTTACAGACGATTCGATTCTCCGAGCACGAGATGAACTCGTTGTAGCGCACATGCCGGTTGCTGCCTCGCTGCAAGCCGCCGCTGGTAAAGCACTGCTCAGTGCTTTCGCTGTTAACGTAGTTTCGAATCTCCATGCCGTTCTCGGCCATGGTCTTATACATCGGCATGGAGACGAATACCGGGTGCGTATCTAGCGCTTGGACAGGCACGCCTTGCCAAGCCGCGAGGTCCTGTTGCCGGACCGTCGCACATCCGAGCAGCGAGGCGGCTGCGGCACAAATAATCACGGATCGAGAGATGAGCATGAGTGAAACTCCTAGGACAGGCTACGGTGGCTTTGGTGAATGGAATAGGAGGATTTACATCAAGGTGTCTGTCAGACGGAAAATCCAGAACAATTGATATATCAGCGCCATAGCCACGAACATCACATGAAAGGTCTGTGATGATGTTCTTGCCGCTGTAAAGCACAGCAGCAACATGAGGGGAGTGCGCAGCATGTATTCACCGGAAAAGCGCTCGAAATGCGCTTTGCCCTTGATGAGGGTATCCACCACGTCAAACAGGCTGGTGGTGGCCAGTAAGCCAAAGAACCAAGCCCGGCGCGCTAGGAAAAACTCCTTGTAGTCGGCGTATTCGCCCAGACTGTCTGGGAAAAGAAGCGCGCATTGCATAAACAGCAAAATGGCATAACCGATGACGAAAAGATAAGTGCCAAAAGTCCAGATCTCTATTCGGAAGAGCGCGAATTCCCACCACCAGAAATGCACTAGCGACAGCAGCACTGACACCACCCAAGCCAGATGCACCGGATATAACACTTGCTGTCCGGGGTGTTGAACGATGCGTGCTACCCCCGATAACAGGCGTGTGACACCCAGCCCAATCACCATCCCCATGACGGTACGGATGTGGGGGTAGACATCGTGCGCCAAAAGCGCTTGTTCTTGCATGCTCATACGCAGTCAGCACAGCACCTAGCCAAGCAAGACAAAGACTTCATTGTGCCCACGGTAGGTTCGTGTAGAAAGCGTGCAGAAGTAGCATGAGAAACGGTCCTTTCCTGAACGCATCTGAGGGAGATATTCCCCACTGAAATTCCTCTTATCTAATGCAATGCATCATCACAAAAGCGCGAATGCTCCCTCGGGATCAAACGGCGCAGCCACGGAGTTGTGGAGGCAAGCTGCGTCAGCCCCCGACTTTATGAGAAAAAAGCAGCCCTTTATGTGTCGCTACTGGTTTTAATAAGAATAAGAAAATGGTGATTTTCTGCAAATGGATATCACTGACGCTTCTACACATGAGGCCATACCGCTATCGTAAAAGTGAGATAAAACAGAGTGGCTTTGCTGACAAGGCACGATCTTGTGACATCTGTGTCTATAGGAGACCAGTTGTGTTTTAGCAACCGGCGATCTCGGGTTTACCCAGACTGCATTTTTCACTAGGCATCTTCGGCTTGGTATTTATTGCCACGATGATCATCTGGTTCAAGGTGCTGCATCTATCACTAGCGTTCATATGGCTAGAGCGATGCAAGCGCCTTAGGATCAGGGCTGATTTTTCAGCAGCGATCGCAATTTCGTTGGAGTCATGCCCCACATTTTTTTGATCGAAATACTCATGTGCGAGTTGCTGGCAAAGCCTGAGATCTTGGCTATATCCTCGAATGAAAGCTCGGTCTTGTACATCAAACCTCTAGCCATTCCAAGCCTTGCTTTCAAAATATATTGGTGAGGCGTTTGTCCAGTGGTTTCCTTGAATGCTCGCAAAAAATGACTGGGTGACAGAAAGGCAGTTTCCGCCAGCATCTCTAGCGTCAATTTATTGCCTGTATTCTCGTGGATATATTCGTACACTCGGCTCCATGACCTGGCCGAAAGACCGCCCCCCCGAACTTTGACCGGTTTACAGCCCAAGTTGGTATACGTTCGCAAAATATGAATGCCCAGCAGCGTCATCAATGCTTCTAGGCTCTCGCCTCGCCCAACGCTCTCGTTGAGCATCTCATGCTTGATTTGCTGACAAAGAAACAGCGCTTTTTTGTCAACTACGCCAATGCCGGGCTGATGCAGTTCGAACGAGCTTCCCTCATGCTCAAGCTGCGCCAAGCGAGCGAACTGTTGTGGCAGAAAGCCAACAAGCAGAGTTTCTTTGGCGGTCGGCCAAGAAGAAAATAAATCCGAAGTCTGCGGAAAAATTTCAAAGGAGCCAGCTGGGGACGACCCCGTCAGCAACTGATCGGAGTTTAACGACCTTGTCCGCTTGGGTAGTGTCGATAGAAATGCCATGAAGTAATGGGCATTGGTGGTGCACTGTATGGAGTCAGGTTCGGCAAATGTATGCGCAACGCCCACTTCAGGTACTTCATATTTACCACCCCAATGCTTAGGAATCCACGATAGCATCTTTAAACACTCCTGCCGTGCAATGTAGCATTGCCTGCACATGTAGGAATTGCATTCTTTTTGTTACAAAATTAAATGTTTGAATAGACCTTCCGGCAGAGTGCGGGACTCATGCAATCGCTGGCAACCTTGTCGCTGCTACTGACCTCAAAGCATTCTGCCACAGGCAATGCCATTTGAATTTGCCGGCCGCGACCAACCCAACTCAATGGACTGCCCTGGCCGTTCGGTGCCACAGACCTCAAGCGTCCGGGTGAAGGCGAAGGGAAGTAGTCAACGTATGGCGCAGTATTTCGAAGTTAATGGCGCGTACTGCACCTCAACACGAGGTGCAGTATTGCTACCGTCCTGATAGAAATTTATTGAAATCAACTCCTTCTTGCGATGACGGTAGGCCGCGATTTCTACTATTGGTAGTAGTCTAGTTTAAAAGCGATTTATAAAAAACTTTAATTAAATCAAAGGATGAATATATATCACTTTTCATCCTTGTAAAATTTTACTTTCTCATCAAAATTAATCATTGCGTTAAGTTTTTTAATTTCATGCATTACAAGATAATTTCTTATTAATTTATTTCCTGTAATTTTAATTTTTGCTATTGATATGTAATCATGAAGCAAAACAGAATTCAAAATTATTAAAAATATAATAAATAAAATTTTTACCCCCAATGGGATGATCATTCTTCTGGTTTTTTTCTTGCCTATTTTCTTCATGCAAGATACTAATCTTAGAGGTATGCATTATTAATTTTCAGAATTCAGCATTTATATACGAGCAACACGAAAAATCCAAAAAAAATGCCAATCTTTACTAAAAAAATGGTGTTTTTATAAAAATGATCATATTTTTATAAATTTCTTCAGATTGCATTCAACTCAAACAAGTATTAGCTTTGAGCAATCCTCAATAATCCCAAATGTACATTACCCCACTTCAAGTACCGAAGTGTGGCTACTCGCAAGATGAGTTGGATGCGATAGCAAGAAAATTAAACGAGCGGCCCAGGAAGACCTTGGGGTACAGAACCCCGGCTGAGATGTTTAACGAATGTGTTGCATCCATCGGTTGAATCCGCAGCCGAACGCAGTCGGTCACGACCAGCAGCCTGGTCAGCCACAACCGGCGCACGCGGTCAGTTTGACCGGAATACGCAGCCGATCACGGACCACTGCTTGAGCGGCTTTCGCCGGCCACACCAGTTTTTGGAGCGTCGCCTGCCTTGAGCGGCAACTTCGTCCTCGGGTCGGCTGCTTGGCTCGACGCGTCTCCTCTCTGGCAATCGCTTCTGCCTGCAATGACAGGTGGCACGCCCGTAGTGACATCGGGCGCTGCAATAGGGCACGATGCCACCTTGGGCGAGGTGCGGGTGACGGCGCAAGCCGAGCGTGAAGCCGTCATCAGTCTCGTCGTGGACGGGACTGCCAAGCGGACGGCGATCGGCACCAGACCGACACCGACACCGACCTGCACAAGGCCCCGCGGGCGGTATTCGTGTCACTCGCGACCCAATGGACGAGCAAGGCATTCAGACCCTCTCTGAAGCCTTGCGCTGTACCTCGGGTGTGCGCTCGGAAGAGGGGCAGACCAGTGCCAACAACTTGTTCATGCGCGCTTTCCTCGCGGAAGGCAAACCTGCCTGGACGGTCTGCGCATTCGTCCGGCGGTTGTTTCGGCTACTTTGCGGAAAAGCCTTTTGCATTGGGGCGTGTCGAGGTGCGAAGAGGCCTGACTTCGACTCTCTATTGCCAGGCGTCTAGAGGCTGCGTCGTCAGTTGACCTGCATCTGGGCCTTGCGTGCCACGTCGCCCAGTCGTTTGTATTCGGACTGTGTCAGCGCTTCGAAGCCTTGGGCCGTAGACCCCTTGGGGGTGAATCCGGCCTGCACCAGCTTGTCCTTGACGGCCTGATCGCTCAGCGCCTGGTTGATGGCAGTATTGAGTTTGGCTGTGATAGCGGGATCGAGCTTGGCTGGGCCATATACGCCGAACCATGGATCGACTGCGTAGCCTTTGAGTCCGCTCTCCGCGATTGTCGGCACATTGGGCAGCGATGGACTGCGCTCGCTACCTGCCACGGCCAGTGCTTTGAGCTTGCCTGCCTGAATGTGTGGCAGGGAAGCGGGCAGGTTATCAAACATGGCGGGCAGGTGGCCGCCAAGCATGTCGGTAATAC
>Ga0308157_10007388_pt1 | contig 12801 bp, 11 predicted proteins | sample PhyBR1_FD_201035 | JGI IMG/M metagenome (GOLD analysis project Ga0308157, IMG submission 201035) | Phyllosphere microbial communities from UC Gill Tract Community Farm, Albany, California, United States - DLSLB.R1 | ecosystem: Host-associated > Plants > Phyllosphere > Unclassified | place: USA...
CAGCCCTGCGGCTGCACGATGGCGGCCGTCGCCCGGCGCACCACGGGCAGCACCAGCAGCAGGGTGGGGAAGGCGACGAGCCAGGACAGTGCCCAGGAACTCATCCACAGGCGGGGAAGGTCCAGCGAGAAGCCCACCACGCGCGCGGTGCTGATCAGCGACACGATGAAGGTCATGAGCAGGGACAGCAGCAGGGGCATGACCCAGGCCGCGGACCGCGCGGGCAGCTTGCGCAGGCCCAGGAAGGTCTTGGGGGAGGACGGTGGGGTGGGCGAAGAAGAGTGGTTCATTGCAGTTCCAGAAAGCAGCCGGCCAGGCAAGGTGCCGCCCCCTGCCCGCCCACGCGGCGCGGGGCCGCGCCGGGGCAGGAAAGGGGCCTCCACCCCCGGCAAGGCCGGCGTTGGTTGGCACGTTGATTGACGTAAACGCTTACGGCAACCCATGAACCGGGCCGCAGCGGGATTCTAGGCGTTCTGCGGACCGCCCTGCCCGGCATCCCCCGAAGCGCCTCCCAGCAGATGGCGGTGGATGTGCGCGGCCACGGCCCCGGCGTGCGTGCGGGCCAGGTCGTGGGCACCGCCTGGCAGCACGTGCATGCGCGCGCCGGGCAGCAGGCCGCACAGGCGCCGCCCCACGGCCACGGGGCTGATGGGGTCCCTGTCGCCCCACAGCAAAAGGGCGGGCGCGCGCACCGGCGCCAGCCGGGCCGACAGGTCCCACCGCGCCTGGGCCATCCACGGCGGAAACGCGGGGTTGGCGCGCACGAAATCGGGCCGCCAGTCGTGGGGATGCAGGTCGTCCATGGGCACGCCGCCCGAGGTGGCCACGAGCACCAGGTGGGTCAGGTGGCGGGGCCGCTCGAGGGCGGCGAGCAGGGCCACGACGCCGCCCAGGGATTGCGCGATCAGCGCGCAGGGCCGGTCTATGTGCGGCGTGACCGCATCGACCAGGTCCTGCATGCCACCGGCCGCGTCCGACCGCAGCCCCGTGCCCGCATCGGCATCGCGCCAGGGCCAGCCCAGCAGCACGCGCGCGGCCTGCAGCGGCATGGCCGCCGAGACGGGTTGCCAGAACGCGGGGTCGCCCCCCACGCCAGGCAGGAAGATCAGCCGGGAAGGTGCCGCCGGCACGGGCGAGCCTCTCGCGTCAGGCGTCTTGCGGGGCCGGTGCGATGGCGGCCACGGCCGCGGCCGCCGCGGCCTGCACCCGCGCGGCGGCGAGGCGGCGTGCGCGCTCGAGCTGCTGGCCCACGGTGCGGGGCACCAGGCCGTACATGTCGGCGAAGGCCTCCAGTGTCTGGCCGCTGGCCTCGAACGCGCGCAGCAGGGCCTCGTCCTTGGCGTTGCGCGCCGACCATTCGGCAAAGGCCTCTTCGAGAATGGCGTTGGCGGCTTCGTCGCGGCCCTGCACCAGCTCGGCGTAGGCCTCACGCGTGAGCCCCGAGGCCTCGAACGCGGCCATCATGCGGTTGCGCAGCTTGGGCAGCAGGTCCTCGGTGGCGCGGGCCTTCTTGCGGCGGTAGACCTCCAGCAGCGCGTGGTGCACGTGCTCGGGGGCCATGTCCTCCACGGGCTGGCCCGAGAGGTCATGGCGCCGGTCGCCCGCGGCCACGCTTTGCAGGTAGCGCGTGGAGCGGGTATGGATGCCCAGCGCCACCTTGAGCGCCTCGCGCTCGAACACCTCGGGGTGCGCGGCCAGCAGGTCCTGGAAGATGCCGCGCTTGAGCGGGCGGAACACCGCGCCGAACAGGTGCGGGTAGAGCCCCGCCAGCTGCTCCAGCGCGGGGTGCACGCGCTGTGGCGCGCGCGCGAGCGCGGGGACAGAGGCCTCGGTGCTGCCCTCTGGCGCCGGGCGCCCTTCGGGCTTGCGGCGGTTGCGGCCGCCACGGCGTGATCCGCCCGCGCGCTGCGGGGGTGCCCCGGCAACGTCGGCGGCGGCGGGCGCCCCGGGGACGGCGGCAGCCGCCTCGGCCGGTGCGGCCGAAACAGGCGCCGCCAGCGATGTGGCGGGGGCTGCGTTCGGTTGTTCTTGTGCGGGCACGGAGTCGGTCATGGCGGTGCGAATGGGTGAGGGAGAGAGGGCAACAAAACCCTCAATCATGCCAGCGTTGGAGAAAAGCCCGCCGACGGCGGCATCCCCTTGTCAGGCCAGGGCTTCGTCCAGCACCTCGATCCAGTGGCGCACCGGCGTGCCGGTGCCGCTTTGCAAATGGGTGATGCAGCCGATGTTGGCCGACAGGATCACGTCCGGCGGCTGGTCGCCGAACGCCTCGCCGAGCACGCCGAGCTTGCGGTCGCGCAGCTGGTAGGCCAGGTCGGGGTTGAGCACCGAATACGTGCCCGCCGAGCCGCAGCACAGGTGGGACTCGTTGCGCGCCGCGCGCAGCCGGAAACCCAGGCGCGCAAGCTGCGTCTCCACCCCGCCGCGCAGCTTCTGGCCGTGCTGCAGCGTGCACGGCGGATGGTAGGCGTACAGCACGTCGGCGGCGGGCTGGGCGCGGCCCGCCAACTTGTCGGCCAGTTCGGGCAGCAGGGCCGGCAGCAGCTCCGACAGGTCGCGCGTGAGCGCGCTGACGCGTTCGGCCCTGGCGGCGTACTGCGCGTCGTCCTTGAGGATGTGGCCGTATTCCTTGACGGTGACGCCGCAGCCCGAGGCGTTCATGACGATGGCCTCCACCCCTCCCCGTTCCACCAGCGGCCACCAGGCGTCGATGTTGGCGCGCATCTCGGCCTTGCCGCCGTCCTGGTCGTTGAGGTGGAACTTGACGGCGCCGCAGCAGCCCGCCTTGGGCGCGACCACGGTCTGGATGCCCGCGGCGTCGAGCACGCGGGCGGTGGCGGTGTTGATGTTGGGCATCATGGCCGGCTGCACGCAGCCGGCCAGCAAAAGCACCTTGCGCGCGTGTTCGCGCACGGGCCAGGCGCCGGCATTTTGGGACGCGGGCACCTTGGCCTTGAGGGATGCGGGCAGCAGGCCGCGCACCCGTTGCCCGGCCTTCATCGCGGGGGCGAACAGCGGCGAGGGCAGCCCCTCCTTCAGCGCCCAGCGCAGGGCTTTCTCGCCCAGCGGGCGGGCGACTTTCTCATCGACGATCTTGCGGCCGATGTCGACCAGATGGCCATATTGCACGCCGCTCGGGCAGGTGCTTTCGCAGTTGCGGCAGGTCAGGCACCGGTCCAGGTGCATCTGCGTCTTGCGCGTGGGGGTTTCGCCCTCGAGCACCTGCTTGATGAGGTAGATGCGGCCGCGCGGGCCGTCCAGCTCGTCGCCCAGCAGCTGGTAGGTGGGGCAGGTGGCGGTGCAGAAGCCGCAGTGCACGCATTTGCGCAGGATGGCCTCGGCCTCCAGGCCATCGGGGCGGGCGCGGTATTCAGGGGAAAGCTGGGTTTGCATGGTGCATGCCTGGGCGAAGAAACGGAATTTTCAGAACGGATTCAGCGCGCGGCGGGCGGATCGAGCGGCACATCAAGCGCCAGCGGCTTGCGCAAGGATTGGCGCAGCCGGGCGCGGTCGGCCCACAGCGGGGGCAGCGAGAGGGCCAGCAGCGCCAGTGCCAGGGGTACCACGAACACAAACCCCAGGTGCTTGAAGCCCGCCGCGCCCGCAATGCCGCCCACGAGGAACATGGCGACCAGCCCGGCAAACAACCGCAGCCGCACCTGGTTGGCGCGCACCTGGGATTCGGGCGCGGTGCCGGTGCGGTTCCAGTAGAGCATCTTGCCCATCTCGATGCCCAGGTCCGTCACCACCCCCGTCATGTGCGTCGTGCGGATCTGCGACGAGGACATCTTGGTCACCGTGGCGTTCTGCAGGCCCATGATGAAGGACAGCAGCAACACCGCCATCGGCACGGCAAACGGCGTGGGCCAGCTGAGCGTGAGGGCGCCCACCAGGCCGAACAGCAGCATGAGCACGGACTCCAGCACCAGCGGCAGCGCAAAGGTGCTGCGCAGCCTGCGCTGGCGCGCCCAGTTGATCATGATGGCCGTGGTGCCCGCGCCCGACAGGAAGGCCCACAGCGCCCCGATGGCCCCCAGCACGATCTTCATCTGGCCCAGAACCAGGTTGTCCGCCAGCGAGGACAGGAAGCCGGTCATGTGCGAGGTGTACAGGTGGACCACCAGGAAGCCGCCCGCATTCACCGCCCCGGCATTGAAGGCCAGGAGCAGGCCCAGCACCTGGTTGCTGGCGACCGTGCGGTGGTGTCCGGTGAGGTGGCGAAGGCGTCGCATGGCCAAGGAGGCGGTGATGGCGCGCCTACCAGGTCCGCGCCATGCGGCCGGGGTTGAAGATGCCGGCCGGATCGAAGCTCTGCTTGAGCCGGGCGTGAATGTGCTCCAGTGTCCTGGACTGAAGGTCAAATGTGCCCCTTGCGCTTGACCCACCTGCGCCGGCAGCTACAAAAACAGAAGCACTCCCGCCCACAGCCCGGGCGGCTTCGCGCAGGGCGTCGCCCGCGGCCTCGGGCGCCTGCACCCAGCGCAGCGCTCCGTGCCACTCCACCAGCGGCTGCGCGCCGCCCGGCAGGCTCAGCACCGGGGCCGTGGCGGGCACGGACAGGCGCCACAGGGCATGGCCGGGCTGCGCGGTGCGGTCGCTGAACCAGGGCAGGGTCTGCTCGCGGCAGGCGGTCCAGTAGGGCGCCACGGTGGCGTTGTCCATGCGTGTGCCACCCATCGTCCTGCAGGCGGCCTCCACCGCCGCCACGGCGCCGCGCAGGCGCACGCAGAGGGTGCCCGCGCCCGTGTCCTGCACCCAGCAGCTGGCGTTGAGCGGCAGGGGCTGGCCGCCCCAGGCGTGCAGCTTGCGCAGGGCGTCGGCCTGGTTGCATTCGAAGCGCAGCGTGGCCTCGGCCGGGGCCACGGGCAGCACCTTGAGGCTGACCTCGGTGAGCAGGCCCAGCGTGCCCCAGGCGCCGGCCATGAGGCGCGACACGTCATAGCCCGCCACATTCTTCATCACCTGCCCGCCAAAGCTCAGCAGCTCGGCCCTGCCGTTGAGCAGCGTGACCCCCAGCACATAGTCGCGCACCGCGCCCACGCTGGCGCGCGCCGGGCCCGACAGGCCGGCCGCCACCATGCCGCCCACGGTGGCGGCGTCCGAAGGGGTCTTCGCGAAGTGGGGGGGCTCGAAGGGCAGGCACTGGCCTTGTTCGGCCAGCGCGGCCTCCAGCTCGGCCAGCGGTGTGCCCGCGCGCACGGTGACGACCAGTTCGCTGGGCTCATGGCTCACGATGCCGCGCAGCACGCGGGTGTCGAGCACCTCGCCATGCAGCGCCAGGCCATGGAAGTCCTTGGTGCCCCCGCCCCGGATGCGCAAGGGGGTCTGCTCGGCGGCGGCGGTGCGCACACGGTCGGCGATCTGGGCAAGGGCGAGGTCCATGCCTTGCATCGTAGCTCCAGCGATGTCCGGCGCCACGCGAAGGGCGCGTGAATTTTTTGAACAGCGCGCGTGCAAATGGCTCGGGGCCGCCCGGAGGAAGGTCCGGGGACGCCTGCCTTGGGCGTGCGCGCCAGAACGGAAAGCAGGCCAGCGAGTCCCCCTCCCGGTACGAAAAAAACCCGCCGTTGCCGGCGGGCTCAACAACCAAAGGAGCGACTCGCTTGTTCTTGTTGCGACGCCACGGTGCCACCAGACACCGCGGCGCGTCGGGCGCACCGGCCTGCTTCAGCGGTTGTACGCTGTTTCGCCGTGCGAGGTGATGTCCAGGCCTTCGCGTTCGTCTTCTTCCGAGACACGCAGGCCCACCGTCAGGTCGACGATCTTGTAGGCCACGAAGGAGACCACGCCTGACCACACGATGGTCAGCAGCACGGCCTTGGTCTGCGTCCACACCTGGGCGGCGATGGAGTAGTCGGCGGAGGTCACCATGGTGGCGGTCACCCAGTCGGCCACGTAGCCGGGGCCGCCCAGGCCAGGCGCATTGAACACGCCGGTCAGCAGGGCACCCACGATGCCGCCGATGCCGTGCACGCCGAACACGTCGAGCGAGTCGTCCGCGCCCAGCAGCTTCTTGAGGCCGTTCACACCCCACAGGCAGGCGAAGCCGCCCACGAGGCCGATCACCAGCGCGCCGCCGATGCCGACGTTGCCGGCTGCGGGCGTGATGGCCACGAGGCCGGCCACGGCACCCGACGCCGCACCCAGCATCGAGGCCTTGCCGCGCATCAGCGCTTCACCGATGGACCATGCGAGCACGGCGGCGGCGGTGGCCACCAGCGTGTTGATGAAGGCCAGGGCGGCAAAGCCGTTGGCTTCCAGGGCAGAGCCGGCGTTGAAGCCGAACCAGCCCACCCACAGCAGCGAGGCACCGACCATGGTCAGCGTCAGGCTGTGGGGCGCCATGGCTTCCTTGCCGTAGCCGATGCGCTTGCCCACCATGAACGCGCCCACCAGGCCCGCCACGGCGGCGTTGATGTGCACCACGGTACCGCCGGCGAAGTCCAGCGCACCCCACTGCCAGATCTGGCCGGCCTTGCCGGTCATGGCGTCGGCCACTTCCTTGGAGGCGTATGCGTCAGGGCCCATCCAGAACCACACCATGTGGGCGATCGGCAGGTAGCTGAAGGTGAACCACAGCACCATGAACATCATGACGGCGCTGAACTTGATGCGCTCTGCGAACGCACCGACGATCAGGGCGCAGGTGATGCCGGCGAACGTGGCCTGGAAGGCGGCGAACACCACTTCCGGAATCACGACACCCTTGCTGAACGTGGCGGCGTTGGCGAACGTGCCCGCGGCGTTGTCCCAGATGCCCTTCATGAACAGCCGGTCGAAGCCGCCGATGAAGGCGCCGCCCTCGGTGAAGGCCAGGCTGTAGCCGTAGATGAACCACAGCACCACGATCAGCGAGAACGTGACCATCACCTGCATGAGCACGGACAGCATGTTCTTGCTGCGCACCAGGCCGCCGTAGAACAGCGCCAGGCCGGGCAGGACCATCAGGATCACGAGGATGGTGGAGGTCATCATCCAGGCGGTGTCGCCCTTGTTGGGGACGGGAGCGGGGGCTTCGGCGGCGGCGGCCGGTGCAGCAGCAGCGGCGGCCGCGGGGGCAGCCGCGGGGGCAGCCGCGGGGGCTTCGGCGGCGGGAGCGGCCGCCGCAGCGGGCGCGGCGGCGGCCGGCTCGGAGGCGGCGGGCGCCTGGGCCAGGGACAGGTTGCCCATGGTCAGCAGGCCCAGCCCCAGAATGAAGGAAGCAAGCAGTTTTTTCATGGCGTTTCTCTTCTTGGGTGTGATGCGGCCGGGCCCTTACAGGGCTTCCTTGCCGGTTTCGCCGGTGCGGATGCGCACCACCTGCTCCAGGTGGGTCACGAAGATCTTGCCGTCGCCGATCTTGCCGGTGCGCGCGGCGCTTTCGATGGACTCGATCACGCGGTCCACCAGGTCATCCGCCACGGCGGCCTCGATCTTGACCTTGGGCAGGAAGTCGACCACGTACTCCGCGCCGCGGTACAGCTCGGTGTGGCCCTTCTGGCGGCCGAAGCCCTTGACCTCGGTCACCGTGATGCCTTGCACGCCGATGTCCGAGAGTGCTTCACGCACCTCGTCGAGCTTGAAGGGCTTGATGTTGTCTGTCACCATTTTCATTTTGGTTCCTCCGACGATGGGCGCACGGCGCCCATCGAGACTTGCTTACAGGGTTTTGGTGAGCGTGACGATCACGCGCGACTTGTTGACGTGGCCGAAGAAGGCCTTCTTGTTGGCGCCCACCACCGCGGCGCCCAGCGACAGGCCGCTGCCGAAGTCATACGCGCCGCCCACGCTGTAGTCCATGTAGTTGGGCACGCCCAGGTCCTTGATGTCGCTGGCGAAACGGGTGAAGCCCACCGAGGCCTTCAGGGTGACGCTGGGAGCCACTTCCTGGGCGAACGCCAGGTTCAGGTAGCCGGTGTTGCGGCCCTTCAGGCCCGAGCCGGACTTGGCGCCGGCCCAGCCGAAGTAGTCCTTGGAGATGGTGTGCGAGTACTTGGCGGTGAAGGGGCCCATGGTGGCCGCGCCATACAGTTCGGTGGTGTTGCCGTTGGCATTGCCGGGGTAGATGTAGGTCAGCGCGCCCAGGTCCAGGTCGGCGCCGCCGGCCTTGAACTTGTAGCCGCCGTACAGGTCGGCTTCGAGCGAGTTGCTGGCCAGCCAGTCCACGCTGGAATTCCAGTTGCCCACGTACCAGCCGGATTCGCCGAAGGCATAGTCAAAACCGCCTTGCAGCGCGGGCTTGAGGGCCTTGGCCTTGGAGGCGTCCTGGTCCTGGCCACGGAACTTGTAGTTGGTGGTCAGGCTGACGTTGCCGGTGAGCTGGGCGCTGGCCAGCAGGGGAAGGGATGCTGCAAGGGCAACGCCCAGGGTCTTGATGATGGCGCGGGTCATGTTTCCTCCGGTTGGACAAAGTAGGGACGAGCGCTTTAAGCACGGACCGTGCCACGCGGTGCAATACATCCGCGTGCGCCGTTGCTTCGCGTTACAACGATCCCCCGGTACAGTGAGCGTCAGCACGGTGCCGCGGCCATGCGCACGCTATTGGTGCATGGCGCCAAGGGCCCGCGCGGGAACGCCACAAAACGCACCCATCTGGGGAGGAATCGCTTCATGAGTCTTGCTTTGGTGCAAAGCCGCGCCCTTCTGGGGCTGCAGGCGCCGTCCGTCACTGTCGAGGTGCACCTGGCCAACGGTCTGCCCAGCTTCACCCTGGTGGGCCTTGCCGACGTGGAGGTGAAGGAAGCGCGCGAGCGCGTGCGGTCGGCGCTGCAGAACGCGGGGCTGGAGTTCCCCCACAACAAGCGGATCACCGTCAACCTCGCCCCCGCGGACCTGCCCAAGGATTCCGGCCGGTTCGACCTGCCGATCGCGCTGGGCATCCTGGCGGCCAGCGGCCAGCTGGACGGCGCGCGCCTGTCGGGGCACGAATTCGCGGGCGAGCTGTCGCTGTCGGGCGAACTGCGGCCGGTGCGCGGCGCGCTGGCCACGAGCCTCGCGCTGCAGACGCAGCAGATCAGCGCCGTGCTGGTGCTGCCGCCCGGCAGCGCCGAAGAGGCCGCCCTCGTGCCCGCCGCGCAGGTGGTGCGCGCCCGGCACCTGCTGGACGTGGTGCGCGCCTTCCTGCCACCGGGCAGCACCGCGGCGGGCGATGCCTCTGTGGACAACGATGGCTGGACCCGCCTGCAACCCACGCCGATGGCGGCCGCAGCGGCGTGCCTGGACATGGCCGACGTGAAAGGCCAGGCCACGGCCAAGCGCGCGCTGGAGATCGCGGCCGCCGGGGCCCACAGCGTCCTGATGGCCGGCCCGCCGGGCTCGGGCAAGTCCATGCTGGCCCTGCGCTTTGCCGGGCTGCTGCCGGCCATGACGGTGGACGAGGCGCTGGAGAGCGCGGCGATCGCCAGCCTGGCCGGGCGGTTCCGCCCCGAACTGTGGGGGCAGCGGCCCACGGGCACGCCCCATCACACGGCCAGCGCGGTGGCCCTGGTCGGGGGCGGGTCGCCGCCCCGGCCGGGCGAAATCTCGCTGGCCCACCACGGTGTCCTCTTCCTCGACGAGCTGCCGGAATTTCCCCGCGCCGCCCTGGAGGCGCTGCGCGAGCCGCTGGAAACGGGCCACATCACCATCTCGCGGGCGGCGCAGCGCGCGGACTTCCCCGCGCGCTTTCAGATGATCGCGGCAATGAACCCCTGCCCATGCGGTTTTCTGGGGTCCACGCAGCGCGCGTGCCGCTGCACGCCCGACCAGATCAACCGCTACCAGGGCAAGCTCAGCGGCCCGCTGCTGGACCGCATCGACCTGCATGTGGAGGTGCCCGCCCTCCCGGCGGAGCAACTGGTGCAGGCCCCCGCGGGCGAGGCCACCGCCGCCATCCGCGGGCGGGTGGAGCATGCCCGCGCCCTGGCGCTGGAGCGGCAGGGCAAGGCCAACCAGGCGCTGCAGGGCCAGGAAATCGACACGCACCTGCGGCTTGACGACGCCGCCGCGAGGTTCCTGAACACCGCCGCCGCGCGGCTCGGATGGTCGGCGCGCAGCACGCACCGTGCGCTGAAGGTGGCGCGCACCATCGCCGACCTGGCGGGCTCGCCCACCACCGAGGTCATCCATGTGGCCGAGGCCGTGCAATACCGCCGCGTGCTGCGCAGCCCCGCCTGAAGCGGGCCCACCCAAGGTTTGCAATCTTGCGAAATTGCTATATTTGTAATAGCAGAAGATGTATATAAAATAAGCGGAAACGGCAAAAGGGAATCAGAAAATGGCCTTGCCCGATCCACCGCCAAACCCGACCTTGCTCAGGCACCATCGCTCCATGTCCAGCGCCCGTCCCTCCAGAAACTCACCGCTTCCCGCCACCGCGCCCTCCGCGCCGGAGTCCGTGGACACCAGCTTCCTGCGCACGCTGGTGGGCTACAACGCGCGCCGTGCGTCGCTGGCGGTCATCGAGGTGTTCATGGAACGCATGGCGGTGTACCGCCTGAAGGTGGTGGAGTTTTCCGTGCTGTCGCTGGTGGCGCACAACCCGGGCATCACCTCGCGCCAGCTGTGCGCCACGCTCAATGTGCTGCCGCCCAACCTGGTGGGGCTGATCGCCGCGCTGGAGCGGCGCGGCCTCATCGAACGCCGCCCGCACCCCAGCGACGGGCGCGCCATGGGCGTGCACCTCACCCCCGCCGGGGTGGAGCTGACCGCGCAGGCGGAGGAGACCGCCGCCGAGCTGGAGGTGGACGCCACGGCGGGCCTGACCGCCGCCGAGCGCAAGACGCTGATCCGCTTGCTGCAGAAGGTCTATTCGCCGGACCCCGCCTCCTGAGAACCTGCGAAGGGTTGCTCCGTATCAGGCAGCCGGCCCGGCCTTGGCGGCCATCGCCTGCGCCAGGCCGCCCCACTGGGCACGGAACAGGCCCGGGTCCATCACCTTCACGTCGCGCATCAGGGGCTTGAACCCCATGTGCGCGAGCACGTCGCGCTCCAGGTCGATGCCGGGCGCGATCTCGATCAGTTCCAGCCCTTCGGTGGTGAGGCGGAACACCGCGCGTTCGGTGACGAACAGCACGTTCTGCTCGCGCTGCGCGGCGTCCAGCCCGTTGAAGGTGATCTGCTCGACCTTCTCGATGAACTTGCGCGAGCGGCCTTCCTTGACGATGGTGAGCTGGCCGTCGGCCACCTGCACCTCCAGCCCGCCGGCGGTGAACGTGCCGCAGAACACCAGGTGCTTGGTGGAGCGCGTGATGTTCACGAAGCCGCCGCAGCCCACGGGCCGGCCGTTGAACTTGCTCACGTTCACGTTGCCGTGGTTGTCGGCCTGCGCCAGGCCCAGGAAGCTCGCGTCCAGACCGCCGCCGTCATAGAAGTCGAACTGCAGCGACTGCTCGATGATCGCGTCGGCGTTGTAGGCCGTGCCGAAGTCCCCGAGTTGCGCCGGGATGCCGCCGGTGATGCCGCTTTCCACGCTCAGCGTGAACTGGTCGGACACGCCCTCTTCCGCCGCCACCGACGGCACGCCCGCGGGGATGCCGATACCCAGGTTGGTGATGGCGCCGGGCGTGAGCTCCAGCGCCGTGCGGCGCGCGATGACCTTGCGCTCGTCCAGCGGCATGGGCGCGAGCGAGTTGAGCGGGACGCGCACATCGCCGCACAGCGCGGGGTTGAACTGCGTGGTGATGGTCTGCATGTGGTTCTCGGGCTGGCTCACCACCACGTAGTCCACCGACACGCCCGGCACCTTGACCGACTTGGGATGCAGGCTGCCCGCCTTGACGATGCGCTCCACCTGCGCGATCACGATGCCGCCGCTGGCCTTGGCCGCGTGGGCGATGTTGATCTGCTCGAGCAGCACGCCTTCCTTGTCCAGCGTGATGTTGCCGTTCTCATCCGCCAGCGTGCCGCGGATGATGGCCACGTCCACCTTGGGCGCGGGGTAGAACAGCCATTCCTCGCCGTTGAACTCGACGAGCTTGACCAGGTCTTCGGTGGACTTGCTGTTGAGCTTGCCGCCTTCGATGCGCGGGTCCACGAACGTGCCCAGGCCCACCTTGGTCAGCAGCCCGGGGCTGCGGCTGGCGATGTGGCGCGTGAGGTGCGACAGGCTGCCCTGCGGGAAGTTGTAGGCCTCGACCTCGCCGTCGAAGACCATCTTCATCATCTCGGCGCCGGTCTGGCCGAAGTGGCCCGCCACGGTGCGCTTGATCATGCCCGGGTGGGCAAAGTGCACCATGCCCGCGTCCTTGCTGTTGCCGATGGCGCCGCAGGCCCAGGTGGTCACGTTGCGCGGGTGGCCGGTGTCGAGAAAATTCTTCTCCACGCCCTTGAGCACTTCCTCGGGCAGGCTGGAGACGGCCAGGCCGCCCAGGAAGATGGTGGCGTTGTCGGGGATCAGGGCCCCGGCTTGGGCGGCGGTGATGATTTGCATGGTGGTTTTTGATTGATTACTATGTTTTTTATAGCTGCTGGCGCTTACTGAATAAGCGCTGGAGCCCGATTTGACTTGAACGCCAGGCGTCAGGCGTCAGGCGTCAGGGTTCTCGATCAGCAGCGCCATGCCCTGCCCGCCGCCCACGCAGGCGCTGGAGATGCCGTAGCGCAGGCCGCGCCGGCGCAGTTCGCGCGCCAGGGTCACCGTCAGGCGCACGCCGGTGGCGGCCAAGGGGTGGCCCAGCGCAATCGCGCCGCCGTTCACGTTGAGCTTGTCGCGGTCCAGGCCCAGTTCGCGCTCCACGGCGATGGTCTGCGCGCCCTGCGCTTCGTTGATTTCAAACAGGCCGATGTCCTCCAGCGTGAGCCCGGTGCGCGCCAGCAGCGCGCGGATGGCGGGCGCCGGGCCGA
>Ga0308157_10007389_pt1 | contig 12801 bp, 7 predicted proteins | sample PhyBR1_FD_201035 | JGI IMG/M metagenome (GOLD analysis project Ga0308157, IMG submission 201035) | Phyllosphere microbial communities from UC Gill Tract Community Farm, Albany, California, United States - DLSLB.R1 | ecosystem: Host-associated > Plants > Phyllosphere > Unclassified | place: USA...
TCGGCGCGCGGCGCCCATCGGCATCCATCACCTGAACCAGGCGCACACCGGCCTGCCGCGTGCCGAACACGCTCTCGGCATCCGCCAGGGCGCCCGCGCGCAGCACGTCCATGATCAGGTCGTAGGCCAGTTGATCATTCGTGCGGGGGTCGTCGGCGAGCGAGGCGGCCCGCGCCTTCTCTTCGGCATCCACGAATCGCGGCCCGCCTCGACGCGGGCGCAGCGCGGCAGCGAGCATCGCCTCGAGGAACAGGTCACCCTCATCGTCGAGCACGATGCTCGCGCGCTTCTGCCCGTCCTGCCCGCGGTAGGTGCGGAACGACCGCTTCTCGAAGCGCTCCAGGAACCGAGCCTCCGCGCCTTCGGGGTCGAGCAGGTCTCGGATGGTCCGGGCCTGCTGCCAGAGTTCTTCGACGGTGCGCTCGGCAGCCTCATCGATCAGGTGCTCCGCCGCGCGGCTCCAGGCGTCGCGCAGTTCCTGCTCGGCCTGCTCGCGGGCCTCAGCATCCATGGCATCTGCATCGATGTCCGGCGGCTCTCCCAACCCGCGCCGGATCGCGTCGAACTGGGCCGAGGTGAGCCGGCCTTCACGCAGCGCATCGCGCAGCGGCTGGAACCACGGGGCGGCCGTCGGCCGCTGCTCGCGATTCGGATCGTCGTGCGCGGCGTCCGGCTCGTCGTCATCGATGAGCGCCTCACCCACCCGTACTTTGCGGTTCGCATCCGCCTTGGTCGATCCCGTGACGTCCTGGATCAGGTCCGTCACCGACCGGTGACCCCGCGAAGCGGACAGTCCCGCGTGCCCGAGGTCGCGTCGCGAGCGCAACGCGATCACGCCCGCCGCCGCCACTTGAACCTGCTCGACCTGCCGCGACAATGCAGCCGTCTCCTCGAGGACCTTCACGACGTCGGCATCCGTCATCAGCATCATCGATGCCTGCGCGAGCTCGGCATCACCGCCGTCGACGAGCTGCCCACGCAGGGTGGGGATCAGCGCCGCGACCTCGGTGAAAGTTGCCATACTCAATGATCCGGCGGGCCACCGACATTCAGAGAAAGATACGCAGCCTCAGCGCCTCAACCGGGTAACGAGATGATAACGAAGCGCGCCTGCCTCGCTGCGATCGCGCCGCCTCACGACCTCATGCGGGTTCGTCACTCACGTGCTCCGCATCGGCCCGCTCGTCCCCCGCTTCCTTCTTGCGTCGCGAAGCGAACGACGATGCCGCCCGTCCCTTCACCCGGTCGGCGATTCCCGCGACGGCGGCCCCGGCGTCTTTCAGCGCTGAGACAGCACGAGCCTCGTCGGCGATCCCATCGCCGTCGAGATCCACCGAGCGGAAGGCATCCGCACCCTTCGCGACCGTCCCCGCGACGCCCGTTCCCGCTCGCTTGAGCGCGGTGAGCGCACGAGCTTCGTCGGGAATCCCATCGCCGTCGAGGTCGACCGATCGGAACGCCTCGGTCGCCGCGCTCACCTTGCCCCAGACGTTCTCGCCGAAGTCCTTCACACTCCCCGCGGCGGACTCGAAGGCGAGCGCCGCGCGGCTCGGCTCGACGTCGCCATGCTCGGGCTTATCATAGTCGAGCAGCCAATCGGGGAAGCCGACCGGCGGCGACGGAAACGCCACGCGTGCCGCCTTGACCACATCCCGGCCGAACGTGAAACTTCCCAGCCCGCCGATGACTGCGCCGATTCCGAACGGAATCGTCTTGCCCACTGTTCCGGCGCCCAACTTGCCGCCGAGCTTGATCGACTCACGTCCGATCGCGATGGTGAGCGGCGCGAGCGCCGACTCGGGAAGCTGCTCGGTGAGCACTTCACCCCAGCCCTTCGGCACCGCCTTGGTCATGGCGCCGGATGCCGCATCCCGAGCCGCAGCAACACCCCCGATGCCGACGGCGCTGAGCACCAGTCGGCTCATCTGGTTCTGCGATTTCTGTCCGAGGAGGGTGCCCAGCACGAGCGGTCTGGCACGTTCCGGATCATCGACGCGGATGCCGTGCAGCTCCGCGACAGCGAGCACGTACAACGCGCTGGTCTCGTAGAAGAAAAGCAGATCGGCTACACCGAGCCCGAGAGCGATCGGGATTCCGACTCCGGGAATGGCAGCGGATGCCCCGACTCCACTGCTCGTGATCGTGACCGTCGCGACGTAGCGGCTGTCCAGCTCCTTGAGGATCTCCGCCGACGTGGCATCCGGCTTTGACCGACGGACCGAGCGCAGGTACTCCACGACCACTGGCCTCTGAACAGCGATCGCCTTGAAGATCTGGGCCTGGAATCCATCGCCGTGTGCCCATTCCTTCGCCTTCTCAGCGACCAGCTCCGGCGGGACACCCAAGGCGTCTGCCGCCTCGGCCTCGGATTCCGCCCGTGCGACGGGCTTGTTCTCGCTCATTTCTTCTCCGATTCCATTCCCCACGACATCGTGGGAGTGCTGTTTTCTGTGAGTTCAGACCACGGTCGCGTACTGCGCCAGGTACGCGTCGAAGACCGGGATGAATTCGGCCTCGGTGACGATCGGCACGCCGTGCGCGCGAGCTGTCTTCGCCTTGCCCGACTGACTGGCCGGGTCCTCGGCGATCAGCACAGCGCAGTTCTTCGTCACGCTTCCGGTGATGAACCCGGCCTTGGCGAGGGCGCTGGCCCAGGATTCACGGGGCCGGCTCAATGTGCCGGTGAAGACGACGCGAGCGCCGGGCGCGAGCGTAAAGGGGGCGCCGGTGGCCGTGGGAGCAGTCGTTCCTGCCGAGCGCGTCTTCTGCACGGGTTCGGCTTCTTCGGGGATCTCCGGGATCGGCAGATCGAGGATCGTCGCGATCTGCGCGAGCTCGCGACGCTCGATCTCACTGACGTGGCCGTCGGCGAGCGCCTCCAGATATGCGGCCGCGAGATAAGAGGCATGAAGGACGACGATGCGCTCGCGGGTGAGGTGAGCGACCTCGATGATCGCGTCCAATCGCGAGAACTCGCCGGTCGAGATCAGCCCGTCTTCGAGCACACGGCTGAGCATGTCGAGGTAGACCGCGGATGCCGCATCCGATGCGTCTACGGGGATGCTGACGCGCTCCCACAGCGGCAGCGCGGCGGTGTCGACGAAGGCCATCGGAGCCACGCCTACGGGCGCGCGCTCCGTCTGCAGAACGGTCGGCGAGCCATCAGCCGACAGCGGGAAGATCGCCTTCGTCGAGTCCGTCTCCCACTGCATCGAGCGGCCGGCGGCGCGGAGCAGCACGGCGAGGATCTGCGCGGTGGCTCGGGCGTCGCCGAGCGCGGCATGGGCGGCGGCGTGTTCGATCTGGAGCGTCGCGCACACGTCACTGAGCTTGGACGCTCCGAACGAACTGCGCGACCACAGCATGGTGCAGAGGCCGACGTAGCCGCTGGGGAGCGTGAAGCCGTGGGCGGCCAGCTCGGCTTTGAGGAAGCGGAGGTCGAACTCCTGGTTGTGTGCGGCGAGCGTGCGCCCACTCAACAACGTGACGAGGTACGCCGCGATGTCGCTGAAGAGCGGTGCGTCGATGACATCGCCGGCCCGGATGCCGTGCACATGAGTCGGCCCGACGTCGCGCTGCGGATTGACGAGCGTCGTCCACTCCTGCTCAACGGCGCCAGTGTCGTCGAGCAGCACGACACCGACCTCGATGATGCGGTCTCCGCGAGCAGGCGAGAACCCGGTGGTCTCGAGATCGATGACGGCGTAGCCCATGTGAAATCTCCCCAGTTCGATGACGCTTCCCCTCAGAGGCGCTGATCGCATCATGGCAGAGGTGGGGGACAATCTCGTGCCCGCAACTGCGGGAGCTCAGGCCTCCGCATTGGACGTGGGGCTCGGCATCTGACTCGCGCCCGCTCCGCGATTGCCGTTTCGGAAGCGACTGGCTACGACATACGTTCCGATGTCAGCCCAAGCATCGGCGTCCTCGACAGCCCACTCGCGACCGAACAGGTCGCGGAACCGCACAACGTTCTCGGCGATCTCGTCGAGATTCCACGTGAGCGCCAGCTTCGCGTCCTTACGACCTGGTCGGGTCAACTCTGACAGACGGCCTTTCGTCGGCTCGAGTGGAATCCATCTGATTCGATAAGTCCGGAAGACGTTCCGAGCACGCTGAAGCGCCCAGATCAGGGCGAAATACGCTTCGATCGATGCCAGCCGTCCGGGCTTGTCGTCCTCGGCTCTCGAATAGAGAAGGGCGCCGATCACGTTGCGCGCCTGCGCCGTCTCAGCGGAGGTCAAGGACGCGTGCAAATCGGAGAGAGCCTGGCGGCGCTCGCGACTTTGCAGCGTGGCGAAGACCGCTATCGCTGCTGCGCCGGCGAGGGCGGTGAACACCACGGCGATCCAGGCCGCGAGATCGCCGATCCCGGAGAGCTCCACGCCGAACACCACAACCGGTGAAGCAAACATCAGCCGACGTTCTCGCCGGGCTCGATGACGTCGAACTCAGGCAGCTCGGCGATCAGGCGCTGAGTCTCCAGGCTGACGGTCACGAGGGAGCGGATCAGGTCGACGACGTAGCGCGGATTCTCCTGTTCACGCAGCCACGCGTTCGGGTCGTTGACGATGCCAGACTTCTTGTCGACCGTCACGTTGTACCGATCGAGCACCCACTCCAGCGGGCTGCGCCCGCCGACCTTGTACAGCGACTCGTCCTCGGGGATGCCGAGGATCTCGAGGTGAGCGTTGTAGCGGATGCCGGTGTGATCCTTGCGAGACAGCCACGACAGCTTGTCGATCCGATAGCGCTCGTACTCATCGTCCGGCGCAGTGAGCGACAGGCTCTCGGCGAGCGGATACTGCTCGACCGACTCGTAGTCGACGTGCAGCTCGGCGAGCGCACGACCGATGCGCGCGTACTCGAGGAAGCACTTCACCTGCGGGATGCGCGGGAGCATCTTCTGCAGATCGGCGGCATACGCCTCGCGGTAAGTCGGGTGGTGCAACAACGCGTAGACGCCATAGAAGATGTCGTCCTTCGTGACGGAGTCGCCGTGTTGTTCACGGTAGCTGGCGAGCGTCGCATCCGTGATGTTGTCGACCCGGCGGTAGCCGTCGACGATCTCGTCGGTGTCGAAGGCGGCGAGCGCATCGAGGTTGAGTGCGCCGTCGGGAGCGGATGCCGGTTCCCAGGTGTAGCGGGGAAACAGCTGCGCGTCACCGTTAACATGTAGATCAGCTAGTCGATCAACAACCAACGGGGGACTCGGTTTACGACCATCCATGCCCACAGCGAGGGCAAGGTTGGAGTGACAATCGGTCGGCCAGATACGCGGCGTCAGGTACGGGCGTTCATTGAGTCGTGACGTCTGGTCGAAGTAGATGTATTGCTTTGTGAAGGGTCGATATATGCCAGTCCGGTACCCTCCCTCGTCCAGTTGCGTCGGCCGATTCACACGCAAGTCAGTGAGGTTGATCGGTGCCCATGACCCCATCCTGCTGTCTCGTAAGATCAGCTTGTCCGCCGGTTCTGCTCCGCCGACCCGAAGAAGGGCATGCACGCGCTCGCGCTCACTGTTGAGGTGATCGACATGCCGGCGAATGTTCGACTTCAACTCCGCGAGGTGGAAGTTGACGGTCCACGAGTCCCGCGCCGTGGCGAGACCAAGTGAGAAGTTCCGAAACAATCCCGGAGTCTCGACTTTGCCTTTGGTCGCCTTGTCTCCGATCGGTGGAAAGTCGCCGAAGCGCTCATCGCGCTGATTGATCCAGTCACCAGACACGTTCGGCGTAATCTCGCGAAACTCGGTTCTGTCTAAGCGCTCGGTCCGGAGTACATCCAGCTTCTCCTCGCGGCTTAGTCCATCTGTAACGCTGGCGTAGTGGATGCGCGCGGGACCGGGACGACCCGCCACCTTGATCAGCACGGTAATTGCGATCCCCGTCTGACTGCCGGCACCGAAGATCTGCCCGCCTTCGCCTTGCCAGTCCTTGACTCGCATGTTTCCGCGCAAGTCGTAGACGATGACTTCACTGAACTCTTCAGCCAAGCTCAACCGGACTCCATCGGCAGTACCGCTGTCAATGAAACCTGAGTTCGATACGAAAGCAAGCACGCCATCTTCGCCAAGCCGATCGCTCGCCCATCGCAAGGCACGATAGTAGGCGTCGTAGAGCGCGCCCTTCTTGCCGCCGCTCGATCGTTTCACGTAGGTCTGCTCGATCCGCGAATCCAAGGTCGTGTACTTCGCGTTCTGTGCATTGTCATTCGCTGAGGCCTGATTAGAGCGATACGGCGGATTCATCACGATGACATCCACTTTCGTCGCCCGCTGCTTCTCGAGTCGCGCGGTGTTACCCGGGAACACTCCGCCCGCCAACTGACTGTCCCGCTCGTCCATCGCGAATGTGTCCGTCAGCGAGATCCCCTGGAACCCGCCATCCGTCGGTTCCACGCCGTTCTCGGCGCACAGCTCCCGGTACACGCTCTCGATGTTCACCGCCGCGATGTAGTAGCTGAGCAGCACGATCTCGTTCGCGAACAGCTCCTGCGTGTACTTGCGCGTCAGGTCCTCAGGCTTGATGAGCCCGGTTTGCATCAAGCGGGTCAAGAACGTCCCCGTTCCGACAAAGGGCTCGAGGATGTTCACACCCTCGTCGCTCAGGCGCTTGCCGAAGTGCTGGTGCAGCACGGCATCCGCAGACCGCAGGATGTAGTCGACCACCTCGACCGGGGTGAAGACGATGCCCATCCGGTCGGCGAGCAGAGGGAACGCCTTCGTGAAGAACTTGTCGTACAGCGTGACGAGCATCTGCTGCTTCGCGCGCACGGAGTCCAGTCCGCGGATGCGCTCCGTGACCTTGCCGTAGAACGTGTCGAGCGGCTCACGCTCCCGGGCGAACGCCGCGTTCTCCTGGAAGCCCTGAAGTACCTGCTCCATCGCCTTCGACACCGGGTTGTCCTGCGCGAACGATCCCTCCGGGAACATCGCCTCGAAGACCGGCTTCGTGATCAGATGCTGGGCGAGCAGTTCGATCGCCTCAGCATCCGAGACCTCAGGATTCACCGTGGCGCGCAGCGCCTTCACGAAGCTCTCGAAGGGCGCGCGGTCGCCGCCCTCCGCGTTGACGTGCGCGGAGATCAGCGCGATGAAGCGCTGGGCGATCAGCGCGATGTCGCCCGCCCAGTCGTCCCAGTACATGCGGTCGCCGACCTTGGCGACGAGCTTCGCGTAGACCGAGTCCTTCCAGGCATCCGCCGTCGAGGTCAGCCCGGGAAGCGTCGGCGCAAGGTGCGACGGATCGGACTGCTCGTCCGAATCCGACTTCTTCGGGTGGTCGGACTCCGGATCGAACGCAGACCCGCCGGGCTTCTTCGCGGAGGTCAGAGGAACCCGCTCGATCACGACCTGCTCGGGCAGCTTGCCGGTGAACGCAGCCTGGTTGATCGCGGCATCCAGGCGTTCGTCGTGCGCGCGGAGCGCCTGAAGCACCTGCCAGACGACCTTGTACCGCTCGTTGTCGTTCAGCGCCTCCTCGGGCGAGATGCCCGCAGGAATCGCGATCGGCAGGACGATGTAGCCGAGGTTCTTGCCCGGCGACCGGCGCATCACCCGCCCCACGGCCTGCACCACGTCGACCTGGCTCTTGCGCGGGCTGAGGAACAGCACCGCATCCAGGCTGGGAACGTCCACGCCCTCGCTGAGGCAACGCGCGTTCGTGAGCACTCGCGCGACGGGCCGCCCGTACTGGTCCTCTTCCGGTGTCGCCTTGAGCCAATCCAGCAGCTCCCCGCGCTGGGTGGCGTTCATGGTGCCGTCGACGTGCTCCGCCTCGACGGTCAGGTCATCGGTCTTGTCCGCATTGGTGATGTTCGACAGGTGTCCCTCGACGAGCGCGGTGAAGTCGCTCGCAACGCCCTTGGACGTCTTGATGTCCTTCGCGAAGGCGACGGCCCGACGCATCGGCGCGACGTCCGTACCGAAACCCTCGGCGATCGCACCCGCGTTGCGCTTCGCGAGGGCGTTCCAGCAGCCGATGAGCTTGGCGACGTCGGTCACCACCAGCTCGCGCCCCTCGGAGGCGAGCTCCTGCTGCAGCGTCTCGACGATCTCGTCCTCGCTTATGCCCAGCACCACGACCTTGTAGTCGGTGAGCAGCCCCTTGCGCACGGCTTCGTCGAAGCCGATCCGGTACAGCACCGGTCCGAACAGCTCCTCGTCATCCATCGACACGAGCTCGGCCGACTTCTGGGAGGCTGCGTTCTTGACCTCCGGCGCGAAGATGCGCGGAGTCGCGGTCATGTAGACGCGGGCAGATGCCGGGATCACGGCGTTGTCGTGCACCTTGACGAAGTGCGACTCGCTCTCTTCCGCGAGTGTCACGCCGGTCGTCCGGTGCGCCTCATCGCAGATGACGAGATCGAAGGTGTCACCGCGCAGACGCTGCGCTTCGGCAACAGCCTCGATGGACTGGTAGGTCGAGAAGACGACGGTGAGCCCCTCGTGCTCCTCGTCGACGTCGCCGAGGAGCTTCGCGAGCGTCGCGCCATCGGTGGTCGCGGGCGCCCCGAGATCCTCCATGAGGATGCTCGTCAGGTCATCGTTCTTGCGACGCCCGATATTCGCATCGGAGCCGACGGCGAACGCCCGGAAACCCAGCTCTGGATCGCGCTCGCGCGACCACTCGTCGAGCGACTGCTGCAGCAGTGCCAGCGACGGCACCATGAACAAGACGATCGAAGCGCCGCCGGCGACCTCGTTCGTCCACCGCTCCGCGAGCTTGAGCGCTGTGAAGGTCTTGCCAGTCCCGCAGGCCATGATCAGCTTGCCGCGGTCCTGACCGCCTCCCGGCCTGAGGCCTTCCATCACGGCGCTCACGGCCTCGTGCTGGTGAGCACGCAGAGTCTTGAGTGCGTGCCGACCGGGAGCAACGTCGGGCTTGAGCAACTCGTATGTCGACCAGTCGATGGCGCTGTGCCGGAGCTCGGCCAGTGAGACCCGTCGCACCGGCTTGGTGCGGTTCTTCAGCGCCTCGTCCGCGTTCGTCGACCAGGGTGCGCTCGTCGTATCGATGACGAGTCCCTCGGTGAAGGGCTCCTTGCCCATCGCCTCGAAGAACGAGTCGAGATCGCCCTTCTGCATCCGATGGGTCTCGGCGAAGAACTTGACCTGCACGGCCAGCAGTCCGCCGCCCTGAACCTCAGCGACGAGGTCGATCCCGGTGTCCGGACGGTTGTTCCGGCCCGGCCAGTCCTTCCACAGCCACACCGCGCCCAGCTGGTCCGCCCAGAGCGGCTCGACAGTCAGGTAGTGGCGCGCGAGCTGCTCGAGATAGTTGCCCGCCATCCGCTTGCTGTCGGCCAGAGCGCGGAATTCCGCGAGCAATCCATCGAGCGCGGTCTCGTGCAGCTGCTCGCCAGCCATCGGCGTCCTCCCGGATCCCAGACCCGGGATCGGTACAAGTACCCGGGTCCGTTAACCCTGGCACAAGCAACTGACTTTCAAGACGCTTGAGAGGTGCCCCGCGTCCCCTCCCCAGCAGCTGCCCGCATCGGGGAACTGATCTCGGACGCACGGAAGCACCGCGGCATCACTCAGGACGAGCTGGCGGTGCTCACTCAGATCGACTCGTCGAACATCCGCGGCTATGAGAAGGGCCGCGCTCTGATGGGCATCCCGACTCTCATCCGCATCGCGGCGGCACTGAAGGTGGAGCCCGGGAGGCTGCTGGACGGCGTTACCCCGGAGATGTTCGCGACTTCGGCATCCGACCGCCGCCGAACAGGCTGACGGGGCCGCTCGCACACCCGAATGTCGGAGGTATGTTCGACACTTCAGTCATGAACACTCCACTCGTCGCTGAAGCCGAACAACTCGTCCACTCGCTGGCCACCGCGCTGACCGAGCCGCAGCCCGCGGAATGCCTGCCCTGCTATCTCGATCGCCTGCTGCGCACCGCGCCGTGCGACGGCACTCTTCGTCTCGCCCTGCGATATCGGGATGCCGTCGCGCCGCGCGCGACCGCTCTCGAGCGTCGCATGCACGACCGCGGCGGATGCTGCGACTGCGAGATCCTCTGGAACGTGTACAACTCGAAGTCCGAGGACGTGTTCCCCTGCACGGGCGTGCCGCGCGGCAGCACGGCGGCGTGCGACCTCTGGGAAGCGCGGCGTCGTGGGTGAGGAAGGAGCCCTTCGACGGGCTCAGGGATCCAGGATGAACACCAGGAGCCCGAAGCATCCGTCATCCTTCGTCACAACGCCCCGGGAATACCGGTTCTCTCCTAGCGTTGGTTCTCGTGGCGCGCACGGTGCGCGCGTAGACATGGAGCCCCCGTGAGCAGCACAGCCCGCGCCCAGAAGGCGCCCGACACCCGAGGACCGGTCCGGAAGCTCCTGACCTCCTTCGGATTCCAGATCCTCGTCGCACTCGTCCTCGGCATCGCCGTCGGCCTGATCGGCGTCTCACTCGGTGCCAGCGGCACGAACCCGACCGTGCTGTCGGACACGCTGGACCGCATCGGAAGCTCGTACGTGACGCTGCTGCGCGCCGCCGTCGTGCCGCTGATCTTCACGGCCATCGTTGCGAGCATCTCGAACCTGCGCCGCGTGCAGAACGCCGCCCGCCTGGCAGGCCAGACCATCCTCTGGTTCGCGATCACCGCGTTCATCGCGGTGTCGATCGGCATCGTGCTCGGCCTGGTCATCCAGCCCGGCGCCAAGGCCGGAACCGATCTCGAGACCGGCGCCCCCTACACGGTCGGCACCTGGTGGAACTTCCTCCTCGGCCTGATCCCGCAGAACTTCCTCGGACTCACCGTCAACAGCTCCTTCGACGCCGACGCGCAGATCGTCACATCGGGAGTCGGCTTCAACATCCTGCAGGTCATCGTGGTCGCCGCCGTCGTCGGCATCGCCGCGCTCAAGGCCGGCAAGAAGGCGGAACCCTTCCTGGCCTTCACCGAGTCGCTGCTGAAGATCATCCAGCGCGTGCTGTGGTGGATCATCCGCATCGCCCCGATCGGCACGTTCGGCCTGATCGGCTCGGCCGTCATCAAGTACGGCTGGGACAAGCTGACCTCGCTCGCCTGGTTCGCGGGTGCCATCTACATCGGCCTCGCACTGGTGCTGTTCGTCGTCTACCCGATCCTCGTGCGCTCGCACGGCCTGTCGGTCAAGCAGTACTTCTCCGGCGCATGGCCCGCGATCCAGCTCGGCTTCGTCAGCCGCTCCTCGATCGGCACCCTGCCCCTCACCGAGCGCGTCACCGAGCGCAACCTCGGCGTGCCCGGCGGCTACGCATCCTTCGCCGTGCCGCTCGGCGCGACCACCAAGATGGACGGCTGCGCGGCAATCTACCCGGCCATCGCCGCGATCTTCGTCGCGCAGTTCTTCGGCATCGAGCTGAACTTCGTGCAGTACCTGCTGATCGTCATCGTCTCGGTCGTCGGCTCCGCAGCCACCGCGGGCACCACCGGTGCGATCGTCATGCTCACGCTGACCCTGTCGACCCTGGGCCTGCCCCTCGAGGGCGTCGGCCTGCTCCTCGCCATCGACCCGATCCTCGACATGGGCCGCACCGCGGTCAACGTCGCCGGCCAGGCACTGGTGCCGACCATCGTCGCCAAGCGGGAGGGCATCCTCGACGAGGAGCTCTACAACGCCCCCCGCAACGGCCTGCCGTTCGCCGAGGACCTGGACGACGCGGATGCCGCCGAGCCGGAGTCCGACAAGGAGCCGGCAGCCACCCGCTGACAGCATCCATCCGCCTGAGCGCCTCGCCCCCACCCGGGGCGGGGCGCTCTCGCTTCGTCTGCCGCGCCCGGCGAGGTGCTTCCCGCCCCTGCTGGGCTACCCCGCCCCTGCTGAATCACGTAACTGGTCAGGGGCGAGGTAGCCGAGCAGGGGCGAGGATGCTCAGCTCACCCACGACGCTCACCCACGACGCCCACCCACGACGCGCACCCGAGACGCGCCCCACCTCAGGGGCGGGACTGGCTCCGGGTCGCGGCGCGCGTGTCGAGGGCCAGCTCCTCGGCGTCGATCGCCGTGATGAGCTCGTGCATGACCTCTTCGCTCAGGTTTCCGGCATCCCGCTCCTCCAGCAGCAGCTGGCGCCGCACGGCCAGCCAGCCCTTCGACATCTCCAGGAACTGCTCGTAGGTCGGCCGCGGCCGCAGATCGATCTGCGAGGTCTCGGCATCCGCCTCCACCCTCACCAGCCGCTGCGCGAACGCGTCGAACACCGCGAGCTGTCCGTCCCCGTGCTTCTCCGCCCACTTCCGCCGCATGTCGCGCAGGTACGCCTTGCCGGCATCACGGCTGCGTTCGCGCACGGCGGCGATCTGCTTGGCATCCTCCAGCGCCTCACTGTCATCCACCACGCCGAGAGCCTTGATCAGCCACGGCAGCGTCAGCCCCTGCAGCAGCAGGGTGCCGACCGTCACGACGAAGGCGATCACCACGATCGCGTGCGCCGCCTCGCTGTCGAGTCCGGCAAGGTCGGATGCCGCGAGCGCGGTCGCCAGGGTGACGACACCGCGCATGCCCGCCCAGGAGATCACGGCATTGTCGCGCCACGAGAGCTCGGTCTCCGTCAGCCGCATCCGCAGCTGCTGCTCGGTGAGCGGCTCCCTGCCACGCCGAGACCGATCGACGGGGATGCCCCTGCCGCTCTGCTTCATGGCTTCCCACCGCCGCAGACGCATCTTCGCCCACCACTGCCCCCACGCATTCGCGGGGTAGACGAACAGCGGCCGCACGACCAGCACGACCAGCAGCACCACGACCGACAGGCCGATCACCGGCCAGACATCGCCGTCGTTGAGATCGGCGACGACCCGGGGCAGCTGCAGT
>Ga0308157_10007391_pt1 | contig 12798 bp, 11 predicted proteins | sample PhyBR1_FD_201035 | JGI IMG/M metagenome (GOLD analysis project Ga0308157, IMG submission 201035) | Phyllosphere microbial communities from UC Gill Tract Community Farm, Albany, California, United States - DLSLB.R1 | ecosystem: Host-associated > Plants > Phyllosphere > Unclassified | place: USA...
TCCTAGTGTTGATTGTAGAGCTCATCAACTCTGCGATTGAAGCAGTGGTTGATCGGGTTTCACTCGAATATCACCCGCTGTCAAAAAATGCAAAAGACATCGGCAGCGCTGCAGTACTCCTGACTTGTGTGCTTGCTGCAGCAACCTGGCTGACCATACTTGCAGAACACTTTTACCTATAACCAATTGAGGGCGAGCTGAATTCGCCAAAGAGCAAATATGCGCTTATTATTGATAGAGGATGAAAAAGAAACAAGCGAAAGTAACTCCGACAAGCACGCTATCCGGATTTCCGTCTCATGCTGCCAGGGCTGCTCACCGGTACGGTAGGCGCTCATCTTGTCCAGAGTCTCGATGCGCAACTGCTTCCTGCCGGTCCCAGAAAGCTGTCACTTCTCACGTCCAATAAGCGCATTTTCCAAAGCGCCTTTTAATCAGTCCTAATTCAGCCCCGCACCTCATTTCTTATCGAGGGTATGATCATTTGATGCTTACGGTGCACTGCGCAGTTGGTCGATTTTATGTTCCAGGGTAGCGGCGGAAAGTTCCCCCATGTGCCTGGTGGCCAGGCGCCCTCTTGCATCATAAAACAGGGTAGTAGGGTATCCGGAAGAACCCGTACGAGCGCTGACCTGCTTGGCGGGATCGATGACTACGTTTCGCATTTGCAATCCCTGATTTGCGAGGTAGCGCTCTACGGTCTCACCTGACTCACCTTGGTTCACAAACACAAATTCGATTTCCGGATGGGCCTGCTGCGCAGACTTCAAAACGGGCATCTCCCTGCGGCATGGCGGACACCACGTAGCCCACAGATTGACGACCATGGGACGACCGACGAAACTACTAAGTAATAGCGTCGATCCGTCAAGCCGACGAACTTCTACCGGCGGAATAGGTGCCTCTGCAGGCGTAAGCGCTTGATTAATTATCCCTCCCCCGAAGAAGACCAAGGACCTTGCTGCCCGGGCGGCGTTAGGCGGCGGGCGTAGCCGGCCAGCAGGCTCCAGGCGACGCCGGTGGCCAGTCCGACGCACAGCCGGGCCGCCAGCGTCAGCACGTAGCTAAGTGAAATCGCGGTGACGAAATTGCCGAGCAAGAAAGTGGCCAGCGCGGCCAGCCCGGAGCCGAGCGCGCAACAGGTATTGTCAGGCCCTTAGTCTGGCAAGCTCCGGACATGGAAGTCTAATCCAATCACTGAAGAAACCTCAGTAATCGCTGGCCATATGGAATCAGTTCCTCAGGCAAGTGGATTTGTTCGTGCTGAATGCATACCGAAAGGCCAGCCTTGGATGAAGTGAACTCATTGGCTGACAGCGCTTTAATCGCGTTCAACGAAATGCCAAGGGCTGTGGCAAGGATTTTTTGGATTGTCATTCTGTTGGCATTTTCAATCCCTGCCTCTTCCACACTCGTCATCAGCCCGGCTAACCTGTTAGACGTCGCCAGCGGGTCCTTAATCGGAGCAAGTGAAACGCCTCCCTTGGGCGGCATAGAGACGTCCCACTCTTGCGTACGCCGGCAGAAGGACACAAATCGCGATAGGTTATTTCGCGCACCAGAATGCTCAACGAGGAATCGTTCAATCTGACCAACAGACCATGGTGCCGCACCTAGGTCGACATAGGATGCGAACTGATTTGCGGTCGCCAGATACATCCTGATGCTGCGAAGTGAGAGTTCAGCTGCATCGATATCTTTACGATAAGACCGAAGTAAATCACCCCAAGGCTTTCGATTGGCGGCGATCAGGGTTTCATCAATCCGGCTCTGTTCGGCAGATTGAAGCTTCGCTTCTTCGGATATCTGAATATTCAACTGTTCGGCCAGGAATCGGGTTGGCAGAAGATGTGTTCTCAGCGTGGCGGTACCGAACTGCTCCAATAACGAGGCCTGCGTCATGTCTAGCACTGAGACGAACGCTGCATCAATGCGTTCGAAAAAGACCTGATGGCTGCGTAGCACAGTGATGAGATTAGGCTTCGCAGGATTCTGGTCATGCAGCCATGTACCAAAGCGAGTCCATAGGGGCGCCGCCCATTCATGCCGGAAAATAGCTGCGGTCAAATTCAACTCTCGCGTCATAGCTACCAGGTTTGCACAGCTGCGGCAGCGTGACCTTCCAGAACCTGACACGGCGCAACCGCAGTCTGGACAGGCATGCTCGCTATATGGATTATCTGCACAGCGAACACAGCACGCGCCTTGTTCGGACTGCTGCGCGACTTTCCTGTACTTTCCACATCCGACGCACGTCGCATGCGTCAACTTGTTTCGGCAGGACTCACATACTTTTTCAGTAATGCCGTGGGATGGAACAGACGACAAGCGTGTCGTCTCGCGCTTGCAATGTGCGCATGCAGCAGGCTCACGGAAGTACGGCACGCATGAAGGGCAAACAGCCTTACCATCCAGAACCAGAGCCGCGCGCGGCACACTCTTCTCGCAACGAATACATTTACGTTCAGCGATCTCACAAGCTTTACATACCGGTGGCTGCGGGTCATTGCGATGCGGGCGCGCACTCGCGCCGCATTTAGTGCAAGGAACAGAGGGGAAAACCCTCGGATAGCAGGTATCACAGTATTCATGGGATTTGTGGATCTTGTGCGCCTTCACGATTCCGCGGCCACATTCATCACAAAACCTCACACCTTTTTTATCAATTCCCATACTTTCCTTTTGCAGCCAACATCAAAGCTTGCGCACGAAGGGCGCGGCATTTTGTTCCACCTTCATTTTCGAGTCGACGCACATATCTCACAAAGTTCGCTTCCATTGCGCCTGTGCGAGATCGCAGACGCGCAGGGAGCTGCGCCACGACTTCGTTCATCCACTGCGGCACATTGCGCCGGCGACCAAAAGCGATTTGAGTGATACCTGCTACTGACGAAAAATGCAGGAAGTTTGCTGGCCAATCATCCATGACTTCCAGCAGCATCGTGAACAATGACAGTCTTTCCGGCATACCCAAAAACTTCACTTGAGCATGGACTGCATCAATGGGCACATCAAAACTCCATAAACTGGGATGGCTGTGCATATGTTCCTTCACGACCCGCAATACTGTCACTGCTGCACATAAATACTCGCTGCGCGCCACGTTTGTCGACCCGAGGCTAATCTCGTCGTCTTCGATACAGCGCATCATAAGGCGTTGCGTCTCCAGCGCAACCGGCACAGCGGTACTCTCAACGACTGTGCCGCCGCTTAACAATGCGCCACATTTCCAGCACCGGGTCATATCAATTCGCGCTCGATGAGGCATGACTGCCGTGCCGCACGATGGGCAGCAATTGCGAAGAAAGACTCCATGCTCGGGACAACAAAACACGAATGCCAGGCGCCAGGCTCTCTGAAAAACAGGCTGAGCTTGCAAACAAAGCGGACAATACTGCAGTCCAAATCGACGACGTAGCCGATGATAAATGCCAACTGCGTTTATCCAACTCTGGTAGAGCAGCCAATCTGGAGAGGCAGGGGAATCGAAGCCGACCAGATCGTATAAGGTCATTGCCTTAACGTCTTGCTCTGCAAGATTGCAGTACTGCGCAATCCGTGCTGATACGGGAGCGCTGAGAGAAGAATCGATATCACGATTCCAGATTTGGACGCCGGGTAACCCTCGCTCCATGAATCTGTGTGGACTCAATCCCTGACAATGAGCGCGACGCACTAAGTACGTGCTTAGCAGCTCATCGTTTGCCGGAACTATCCGAAACTGCCACTGATTTTGGTCTACACCCGGCGGGATATCTCGTCCCACTCGTCCTCTCGTGTCCACGTCATCGCCTTCAGCACTTTCTCGTCAATGCGCTCTTTGCCGGAAGATATCGCAAAGCTTGACGCTTCCTTCAAGAGCTTGACGGTAGATCCAATGGTTTCTCCGGTCATAGCGTAAATCAAAGGCGCGATCTCGCGGGAGGCCAAATTCGATGGCTCGGCTAGCGGAAGTAGTTTCTCGTAGCTCGTAAGAAAGCGCAGGTACTCGACGTTTAACTTCCAGCGATCCAGAGCCGCCGGCTCAAAGCGAGACTTCATTTGAGGCTCAAGATTCAAGGCATTGATCGCCGCTTGCGTTCCGGCCGCGACAATCGATATCTTCAGATCATTGCTGAGCATCTTGATCGCAGTCAGCAAATCGCCGGCTGCTTTACCAGCGGTCGTGAGGTTGTTGAACTCATCGATCACCAGGACACGAATGCCGGCGTAGATGAGTATCGACTTTGCCTCTTTCTTTTTACTGGCGACAGTGTCACGATCCCCGTGAGAGATCATCATCGACCAAAGAATCTCTGACCAGAAGTCCGATTCGCTCGGCGTCTCTGGCATCGATATCTTCAGAACTGGAGCGATCGGTGAACCGGTGGCGCTCACCTGAACAGGGTTGCGAGAAGAAAAGCGCGCAACGATCGAGCTCTTGCCATTATTTTGCCGTCCAACGAGAAGAATGCTGGGCATGCGCAACGACTTTGGATAAACCAGCAACTGGTCGAGTTTGTCCATGATCTCTTGGGCGCGCGAATAGCCAATCCATCGATCGGTTTTGCAATAAGCAATCCTCTCGTCTTTTGGCAATTCGAGAACAGGAACCACTTCGGAATCTAAGTGCTCTACAGTGATCATCGGATTAACGACACATTTTCAAATGGTTGAATAGGTTGTGCGAACGGATCATCATCATCATCCATTGCGCGCGTCGGTTTACTACTTTCGCCAGGGACAGCAACATCGCCCCCAGCTAGTTTTTCCTGACGTGGTGCGGCCTTCGGTGTTCGCGTTGCCTGACGTCGTGCGGCCTTTGTTTTCTCAAGCGCGCCTTCGATTGCTTCGCGCATCCGCCCAAGCGCCTCAAAGATCGTATCTTCGTCAACATCTTTACGGCCTTGCTCAGTCAACAGACGCTTTACTTCCTTGAGTTCCCACGCGCTCATGGCAGGACGTCCCACATTTGCATATGGGATAGGGAAGTAAGACTTCTCAACGGGGTCAAAGAAATATACCTTACTGATGTCGCGCGGATCACGGCGAATAATGAACGAGCGGCGCAGGTTTGGATTGTCTGGGTCCGTCGAATTAATGTAAGGAATCAACACCGGATCGTAATAATTGATCAGCTCAATCTGAATCCCGTATTGCTGCACTGAACGCTCGAAGAATGGCATAAAGTCTAGCTGCAACCTCAAAGGATCTACGGTCAGTGGCGGAACACCGACTCCAGGTGTCGTCGCATCTCCAAGTATTCCGAGCTCCCATTTTTTCCGAGGCGGCATTCCTAACTCAGAATGCATTCGCTGGTGATAAACATTGACGATGAAGTCGACAAGCATAGCCTCAAATTCCTTTAAGGTCAGCGCGGACTCAGCTTCCGAGTCGTAACCTTTGCGTTGCGCAGGATTAGAGAAGGTTGCTCCAGGCCACTTGCGAATTTGATTGGCCAAGACTCCCATGTAGCGTTCAATAATGCCGCCGTAGTGGGGCTTTTGCACTGGGCGCCATTGCAAATCAATCTCGTATTCATCGCAGCCACGCTCCAAAACTGCACCACGAAATTCTTTTGCGTTATCTACATAGATGGAGTTCATCATCCCCCAAACCAGCCACTCCCCGCTAACGCCAAGATTAGCAAGGTATTCTCGCTTGGGACATATCGCGTGAGCGACGCACAGGCCTATAGATGTAGAACTTGGAGGTTCGAAAGTCACATACAAACCTACGATCATTCGGCTATAAACATCAATTGCTACGGTTAGCCATGGGCGTCCAATCGGCTGACGGTGAACTTCGTCGACCAGGATAATGTCTCCGGGAGTATGATCAAATTGCACCACTTGGAGTGGAAATTCTCCCTCAGGAAATTCGCCCAGGATCGGGTCGTACATATTGCGTGCCTTCTCCTTCTGGCCACGCCGGCGTAACGTCTCTGCCTGGGGAAGCAGTTGAATGCGCTTACGGATGGTGTTACCGCTCGGCGAATCGATTTTCGCCAGGCGCGCCCGGCGTTGGACCTCATCGATAATGTCCTGCGGCTTCTTACGTTGCTTCGTCAGATAATCATCGTTAATAACTTCCTCGATCAGCTTTTCCTGCTCCGCATTCAACATGAACGTACCAATTCGGCGACCACGTTTAGTGGGGACCAAGGCCGATACATGACCGGCACTCTGGTACAGCTTAAGCCACTTGTACAGCGTGGCTACATGCAGGCCGCGCTCCTGGGCAAGTTGCTCAACATTAGCGCGCGTACGAACGGGTATTTGGAGAAGTGGCTTAATTGCATGCAGCCGCTGCTGAGCGATAGCCCAGTCCTCTTTGCTGTACAGCAGGATATCCTTATCCTCACTATCCCCGTCCGCATCCGCTGCAACATCAATAGGAGGTCTCAATGATTCAATGTCCAAGCGAGTACTTTCCTTGGTCTCCTCATTAACTGCAAAGACAGTACTGACAGTGACAAGATGCGAAATTTGGTAGTTCTTTCCACCACTGCTAACGCGCTGGCCTGGTTTTGCAGTGAGAAAACCCTTAGGTATCTTATTCATTAACTTCTCCCAACCAGATACGCGAATGCATATTCAACGGCGACGTCAGATCGACGCAGATTTCTCGATTCGCAACCATCCGCCAGAGTTCCGTTAAAGCTGCCATGCGCTTTTCATGATAGGTATACGCCAGCGCCAAAAGCGCTTGCGGCGTGGTGGGGCCAAGCGCGCGCATGCTGTAGATCAATTGGTCCCGATAGAGCTCCTGCGTCGACATACGCCTGTACTTACGCAGGAACTTCGCGTTCGCTAAATAGGGAGTACGGATATGCTTTTCAGTGCAAATTTTGAAGTGCCATCCTTGCTCGCGACAGAACCTGATCGCCTTCTTGAAGCGAGGACGAAATAGCTGGAAATCCGCTTTCAGATCTTCAAGCGGCTTGACCTCGTGCACCTCAGTACGAAGCCGGCCATCAGGCAAACGAAACTGAACCAACACGTCCGGCGTGTAACGCAATTGGCGACCGTCTACTTCGTAGTAGAGCGAAAATGGCTGCTCCCGAATGACGACGACGTCTGGATCAAAATCCAGGCAGATGAGCCAATCCCGCTCGAGGGAGGACTCAAACCCAACGCGATCAGAGTTGGCCATACTCAGGCGCCCAGTGATCGCACGGCGGCTTGTTCTCTCCTTCCTCACTGGAGCCAAAAAATCCAGTCGCTCAGTTTCGTTAATTTCCATAACCAGTCGCCCTTATTCCTGAATTCAGTCGCGTTTATAACTGAATCTTGCCCTAAGGCTACAGAGGGAGTCAAGGAAAATTCAGTCGTCGGTTTAAATGGAATTGACAGCGGCAGCGTACCGCGTCCGGGCGAGATTTCGTTGGCGCACCGCGGTGTGCTCTTCCTTGACGAACTGCCCGAATTCGACCGCCGCGTGCTGGACGTGTTGCGTGAGCCGATGGAATCGGGACGCATCACCATTTCGCGCGCCGCGCATCGGGCGGATTTTCCCGCAAAGTTTCAATTGATCGCCGCCATGAATCCCTGCCCCTGCGGCTACCAGGGCCACGCCAGCGTTGTGTGCAAATGTTCCCCCGATGCCATCCTGCGCTACCAGAATCGTATCTCCGGTCCCCTCCTCGACCGCATCGACATCCAGATGGAAGTCGCCTCGGTTCCTGCCGAGGTTCTCGCAGCCGATACCTATGGCGAGCCCTCCTCCGTCATTGCCGCACGCGTGCAAGAAGCTGCATCGTTGCAATTACATCGGCAAGGCAAGTGCAACCAATATCTCACGCCCCGCGAAATCGACCACTACTGCAAGCTTGACCGTATCAGCAAAGCAAAGCTCAAGCACACCATGGAGTTCTTTCATTGGTCAGGCCGCGCCTACCATCGCGTGCTGCGCGTGGCGCGCACGATCGCCGACCTTGAAAAGAGCGAGCGTATTCAGGCAAATCATCTCAACGAAGCGCTCCAATATCGGCGTGCGCTCCAAAAGGACTAGCCGGCGGGACTAGCCAGCGCCCAATATAAAAACCGGCCAGCGCCATCCATTGACGTAGCAAGTCTTGCGCGCTTGCTGCTATATTTGCTCGCAGCTTCTTAACGCCAGGACCACGATGACACGCTTGCCTGTTTACTTCGCCGCCAGCACGCTGCTGGCCGGTTGCGCCACGTCGCAACTGCCGCTCACCGACTTTACCGCCAACTCCGGCAGCCCGCGCGCGCCGGAGCAGCTGGCGGTAACGTTCGAGAAGGTCGATCTGGCGCTGCGCGTCGATCCATCCAGCAAAAGCATCAGCGGCGACGCCACCCTCACCTTCGTGCTGAAAGAACCGCTGAGCCGCATCGCCGTCGAACTGGACCGCAACCTGCCGGTCGACAGCGCCAGCATCGACGGCGTCACATTGACACCATCAGCAATCAGCAATCCTGAAGGCCGCCTGTACCTCACACTGCCGACACCATTGCCAGCCGGCGTCCGCACCAGCGTGCGCATCAAATACCACGGCGTGCCGCATATCGCCAGCAAAGCCCCATGGGACGGCGGCTTCACCTGGAGCCAGACCAGGGACGGCCAGCCATGGATCGCCACCACCGTCGAAGGCGAAGGCTGCGACCTGTTCTGGCCGTGCATCGACCATCCGACCGGCAAGCCGCAACAGATCGACCTGCACATCACCGTGCCATCACCGCTGGTGGTGGCCAGCAATGGCATCGCCACCGGCATGGAAGAAAAGGACGGCTGGCGCACCTACCACTGGCGCGCCAGGAATCCGAGCACCTACGGCGTTGCCCTCAACATCGGCCCGTACGAAACGCTGTCGGCCGACTACGCCAGCCGCTACGGCAAGATCATCCCGCTACGCATGTGGTATCTGAAAGGCCACGAGCAGCAGGCGCAAGGGCTGTTCAAGGAATTCACGCCGATGCTGGATTTCTTTGAATACCGCGTCGGCCCCTATCCGTTCGGTGACGAAAAAATGGGCGTGGTCGAAACGCCGCATCTCGGCATGGAACACCAGACCATCAACGCCTATGGCAACGGCTACAAGAAATCCGCCTACGGCTACGACTGGCTGCTGCATCACGAACTGTCGCACGAATGGTTCGGCAACCAGATGACCAACGCCGACTGGGACGATATGTGGCTGCACGAGGGCTTCGGCTCCTACATGCAACCGCTGTACCTCGAATCGTTGCGTGGCGAACGCGAGTTCCAGACCGAGCTGTTCAACCTGCGCAAGCAGCTGCTGAACAAGGCACCGGTCGTCAGCGGCAAATCGCAACGTATCGAGGATGTCTACCAGGATGAACGCGGCGGCCCCGGCAACGATATCTACGCCAAGGGCGCACTGATCCTGCACACGCTGCGCAACCTGATCGGCGACGACGCCTTCTTCAACGCCACGCGCCGCATGGTCTACGGCACCGTCACGCCAGCGCCGGGCAACTTCCAGCCGCGCTGGAGCAGCACGAAGGAGTTCATCCAGTTCGCCAACGAAGCCAGCGGCGGTGACCTGGACTGGTTCTTCAACGCCTACCTGTATCACGCCGACCTGCCGCAACTGGTGGAAGAGCGCAGCGCGGATAAACTCAGACTGCGCTGGCAACTGAAAGATGGCGGCGCCTTCCCGCTGCCGCTGCAAGTGCGTATCAACGACCGTATCGAAACACTGCCGATGCGCGATGGCGTCGGCGAACTGCCGCTGCCGCCGCACGCCATCGTCACCATCGATCCGATGTCGCGCGTGCTGCGCCAGCAAGCCCACATCGATGCGTGGAAAGCCAACGAGGAAAGTAAAAAGAAATGATGCGCACCCTGCCACCGGCCTTGCTATTGGCCCTCGCCTTGACGGCTTGCAGTCCCAAATACGATTGGCGCGACTACCGCAGCCAGGAAGCGCCGTACAGCGTGCTCTTCCCCGGCAAGCCCGCCAAGCAAACCCGCATGGTCAAGCTCGATCAGCTGGAGGTCAGCATGAATATGACTGCCGCCGACATCGACGGCGTGGTGTTCGCCATCGGCAGCGCGCAGCTGGCGGATGCGGCACAAGCGCCGGCCGCCATCGCCGCCATGCAGACCGCCATGGTCAATAACATCGGCGGCACGGTCACCAGCAGCAAGGCCTTGCCCGGGGGCGCGCAGGAGCTTGACGCCAGTGGCAAGACCATGCGCCTGATCGGCCGCTTTATCACCAAAGACAGGCGTGTATATCAGGTGGTGGTGATCGGCGCAGCGCAAAAAATCGAGGCTGAAACGGTGGAAACATTCTTCAGTTCTTTCAGACTTTTGTGAAAACTGAAGTATTGGCTTAGGGAATACTTAATCTGGGTGCGCCAGCGCCCAAACAACCGGGCCAGGGTCTTGTAAAGTTTCAGCTATGTACTAAAGTCTAGCTAACGGACGTGCCGTTACCTAAGCAAACCGGCGCGCCGCGACTCTTTCAACCATAAGACCAAGAAAGCGCAGCCATGTTAATTGCATTCAAATCGAAGTCCAGCCCGGAAGTCTTGATGTATCAGGAACACGCGCAACGCATCCTGGACCTGTTGCACAAGAATCCTACTCGTGGCGTGATCACCGCTGCCGAAGCGGCGCAAGCGCTGTCGATCCTGGAACACGAAGTCGCCGAGACCAAGCTGCATCCGGAGAACGACGTCGAACACGACATCCACAGCCACGAACAGGAAGAAGGCGAAACAAGGGAACACGCGATGGCGCAGCGCGTCGGTTTCTCCGCGCGCGCCTACCCGTTGCTGGAAATGCTACGCACCGCCAAGGCGGAAAACGAGCACATCATCTGGGGCATTTAATCCCCCGCCAGGGACGCCTTCAACGGCAAGTCGATCGTGAAGCGCGTCCCGATACCCACCGCACTGTCCACCCGTATCGTTCCATCCAGCAGCGACGTCACAATGTTATAGGTGATGCTCAAGCCCAGCCCATTGCCGCCCTGTCCCAGCTTGGTGGTAAAGAAGGGATCGAAGATGCGCGCCTGGTGCTCGACCGGTATGCCCTTGCCGTTGTCCTCAAACGCAACGCGCACGCGGTCCGAGCCGAGTTGCACCGCCCACATGCGCATCTCGCCGCCTTCGCGCCCTTCAAACGCATGCAGCAGCGCGTTGTTGATCAGGTTGATGATCACCTGGCCGTAAGGTCCGGGGAAGCTGTCCAGCACGATATCGTCCGGCATTTCCAGCACGATCTGATGGCCGGCCTTGCGCACCTGGTTCTTCATCGTCATGACGATTTCCTGGCTGGCCTGGTGCAGATTGAACTGGCGCCGCTTGGCGCTGGCCTGGTCGACCGCCACCTGCTTGAAGCTGTTCACCAGTTCGGCCGCGTTGCGCAGGCTGCGCATCAATAACGTCGAGGCTTCGCGCGCCGCATCAATGAAGTTGCGCAGGTCGGAACGGCGCAGCGTGCTGCCGTTGTTCATCATCTCGATCTCGGTGGTCTTGTCTTCCAGCGTCGAGGCGATCACCAGGCTGTTGCCGATCGGCGTATTCAATTCGTGCGCCACGCCGGCCACCAGCGAGCCCAGTGCCGCCAGCTTTTCCCGCTCCACCAGTTGCTGCTGCGCGTCCTGCAACTGACGATATGCATCCGCGTTGGCAAACGCCACCGCCACATACGAGGCCAGCGTGGTCAGCATGTCGAGGTCGATGCGCTGATAGGCGTGGCTACGGTAGCTGTGCACGGTAATCACGCCGCGCACCTGGCCGCTGACCGAGATCGGCACGTAGATCAGCGAGCGCGGCTCGGTCGGCACCGAGCCATCCTCCAGCGTGCCCATGTTCTCGGCGCCGGACACCAGGTCCAGCTTGGAGATGTAGCGCTGGTATTCGTGTTCCAGGTCGTTGATGAACACTTCCTGCGCATGGTTGATGCACCACACCGCCAGTTGCTCGGACTCGCGCATGCTGCGCGTGTAAGGCGTATAGCGCTTGCCGCGCTCCATCGCAAACGGATACTCGATCAGCTCGCGCTCCGGCCGGTAAATGCCGATGCCGAACACGCTGGCATCCATCAGCGCATGTACCTGCTGGTACAGCAGCGACATGATGGCTTCGCTATCCAGATTGGCGGTGATGCGGCGGCCGATATCCGACAAGAGCGAAATATTCCGGTGCGCCAGCTCGACGTTTTCCTTCTCGCGTTCGATCGATTCCTTTTGCAGCACCAGCTCGCGCGTGCGGCTGCCGACCTGCTGCTCCAGCGCCTGCTTCTGCAACAGCAGCAAGCGGATGCGGATGCGGAACAGCAGGTAGGCGCCGCCCAGCACGCAGCACGCCGCCAGTACGCGGAACCACCAGGTCTTCCAGATCGGCGGCGCAATCGTCACTTCGAGCGACACCGGCTGCGCGCTCCACACGCCATCCTTGTTCGACGCGCGCACGCGGAACACATAGCGGCCCGGGTCCAGGTTGGTGTAAGTGGCAAAGCGCTTGCCGGCATCGGCGCTGACCCACTCGGGATCGAAGCCCTGCAGCTGATAGGCGTAGCGGTTGCGTTGCGGGTCGGCGTAATGCAGGGCCGCGAATTCAAACGCGAACACTGCATCGCGATACGAGAGCGCCAGCGTCTTCGCCTGATCCAGCGCAGTGCCGCTGCGTACCGATTGATTGAAGATGGAGAAATCGGTAATCACCACCGGCGGCGGATAGGGATTGTCATGTATGCGCTCTGGCTGGAACGATGTCATGCCTTCCAGCCCGCCAAAGTACAGTGTGCCGTCCGGCGCGCGGTAGCCAGACGCGATGAAATACGAACCATCGATCAGGCCATCCTTGGAGGTGTAGTGCT
>Ga0308157_10007392_pt1 | contig 12796 bp, 6 predicted proteins | sample PhyBR1_FD_201035 | JGI IMG/M metagenome (GOLD analysis project Ga0308157, IMG submission 201035) | Phyllosphere microbial communities from UC Gill Tract Community Farm, Albany, California, United States - DLSLB.R1 | ecosystem: Host-associated > Plants > Phyllosphere > Unclassified | place: USA...
TGGTGGAGTAAGTGGAAAAGAAATATGCAAACAAAGTATGCATTAAATGATGATGCAATTGAATTAAAAGATGGTAACGACCTTATTGATTTATTTAAGAAGCATAAACTTTATGACCAAGTATTTAAAATTAAGGATTCTTTAGCAATTGCGCGTATAGAAAGCAAAATTGAAGATTTAAAGAAAGAAAAAGAAATAGATTTTAAAATTGCTAATAAAGAAATAAATCAGGCTAATTTTTATTTAGAGAACATAGTTGATACTTTTGGAGAAAATGAGTACACCCATTTAGAAAGAATAGAAACAAATCAAATTTTTGATTGGGTAATTAAAGATATAGCTAAAGAAAGAAAAAATATTTTTATACTACAGGGAGAAAAAGGATATGGAAAAAGTGTGGTAATGAAAAATTTACTAAATAAACTTAAAAAAGAAAAAATTACCACACTTGGAATAAAAGCTGATAAATATTATGGAAATAATAGATTAGATTTAGAAAACAATATTTTTCAAAAAGAAAATATCTCTCTTTTAAATATAGCGAGGTTATATGATGAGAAAGGTTTAAAGTTAGTAATCTTAATAGATCAATTAGATGCCCTTTCTCAAACATTATCATCAAACAGAGTATATATACATACATATAATCGGTTAATTGCAGATTTATCTGCATATAAAAACATAAGAATAGTTATTTCTACAAGAAGCTATGATTTAAATTATGATGCTGATTTAAGCATCTATAAATCTGAGAAATATTCGAAAGTAATCATCAAAACCATATCGAAAGAACAAGTAAAGGAAGTTCTTGCAAAATATAATATATATAATTATTCTGAGAATTTGCTAGATTTATTAATAATTCCGAATCATTTAAATATTTTTTGCAGACTTCCAAATAAAACAAATTTTGATAACTTAAGAACACTTAAAGATTTATATGATTCGCTATGGTTACAGTTAATTACTAGTACTAATAACAATAAATTGAGTTCGGTTCTATATTGTATTTCAGATACAATGTACAGAAATCAGCAGATTACTATAGCTAACATTTACAATAATGAATTTGCAAAAGAACTCAATTATTTAAAAAGCAATCATTTATTAATTGACAATAATAATGAGTTGCAATTTTTTCATCAAACCTTTTATGAATATACATTCTCTAAACAATTTGTAGAAAATAATCTTTCTCTTACAGAATATATACTAGAAAATAATCAAAGTCTCTACATAAGATCTGTTACCAAAATGGTTCTCGATTATTACAGAGACTATAATAATGATGTGTTTCGTGGCTTGGTTGAAGAATTAATAAAATCACCAAAATACCGATTTCATATTAAAACTTTAGTAATAACAAGTTTCGGTAGTTTAACCAGTCCAACAGAAAGTGAAAAATCAATTGCTTTAAACTTACTATTTAAACACTTTGATTATACAAAAATATTTTTGACCTCCGTTTTTTCTAAAGGTTGGATTCAGTTTCTATTTAAAGAGGATTTACCATTTAAATATTTGAATTTCAATAAAAATTGGATGTTTAATTTATATGAAAATTTGGTTGCAAAAAAAATAATAAATCCGGAACTATATACAAGATACAATTTTAAAAAGCAGAGAGATTTAAGGATCAATTTAATTTACCGATTGTTTATTAATAATAAAGAAAATTGTTTGATCGAAATTTTAGAGTATTTCGATAGGATCCCTGAATCACAAGTAAAAAGAAATTTTATAAATGACTTTCTTATAAGAACTGACAAGTGGGAAAATGATAAATTACTTGTTCTTTTTGATAACTATTTTGAGTTTAATTTAGAGGGAGGTAAGAGAGACAATTTTTGGTACTATCAGATACTTGAAAAGATTTTTCATAATTACCCCAATTATGTACTAGATAAATTAAAACCTATAGTAGTAAAAATTTTTGAAGAAAAGTCAACATCTAAAATCCTTGAGCATGACCATGAAAGTTTGTTCGATAAAATATATGAAGATAACCCCGATTTAGTTTTTCATTTTTTCTATTCTATTTTTACTGAAATAATTGAAAGTAGTAAAACTGATTTTATTTCAAATGAAATTAATACTTCTCTATATGAAAGTTATAAGTTTACTAAATTAATTGATAGTGAAGGTAATAGATATGCAGACGATTACGTAGAAAATCTTCTAAGTAAACATATAAGATTTAAAGCTGTAGATAGATTATATTTTAAAAAATATTACGAAGAAACTAAAAACCATGATTCAATACACCATTTAAAAATATTGACATTAGGTCTCACCGAAAAACCTACAATTTATAAAGATGAAATTTTTGAATTTATTCAAATAATCTGCTCAAAAAATGGCTTCAATGGTTACGATGATAAATTTCAGTACTATCTAAGAAACTTAATAAGCAAAAGTTTTGCCTTATTTTCTAATGCAGAAAAAGCCGTAATTTCAGATATATTATTGTCGATTAAACATCCAGAGGATATACATTACTATAAAGAAAATGGAAAGAGAAAAGTAGCGTTAAATTTTTATGGTAAGAAGAAATACTTATTTATTGATAGTTTACCTAAAAACGAAATTTACTCTATTTCAAAGCTTAAAAAAGTTTATCAGGAGTTAGAGCGAAAATTTGACATTTTAAAAGAAAAACAGCTTGATCAACGTAAATTAAGTATGAGAGGTGTTACTACACCTCTTTCTTCTAATGCTTATAATAAAATGGATAATAGCGATTGGAAAAAAAGCATTTTAAAGTTTGGAGATGAATATAAAGAAGATTGGCGCAGTAGTAGAGGTGGAAAGCTTGAACATTCACAAGCCTTTGAAGATGAGGTTTCTAAATATCCTGAGCGATTTTATCCATTAATTACCGATTTATTCGAGACAGATGGTATTTCGAAAGATTATTTAATTACAGCTATAGAAGGACTGATAAAAGCTAATTTTGATGCTGATAAAATAAAAAACCTTTACAGTAAACTTATAAAAATAAAATTTGATATAGGTAATACCATAAGATTGGTATGGCAAGCAAAGTATTTAATACAGAGCAAAAACATTAGTGAAGAAATTCTAAATTATTTATGTGACTTAGCACTTAATCATGAAAATCCGGACGGAAATAATATCATAAATGATCCACTTACTACTAGTTTAAATACTGTAAGAGGAGCAGCTTTTCATAAGTTAATTCATTGTTATTATGACACTAAATTTTCAGATAAAATATTTAAAACAGCACAAGCTGGTATAAATGATAGATCGCTTGCCGTTAGAGTTGCTATACTTACTAATTTAGCTTATTTAAATTATTTAGATATTAACAAAGCCTTTGATTTTTTTTTAAAATTAACCGATACAAATGATTTAGATCTTTTAAAAAATGCTTTTAGAACAGCTAGCTATTTTAATTCAAAGTTTCATTCACGTATGATTCCGTTAATTGAAAAAGTAATTGAAAATGAAGATCTACATGATAATGGAACTTACCTTATTGTACATAGTTGGCTACTTGGTTATGATAAGAACAAAAAATATTACAACAGGCTTATTAATACTAGCAAAAAAGCAAAGTTAAAAGCAATTGAGGTAGCAGAAGGTAATTTATTTAAAGATAGTAATATCAATAATAAATGTTTGTCTATTTTATTTTCCTTCTTAAATGAAAAAGACGATGACTTAGCCTATTCTTATTCAGGACTAATATTAAGGAAATTTAAAACTGAAAATTTTAATATTTTATTTCCTTTTATGAAGAAATATTCAAGATCAGATTTATTTAAAAAAGATCCTAGATATTTTCTACAGTATCTATTAAAATGCGTAAAAAACTTTCCAAAGGAATGTTTAGAACTTGTAAATAATATGGATTTTGATAAAGAAATAGGAATTCAAAATAGAGGTCACTATGATTCAGAGCCTATTCAATTAATTTTAGCTATATACAGTAGCTTAAATAATAATTTTCATAAAGATAAAAAGTTTATCGAAAAATCTTTAACCATTTTTGATAACATGTTAAAAAAAGATCATTTAAGAAATACTTCAAACAAAGTGATTGAATCTATAAAGTCTTTGTAGTATATATGCGATTTCAAAAAAGAAGATCAATTGTAATTATAACTCAACCCTTACCTATCAACTATTAAACTTCCAAAAAAAACTCACCAAAATGATAAAAACTAGCTTTGAACTGTACAGTGAACTTTGTGAAAATGCTGGATTGAATATTAATGACAACTTTTATGATGCTGAATTTAATAAGCAATTATTTAAAGCTTTAGCAATAAAATCCAAAGAAGAATTAGGTAAAATAAGAGTTGAGTTATTTGTTCAGAAATTCTTTAATTCGTTATATCCTTACTCTTTAATGATGAGTGACATTTTAAGATTTTATAAAATAGCTGAATCACATAGTAATGGAAAGAACATAAATGTAGCGTTTAATTTCGAAGATATGGACAGTAACCTTAAATTTGATTTGAAACATTTTAAACAGTATTCTGAAATATTACAGAAAATCATTTTAAAATACACTAAACCTATTACTAATAATGATTTGGGACGAATTCGGAGTTTATTTACAGAAGAGAATCTTTCTATAATTAGTAAAAGTTTATATCAGAACTACAAATCTATTGAGGAAAGTAATAAATGGCCAAAAGAGTTAGTTTTAGAAAACGTAGATGATATTCAAGATTCTGATGTAAGACAAATAGTTCTAAGATTAAGTCAAATAATTAGTGATATTTTGAGATACGTTCGAGGTGAATCAAAATCATACAGCGAATTTATAGCCGACTATTCCAAAAGAGTATCAAATGATATTACATTAAAAACTTTAAATATTGAACTATCAACTTCATCTTTGACAGGTATGATCTCAGATAGATTATTGGATAATTTATTTAATGGGTTAAATAATTCAATAATTAATGGATCAATATATAATCTTAAGAATGACTTAAAAGATATATTTAAATTAGATAACGCTATTGACACAGAAGAATATTTAAAAAGCTTTGAAGAATATTTAAGTTTACCTATATGGAAAGCCCGACATGAAATATATTCGGTTTGGGTATCTACTAAAATCAAAGAAGCTACTGATTATTTAAACCCACAAATAAATGCAATTGACGGAAAATTAGAATATAGTTTTAAAACCTATCAGTTAATTTCTTATGATTCTCTACCAGTAAAGATTGATTTATACAGTGAACTTAAGTTACCTTATAATAAAAATATCAGTCCTAAAAGAATAGAAAATGTACAACCAGATTATACGCTAGTACAAAAAAGAGATATTCCAATAAATGAAGATGCTATTCTAGTTGTTGAATGCAAACAATATAAGAGAAGTAATAAAAAAAACTTTCATGAAGCTGTAGTTGATTATGCAAATGCACATCCTAACGCACATATCTTTTTAGTTAACTATGGTAATATAACAAAAAGCGTAATAAAAGCAATACAAAAAAATAAAATTGAAGAATCAAGATATACACTTATTAATCACCTTGAACCAACAAATAGCAAATCTTTAAATTTATTTAGAGATAAAATACATTACCAATTACTGCCATATTATTTAGAACCTAAAACAATATCCATTGAATTGAGTTGGAATAATAAGTTTCGAGATTTAGATTTAGAATTAAAGTTTAATATAGAACAATCGATTTATATAGTAAATTATAGAGGTAAAGAATTTAATAATAAAGAAATGATAATTAGGTTGAATAAAGATGTAATAAAAGATCAAACCGATCAAGATGTTAATGAAAAAGAAATAATTGAAATTAATAATTTTGAACCTCTGGATTATAAAATACGTGTCGTAAACTATTCAAATGGAGAAAATTTTCATGAAAGTGATGCTGTGGTAGAAATAAAAGGTAATAATACAGTTTATAAAAGGTTTGATATAAATAAAGATGATATTATTGACGATTATGTTTGGAATGTATTTTCATTTAAATCTATTGAAGATCTATTATAAATAAAAGTTTAAACTTTATCTATATTTGACCAATTAAAATCAGCACGTGCAAACCACTGCCCTCCTACTGAGCAAGACGGTAAACGGGTTGTTATTTTTAAGGGCAGTTCTAAAGAGTTTGCTTACAATAATCACAGGGCAAAAATTATTAAAACCGGAATAAGTGCCAAAAATGCCTGTGATGTATTTAACTATTTAAAAATCTTTGCGGATATTATTATCGTTATAATTATTTATTTACAATCTTTGACTATTAATACGCCATTAATTTTAGGTTAATTCGTTGAAAACATTGTTTTCATTTAAAATGTGAAAAATTAAAAAAAGTGATTATATTGGTCAATAATTAAGTTATACAATATTTATCAACCACACTTATGGCAAAAATTTACCTTTCATATCAACATCAAGATAAAGAAACAATTTTATTAATTGCTAATAAATTAGTTGAAAAGGGACATGAAATTATCTTGGATTCTACAGCCATGAAAGTTGGTAGTGACTGGAGAAATGACTTACTTAATGAACTTAAAAATTCAGACGGAGTCTTAGTTTTGATAACCGAAAACAGTTTAAATTCTAAATATGTTATTAGTGAAATTGGAACAACAAGAGCTTTAATAGGAGACAATGACAAATTTCTTATCCCTATTATTAATGGAGACTTTGAAGTTCCTGATTTTATAAAGGATTTATATTGTTTAAGATTGTATGATAATAATTTAGATGATACAATTGAAAAAATTGATGATTCTATAATTAACTTTTTAAATAAAAAATTAGCTAAAGAAGAAGCAAAATCAAAAGATAGAGCGATAATTGAATCTAAAGCTGCTGATTACATTAAAGATGCTACCCAAAATCTAACAAAAAGAGTAAATCACAACAGAAACCTTGCGTATATTTGCTATACTGTTGGACTTATCGCTTTATTAGGTGGTGTAGGATTCGCTATTTTTAGTTTATACGCATTTAATTCTGAGCACAAAGACATTGATATTAATAATACATTATCATGGATAAATCTTATAATAATTATTGTAAAAAGCGTTATCATAATCGGATTGCTGATAGCTTGTTCTAAATATTCATTTAATCTTGGAAAATCTTTTATGCATGAGTCATTGAGAAATGCAGATAGAATTCATGCTATTTCTTTTGGAGAATTTTTCATAAAAGCGTTCGGTGATAAAATATCATCTTACAAAGAAGTAACGGAAATTTTCCAGAATTGGAATATAGATAAATCTTCAACATTTTCTGAATTAGATTCCAAAACTTATGACCCAAATTTTACAGAAAATCTAGTTGATATAGTGAAAACTCTAACAGAAAAAATAGAAGTAAAAAAATAAACATCGTATAACAAGGGTCTTGGAATAGTGAGGCGAAACTGCAAAGTTCAACTTTATTTCTTCGGTTCAACTTTTTTGCAAAATTGAAGATTTGTGCTTCGATTGCACCACCATCGCAAAGCACCGAAACTTTAGCAATAATTTTAAATTTGGAAAGAAGTTTAGTTTAGAAAAAAAACTAAATTAGAAATATCTAAATGCATTATACAATAAAAAAAGGGACGACACTCGTCCCTTTCAGTTAATTAAGTATTTCCAAGATTAACTTAATTAATTCTGTAAGCCTCATACATATTTTTACAGTTGTAAAAGCTAAGCTCATAGCTTCTTTTAGAGCTTTTATATGTTTTTTTTTCATTTACTTGGTGTGTTCGATTAGACCAACACCAGGAGAGGTTCTTGGACATTCAAGGTTGACTAGGAAATGAAAAAACAGTCAAAGCTGGTACTTTTAAAGTACAATCAAGCTTAGTTATAACACTAAAGTTATTAAGTCTATCGATGGAGTGTCCCACACCAAAATATGGTTTACAATTATTATTCCAATACCTTAAAGTAATTATATTGTCAGTATGTTTTTTCTTGAAATTAAAAAAAAATGTCAATTTGACATATCTTAGAGATTACTTAAAAAATTCTTTTAAAAAGTATTATAAAACTACATCTACGATGGTATGAGCGAAATGGCGGTTTAAGGGAAATATAGAAAGTTCGTGCATATTTAGTTGCAACACCCTTTCATATTTCCTTTTTTCATAAATTTAGAAAATAATAAAAGGCTGCTGCTAAAGTAATTACAAGGTTGAATGTTTCGGCTTTCTAATCCGCTATTATCACCATTACGCGTCCCATTAGCAGGCAATGTAAAATCGACACAAATAGACACAAATATGAAACAGACATTACTCTTACTGACAATTTTAATCGTATGCTTAAATTCGTACGGACAAGACCAAAATACTGCCTTCAATAGGTATAGAATTCATACTAATTGGGATTATCAAGATTCGGCCTACTATCAAATTGGAACCCAAAAACACCTATTAAAGGCTGGTTGGACAATCACAGAAACTAAAGGCGGGATTCAAATACAAAGGACATTACTAAGAGACACTATTGTAACGACTAAGGTTGACAGCCTAATTGCAATTAGGAGCAATTGGAAAGCTGGTGAAATAAAGCATACATCAGATGCACCCGATAAACTATTTGTGAATCCATATGTCTTTACTAATGCCCAAGATGCTTACCTAAACAACAAATTCTATCTTAAGATTCCAGAAAATAGTCGTATTATATTGACTCGTTCATTTGTAAAATGGAGTGCTATAACAATTCCTTTTGCTATTAGACCCGCCTTGAATGACACAATTGGAAGTAAAGTCACGGCAGATTTAAAGATAGGTGCTTCTGTATCTTATAACTTCAACTTTGAGACATTCAAGAATCGAAGAATCGAAGCTAAAAAGAGTGTTCTTGGAATTTCAGGAGGAATCGGACTTGGATTTTCAAAGGTAACTTTGGACAAAAGTTCAACAAGTTTATCCGAAAAACCATACAAAAACTCTGAAGACGGATTAGCATTCTTTATTACACCCGGTATCGGTATAAATTTAAAAGGGTTTCAAGTCGTTGGCTTCTACGGTTGGGATATTGGTTTAACAAAAAATGTTTCCGACTGGAATTATAATAAACGACCTTATATAGGACTTGGACTCGGAATTGACATTTCAACTATTGGAAAGTAACAATACCTGCTTACAACGGGTTTGCGTCAGGCGGGCTGACACGTGCAAACTTGAAGCTTTCTGCTTAGACTGCCCCACCGTCGCAATCTGCAAAGCGTAACCTGCAAGTGTAGTAAACGAGATTATAAAAAAAAGTAATAATGAGCATACAACATTTACATTATATAATACAAGAAATTGATACTACTGCACAAGTTCTATCAATTAAAAATTCTACGTTCTTTAAGAGATCGATCACAAGATTGATAGCAATGAGAATAGATGATTTTATTAAATTAAGTTTTTCGACAAATAAGCAAGCTGAAAACAAACAAATTATCAAAGATGAGTTAAACACTTTACAAGCTCTTTACGTGGACCATTTCAAATTGCAACGCGACAAATTCGGTGCTCATTTTCAACATTTAGATTTTGGCAAAAGATTACAGGACTGGTCCGACATAAACGCAAACAAGGCTAGTTTCTTTACTGAAATACCAATTGAAATATATAGCCATTTTAGTTCAGTCGCTGGGTTCATACCATATAAACAGGTAAATATAACATCGGGTACAACAAACAAAATCGAGGTCATAAATAATATATTTAATTTTGAGCAACATCCAAATATAGCGTCTGATATTCTTTCTTTAACAAGACCAAATTCAGGTGGCATTTTGAATTTTAGTATGATTCATACGAAGGCTGGTGTTCTTAAATCGCTTGAATTGCTTATCGATTATGAGTTGCAAATGCTTGAGGAATTAAAAGGTGATCGTGATACGGCGACTCCATTTATTAAACTTTTTATTACAGATTTGTTGAGCTATATAGACAATTACTTTACACGTACCGATATAACGAATACATCACCACAATTTGAAGAAGGTTTCGATCATTATGTGGCAAATAGTATAAATGATGGAACCAAAGCAGGTGATGAAATTATAAATGAATTCAAGACAAACTTTAAACTTGATGATCATATTTCAGAATTAAGAAGTATCCGCAACAAAGTATGTGGTCATATTGATTCAACACTCACAGTAGCACAGTTGCAAGCCATTGTCGACAATTTCGACCTTATCAAATTTCAAGACTTTTATCAGCGTCTTAAAGCAATTTTCAGGTCAGTTTGCCATTCGACAATTTATTTAAAGCAATACCTTATTGATCCATTTGAAAGACTGCATGGTGTAGAAAAAATGGTCGGAGTGGAAGTTTCTTCTTTTGATGGTCAGCCATTTCCTGATCCACCCTCACAATATAAATCACCAAATGACGAGAAACAATATGAGGAACACTACAGGCAGTGGCTTTTAACAAGGAGTGATGCTGTTCGAAGTTATTTTTGGAACTGCTTCATTGATTCTGAGGTTATCGAACAAGTTAAAGTTGATATCCCAAGTTCGTATCAATATCATAGTTTTAGGAAAGTCCACAAATTTTTTGAGAGCAAACTTTTAAGTGATAGCGTTCCCATAATAGACAAAGTGGCCATCATCGATTTGTTTAAAAAATGTAAGTCCGGATATCCCGAAACTCTTGCATATATACTTGATAGGACATATCCTAATGATTTTAATTTGCGTGTGCATTACATCCAAGCTTTGGGCCAATTATCCAAAGAACGTTCAGAAATAATGTTTCAACGTTGCTTCGGAATTTTTAATATAACAAATCTTCAAGGAAAGTCTATTGCGATAAGAGCATTGTTCGGTATCGATTTGAGAGCGCGAAGATGGAATACAGGAAAACATAACTCCGATGTAAGCAACTACTCAACTCACATAGAGTCCATGCTCAATTCGGGTATAACTCCTTTTGAAAAACTAAGCTTATCAATGGTTTTACTTTCAGACTACGTTTTCGGTCATCACTATCTATCTGATTCTTTAGATCAACTTTATAAGGAGTCTCTTATTGAAAGTTGCATACAATCTTCAGATCAAATATTGGCTCCATTATTAAAAATTGATAATAACAAGCAAAGGTTAACTGAAATACAAGAAATCATAAGAACAAATAGGTTCACCACTTGGGTAGGCGCATTCTCAGACTTCATAGAAGAAAAGGGTTATTCTAGTCAGGCAACCCTCCTTCGTACATTAATCGCTCAGGATTATATTTTGTATTCTAATGAAGATAATCAAGAACTTCACAATTTAGCTGTTATTTATTTCAAAATTAAAGACATTGAAACAGCGATTAGAATTGCAAAGTTCCTGACCGAAAAAAATGCACATCAGGTGACCTATAACTACCTTTTACTTGATTTATATCGAAATGACGAGAAATATAAGCAGCAATTTGACATACTTAAAGCCAATGTTCTTGCAACATTTAACTTAAATGATAAAGAGCTTCAAGATTTTGAAAATATAAATATGATTGATAATAATGAGATCTAATATGAATATCAGCATAACTGCGGTTTGACAAAAGTTGCAATTCAATACTACCCCAGAAAGTTTTTTGGTTAATTAAAATATACCAACTCGCTCTGAAGTTTCGGAAGTTGAACAAGCTGAATTGGAAGAATTTTTAATTAATGTAAAAGTACTTAATGCAACCTTAGAGTATCGTATATTTGAATCATTGAAAGAAACTGTAAGCCATAAAGAAAGTATGCAGCAGATTTTCTTTTGTAAAAATGGAGCTGGTGCTGATAGTAAAGGTAGTCCATCAACGGAAGGCTTTTATTGTGTACAAAGACTCGCTTTTAATGATAAATGAGCAACCATCGTTAGCAGATGGGATTCGTTTAGAAAGACAACAAATGTTATCGGAAGGAATACTTAAAATAGAAGGTGAATTCTTTAGACTTACGAAAGACTATGTATTCACTTCATCATCAAGAGCTGCTGCTGCAACTTTAGCTAGATCTGCAAGTGGACCTTTGGAATGGAAAACAGTTGATGGTATTCAGCTAAAACACTATGAATTATAAATTTACATCGCAAATGATTGATATAAAAATATTTGTAAACTTTCAAGAGTATAGTGATAGCTGGGTAGGTCAGAACTTCACAAAGGTAAAAGTTCAAAATTTGACAACGACGTATATCTAGGAGTTAAACAAACTTACAATTGATGGAACTGTCATATTTTCAATAAACAATGACTATATTGAAAAGATTACTTCTAAAGATTTATATATCACTGTTGAAGCTGAAACTAAAGAGCTGGAAGATTTAATATGGAACACTATAAGTTATGTAAAGCAAAAATCATTTTTATTGTAATAATCTTTCAATAATTCCAACCCGTGCAAACATACTTCGATGAACTCAGCAACCACCGCCCTCCTACTCCTTTGCATCATTATACTAGCTATTGTTGTGATTCGGCATCGATCAGCAAAGAAAAAATATGAGCATCCAGACTATCTTCAGCATCTTGAAACAATAAAAGCGTTTATTGAAGAGGTTAACAGTTTGAACGATTATGTTACCTGGGTAGCGCGAGACGGTATTAGTACCAGATATTCATTGACGGGGCGCTACTTTAATGCTTCGGCGAGCTCAGCAATCATAGTTTGATGCTACGATAGTTCGGCGAGCTCACTAACCGTAAACTCAGCAACCACAGGCTCAGTGACCGGAGATTGATGAATAATTGAATAGGTTAATTGATTATGTGATTATTTATAATAGTAAGATCCAGCTTTGAAATCTCCATTGCAATAATAGGTATATTTCGGT
>Ga0308157_10007394_pt1 | contig 12793 bp, 16 predicted proteins | sample PhyBR1_FD_201035 | JGI IMG/M metagenome (GOLD analysis project Ga0308157, IMG submission 201035) | Phyllosphere microbial communities from UC Gill Tract Community Farm, Albany, California, United States - DLSLB.R1 | ecosystem: Host-associated > Plants > Phyllosphere > Unclassified | place: USA...
TTTCCGGAGAAGGGGCCGGGCTGCAAGAGCACTGCATCTTCTTGAGCAAACCGTGACGTCCTATTCCTCTCCGCACTGGGCGGCCCAGTCAAAGCTCTGAGCCACTTGGGGTCGCCCTCGTTACCCCGTATTTTTTTTGGGCAAGCGATCGTCGGATGACCGCGCTGGCCATTCTGGCTAGTCTCATGACCAGTGCGAGGGCATCTATTGGCCGTCTTCTACGATGGCGATGTACTGGCAGGAAGCGTACATCGGAGGGCAGGGGATTAGGAAGATTTATCGGGGGTAAGGCACAGGTAGTTCTCCACCAAGAGCGGACCCTAAATGGCCCTGTAAACCACTACTCAGGCACTACCAACGCCTCGACATTGTCTGCGCCGAACAGCTTCGTAGCCGTCGTCAATGACGTGGCGGACAAAGTCTGCGTCGCTAGCACCGCGAGCCGCTTCATGGGCCTGGATATGGCTGTCATCTGAGCAACAAAAACCTCAATTAAATCAATGGCTGGCAGGGTTAAGGGTAAAAATGACAACAATTAGGAAAGCCGACACCCACCACGTGGTACCTCACTGCCGCTGCCAGTCTCTTTACATAATATACATTCCGGCCTTGGCCGAACCCGTCGAAGCCGTTACCGCACTAGGCGATGCCGCTATTCCGGTAGCGATCGTTACGACCATCGCCGTTGCCGCCAGCTTGCGCCATAGCGCTTTGACTCGCGGGGTAGGGGCCGTCTCGATCTCATGGTCTGCGACGGCCTTTCGCACGTCCCATCCCAGCGCCTGAGCGCATCCAATCACCGCGTCCACGTCCATCGTCCTGATGCCGGTGCAGTAGTTGTTGAACCGCTGAACGCTCAGGCCCGCGCGCCGGGCGAGCGCCGCCTGTGACTCAGCCGGGAAGGCCTGCCGCAGCCCTTCGATCAATTTTTCTTGAGTTGTCATATCCACGCCTGTTGACATTGGCATCCACGCCCGTTTATACAGTGCTCAGTATCCACGAGTGTGGATGCACCCCGCCCCGGCTCCCCTAGGCCGTGGCGGGGATTCTAGGGGCCTGGGGGAGGGGGCGGCGTATGAACTTCAGTGTTGTCGAGCGCTGCGGCGGCCATGAGCAGTTGATCTCGAGATCGGTCGATCGCACTCATTGCTCTCTGGGCACTTGCACGGAGATCCACTGCTGTATTGAGTACTGCTGCCGCTTTGCCGGAATTCGCATCAATCATTGTCTTCGGGCTCTTCATGAGGTCGGTGAGCAACATATCTCCGAACTCAGTAAGGCTCTCGATCATTACCTCAATTGCACCGATTTGTTCAAGCGGAGAGCTGTCAAGCTCGCTACGCTCTTCGTGAGACCACGCTATTCGCTTCAGAAATGGCTTGACGTTAGAGACGCATGCGGCCAAATCACTCGCAGAAACTCTGCCCTCCGAGTCGCGCTCCACTTTCGAAAAGATATCAGCGCAGTTAAAGACTGTCTCAAAGCGCGATTTGATCGAGAGCAGTGCACGGGCATCTGTCTTGAGCGCTCGGGCCTCATTGGCTCTCACTTCGGACAAGCGGAGCTGGTGTGCTTCTCGCGCGTACTTCCACGCACCGTAGCCAATGGCCCACGTGCCTGCGGCCGCTACCCAATCTGCCAAGCTTCCGAAGCCAAACGTTTTAGTCGGGTCACCTACCCACGCCAAGATCAACCAGCTCACGACCGCCCCCAGAAGAGCGCAGATAACAGCTGCCACTGCAACGTCCCTAACCTCGATCTTTCTGCCCCAGCCTTTCATGTAGCCCCCATGTTTGCTGTCTTTGACGTGGGGATTCTCGCATGAGCGCCGTAGCCTGCACCGTCTCCCTGATCGGGGCCTGCATCTGCCTTGCCCTCGGTGTTGTGCGCATCGGCTCGTGGGTAATCGACCGCAGGGAAGAGCAGGGCACCAAGGCAATCCGTGACGCTGCGTTCGTCGCCCAGGCACGCGCCGAGGTAGGCGATGTCTGACTCGCTTTCGTGCATCTCACCCGACCTTTTGGCGCATGGCGACGGCGTTGTCATCGTGTTCTCGCTGCTCATGGCCTCTGTCCTCATTGGCGGGCTGTGGGGCGTCCTCAGCTCGTGGCTCGCCTTGCCTTTGGATCGCGCCTATCGCTGGTTCTGCCGGCTACCAGAGTGCAAACCCGGTCGCTGCTGCTGCCGACGCACCTGCATCTGTCTGATTCAGGAGCCGCTGGAATGATCATGACCCCCTCAGAGATCGTGCCGTTCTTCGTCGGCCTCGTAATGCTCTTCTTCGTCGGCTTCTTGCTGCAAAGGCGCAAGAAATGAGCGGCCATTGCAACTTCTGTGGCGAGCCGACCGTCTACTTCTTCGCAGGCGGTCTTTGTGCTGCCTGTACCGGCAAGAACGCCCGCATCAAGCTGGAAGGGATGACGCCTGCGCCGCGCCCTGAGCTTGCCGCGTTCGATGACGCCATCGGCGTGATGCACGCCTCCGCACGCCGTACAGAGATGGCCTCAGAGGCCATGCAGCGCAACAAGCGCGCATCGGGTGCTTCTCTCAAATCGTACCTCGCAGCGGCTCAGATCGCGTTGACCCCGGAGGGCCAGCGCGAAGCGCTGGCCCTTGGGCTTGTCCATTACAAAACAAGTGACACCGCGTCGAAGACCGGTCGTCTCTCAATCGAAATCGATCCGCTACAGCAGCGGGCGCAACGGCTGCGCAAGTCCGTAATCACGAGTGCACGACTCCATGACCAAGAAGCGAAGAAGGGATCGAGGCGGGGCAAGTGGTACATGCTCACGCTCACCTACCGAGACGGAAGCCGTAGCGGCCCTCGTGACGTTAGCGAGCTACTTAAACGCATGCGCGGCCACTTCAATCGAACTGTCGCTCGGCTCCGACGGCTCACGGGTCAAGTGTTCCGTTACCTGTGGGTGGGCGAACTCACCCAGCGCGGATGGCCCCACTACCACCTCCTGATTTGGGTTCCGCAAGGCATGTGGTTTGGCCGCGTCGATCACAGGCAGTGGTGGCCGCACGGATCCAGCAAGTTCGAAGAGGCCCGCAACGCTGTCGGGTATCTCGCAAAGTACGCATCGAAGTTCAGCAGCGTGATGGCTGCTGCATTTCCGAAGGGGTTCCGCACGCACGGTTGCGGCGGGCTCAATGAAGAATCCCGCCGCGAACTGCGGTGGTGGAAAGCGCCCATCTCTGCACGCGAAGCGCTCGGCGGTGAAGCCGACATCCGTAAGTGCCAGGGCGGTTATTTCGACAAGCTCACCGGGGAGTTCTGGTCGTCCCCGTGGCGAGTGACATTCGCATTCGGCCGGACTATCGCTTGGAAGGTAATCCCACTATGAAAGTTGAAATCATCAGCGAGAACATCGCCGTTCGTTCGTTCCCCGCACGCGAAGGCAAGGCCGCAACGGTCTTCCGGGAGCAGAAAGCAGCCATCGTCCGCCCGGGCGACTTCCCGCTGCCGTTCACCGTTGGTCTCGATGAAGACCAGCAGCCCTACAAGATCGGGACCTACGACCTGTGCCCGACCTCCCTGCAGAACAACAAATTCGGCGGTCTGGAGTTCGGTCGCCGCATTCGGCTGCTGACGCCGTCTCCCACGCCCGGCCCGGCGCCGATCAAGCCGCAAGCGTAATTTTCAGGAGTTCCCATGGAAGAGACCGTTCTCACGCTGTACTGCAAACAGGCTGATTTCGATGCCTCGACCGGGCAGTGTGCGTATCCCTTCTATGGACCAGCGCCGATGCTTCTTCCGCCCATCGACGTTGCCGAAGGCCTCGCACTGTCAGCCGCAATCGCTGGCATGTGGGGCGTCGGATACATGATCCGGCAAGCCCGCCGGGTCTCAGGCGGTTAACCACCATCGAGAGAGAGAGTCATGAACAAGAGCACCAATCTGTACTCCAAGGCCCGCAACGTCAGCATCAAGGCAGCAGCGGTCGTCACGACTGCACTGGTTTCCGCTCCGGTGTTTGCCGGCCCGCTGGCGGAGGCCGCTACCGGCGGCATGGATATCGCCGAACTCAGCCTGATCGGCGCTGCCGTTCTCGCCATGTGCGGCGTCGTTGCCCTGATCCGCGCCGGTCGAAAGGCCTCCGGCGGCTAAGGCCAGGTCAACAGTAGGGGCGGGGAGACCCGCCCCTTTTTTTGTTCAGGGGATACGTCATGGCTTACGCCGGTTATTTCGTGATGATTGGGTTTCTGGGGGGGCTATGGCTTGCACTCGATGGTTGATGGCGCATGTCGGTCTGATCGCCATCGCACTGTGCCTGCTTCTTGCCTCCGCGATGGTGCCGAATGTGGCGTTCGCCCAGGTTAAGAACTGCTCCGTAAATACGAGCGGGTGCAGCCTCGCTGAGGCCATGGCCGCGTGCAACGCGTTCGTTCCCGGTGCAGGCAATAACAACGTTTCTGGCGGTGTCACGCGCAAGGTCTGCAATAAGGACGGTGGAGCTACTTCCGGCCGCGTGATCATGCAGTATTGGGGGCGGCAATCTGGCTCGACCGGCGAAGGTGGTCCATACCTTGGCGGAATTTGGTACTGGACCAATAAGTGCTCGGTCGAGCCTTCCTACACCGGCACGGGCCCGTGGTCCTCTGGCGGTGCGGCCAAGAGCGGCAGTCTGGGCTGTCGTAACATGTGCGACGGAATTTGGGGGCGCAATGCCGATAGCTCCATGACGTGGCAGGCCACCGGTGGCCTGTGCCCAGACAATGAGAAGGGCACGTGCGACAACTACGGCAGTGGCTATTACTGGAACGCGATTCTCAACGTGTGCGAACCGCCCGAGGGTAAGTGTGGTGGTCGCCCGCAGAACTCGCTCGGCCAGTGTGCGCCGGAGCCTTGCCCGGAGGGCATGACACTTCAAGCGGATGGCACCTGTAAGAACAAGACCAACGAATGCCCTGCTGGCCAGATCAAGTCACCTGATGGCAAGTGCTTACCCGGCGATGGGCAGTGTGCCCAAGGCGAGGTGCGGGGCAAAGATGGCACTTGTAAGAAGGATAGCGACGGCGACGGCGAACCTGACGAGGGAGAAGAGGGCGGCGAGGGTTCGGACGGTAAGAAGAGAGACGAGTTCTCAGGCGGTGATGATTGCAAGACCCCTCCCACCTGCAGCGGCTCGCCCATCATGTGCGGGCAAGCGCGAATTCAATGGCGTATTGACTGCAACACGCGCAGGAACCGCAACATCGCGGGTGGGACATGCAGTACGCCACCGGTCTGCACAGGCGAGAAATGTGACGCGCTTGAATATACCGGCTTGCTCATGCAGTGGCGCACTGCCTGCGCTACCGAAAAGCTTGCCCAGGGCAACAATGGAAACGCAGGCGCTCAGCCGGAATGGACCAAGGTCGGCGGCATGTCTACCGATCCCGGCGCAGGATCATCACCTGATGATCTGAAGGTTCTGACCACAAAGACCCTCAGCGTCTCTGACCTCGATCAGTCTGGCATCGGCGGTGGAGGTTCATGTATGGGTTTTGCCTCGGGCGGCAGCAATGGCATCACCTCCGGTTTCATGTCGGCCATCTCCACGCCCCCTCCGTTCTTCTGCCAGTACATCGCGCAGATCAAGGCCCTGATCATCACCATTGCTGCGGTCGCCGCGGCTGTCATCCTCGCGCGAGGTGGTAACTAATGCCTCAGATCATTGCGGCCCTCGTGGCCCTTCTTGTCTCGGCCGCACGGCAGTACCTGCCCGGCATCGCTGGCCGAATCCTTCTCGCCCTCGGTATCGGCTTCGTTACCCATGAGATTGCCATGCCGTCGCTCAAATCATTGGTTGAGTCGAAGTTCGGCGCGCTTCCACCTGTCCTGCAGGCCTATTGGGGTGCAACTGGCATTGGCGTGGCCGTGACCATGATCCTTTCTGCATGGATTGCCGGGCGCGCGCAGAAGGCCGTGTTAAGCAAGCTGGGGAGCAAGTAATGGCGCTCTATCTCGTTACCGGCCAGCCAGGACACGGCAAGACTGCATATGCGCTGGACAAGGCGTTCAAGTTCCAAAAGGAGGGGAGGGCGATCTTCGCTCACGGCGTAAAAGACCTCGACTATGCCAAGGCAGGGTGGACGTACGTCGATGACCCGAAGAAGTGGGAGCAGCTACCCGATGGCGCTGTCGTCTTGCTCGATGAGTGCTACACGGTTTTCCCGAATCGGAATCCGGGCGCTGCTGTACCTGCGCACGTGCAGGCTATGGCCACGCACAGGCATCGCGGCTTTGACTTCATCATGATCGCGCAACAGGGGTTGCAGCTTGATCCATTTCTGCGCGGCCTATACGAAGAGCATGTGCATGTCCGACAGACCTCGATCATGCGCAGCAAGACAAAGCTCAAGCGCTGGAACCAGTATCAAACTAACGTCCAGGTCAAGTGCACCGATGTGATTGATTGGGTGCGACCTAAGTACGTCTTTGACTACTACACCAGCACCACGCTCGTCACTACAAAGCGAAGCATGCCGATGTGGATGCGGTGGCTGTTGGTTGCCATCGTCGTAGTTTCAGCTCTCGTACTAGGCATCAAATGGCAGCTACAGAAGAAGATCGAGGACTATTCGGGCCTCCCTGCCGCTCAGCAACCGATGGGCGCTGGACTGCCCGTGACTGCCGCCAGCGAAGCGGGGGCGGGCGCGGGCGGGCCAGTGACCTACGTGTCCACCGCTGAGTACGCCAAAGCTCATTTGCCTCGCATTGGCACAATGCCCTGGACAGCGCCGATCTACGATCAGCGAGCGATCACCACCGATCCGCAGCTGATCTGCATGTCCAGCATGGAAGGTCTTGACGGCCACGGTAAGCGCGCCGAAGCGTCCTGCACGTGCCTGACGGAGCAGGGCACGCGCTACGAGCTTTCGCAGCCTGAGTGCCGCACCCTTGCCCGCAATGGACCGGTGTACAACCCATACAAGACTCAGCGCGATTTTTCAGCTGTGCCAAAGCCGCCTGAGTACGTCGCCGATCCCGTGCCACTGCCATCGCCGGGTATTTCCGGGACCACCGTACCCGCACCGCAGCGATCCATGGGCACGTTCCCCGAGTCACCGCAGAATCGTTACGGCGGCAGCTAGCATGGGTCGTTGGGTACGTCCCGCCAACCACCCTCGATGCGCTGAAGCCTTTTGCCGCTAATGCATCGTTCGCCTGGCCGTAGCGGATTTGGTGCCACGTACACGGGCGTCGTGTCGAACGCTTTCTCCATCGATCGACGGAACGCCCTAGCTTCCGCCTCCGCTTCCCGAGTGAGCTTCGCTACGTCTGCGTCGAACTTCGCCTGTTCGGCCTTCGTCATGGGCCGGGTCAGCTCCGCCGTAATTGCTGCTGCCTGCCTGCGGGCATTCCATTCAATCAAGCCCATGACGATCAGAATGGCGGCCACGACGCCCCCGGCGATGGATCCCCAAGGCGGGCCGCTGGTCTGCCGGTTGGTCTGACGAACCCGGTCGCTGCGGAACTGAAGATCCGTCACGTCCGGTGTGCTGAATGTCGGCTCTTGCCGTTCTCTGTCCATGAATCCCCCTAGATTGCATCCTGCGGGCATTCTAGCCGGGGTGTAGGGGCGGTGCCCCTACGGAGACGCTCTCAGCCAGCAGACCGCCCGAAGTGCCGGTCCCGGAAGTCGCCCAGGTCTACAACGACGACCTTGACCATCTGGCGCTGACCGGCTTTTCGTTGACCGGCTTCGGCCTTGCGTCGGGAGGCAAACCCGGCAACCCTTAGTTCCATCTGGTCCCGCCACGCCAGACCGGCAATACGTTCCGGCGTCATCCGGTCACCGTCAGGGCTGACTAGGTAGTTGCCGCGGATGCTCCAGCCCGCGAAGGGGCCGGTCAGGTACTGGCACATGCATCAATGCTCGCTTTGTCCTTGGAACCACGGAGAGGCAAGAGAGATGCCAGCAGCAGGCGGATCAGGCCCGCGTAGTACCGTCCAACGTTTAACATAATATACATTATGCGAAATGGATGATGGGCCGTCTTTCGCGGGTTTGGCTGTGGATCAGGCCTTGCCTCTCTTCCCAGGAACCCAACAAGGACAAGATCGCAGCACGACCACGTCCACAAGCCTTGAACCATGCAACATGACCTGGTGGTCGCTGACCCGCAACATCGCCCGCGAATGGCGGCTGATGATGCAGGAAGTCCGGCTACGGACGACGCGATAATGGATTCCAGCGTCGTAGACCTGCGCGAGTGCGTCAGAATTCGCCCAGACCGTCTACCGCTCCCGGCAGCGCTGCCCACCGCCTGCATGAGCATGGACTTGCTCCCATCCATTCGGGAGCTTTCGGAACGCTTGACCACCGATACATGCGGTTCCCGAACGCTTGGAGGCGTCTGACCCCAAGGGAGGCAGGTTGATAACGTTGTCCGAAGGACCCGGGCGCCCAGCGCGTTGGGCCTCAGCTGACAGAGCGAGCGCCTCAACGCGTTCGCAATACGCCTTCATGCTCGGATGCGGGTGGTTCGGCCATGTCAATTCTTGGCAGTTGAAGGGCGTGGTGCCCTTTGACATCGAGTTGTAGGCAGGCTTGGGCGCCGTAGGCAAAGGCTTGGGTCTGGGCCCCGATGCAGAGTGCAATTGAGCCTGCGAAGACCAGGCAACTGAAAAAAGCAGCAATCCTGCTGAAATCCTTTTGAGCATGAGCTTCCCCCTATAGCTGGGGGAAGCTTACCGCCTCGGGCGTACCGCTGCTGACCTCCCTGCTCTGCTCGAACATCAGGCGCACGCGCAGTGTCGACTCGCGCGGCGCCTGTGCTGGAGTCAAGCCGACGCCGCAGCCGCAATCTTGATCGACTTGACGTTCACAAACTCTTTCAGACCTTCCGGACCGTGCTCGCGACCATAGCCTGACGCCTTCACGCCACCGAACGGAAGCGTTGGCGATGCCACGTCGAAGGTGTTGATGAAGATCATGCCGGTGTCGAAGTACTTGCTGGCCAGCTCCCGGGCGCGCTGCACGTCACGGCTGAAGATGCCCCCGCCCAGGCCATAGCGGCTGTCGTTGGCGATGCGCATGGCATCCTCATCGTCCTCGGCGCGGATGATGGCCGCTGCAGGACCGAACAGTTCATCTTCGTAGGCCACCTGCCCCGGCGCCACATCCGCCAGCACCGTGGCCGGGTAGAACCAGCCGGTGCGGTCCGGCACTTCACCGCCCACCAGAAGACGGGCCCCTTGCGAGACGCTCTTGGTCACCTGTTCGTGCAGCTTGTCGCGCTGCGCCTTGGAGACCATGGGGCCGAGCTGGGTGTCGTCGGCATTCGGGTCGCCCATCCGGATCGCTTCGAACGCCTTTGCATAGCCGCTGACGAAGACGTCGTAGTTCTTCTTTGTCACGATGAAGCGCTTGGCATTGACGCAGGTCTGGCCGTTGTTGAACAGGCGCCCCTTGACGCAGGTCGCCACCGCCAGATCCAGGTCGGCATCGTCCAGCACCAGATAGGCATCGTTGGAGCCCAGCTCAAGCACGGTCTTCTTGAGGGCCGCGCCGGCCTTGGCTGCCACGGTGCGCCCTGCCGTCTCGCTCCCGGTCAGTGTCACCGCGCGCACCAGATCGTTTTCCACGATGTCATTGGATTGATCGTGGCTGATCAACAGCACCCCGAACAGCCCCTTGGGCAGCCCGGCACTTTCGTAGATGTCACGCAAAAGCAGCCCGCTGCCGGTGCAGCTCTCGGCATGCTTGAGCAGTACGCCATTGCCTGCCATCAGGCTGGCGATGGAATAGCGGATCGCCTGGTAGGCCGGGAAGTTCCACGGCTGAATACCGTAAACGACGCCGATGGGCGCATGGGTCACGATGCCGGTAGCACCTTCCACATCGCGCTCCTCATCGGCCAGCACGACCGGCCCCTGCTTGGCGGTGTAGTCACAGATACCGGCACACAGCTCGATCTCGGTGCGGCTGTCTTCAATGAGCTTGCCGACCTCGTCGGTCATCAGCTGTGCGAACTCTTCCTTGCGCTCGCGGAGTGCTTTTGCGATGCCAGCGATCACGGTTGCGCGCTCATCCAGGCTGCGCAGACGCCATTGCAGAAACGCTTCATGGCTTGCCTTCACAACGGCGGCGGCTTCGACGTCAGACATGTAGGAATAGGTGGCGACCACTTCCTCGGTCAGCGGATTGATCGTGGTGAGTTGCTTGTTGGGCATGGAAAGAGACTCTTCGGTTCAAAAGCAGGTCCGTAGAGGGTCGCCGTCGTGCAGTTCCTCTGCCGTGAATTCTTCGGCGCTGCGCATCACTGGAGGTTCACTGGACCCCATTGCTACAGTGCGCCTTCGGCTTACCCTGACGAACTCCCTACATGCGCTCCTGGTTGCGAACGGTCTCCATCACCCTGACTGCCTCCTTGGCTACCGCCGCTGTGGCCAGCCTGATGCAGACCCAGATCAATCTGCATGCGCTTACCCAGCTGGGCCTTGAGGTCAGCTGGCAGGCCCGGGCTGCCGTTACCGTGGAGGATCTGGCCCGGTTCGGACCTGTGATGGTTGGTTTTTCGCTGGCCGGCGGCGTCCTCGCGCTAGGTCTGCAGGCGGGCCTGCGGCGGTTGGGGTTGAGCGCCCTGCCCTGCGCGCTGCTCGCCAGTGTGGTTGGGTTGGCCATCGTGCTGGCGCTGCTGCGCAGCGTGATCCCGATGCCGGCGATCGCTGCGATCCGGGAGATGGCAGGCTTGGCCGTGCTCAGCTTGTGTGGGCTGGTGGGAGGATTTGTGAGCCACACGCTGACGGCGCGTGCCGTGCGCGGGCCACGTCTGCACCGTGGCCTTGCTTACCTGCTGTCTGCCTGCCTGGTGTTGCTGCCGCTTGCGTCGTTCCTGTTGATGCATCCGAAGCCGGATCGGTCACAGCCGCCTGCGGCGTCGGGATACCAAGCGACCATCGTCGCCGACGGCCTCCAATGGCCCTGGTCGTTGGCGGAACTGCCGGACGGAAGACTGCTCGTCACCGAAATGGCTGGCCAGCTTAAGGTGATTGACCGGGCCGGCGAACGTGTGGACGTCAACCTTTCCAAGATACCCGCCGGATATCAGCAGGACCGCGTGATCGGTCTGATGGACATCGCCCTTTCACCCGATTTCGAGAAGGACCACCGCATCTATCTGACGCAGGGCTACCGTGATCCTCGCGGCGTGGGCGTCCGTTTGATACGTAGTGCGCTCAACTTCGCCGGCGGTGAGTGGTCGATAGATCAGGTGGAGGTTCTATTCGAATCCACGCCAAAGCCCAGCGACGGCAACAACGGCGGGCGCTTGGCGTTTCTCGACACGCACACCCTGCTGATGACGGTGGGCGATGGGAGTGCACGCCGGGAGGAAGCCCAGAACCAAAGCAACTCGCTGGGCAAAGTGATGCGCATTTCGCTCGCCCCGAGTGCAAAAGGCGCGGCCATATACACCTCAGGGCACCGCAATCCGCAAGGGATCGTGCGTGACCCCGTCACCGGCGCCATTTATGTCAGCGAACACGGGCCGCGCGGCGGCGATGAACTCAACCGGCTTCGACCGGGCGGCAATTACGGCTGGCCTCTGGTCAGTCACGGAATCGATTACCCGTTTGCCCGGGTGAGCCCGTTTACGCATCACCAGGGGTTCGAGGACCCGGAGGTGATCTGGTCGCCGTCGATCGCACCCTCTGGCTTGGCCGTCTATCACGGCACCCTTTTCCAGCGGTGGCAGGGCGACTTCCTGGTGCCGGCATTGCGTGAGCGGAGCGTCCGCCGCCTTGTTCGCGACGGTGACCGTGTAGTGCGCCAGGAGCTGTTGCTCGGTGAACTCGGCGAGCGTATTCGTGACGTCAAGGTCGCTGAAGATGGTTCCATCTACGCGCTCACCGACGGGGTGGACGGGAAGCTGGTGCGGATGGTGCCAAGGGACCCCTTGAGCGCGCCGCTCAAGTGATGCCGGCGCGACGCTTGCGGTGTCGCGAGCGCTGGAACTATCGGGGGCTCATGCCCACTAGCTGCCGTGATCGGCCAACGCATCGTGAAAGTCGAGCTCGTGGACGATGACAACCCGAGATCCTGCTTTACGCAGCTTAATGGCCTTCTCGACCTTGCGTCCGTAGCACGCAAACGCCCAGCACGGATTCCCTTCTGCACCGATGACCAGGTAGTGGACTTTCTTTGAAGGCGATGAATGGGCCGATCCCCCAAGTCTCTTAACGACGCCTTCGAATTCGGCGCGGGTGAAGCGCGACGATGCGCCTGTAAAGCAGAAGCCCCTTTCCATGAAGCTGATCTCAGGATCCACCGCGCATAAGCCAACGATCTGCCGCCCTTCCAACACGCGCGGACTGGTGATTGTGCGGTCGTCAAGCAAGGGCGTGAACTCTGCGAAGAAAGCTTGGAGCATCGCGTGTTCCTTCGCATCTATCTGCTTGTCGGCGAGCACCCCTGTGATCAGGCTGCCCACCTCGTCGAAGGGCCAGCATGTTTTCAGGTGCTCGTGATCTGCCATCCAATCTGACAGGGCGCGCAGCTCTTCCACGGAGATATGCGTGTCCGCAACGATGCCCCCCAAGATGGCGTGCAACCGCTGCAGGTCCGCAGTCACGTCGTCGTAGAACTCAGTCGAGCGCAGACGTTCACACAGCCACACGATGTCTGCATGCTCTTCCTCGGTCAGGACGCCGTCGGCTACGGCGGCAGTGAGAACCGGCACGAGCTCGCTGAAGGGGTGCTGGTCACGCACGGCGTCGTGCTCGGCCAGCCACAGGGTGAGGTAGTCGAGCTCAAGGGCGTTGATCTGGCCGTCGATCACGATACCTTCGACGATGCCG
>Ga0308157_10007395_pt1 | contig 12793 bp, 11 predicted proteins | sample PhyBR1_FD_201035 | JGI IMG/M metagenome (GOLD analysis project Ga0308157, IMG submission 201035) | Phyllosphere microbial communities from UC Gill Tract Community Farm, Albany, California, United States - DLSLB.R1 | ecosystem: Host-associated > Plants > Phyllosphere > Unclassified | place: USA...
CAAATCCATGCGGGCGATCCGTACCGCAATTGGTGCTACGACGATCAATCCTGCGCTACTCACTTGCGCTGAACGACTGCAATATGAGAGCTATCTACGGCGTGAGGACGTGAATTCGACAATCACCAAGCTGGCTTCCGATGGCGTGCCAATAAAGGAAATCGTGCGACAGACCGGCTATAGCCGCGGAACAGTTCGCCAGATCGTCCGCGGCCACAGAACTGATGTGTTCCGTGTCAGACAAAGTTCCCTTGAGGCCTATCTGCCGCTGTTGGATCAACTCTGGGGATCTGGGCAGCACAACGGCGCTGAACTCTGGCGACAGCTAAAGTGCAAAGGCTTCCGTGGTTGTTCTCGTGTCGTTGGGGAGTGGGCCGCAAGGCGACGGCGGTCTGAGCGGGTCTGCGATCAGCAACTTCAAAAAGTGCCATCCGCCAGAACGATTGCCCGATTGATGACAACTGCTCGTGATCACCTGAGTAAGGCTGACACAATCACCATTGCGGCCATAGAAGTCGGCGTTCCCGCCTTGATCCAAGCTCGCAATCTAATTGATCGTTTCCAGACAATGATCCGAATGAAGGCCAAGACAGAACTCGACCCGTGGATCGCTGATGCAAGCGACAGTCTGTTTGCCCCCTTCGCCAACGGGATACTGAAAGACAAGGCAGCGGTGTCTGCCGCCATCACCGAACCTTGGTCGAACGGCCAGGTCGAAGGGCAGATCAACAAGCTGAAGCTCGTTAAAAGGCAAATGTATGGGCGTGCCAAGCTGGATCTTCTTCAGGCACGGTTGATCGGCGCAATGTGAAAGATATCGTCATCAAAAATGCGTCAGATCCCCGTTTGGATGCCGATAACCCCTCAAATGGCGTCCTTATTCCATGCTTAATGACACGCAAACACACGCTTCTGGAATACGGGAGCTGCGCGATCTTCTGATGCTGGCGAAGCGAAGGTGTGATCCTGCCATTGCCGCAGCAGTGGCAGCTGAGGATCGACGTGCTTATCAGCGACTTCGAGATCGTGAAATTACAGGAAGTAATCGAAATCGCACCACAACCACTCGTACCTGCCCGAGGCCGCAGGTTCGCTTCTCTTCAAGGCGTTAGCGGTCTCCTCTCCGGAAACAGGTGCGTTTCCTGACTGGCAATCAACCGCCAGCCTCTGACGCTTAATTGCTGTCTGCTGCGATTTTTCAGCTAGCGTTAATGTTGAACGAGTCTTACTAAATTATGACAAAGAATATCAAATCCCCAGCCAAATTTGCCTCACACGCCTAAGTCTCAGGACTTCAAATCTAAGATGTGAATGTAGCTCAGCGCTTTAGTCAGACAGTAGGAAAGGTCGCCTTACTGGACGACTGAAGCTGTAATCTCAATCTCCACTTTTGCGTCGCGGGCAGGGATTTGGCAGATTAGGAACGTACTTGTTGGGCGAATGTCTTTGAATACCTCTCCAAGCACCGGCGTCACGGCTTCGGCGGATTCAAGATCTGTAACATACACTCGGCTTGCTACGGCATTGGCGAGGCTCGCCCCTGCCTTCCTCAATACGTTGTCGATATCTGCGAGAGCGTTACGTGCCTGTTGCGCTGCATCAGGGGGAAACATGCCTGTTGTTTGATCGCGGCCAGTGGTCCCCGAAACATAAATTGTGCTTCCATCAATAACCGCTTTGGCATATCCGGCGATTGCCTCCGAAGGGACTCCAGAAAAAATTCTCTGTGCCATTTTCCGTCTCCTTGTCTTTGATAGTTGATTGTGTTGGGTGGGCGTTACACTGTTTGAGTTCTACCGATTATGGTTAGAACCGGTCCGGTGATAGGCCCGATATATCCACTGAAGACGAGTGCCCTTGTGCGAGTTCAGCCATGACTTTACCAGCCATTGGACCTAGGCCAAAACCGTGTCCACTGAAGCCCGTCGCGACTAGAAGTCCATCGACGCCGTCCACATGGCCCATAACCGGGATCACATCAGGAAGTGTGTCGATGATGCCAGCCCAAACCGCTTCGATTTCGAGATCAGCGATCGCCGGCAGGAAGCGCCTCATCTCATCCTGCGCCTGCTGCACGCGATAATACGCGGGTTCTACCGCCTCGCTTGTCGGTGCAATGTCAGCAATCGGTGCCAATGGTCGCAAGGGCGCGAACTTTTGCAGAGAACCTAGATAATTTATCCGGGCCGCGTCAGGATTGCTTTTACGTGTTTCTTGGTAGTGACGCATGGTGCGCCAGGAATCGAGACGAACATCATATTCACCGCCCGCCACTGAAAAGACGAATGCTCCACGTGCATCCTGACGAATGCCTGTTAGTGGAAGTGAAATGCAGGGATTGACGGTGAGCTTTGCGGCAGGGACAGTTCGTGCCACGGTTGCGCGTATTCTTTCCTGCGGGAGATTGTATCCAACCGCACGCAGCAGCTTGGAGCTTTCGGTGCCCGCAGCACATAGCACCTGATCTGCGCGATAATGCTCGCGGCCAATCCAGACCCCGTGAACATGTCCAGCTTGAGTATCGACTCGCGTCACACGCCCGCCAAGGATCACGGAAATACCGGCTTCAAGCGCTGCTTCAAACATGGCCCGCGTTGCACGGCTTGGCTCGGCACGCCCGTCTGATTCAGTAAACATCGCCCCGCGCACTTCAGCCTTTTCTGCGATAAGCGGAAGCTTTTCGCGAATTTGCGCTTGTGTCAGCAGAACCGTGTCCAGCCCAAACTGTCTGGCTTTGAATTGCCAATCGGCCTGGTTTGCAAGGTCACTGTCACTGGTGGCAAGAACCGCGTTGCCGCCACGAAGCCAGCCGACTTTGCGGCCCAGATCCTGTTCCAGCCTATCCCACAGATTGAGAGAAGCCATGGCCAGCGGAAGCTCGCGAAAGTCACGGCCCTGCTGGCGCACAAAGCCGAGATTTCGGCCGGACTGTCTGGATCCCGGTGTATCACGCTCGACAATCAGCACACGCAAGCCTGATCGTGCGGCATAGAGAGCCGTTGAACATCCGACTATGCCGCCGCCAATGATGATCAGGTCCCATTTGTCTGAAGAATGCGCCTTGTGCGGAACGATCATCTAGTGAACCTTGGAAAGGAAAGAGCGGGTGCGCTCGAATGCGGGATTATCTAATATCTCCGACGGCGCGCCACATTCGACAATCTGGCCTGCCTGCATGAATGCAATTCGGTTGCAGACGTCACGTGCAAACGACATTTCGTGCGTCACCACCATCATTGTCAAACCATCTGCTGCCAGCGAACGCATGACGTCCAGCACTTCCCCCACCAGTTCAGGATCAAGTGCACTGGTCGGCTCATCGAAAAGCAGGACTTTGGGCTTCATCGCCAAGGCGCGCGCGATGGCAACGCGTTGCTGCTGGCCGCCAGATAACATGCGGGGATAATGGTTTAATTTATCGGCCAGTCCCACGCGCGCTAACAGCTCGCTTGCCTGTTTCACAGCTTCGCGTTTTGCGATCCCCAACACATGGACGGGCGCTTCAATGACGTTTTCGAGTGCCGTTTTATGTCCAAAGAGGTTAAAGTTCTGGAATACCATGCCGATCCGCGCGCGCTGGCGTGCAATCAGCTTTTCTGGTAACTCGTGCGCAAAATTGCCTTCGCGTCGGTAGCCGATCAACTCGCCGTCCACCGTGATGCTGCCTTGCTCAATGCGTTCCAGATGGTTCACGCAGCGCAGCAACGTTGATTTTCCCGATCCCGACGGGCCAATCAGACTGATCACCTCACCGGCGGCCACTTCAAGGTTGATGTTACTGAGGACAGTCATGCTGCCGTAATTTTTCGATACCCGGTCAAAGACAATCATCGGATCGGACATTTTAGCGAGCTTTCTGACGAAACAAACGACGGGTTGAGATGTTATTGGTCTGGTGATTGGAGCGACCAAAATGACGCTCGATACGAACCTGCGCAGCACTCAGAATGGTGGTTGCTGCCAGATACCAGATGCACGCCACGATCAACAAAGGGATGGTCTGAAAGTTGCGGGAATAGATGGTTTGCGCTGAGTAGAGCAGGTCAGCCAGCGATATCACACTCACCAGAGACGATGTTTTCAGCATTCCAATCGTCTGATTACCGGTCGGTGGAATGATGACCGGCATCGCCTGCGGCAGTATAATGCGCCACATGGCCTTGCCGTTGGTCATGCCAAGTGATTTTGCCGCTTGTTTTTGACCGGGCTCCACCGACATCAGGCCGCTCCGAATGATTTCGGACATGTATGCGCCTTCGTTCAAACCGAGGCCAAGGACGGCAGCCGTTACCGGCGATATCAATGAATTGGTGGGAACCGAAATCCACCACGATGTGAAAGGCAGCCCGATACACATTTCGGGAAAGAGGGCGCCGAGGTTGTACCAGAAGATCAATTGAACCAGGACGGGGGTTCCACGAAAGAACCAAATATAGGCATTGGCTACTTTCGATATGACGAAGTTATTGGACATCGCCATGATGGCGAAAATGGTTCCGAGTACAACCCCGATAACCATGGTGACGACAGTCAACCATAGTGTGAGAGACAGCCCCCACAGGATGCGGCTATCGAACAGATATTCTCCAACTACATTCCATCCAAAATTAGGATTAGCTGCAATCATCTGGGCGCAATAAAGTATGAAGATGATAAGCAGCGTTGCAGCTATCCGCGTCTTCCAGGCACTGGCCGGAACATATGTCAGCATCGGCCGGTCAGGTGAAGGCGAGGGGGGAAGAGTTGAATCATCCGACATAGTAGCTGTCTCTCAATCATATTCGCATTGATGCGGCCGATGAGCCCGATCTTGAGTTATATCACCGGCCGAGATTGCTATTTTGGAGTTGGGATCGTGGCCAGATTAATGCCTGGCTCGTGTTCCATCGCCATTGGCGAGACAGTCCATTTTGCGTAGATTTTGTCGTAATCGCCGCTGGCCTTGACTTCTTTTAGGGCTACGAGCAGGGCTTGGCCTAGATCCGCTTCATTCTTGCGAAACGCGATGCCACTGGGCATTCTTGGCAAAACCTGCATGGGAATGACTTTGACCGGATGCGGTGCCGATTTCTGGATTTCTCCCGCAAGTGCCGCAGAGGTCAAAACAAAGTCGCTGCGCCCTGAATAAACCGACAGCAATGTCGCTTCGGATGTGCCGAATTCTGAAACGGTAGGCTTTTCTTTGCCGGCCGCAACGCAGGCTTCGCCGATTTCCTTCGTGATCATGTCGACCCATTCGGTGCCGCTTTGCGCGGAACCTTTCAGCCCGCAAAGGCCTAGATGGTCGCTGATATCAGCGCCTTTTTGCTCAAGGACATAGGCCGATGATGTGGTGTATCCGTAATCAACGAAACTAACGACTTTCTGGCGTTCGGCATTGTCGGTGATGCCTTCCATCGCAATATCCCAACGTCCCGACTGAACACCGGGGATCAGGGAATCGAACGAAACCGATGTAACATCGATTTTGACGTTGAGACGGGCGGCGATGGCATTCCAGAGGTCGACTTCAAAACCGACCATTTCGCCAGCGTCGTTCATAGACTGAAAGGGCGGATATTTCGCGTCAGTAACCAGCTTGAGGACACCGGCATCGCGATATTTCTGCGGCAGGCTGTCGGCTGCGGTTTGAGCACTGACATTGCCTGTGATCATGAGAAGGCTGATTGCCGCTCCGATGGTAAACGCCATTGTATTTTTGAAGCGCTTTGTTTTTACAACACTCATTTTTTAATTCCCCTTTGGCCGAGATTGTTTGCGAGCCACCCGGCCTCAAATGGCTCGCTTTTTTAAGCTTGGTTTTGCCGTTCCTTCTCAACCGATCACGAACGGATTTGCTATCTCCTCTGCGGTGGACAACCACACGGCTTTGGTTTGCAGGAACTCTTTAATTCCTTCTATTCCGTTTTCGCGGCCTATTCCGCTCTTTTTATAGCCGCCAAACGGCGTGGTGTAGGACACATCGCGATATGTGTTTACCCAGACACTGCCCGCTTCCAGGCTTTCGGACATGAGGATGGCGCGACGCATGTCCGACGTCCAGACACCTGCGGCCAAACCAAACTCGCTGTCATTGGCGATGGCTACGGCTTCTTCCGCATCATCGAATGGGATGGCGGCCAGAACCGGTCCAAAGACCTCTTCGCGGGCAATGCGCATATCATTGTTCACGCCTGCAAAAATTGTTGGTTCAACGAAATAGCCTGCCGCACATTCATCCAAATCAGGCCGTTTGCCGCCAAGGATGAGTTCTGCACCTTCCTGTCGGGCGATATCGACATAGCCCAGCACTTTCTCATATTGCATGGCGTTGGCGATGGGGCCGATGCGGGTATCGAGGTGTTTGGGATCGCCAATCCGCGCCGTTTTGGTGAAAGCTGTCAGTTTTTCCAGAAATTCATCGTGAATTTTGCGCTGCAACAACAAGCGTGAACCCGCGATACAGGTCTGACCGACTGCGCCAAAAATACCGCCGACGACGCCTCGTACGGCATTATCAAGATTGGCATCTTCGAAAATGATGTTGGGCGATTTGCCACCCAGCTCGAGGCTGACCCGCTTGATGTCTTTGGCGGCCAGCGCATAGAGATGCGCGCCGGTGCGGGTTGATCCGGTAAAGCCAACGTGGCGGGTGAGGGGGTGCGTCACCAGCGGTTCGCCGACTTCCGGCCCATAACCTGTCACGACATTGATCACACCTGCGGGGAAGCCAGCCTTTTCGACCAGTTCCATCAATTTGATGGCGGTAGCCGAGGTATACTCGGCCGGTTTCATCACCAGGGTACAACCGGCAGCTAGAGCGGGGGCAGCTTTGAGTGAAAACAGAAACAGCGGTGCATTCCACGGCACGATGCCAACGCAGACGCCGAGTGGTTCGTGCCGCGAGAAGCTCAGGGCTTTTTTATCGCAGGGGTGCACTGCACCTTCGATCTTGTCTGCAAGCCCGGCATAATAGTGATACCAGCGCGGAATATAGCGAATTTGATGTCGCATTTCGGCGAGAAGACGACCATTGTCGCGCACTTCAATCTCAGCCAGCTCATCGGCATTCTGTTCAATGAGGTCGGCGAAGCGCTGTATAATGCGGCCACGCTCGCTGGGATGCAACTTTCTCCACGGGCCTTTGGTAAAGGCGTTATGTGCTGCTTGTATGGCTCTGTCAGCGTCTTCGTCATTGCCGCGCGGGACCAGAGCCCACGGCTCGGCCGTAAACGGATCTATGGTCTCGATATATTGGCCCGATGACGGCTCTACCCATTCACCGTTGATATACATAGCAAGTTTTTGCAGGTCGTGGGTCGACATTGCCCCTCCTCTTGGCGAGCCCTTGTGCGGGAAGCATGGCTTCCTTTTGCGCTGGGTGGCCCGGAATTATTCATTTCAATGCACTAAAGATATCCTTATCTATGCAAAGTGATATCACTTTAAAAGTCAACAAGAAAAACACAAGACGTCGAAATTGAGTCAAAACAGCGATAAAACCGCAGAATAGTAGTGTTTTTGCTGATGCAGGCGATTTTGGTTCGTCAAATTTATAGCGTTTCTAAATTTATGGACTTGATTATGATATCATAATGATTGAAGTTTACTATCACATTGGCCTTTTTTATGAGTACGTATCGTGAATACTGACCAGCATCTCTACAAAAAAATCAAAAGCGAAATTGATCGCCGCGTTGAAACGGACGAATGGCCTGCGAATTTTCAGATCCCTTCTGAAGGTGATCTAGCCGCAGAGTTTGATGTTTCACAACTGACCGTGCGCCGTGCGTTGCGTGAGCTGCAAGCGGCGGGTGTGTTGATCCGTGTGCAGGGGCGGGGTACGTTTGTGCTGGGGCCGCGCATTCAGTGCGCCGTGTTCGACCTTCCCAATATCAGCGACGAGATCGCCAACTCTGGTGGCGCGCACACCTGTCAGGTTCTGGTTCACACAACTCTTGCTCAGGACAATCCTGCGCGCAACATTCTGCAATTGTCCGCAGATGCGGTGGTTTATTACAGCCGGTTTCTTCATCTGGAAGATGGCACGCCCATTCAGCTTGAAGAGCGCTATGTCAACGCCGCAGAAGCTCCGGGATATTTGGATCAGACGTTTTCAGCGCAAGGCCCCGAAGCATGGTTTAGGCGCGAAACGGTGGTCACAACCGTTGATAATGCCATTCGTGCCATTCGCGCTGAAGACGACATACGACAGCTTTTGCAGATTGATGCCAACCAGCCCTGCCTGCTTCTGGACCGTTCGACATGGCGCGAGGGGATTCCGGTCACGCGCAGCCGTTTTATCTATCCCGGAGACCGTTATCGGCTGCGCTCCGCCCACGACGCGCGCACCACCCGCATCGCATTAACACCCAATTTGGGCACTGTCCGCTGAATCCTAGAATGGAGTTTTAGATGAGAGATTTTATCAAAAAGCTTGAAGAGCGCGGCGATCTGCTGGTGGTTGATCGTGAGATTGACCCTGCGCATGAACTTGCAGCCGTCACGCAGCTTGCGCAGAAAAAATGGGCGAAGCCGGTGATGTTTACCAACGTGAAAGGCACACGGTTTCCCGTTGTCAGCAATGTCTACAGCACGCGCGACAGAATTGCAGAAGTGATTGGCATTGATGCAAAGGATTTTTGCACCCAGTGGAGCCGTCTTGCATCTCTTGGCACGTCAGAGATGAAAGAGCCGCTGAAACTTGCCGAGGATAGCGAGCTTCCCGAGTATGAAGAGGTGAAACTATCCGATCTGCCACTGATCACCTACTCTGACCGGGACGGCGCGCCCTATTTCACCTCCGCGATGTTTATCGCCAAAGATCCGGAAACCGGCGTTGGTAATTTGTCCTATCATCGCTCGATGTTTATCAGCGATAACGAGCTGCGCTGTCGCTTGGCACCTCGCCATCATCTGACGATCTATCATGAGAAGGCGGAAAAACTGGGCAAACCGCTCGAAGCGGCCATGTTGATTGGTACTCCTTCGCATGCATTTTTAACCGCAGCAGCACCCCTGCCATATGATGTCGACGAATTGGAAGTGGCGGCGCGGCTGCGTGGACGACCGATTGCCATGCGCAAATGCAATCATATCGATCTTGAAGTTCCTGCAGAAGCCGAAGTGGTTATCGAAGGGCGCTTTCTTCCCAATGAACGTCGCGCCGAAGGGCCTTTTGGCGAGTTCATGGGCTATTACGTTCCTGTCGGATCGAATGCGGTTTTCGAAGTGCTGGGCGTCACCGTGCGCAAAGATGCGATGTTCCATTCGATATTGTGTGGTTCACCTGAAGAAGTGCTCACACTCGAATTATCGGTTTCCGCGAACATCTATCAGCGCTTGAGCGCTGCACTTCCCGGTATCGTCAATGTAACCTGCCAGCCATTCGTTAATCACGCCATCATCCAGATCGAACCGCAGTTCGAGGGACATGCGCGTCAGGTTATGCTGGCGGCTATCGGCGCCGAACCCATATGGTCAAAGCAGATCACGGTGGTGGATACCGACGTGAATATCTACGACATGGATGATGTTCAATGGGCCATTCTAACGCGTTGCCGCCCAGACAAGGACATGCTGATCATCCCGGATACACCTTCATTTTATCGGGATGAACAGAAGGACCATTGGGGTAGGTTGCTTGTGGATGCGACCAAGCCATGGGGACGTGAACAGGAGTTTGAACGCAAGCGATTACGACTTGGCGATAGCGTCAAGGCCGGCGACTGGTTCGAGGGAGCTTAACCGATGAGCGTTCAACGCCTGGTGATAGGAATTTCCGGCGCTTCGGGTGCAGCTTATGGGCTCAAAGCACTGGAACTGGCGCGATCAGTAGGCGTTGAAACGCATCTTGTCGTTTCGCGCGCAGCGCTTCTCACGCTCCATCAGGAGCTTGACATACAAAAATCTGAGCTGTCGCATCGTGCCGATGTTGTTCATTCGGCCGCTGACGTCGGCGCTTCGATCGCATCGGGGTCGTTCAGGACGATGGGTATGCTGGTTGCTCCGTGCTCCGTCAAAACCATGTCCGAGATCGCATCGGGGGTGACTTCGACACTTATGAGCAGGGCCGCCGATGTGGTTTTGAAAGAACGGCGTCGACTGGTTCTCATGGTGCGGGAAACGCCGCTGCATCTCGGGCATTTGAAAACGATGACAGCGCTCACTGAAATGGGGGCGATCATCATGCCGCCGGTTCCAGCCTTTTATTCGCACCCCGCGAGCATTGACGAGATGGTCTGCCATTCTGTGGGCCGCGCTCTTGATCTGTTCGGCATTGAAACCAGCACTGTCAAACGTTGGGATGGACTGAAGTCTGGATCATAAAGGCAGAGGAACACGCGAGTGGACGATACAGAACGTCATTCAGCACTTTGGAGCTTTATGCTTGAGCTCTATGCCAAGCCTGGAATTCCGGCTGCCTTGCTGGGTTTGCAAGACAATTACGCCATTGATGTGCCGTTTTATCTGGCGGTTCTGCACGCGGTGACAACAGATCAATATGTCACGGCAAAAGCGATCAGCGCTCTATACGCCGAAATACAAGAATGGCGAGAAGAGGTCGTAATCCCGCTGAGAGCTGTCAGAAAGACGCTGAAGGTGCATGAGTGGGCGACACGTTTTGAAAATACGGATGCCTTCCGCGAAACTATAAAAAACGCTGAGTTAAACGCCGAAAGAATTGAAGTTGTAGTTTTGGAAAAACTAATCCCGATTTATTTCGGGGTGGATTCCATTGATGACAAGCCAGACATTTACGCCGCATCGCTAGCGCTTTTAAATATCTGCGGCTCTCCGGCGCTTTCCAATCTTCCCGCAGCCGCTGAATTTGTGGCCAGAACGATAGCGGAAAACAACAAAGAATAACTCCCGTGATTCACGCCATGTGTAATCACGCAAGTGGACTTGACCCAGCGAGACTATGAATGTGATTATGCGCTATTAATAACATCATTTGTTGTGAGATATGAACAGTTCAGACCAACCATTATATGCTCAGATAAAAAGCGCTATCGACAAAAAGATCGAAACAGCAGAATGGCCGGCAAACTTTCAGGTGCCTTCGGAGGATGACCTTGCGGGAACCTTCAGCGCGTCTCGCCTGACAGTGCGCAGGGCGTTGCGAGAATTGCAGGCTGATGGTGTTCTCTTGCGCATTCAGGGGCGTGGAACATTTGTCATCGGTCCGCGGATGCAATGCGCTATTTTCAATTTGCCGGATGCTTCTGAGGAAGTGATCATGTCGGGCGGTGCGCACAGCAGCCGTGTTTTGCAGCACGAGGTTTTAAGCGCGGACAACCCACGCCGCAACATGTTGCAGAGTTCGCCGGAAAACGAAGTCTACTATTCCAAGCTTTTGCACCTCGAAGATGGAACGCCGATCCAGATCGAAGAGCGATATGTGAATAGCGCGGAAGCCCCCGATTATCTCCAGCAGGACTTTACCCTGATTACTCCGAGTTTCTGGTTGTTGCGTAATACGATTGTCACGACAGTCGACAACACGATCCGTGCCATACGCGCCGATGAAGAAATTCGCGAAAGTCTGCAGATTGACATCAGCCAACCCTGTTTGCTTGTAGACAGGCAGACATGGCGCGACGGGATACCAGTGACACGCAGCCGGTTCACTTATCCCGGAGATCGTTACCGTCTGCGCTCTTCTCACGAGGCACGGGCTACACGAGTGAATGCTGTAAACTCGAGCCGATGATCACATGCTAGTGTCCTGTCCCGCAAAAAGCTTAACATAATCGTTCGATCTTTGCGAGGATGGGCTGGCTTGTGGCGGTCCAGACAAAGGGGTTTGCCTTCGCATTATAGGCTTCAACGAAGGCGCTTATTTTCCCAATCAGGTCCCTGGCGCTGACGAAAGAACCAAGGCGTATCTGCCGTTGCGTGATAGGGCAAACCACCGCTCGACCTGGTTGAGCCATGACGCATTGCCTTGTTGCACGGATCAGACTCCGGGCGATATAATCCTATCCATGGCTTGTTTGATGTAATGCGACGGAATTCTGGACGTCCAAGTTCCGTCATCCGGTTAAGAACACGGACGCCGATCTTTGCTTCTTTTTTCTGATTGTCGAAGTTCCTCGCTTTGAGTTTTGGTCCGATCACGGTCTTCCATCGGTGCATGAGTGTCTCAGCCCGACTGCGCTGATTGTAGCCGGTGGACTTCTGCCAGGCGAGCCGGCCGCAAGTCTCGATTTCTGTGATATGCCGATCTCGAGCCGATGGATCGAGCGCCGATTGCGGGCTGGGAACGGCCGTCTTGGGCGGTGGAATAATGACCTCTGCATTTTCACCAAGGCGCGCTTTGAGAATATCACGGGTCGGCGCACCAGCATAAGCGCCATCGGCAATAAATGTGTCGACAGGGTCACTGATCTGATCCAGGAGACCAGCCAAGGCCGTCGGGTCGCCAACGTCATCCATGGTCAGATCAGAGTAAATAATCTCACCACTGACAAGATCGAGACCCAGATGAAGTTTGCGCCATCTTTTGCGTTTAGCCTTGACCTTGTGCTTGTTTTCCAGCCATTCACCCGCACCAAAGACCTTCACGCCCGTGCTATCGACCACCAGATGAACCGGCTCCCTGCTGGAGGCTTGACGCTTTGCTGAAGGCAACACCAGTCCTTTGCCACGACGCGACAGGGTGGAAAAATCTGGCACTGCAATATCAACCCCCATCAGAAATGCGACACTGCTCATCAGGCCTTGGGTCTGACGCAGCGCCAGCCTGTAAACGTTGCGCAGCGTTAAGCACAACGTAATCGCAGATCCGAATATTTTGGCTGGCCTCCGC
>Ga0308157_10007396_pt1 | contig 12792 bp, 9 predicted proteins | sample PhyBR1_FD_201035 | JGI IMG/M metagenome (GOLD analysis project Ga0308157, IMG submission 201035) | Phyllosphere microbial communities from UC Gill Tract Community Farm, Albany, California, United States - DLSLB.R1 | ecosystem: Host-associated > Plants > Phyllosphere > Unclassified | place: USA...
CCTTCTCGCGCATCGTCTTGATAATCGCCGGTGCGTTGGCTTCATGCGCCAGGTCCAGGCCATGGCCGATGCGGTCGGCGCCGGCAATGCCCAGGGCGCTGTCGATGTGGAATTTCAGGCCTTCCGGTGGCACTTCGCCCAGCGCCAGCTCGCCCGCATGCATGGCCACTTTCACGTCTGGATACACCGTTTTCAGGAAGCGGAACATCTTCATGTGCAGCAGGTAGTCGCGCATCGACACGTGCAAACTCTCTTGGCCGACGATGTTGACACCGACGATGCGACCGCCCTTGGCGGCGGCCTTGAAGCTCGACACCATCGCCGAAAACACCTGCGACGGCGCAAGCAGGCGCAGCGTGTAGTTCTGATAGCGCATCGTGAAGCGCTCGTCGTCGATGCCTTCGGAGGCCGCATTGATCTGCGCGACGAAGCTGTCGATCGACGTGTTGTAGGCGGCGTTGGCGTCCAGCGCCGCCAGCTCGGCGCGCAACTGGGCACCCAGCGCCGCGTCGTCGTTCACGCTGGCGCGGGTGCTGGTGTCGAAGGCGGGGTTGGCCACGAATGGCGAGAGCAGGAACATCGTTTCGATGTAGCCGACATTTTCGGCAATGGCGCGCGCCTTGATCTCTTGCAGGCCTTCGCGCAGATTGTCGTTGGCCACCGGGCCGAAGTAGCCGAAGGTGCCGAAGAACAGGCGGTCCGGCGCCGGCTGGATCGCGACGTGGTTGCTGAAATCCTTGTTCGACCAGCGCTTGACCAGCTCGCGCCAGGTGTTTTCATCGGCATTGACCTCTGCGCCCGACAGGCAGGTGCGCTGGGCAGCCGGCTTGGCGCGCTGCGCGGCGATGGTTGCCTTGTCGGTCTCGATGCGGTAGGTGTTCTTGTCGATGCAGAAGCCCTGCTTGTCGACGAAATCGACATAGGTCTCGGCATAGATCGCGCCCGAATAATGGTGGTGCAAATCGCCGCCCTTGGGCATCTGCGTGAAGAACATCGTCAGCTCGGACAGACGCGGCGTGCTGCCCTCGATCAGGCTGGCGTAGTGGCGCGCGGTGGCCGCTTCGTTGGCGGTGATCGATGGCGCCCGGGCCAGGACGGGCGAAGCGACGACGGCCAGCGCCAGCAGCGCACTGCCGGGCAAATACTTGTGCATGTGATACTTTCAGGATGGGTGGCAAGCGTCAGACTCTAACGCCTTCGCCCAAGGTTGGCAATATTGCAGCTTGGACCGCCGCCGTGACTCTTATGCGTAGGGTGGACGGCTGCGCCGTCCACGCGGTGATGGTTGGCAGCCAGATCATCCGGTACGACAACAGCGCCGCCAACGATCGACGCGTGGAAGGCAGAGCCTTCCACCCTACGTGGTCGAGGCAAATCAACGTTCGTGGACGAGGCGACCATACGAATACGTCGCGGCCACCGTGCGATCATCCCCCAGCAGCGCCAGCGCGAACAGCAGCTCTTCGAGCGAATGGCTGTGACTCGTGCGGCGCGCCATCAGCGGCGTCGCTTCGCGGTCCAGCACCACGAAGTCGGCTTCGAGCCCGGGCGCGAAGCTGCCGATCGTGTCGTCCAGCCCCATCGCGCGCGCCGCGCCCAGCGTGGCGAGGTAGAACATGCGCAGCGCCGTCAGGTAACTGCCCTTCATGCGCGCGACCTTGTACGCTTCGTTCATCGTCTGCAGTAGCGAGAACGAGGTGCCGGCGCCCACGTCCGTGCCCAGCGACAGCAGCATGCCGGCCTTGTCGGCGCGTTCGAAGTCAAACAGGCCGCTGCCCAGGAACAGGTTCGACGTGGGGCACACGGCGGCGGCCGAGCCGGTGGCCGCCATGCGCGCCATGTCCTCGTCGTCGAGCCAGATGCAGTGGCCGAACATCGCGCGCGGGCGCATCAGGCCATAGCTGTCGTACACGTCGAGATAGCTGCGCGCCTGCGGGAACAGCTCGCCGACCCAGGTGCACTCGTCGCGGTTCTCGGCCACGTGGGTCTGGATGAAGGTGTCCGGATACGCCGCCGCCAGTTCGCCCGTCAGGCGCAGCTGGGCTTCGGTCGACGTCGGCGCAAAGCGCGGCGTGATCGCGTACAGCGCGCGGCCGCGCTTGTGCCAGCGCTTGATCAGCGCTTCGCTCTCGCCAAGCTCACCTTCGAGGTCGCGCAGGAAGTCCGGGCAGTTGCGGTCCATCAGCACCTTGCCGGCCACCATGCGCAGGTTGCGCGCTTCGCTCGCGGCAAAGAACGCATCGACCGATTGCGGGTGCACGGTGCAGTAGACCATCGCCGTGGTGGTCCCGCAGCGCAGCAGCTCGTCGAGGAAGAAGTCGGCTGTCGAGCGGCCATCTTCATGATCCTCGTAGCGGCGCTCGGTCGGAAACGTATAGGTCTCGAGCCACGGCAGCAGGCCCGGGGCCGGCGAGGCGATCATGTCGGTCTGCGGGTAATGCAGGTGCGTGTCGATGAAGCCGGGGACGATCAGCTTGCCGCGGTAGTCGACGGGTTCGAGGCCCGCAGGCAGCGTTGGTGCGAGCGCGGCGTAGTCGCCGGCGGCCTGGATGCGGCCATCCTCGACGATCAGCAGGCCGTCTTCATGAAACAGCGCGGCGCCGTCGTCGAACGCCGGATCGGCGCGAAAGTGCAGCAGGCTGGCGCGATAGGCCTGCACATTGGGTGATGCAGTGGGCATTACAGGAATTCCGGTTGAAGTTCTGGGTGATATGCAGTGTGGCCTGAAGCTTCCCACACGGCCAGCAATTGCGCCACACTCGACGCCGCGATCACGGCCGGCGCCTTGCCGGCAATATCGGGCAGGCCGATCGGGCAGACCATATTGGCCAGGCGCGCATCGTCAATGCCGCGCTCGCGCAGGCGCGCTTCGAACTGGCTGCGTTTGGTGCTTGATCCAATCAGGCCGAACCAGTCGGGCGTCGCCAGATGCACAGGGCGCGCCAGGATCGCGTGGCACAGGCGCAGGTCGAGCGCGTGGCTGTGGGTCATGACGAGAAAGCTCGTGCCAGGCGCGGCGTGTTCTACCAGCGCCTCAGGCGTATCGGTCGCCTCGATCGTCACGTTCGGGGGGATGGATGGCGGGAACATGGCGTCGCGTTCGTCGACCCACGTCACGCGGCATGGCAGCTCGGCCAGCGCGCGCACGATGGCGGCGCCCACGTGGCCTGCGCCGAACAGCATCAGGTGCGCGCGCGGCGCCAGGACGGGGTCGAGCAGCCAGCGGCGACCACCCTCGCCGTCCAGCACCCGGGCTTCAAGTGCGCGCTCGAACGCCGGCGCGTCCGGTGTACCTGCCAGCAGCACCGCGTCGTCAAACAAGGCCCACTCGCACGCGCCGTCCAGCGCAACGAGGCGCCAGGTGTCGGCGTTGCGGCGTGCCCGCAGCAGGTCAACCTGCGCTGCATCGACACGTTCGAACGCGAGCCAGGCGACGCCGCCGCAGCACTGGCCCAGGCTCGGGCCCAGCGCAAAGCGTTCGAAGCGGCGTGCCTCGCCAAGCCCCAGCATCGTGCGCGCAATCTCCAGCGCGCGGTGTTCGAGATGGCCGCCGCCGATGGTGTCGTCAAAGTCGTGCGCGCGCACCAGCATCTTGGCGCCCGGCTCGCGCGGCGCCGAGCCCTTCACGGCTGCCACGGTGACCAGCACGGACGGCACATCGCCCTGGGCGCGCAACCAGTCCATCGTCACGCGCGCGCGCCGGCGGCGCCCTCGACGAACGCGATCGCATCCAGAATGGCTTCGCTCGTCGCGGGAGCATTCAGTGGTGGATTGACCCGGTGCCCGCCCACGCTCGAGATGGCGTCGCGCAGTGCGAAGAAGACCGAGAACGGTAGCAGCAGCGGCGGCTCGCCCACGGCCTTGGAGCGGTGGATGCTGTCTTCGACGTTGGCGTTGTCGAACAGCGCGATGCGGAAATCCTCCGGGCAGTCCGAGACGGCAGGAATTTTGTAGGTCGACGGCGCATGGGTCATCAGCTTGCCGGCCGGGTTCCACCACAGTTCTTCGGTGGTCAACCACCCCATACCCTGGATGAACGCGCCTTCGACCTGGCCGATGTCAATCGCCGGATTGAGCGAGCGGCCGGCGTCGTACAGCGCATCGACGCGCAGCAGCTTCCATTCGCCGGTCAACGTATCGACCACCACTTCCGACACGGCCGCGCCGTACGCGAAGTACGAAAACGGGCGGCCGGTCATCGTCTTCGGATCCCAGTGCAGGCCGGGCGTGGCATAGAAGCCATCGGACCACAGCTGCACGCGCGCCAGGTAGGCTTTGGCGACGAGTTCCTCGAACGGCAGCGCCAGGCCCGCGACGAACACGGTGCCGGCCGCGAAGCGCACGTCGCTGGCCGCGCCGCCGTACTGCTGCGCGGCGAATTGCGCGAGGCGCGCGCGGATCTTGCCGGCGGCATCCTGCGCGGCCTTGCCGTTCAGGTCCGCGCCGGTCGAGGCAGCGGTGGCCGACGTGTTCGAGACCTTGCTGGTGTTGGTGGCGGTGGCGCGCACGCGCCCCAGCTCCACGCCCAGTTCGTGCGCCACGACCTGCATCACCTTGGTGTTGATGCCCTGCCCCATCTCGGTGCCGCCGTGGTTGACAAGGATGGAGCCGTCCACGTAGACATGCACCAGCGCGCCGGCCTGGTTCAGGTGCGTGACATTGAACGCGATGCCGAACTTGAGCGGCGTGAGCGCCAGCCCCTTCTTGAGCACGGGGCTGGTGCGGTTGTAGTCGTCCACGGCCGCGCGGCGCGCGCGGTAGTCGCTGCCCGCTTCGAGTTCGGCCACCAGTTCGGGGATGACATTGTCGACGATGGTCTGGCCATAGGGCGTGACGTTGCGCTCCTGCGCGCCGTAGAAATTCAGGCGCCGAATATCGAGCGCGTCGCGGCCCAGGTTGCGCGCGATCTCATCCAACACGTATTCGATGGCAATCGCGCCCTGCGGACCGCCGAAGCCGCGAAACGCGGTGTTCGATTGCGTGTTGGTCTTGCCGCAGGCGGCGCGGATGTCGACGTCGGACAGGTAATACGCATTGTCGAAGTGGCAGACGGCGCGCGTGGCCACGGGGCCGGACAAATCGGCCGAGTAGCCGGCGCGCGTGACCATGTCGACCCGCGCCGCCAGGATGCGACCTTCGGCGTCGTAGCCGACTTCGTACTCGTAATGGAAGCAGTGGCGCTTGCCGGTGACGAGCATGTCGTCGTCGCGGTCTGCGCGCAGCTTGACGGGGCGGCCCGTACGCACGGCGGCGATGGCGGCCGCCGCGGCCCACAGCGCCGACTGCGATTCCTTGCCGCCAAAGCCGCCGCCCATGCGGCGGCACTCGACCGTGACGTGGTGCGAATGCAGGCCGAGCGCATGGGCGATCACGTGCTGCATCTCGCTTGGGTGCTGGGTCGACGAGTACACGTGCATGCCGCGGTCTTCGCCGGGAATCGCATACGCGATCTGGCCTTCGAGGTAGAACTGCTCTTGCCCGCCCACGTACAGCTGGCCCTTGACCGTGTGCGGCGCGCGCGCGAAGGCTGCTTCGGCGTCGCCGCGCGTCAGGCGCATCGGCGGCAGCACATACGATTGCGCGGCGCGCGCTGCCTGCGGGGTCAGGATCGCCGGCAGGTCCTCGTACGTCACCTGCGCCAGGCGCGCTGCGCGGCGTGCGTTGTCATGGCTGCCGGCGACAACGATGAAAATCGGCTGGCCCACGTACTGCACCAGACCATCGGCCAGGATCGGATCGTCGTGGATGATCGGCCCGCAATCGTTCAGGCCCGGGATGTCGGCGACGGTCAGCACGGCGACCACGCCGGCGCTGGCACGGACCGGCGCCAGGTCGATGGCGGTGATGTGTGCATGCGCGCGGGTCGACAAACCCAGCGCCGCATGCAGCGTGCCGGCCAGCTCGGCGATATCGTCGGTGAAGGTCGCGCCGCCGCGCACGTGCAGCTCGCTCGACTCGTGCTTGCGTGCGCGGCCCACTTCGGCCCAGACGTCCAGGTTCTTGATGCCGCCGTCGTTCATGGTCGTCTCCTCAGGCGCCGGCAAAGGCATTGACTGCCTGCGCGGGCAGCGGATCGTGCAGGCGCGTCTCGAGCCAGAAGCGGCGCAGCAGGTTCTGCGCGGTGCGCATCCGGTAGCTGCTCGAAGCCCTTGCGTCACTGAGCGGCGCATAGTCGCGGCCCAGCGCCGCCATCGCCGTGGTCAAGACGGCTTCGGTCCACGGCTGGCCGAGCAGCGCGGCTTCGGCCTGCGCGGCGCGCTGCGGCGTCGCGGCCATGCCGCCAAACGCGATGCGGGCGTCGACGATCGTCTCGCCGTCCAGCACGATGGCAAACGCAGCGCACACGGCCGAGATGTCCTGGTCGAAGCGCTTGGCCAGTTTGTAGGTGCGAAAGCGCAGGCCTGGGCGCGATTGCGGCAGCGGCACACACACGGCCTGGACGAATTCACCGGGCTGCAAATCCTTCTTCTGGTAGCCCAGGTAAAAGTCGTCCAGCGCCAGCACGCGCGTACCGGCGCTGCTGGCCAGGACCACCTGGCTGCCCAACGCGATCATCCATGGCATCGAGTCGCCGATCGGCGAGCCATTCGCCACGTTGCCGCCCAGCGTGCCGGCATGGCGGATCGGCAGCGACGCGAAGCGCTGCCAGAGTTCCGTCAGTTCGGCGGGATAGCGCGCAGCCAGTGCCTGATAAGCGTCCTGCAGCGAGACACCGGCGCCGATCTCCAGCATGCCGTCTTGTTCGCGCATCGTTTTGAGCTCGGCGACCTGGCCGAGATAGATCACGTCGCCCAGTTCGCGCAGGTGCTTGGTGACCCACAGCCCGACATCGGTCGAACCGGCCAGCAGCACCGCGGCCGGATGGTCAGCGCGCAGTGCCGCCAGCTCGGCCACGGTGCGCGGCACATGGAAGTGCTGGCCATGCGCGGCGTACGTGAAGCTGTGGCTGCGTTGCAGCGTGCGCAGGCGCTCGGCCAGCGCAGCGCGGTCGAAGGCGACGGGTGGCAGCTCGACCATGCGGCGCGCGGCGTCGATGATCGGACGGTAGCCGGTGCAGCGGCACAGGTTGCCGGACAGCGCATCGTTGATCTGGCAGCGCGATGGCGTGCGGCCTTCCTGCTTCAGGTACATGCCGAACAGCGACATCGCAAACCCCGGCGTGCAAAAGCCGCATTGCGAGCCGTGGCATTCGACCAGCGCCTGCTGCACGGGATGGGGCGCGCCATCGGGCTGCGCCAGGTCTTCGACCGTGAACAGCGCCTTGCCGTCGAGCGTCGGCGTGAACTGGATGCAGGCGTTCACCGAGCGCAAGGCCAGTTCGCCATCCTCCAGCGAACCGATCACGACGGTGCAGGCGCCGCAGTCGCCTTCGGCGCAACCTTCCTTGGTGCCGGTGCAGCGCAAGTCCTCCCGCAGATGCTGCAGGATGGTTTGCGTGGGCTTCACGTCGCGCAGTTCGCGCAGCTGGCCCTGGTAGAGAAATCGGATCGGTTCTGACATGCCTGTCTTTAGTGAGTGGATTGCTGGACGCCAAAGGCGGAAGGCTACCATTCAGGGCCTGCCAACCTATAACCAATATGTGATATCGCTCATATCGAAAAGCATATATGTAGGGTGGACGGCTATGCCGTCCACGCGTCCGACTTGCCGTCGCACACCACAGAGCATGGTTGGTTTGAACGCGTGGGCGGAAATCCGCCCACCCTACTTGTGGTCAAGCCAAGGATGCACCATTTTCCAATGATTGGCGATGTCGATGCGTCGCGTGACCCAGACCTTGTTGTGCCGGCCCACGTAATCGAGGAAGCGTGCCAGCGCCGCCGTGCGGCCCGGGCGGCCGGCCAGGCGGCAATGCAGGCCGACCGACAGCATCTTCGGCTGGTTCAGGCCATCCGGGTCGCCTTCGGCGTACAGCACGTCGAAGGCATCCTTCAGATAGTCAAAAAACTGCGTGCCCGAATTGAAGCCACCGGCCGAGGCAAAGCGCATGTCGTTGGTGTCGAGCGTGTACGGCACCACCAGGTGCGGCGTGCGGCGCATCGCCCCATCCGGGCCGGCCGCGTCGACCTGCTGCCAGAACGGCAGGTCGTCGCCGTAATGGTCGGCGTCGTAGGCAAAGCCGCCATGCTCGACCACGAGGCGGCGCGTGTTGGGCGAGTCGCGTCCCGTGTACCAGCCCTGCGGCGCGGCGCCCGTCAGGTCACGGAAAATCGCCACCGCTTCGTGCAGGTGCGCGCGCTCGGTGGCTTCGTCGACGTTCTGGTACGAGATCCAGCGCAGCCCATGGCAGGCGATCTCATGGCCCAGTTCCTGGAACGCGGCCACCGCCTCGGGATGGCGCGCGAGCGCCTGGGCCACGCCGAACACGGTCAGCGGCAGCTTGCGGTCTTCGAACAGGCGCAGCAGGCGCCACAGGCCGGCGCGCGAGCCGTATTCGTAGAGCGACTCCATGCTCATGTGACGCGCGGGGAAAGCGCTGGCGCCGACGATCTCGGAAAGAAAAATTTCGGACGCCGCATCGCCATGCAGCACATTGTTCTCGGCACCTTCTTCGTAGTTGAGCACGAACTGCAGCGCGATGCGCGCCGCGCCCGGCCACTGCGGATGGGGCGGCGTGCGGCCGTAGCCGGCCAGGTCGCGCGGGTAGGAGTTCGGCATGCGCATTCCAGAGGGAGTTGGTCCACTCACATCGTGCCATGCCATGACTGCAGCAGTCCAGTATGGATGGCTGGTGCGTCGTTGTTTACGTCACTCGCAACGATTCAACCACCGGGCCCGGGCGCACCCGACCGTTGATGCAGCGTTCCTTGAGCGCAATGCGCCCGAGCCCCGCATCCGCCCTGACCTCGACGACCAGCGTCGAGCCCGATGCTGCCTTTTGCAGGGCCGACAGGAAGCCACCGAGCAGGCGGCGCGTCAGCGCCTGCTGATCGTCCAGCACCCTCACACGGTCGGCGGCGCCCCACTCGAACTGCACGCCTGTCAACCGCGCTTCGGTGGCAAGCAGGTCGAGCAGGTCCTGCACGATGTCCGCAAGCGCCAAAGGCTCGGGCTGGGCCGTGCCAGTGCCAGTGCGCTCGAGCGCCAGCACGCGCCAGGTGCGCGCCTGGCGGGCGAACTGCGCGCTCATTGCCTTGGAAGTCTGCACCATGGCGGTGACGTCGGCGCCGGCGGCGATCCGGCGCACCGCGACCTCCATGCGCAGACGGGCGCTCGTCAGGCGTTGCAGCATGTCCTGGCGCAGGCGTTCCAGCGTGTGCGCCATCTCCTGGCCGCTGATGCCGGAGAGCCACTTGGCCAGCAACTCGCATTCCACCGCTTCGGTGGCGCAGAACAGGATGTCGCGCACGCGATCGGCCGTGGCCAGCGTCCGCACCGACATGCTCAGCACGCCCATCGGCCCTTGCGGCCCGGTGATCGGTACACCCTGGCACGTGAAGGCATGAAAGCCCTCGATGAAATGCTCGGGGCCGACCAGTTCCACATAGCCGTTCTCGACGATGGCGGTGCCAACGCCATTGGCGCCGGCATGCGCTTCATCAAGCAGGGAGCCCGGCCGCGGGAAATTCTCATCGGCCATGGTCTCAGGGTCGCCGGCCACGCACAGCAACCGGCCGTCGGTATCCGCCAGCATCGCCGCGTGCCGGTTCTCACCTGCCGCTCTGGACAAGGCCCCGAGAAACGGCGCTGTTGTCGTGATGAGTTCGTGACGCTCTGCGAGCAGCTGCTGTGTGTCGTGTTCTCCCAGCAGGTCGGCACGGCCCAGGCGAGGATTGCACCCGCTGGCGCGTGCTCGGTTCCACGCCCTGAGTACGTACGGCCGCAGCGTGTCCGGCGCCAGCTCCTGGTGCTGCACGTAGCGTTCCCACGCGGCGCGCACCTGCTCGACATCGGGATGCCGGACGTTGGACAGAAAGAGCATCAGGCCATTCCTGTACCTGGCCCGCGCGCGCCTGGCAGCAGGCGCCGCATCAGGCGGACCATCTGGTCGAGCTCGAATGGCTTCGACAACGCCTCATCAAAGCCGGCAGCGGCCGATTCAGCGGCCAGGCTCGCCATGGCCGACACCAGTACTGCAGGCGCCGTCAACCCGCATTCCCGCATCTCCTTGAGGGTCTGCGAGCCGTTCAACCATGGCATGCGATAGTCGAGCATGACCAGATTCGGGCTCAACCCATCACAGATGGCGGCCACGGCTTGCCGAGGGTCGTCGTGCGTTGACACCCGGAAGCCTTCAGTTTCGAGCAGCCATGCGACGCTCTCGAGCAAATCCAGCTCGTCGTCTACGATCAATACGTGCAATTTGCCTGTCATCCCTCATGATACACCCGCTTACCATGAATTAACTCAGCGCTCATACCGACACGCGGCATTGCTGCTCTATGCATGCGGCCGGCGCGCCACGGCGGAACGACATGTTTCATCATGGACTTCGCGCGCGTTATGATGAGCCACCACAAGAAAGGGAGGAAACCCATGGGCAAACTCACCACCCACGTACTCGACACCGCGCACGGCTGCCCCGGCGCCGGCATCACCGTCGAGCTGTACACGATCGACGCGGCGGGCCGCACGCTGCTCAAGGCCGACGTGACGAATGACGACGGCCGCTGCGCCACGCCACTACTCGAGGCGGCAACGATGCAGCCCGGCCAGTACGAGCTGGTGTTTCATGCGGGCGACTACTACGCGGCGCGCGGCGCGGCCTTGTCCACCCCGCGTTTTCTGGACCGCATCACGCTGGGCTTCGGCATCGCGGCCACGGACCAGAATTATCACGTGCCGCTGGTGATGACGCCCTGGTCGTACTCGACCTACCGGGGCAGTTAAGTTGGCGCCGCACCGGCTTGGCCCCGCACGCATCGGCATCGGCCTGATCCAGGGCATGTTGCTGTACCTGCTCTACACGGCCCTGCAGGACAAGCTTTGGCCCGCGACCGCGCCCCTGCTGTTCGCGCCGCTGGTGATGCTCGGCGTGCTGTTGCCGGTGATCCTGATCAGCGCGCTCGGGCATGTGCCGCGCCGGACGCTGGCAGGCTGGGTGAGCGCCGCGGCCATCGCAATCACGCTGCTGGCAATCCACGACATCTGGCGCCGGCTGGGCGGCGTCGACGTACTGCGACCGACCCCGTCCGGCCCCTTGACGGTGTGCCTGGCGGCCGCTTGCTTTATTGCCCACGCGCTGGTGCTCGCCGGCGCGCGCGAGCGCCGGCGCATCGCAGCGTATGCCACGTATTTCGAAGTGGCCTGGACCCTCGGCCTGCAACTCGCCTTCAGCGCCCTGTTCGTTGGCGCGACCTGGCTCGTGCTGCAACTGGGCGCATCGCTGTTCGACCTGATCCGGCTCGACTTCCTGAGCCAGGCCATGCGCAAGGCCTGGTTTTCCATTCCCGTCACGGCGTTCGCCTTTGCCTGCGCAATGCACCTGACCGACGTCAAGCCGGCCATCGTGCGCGGCATCCGCAACCTGGTGCACGTGCTGTTGTCGTGGACCCTGCCGGTGCTCACGCTGCTGGTGGGCGGCTTCCTGGCCAGCCTGCCATTTACCGGACTTGAGCCGCTATGGGCCACGCGCAGCGCCGCCGGGATGCTGCTGTCAGCGGCGGCGAGCTTCGTGGTGCTGATCAATGCCGCCTGGCAAGATGGCAGCGAGCGCCCGGCGCGTGTCATCGCTGTCTCGGCGCGTGTGGCGAGCCTGCTGCTGGCGCCGCTGACGCTGCTCGCCGCCTACGCCCTCGCGCTGCGCGTGCTCGATCACGGCTGGTCGCTTGATCGCGTGATCGCCGCTGCCTGCCTGCTGGTGGCAGCGTGCTATGCCGGCGGGTATGCGGCGGCGGCCCTGCGGCGCGGCTGGCTGCCGACGCTGGCGGGCGTGAACATCGCCGCCGCGTTTACGGTGATCGGCGTGCTGGCACTGCTGCTCTCGCCGCTGCTCGACCCTGGACGCATCGCCGTGGCCAGCCAGCTGGCGCGCCTGGGTGCCGGCCAGATCACGTTACGGCAACTGGACGTGGCGTATCTATGGGATCACGGCGCGCGCTATGGCCGCGCCGCACTGGCCCGGCTGGAGAGCAGCACGACCGGCCCGGATGCCGCCTGGCTGCGGACCGAACTGACGCGCCTGCGCCAGCCCGACCTCGACACTGGCGTGAGGCCACTTGCCGACCAGCTGCACGTGTGGCCAGCGGGCGCCACGCTACCGGCCGGCTTCGTGCAGACCGATTGGCGGCGCACGCCGGACGCGGCGCACCTGCCACCGTGCATGCGCGGCCAGACCGGACCATGCGACGCGTTCATACTCGATCTGGGCGGCGACGCCAGGCCCGAGGTGATGGTCATTGGCGCCGATGGCGAAGTCGGCGTTGTGCTGCGCCAGGACGCACGCGGTGCCTGGGAACTGGCTGCCAGTCTGCCACTGCTGCTTGGCGATTGCACACCCCTGCTCGATGCCATGCGTGCCGGTCGGCTGCGCGCCGCGCCGCAGGCGCTGGCGGATCTGGCGATCGACGGACGCCGCATTCCGCTACAGAATTCCCAGACTCAACTGGAATGCGGTGCGGCAGCAGCCAGACAAGTTGAGTAACTTGTCATCATGTTATCCAAGCTGACCGCTTACTGTGTCAGTTAGGCCACACTACATCGCGAATTGTCTCGAATACTCTCCGCGTGTCATAAAACTGTTGCTGTCAATATTGCCGGGTGGATAGAATAAATTCCAGTATGTACCGGTGCTCTTGCCTGCTGCCCTTGTCAGCACCGTCGTTCCCAGCAGCCTACGTTTCAGCACACCCC
>Ga0308157_10007397_pt1 | contig 12790 bp, 12 predicted proteins | sample PhyBR1_FD_201035 | JGI IMG/M metagenome (GOLD analysis project Ga0308157, IMG submission 201035) | Phyllosphere microbial communities from UC Gill Tract Community Farm, Albany, California, United States - DLSLB.R1 | ecosystem: Host-associated > Plants > Phyllosphere > Unclassified | place: USA...
ATCTCCACCTACGCCTCCTCGGCGACCCTCTACGAGGTCGGTCTCAACCACTTCTTCCGCGGCAAGGACCATCCAGGCGGCGGCGACCATATCTTCTATCAGGGCCACGCCTCCCCCGGCATGTATGCGCGCGCCTACCTCGAGGGCCGGATGAGCGCAGAACAGCTCGACGGCTTCCGTCAGCAGCAGTCGCACTTCATCGACGGCAAGCCGCAGGGACTGCCGTCCTACCCCCACCCGCACCAGCTGCCCGACTTCTGGGAGCATCCGACGGTGTCGATGGGTCTGGGACCGATGAATGCGATCGCGCAGGCACAGTTCGACAAATACCTGCACAATCGTGGGATCAAGGACACCTCACAGCAGCAGACCTGGGCTTTCCTCGGTGACGGCGAGCTCGACGAGCCGGAGAGCCGCGGCATGCTCCACGTCGCTGCCTTCGAAGAGCTCGACAACCTCAACTTCGTCATCAACTGCAACCTGCAGCGTCTCGATGGGCCCGTCCGCGGCAACGGCAAGATCATGCAGGAACTCGAGTCGTACTTCCGCGGTGCCGGCTGGAACGTCATCAAGGTCGTCTGGGGACGCGAATGGGACGCGCTGCTGGCCAAGGACCGCGACGGCGCGCTCGTCAACCTCATGAATGCCACCCCCGACGGCGATTACCAGACCTACAAGGGTGAGTCCGGCGGCTTCGTGCGCGACAACTTCTTCGGCCGCGACCCGCGGACGAAGGCAATGGTCGAGGACTACAGCGACGAGCAGATCTGGAACCTCAAGCGCGGCGGGCATGACTACCGAAAGGTCTTCGCCGCCTACAAGGCCGCGATGGAGCACACCGGACAGCCCACCGTCATCCTCGTCAAGACGGTCAAGGGCTACTCGCTCGGACCGCACTTCGAGGCCCGCAACGCCACGCACCAGATGAAGAAGCTCACGGTCGACGATCTCAAGCTCGCCCGCGATCACTTCCAGATCCCGATCTCGGACAAGGAACTCGAAGACAACCCGAAGCTGCCTCCGTACTACCACCCGGGTGTCGACGCACCCGAGATCAAGTACATGCAGGAGCGCCGCGCGGAGCTCGGCGGCTACTCCCCCGAGCGTCGATCGACCCATGTCGATCTCAAGATGCCCTCGGACAAGGCCTACCAGGCCGGTCGTCGTGGATCAGGCAAACAGGAGATCGCCACCACGATGGGCTTCGTACGCGTGCTCAAGGATCTCATGCGGGAGAAGGAGTTCGGCCACCGGATCGTGCCGATCATCCCCGATGAGGCTCGCACCTTCGGCATGGACTCGTTCTTCCCGACGGCGAAGATCTACAATCCGCACGGACAGAACTACATCTCCGTCGACCGCGACCTGTTCCTCGCCTACAAGGAGGCCACGGACGGTCAGCTGCTCCACGTCGGCATCAACGAGGCCGGGGCGACCGCGGCACTGACCGCGGTCGGCACCTCGTATGCCACCCACGGTGAGCCGATGATCCCGTTCTACATCTTCTACTCGATGTTCGGCTTCCAACGCACCGGTGACTTCTTCTGGGCCGCCGGTGACCAGATGGCTCGCGGCTTCGTCCTCGGCGCCACCGCGGGACGCACCACTCTGGTGGCCGAGGGCCTCCAGCACGGCGACGGACATTCGCACGTGCTGGCGTCGACCTATCCGTCCGTGGTCTCGTACGACCCGGCCTACAGCTATGAGATCGCGCATATCGTCAAGGACGGCATCCACCGGATGTACGATCCCGCCGATGAGCGAGATCCTGACGTGCTCTACTACATCACCATGTACAACGAGCCGATGGTCCAGCCGCCCGAACCGGAGGATCTCGACGTCGAAGGCGTGCTCAAGGGTCTTTACCTCCTGAAGAAGGGACCCGACAACGGCGGACCGAAGGTTCAGCTGATGGCCTCCGGCGTCGGTGTGCCGTGGGTGCTCGAGGCTCAGGAGCTGCTTGACCAGGACTGGGGCGTCTCGGCTGATGTGTGGTCGGTGACGTCGTGGACCGAGCTGCGCCGTGACGGACTCGACGCCGAGAACGAGCGTCTGAAGAACCCCGAATCCGAACCGCGGACTCCGTATGTCACCGAGAAGATGGCCGAGACCGAGGGCCCGGTCATCGCGACCTCGGATTATATGCGCGCAGTGCCGGATCAGATCCGCCAGTACGTGCCCAGCCACTTCACCTCGCTGGGGACCGACGGATACGGAATCTCGGACACCCGTCCTGCCGCACGTCGCTATTACCTCGTCGATGGTCCTTCCGTGGTCACGCAGGCACTCATCTCGCTGGCCGATACCGGGAAGATCTCGATCGACAAGGCCGCCGAGGCGGCTGAGAAGTACCAGCTCAACGATGTCCGTGCCGGCAACTCGGGTTCCACCGAGGGGGCAGGCGCCTGATCTCGCCCGCACACTGACAGCGAATATGGCCGGAGTCTCCAAGACTCCGGCCATATTTGTCACCTTTTTCGACTCTTTGTATGTCGCTGACAACCGGATTGTTCTCATTCATCTAAACTCGTGCTCATGATGTCTGATGCCGAGACCCTGCGCCGTCGTGCCGAAACCGCCCGCAGACTGCGTGCCGGAGTCGGCGTCCTGTCATCGGTGACTCTGCAGCGGCTGGAGGCTCAGCTGCCCTGGTACCGCTCGATGTCGTCGTCCGATCGCTCTTGGGTGGGGCTGCTCGCCCAATCGGGCATCTCCTCGTTCGTCGATTGGTACCGCAAGCCCGATACGAATCTGCGTGTGGTCTCCGACATCTTCAAGACTGCGCCACGCGACCTCATCCGGGCCATCAGCCTGCAGCAGACCCTGCAGCTGCTCAAGATCGTCGTCGAAGTCGTCGAGGAACGCGTTCCGGACATCGCTCGCCCCGTCGAGCAGCCGGCGCTCCGCGAAGCGGTGCTCATCTACTCCCGGGAGATCGCGTTCGCCGCGGCCGATGTCTACGCCCGGGCCGCAGAGGCCAGAGGCAGCTGGGACGCACGACTCGAGGCGATGGTCGTCGACGCCCTCGTCCGCGGAGACTCCGTCGACGAACTCGCCAGCCGCACCGCTGCCTTCGGCTGGCAGTCAGAAGGTCCCGTGTGCGTCATCGTCGGCCGCGCACCGCAGCGCTCGGCGAAGAAGGGATTGGACGGCATCCGCCGCAAGGCCAGTCGCTGGGCCGATGATGCTCTTGTGGGCATCCACGACAACCGTCTGCTCATCGTCCTCGGCGGGGTGACGGAACTCGACGATGCCGTCGAGGACCTCTCGGACTGCTTCGGGCCTTCCGAAGTCATCGTCGGACCGGCAGTGCCGGGACTTGCCGAAGCGGCCACCTCGGCGAAGGCGGCGATCCGCGCACTCAAGGCGGCGACCGCCCGCCCCGATTCCCCGCGCCCGGTCAAAGCCGATGATCTTCTGCCCGAACGCGCCCTGTCCGGGGACCGGATCGCCTTGACCGAACTCATCGAACGCTATTACGAACCGTTGACCTCGGGAACGGGTCAGCTGCTGAAGACCGTGAGCGCCTATGTCGAATTCGGGTCCTCGCTCGAAGCCACGGCCAAGGCACTGTCCGTGCACCCGAATACCGTGCGCTACCGACTGCGGAAGATCACCGACGCCATCGGGCTCGATCCGACGACTTCGCGTGATGCCTTCGTCATCCACATCGCCTTGGTGTATGGGCGACTGTCCGAGGACGGCGTATTGTCGAACAACGACAAATCTCGCCGAGATCGGTCCAGTGTCCATTAGATTGATCAACGGAACCCAACGAAAAGAGAACTGAGTGCTTGCAATCACCTGTCCGGGCCAGGGAGCCCAGAAGACCGGTTTCCTGAGTTCGTTCCTCGAACTCGACACCTTCTCGGCACAGATCGACGAACTCTCGACCGCATCGGGAATCGATCTGCGTCTGCACGGAACCGAATCCGATGACGAGACGATCAAGGACACCGCGGTGGCACAGCCTCTGCTCGTCGCCTCCGCCGTCGCCTGCGCCGCTGAGCTCGGCGTCAGCCCTGCCGTCGTCGCCGGCCACTCCGTGGGAGAGATCGCAGCCGCACAGATCGCAGGCATCTTCACCCCGGCGGACGCCATGGCCTTCGTCAAGGTCCGTGCCGATGGAATGGCGGCCGCTGCCGCCGTCACCCCGACCGGCATGTCCGCCGTGGTCGGCGGCCAGCCCGAGGACGTTCTCGCCGCGATCGAGGCCGCCGGGGCCAGCCCCGCCAACGTCAACGGCGGAGGCCAGACCGTGGCTGCCGGCTCTCTCGAGGCGCTCGAGACCCTGGCCGAGAACCCGCCGGAACGTGCTCGGGTCATCCCGCTGGCAGTGGCCGGCGCCTTCCACACCGAGTTCATGGCTCCCGCCACCGCTGATCTCGATGCCGCCGCCTCGGCGATGGAGGTCTCCGATCCCTCCGTGTCGATCCTCAGCAACTCCGACGGCACTGCGGTCGAAGCCGGCCGAGAGTATGTCGACCGTCTGGTCAAGCAGGTCACGAACCCGGTGCGCTGGGATCTGTGCCAGGAGGCGCTGCTGAACTCCGGTGTGACCGGAATGATCGAACTCGTCCCCGGTGGCACGCTGACCGGAATCGCTCGCCGCGCCATGAAGGGCGTGGAGACATTCGCCATCAAATCGGCCGCCGACCTCGACGGCGCGCGTGAGTTCGCGGCAGCCCACGCCTGAGAATCGAAAGAAGACGCCATGCCTACACTCAAGACTGCCGAACTCGGCACTTTCTCCCGCATTGCCGGAATCGGTGCCTACCGTGCGGAGAACCTCGTCACCAATGACGATATCGCCGGACCCATCAACTCCTCCGACGAATGGATCCGGCAGCGCACGGGCATCGTCACCCGCCGTCGTGCCAGCAAGGACGTCGGCGTCCTCGACATGTCCGAGGAAGCCGCGCTCGAGGCGATCGCCTCGGCGGGGCTGAAGCCGGAGGACGTCGGCGGCATCATCATCTCGACCGTCACGTTCGAGTACTTCACACCCTCAGCGGCTGCGGCTCTGACCGCACGACTGGGGACCGGGCCGATTCCGGCTTGGGACATCAGCGCGGCGTGTGCCGGCTACTGCTACGGTATCTCGCAGGCCGATGCACTGGTGCGTGCAGGCACGCTCGACAATGTCCTCGTCATCGGAGCCGAGAAGCTCTCCGAGGTCATCGACCCCGAGGACCGTTCGATCTCGTTCATCCTCGGTGATGGCGCCGGCGCGGTCGTCGTGTCCTCCTCCGACGAACCCGGCATCTCGAAGACAGTGTGGGGCTCGAAGGGCGAGAACTGGTCGACCATCCGGATGACGGATTCCCTCTACGACATCCGTGACGACCGGGAACTGCCCTTCCCGACCCTGCGTCAGGACGGGCCGACCGTCTTCCGCTGGGCCGTGTGGGACGGCGCCGAGGTGGCAAAGGAGGCTCTCGCTGCTTCCGGCATCGAGGCCGAGGACCTCGCTGCATTCATCCCACACCAGGCGAACATGCGCATCATCGACGAGCTCGCCAAGCAGCTGAAGCTCCCCGAGTCCGTTGTCATCGCACGTGACATCGCCGACAACGGGAACACCTCGGCGGCGTCGATCCCACTGGCCACCGAACGTCTCCTGCGTGAACAGCCCGAACTCAGCGGCGGTCTCGCCCTGCAGATGGGCTTCGGTGCGGGCCTCGTCTACGGTGCTCAGGTCGTGCGCCTGCCCTGAGACACACCCATTCACGGAAAACTCTCCGTGAATGTCCTAAGATATTCGGCGGGACACTCGTCGAAAAGTTCCTCAAACGGTCGAAAAACCCTCGACCGAAATCAGAAAGTAGGAAAGAAATGGCATTCACCGAAGCTGAAGTCCTCGCTGGGCTGGCAGAGATCGTCAACGAAGAGACCGGCCTGGCTGTCGAAGCAGTCGAAGCCGACAAGTCGTTCACCGATGACCTCGACATCGACTCCATCTCGATGATGACCATCGTCGTCAACGCTGAGAAGAAGTTCGGCGTGAAGATCCCCGATGACGACGTCAAGGACCTCGTCACCGTTCAGGACGCTGTCGACTACATCAACAAGGCTCAGGAAGCCTGACACACAGCAGCCGAACACGGCCCGTCCACAGACGGGCCGTGTCCACACTATCGACGAGGTTTGTACCATGACATCTAAAGTTGTCGTCACCGGAATCGGTGCGGTAACCCCCTTGGGCGCGACTGTCGATGCCACTTGGGAAGCCATTCTGGCCGGTCAGTCCGGCGTCCACACGATGGACAACGATTGGTCAGAGAAGTACGGCCTCGCCGTGGACTTCGCAGCGCAGGTCGACCCACAGGTCGTGCCCGACAATCTCAGACGGGTCCAGGCCAAACGCCTCGATCCTTCGAGCCAGTTCGCTCTCATCTCTGCTCGTGAAGCCATGGCCGATGCCGGTCTCGAGGAGACCGATCCGGAACGCACCGCCGTCTCCTGGGCCACCGGGATCGGCGGAGTCTGGACTCTGCTCGACGCCTGGGACACCCTGCAGGAGGAAGGCCCGCGCCGGGTCATGCCCCTGACAGTTCCCATGCTCATGCCCAATGGACCTGCGGCCGCTATCGGCATGGAATTCAAGGCACGTGCCGGTGTGCAGACCCTGGTCTCCGCCTGCGCCTCATCGACCGAGAGCCTCGGCCACGCCTATGACGTTCTCGCTTCGGGCAAGGCCGACATCATCATCGCCGGCGGTTCGGAAGCAGCGATCCACCCGATCACTCTTGCCGCGTTCAATTCGATGCAGGCGCTGTCACGTCGCACCGATTCACCCGAGACCGCTTCGCGTCCCTATGACGTCGACCGCGACGGCTTCGTCATGGGCGAAGGTGCGGGCACGCTCATCCTCGAGACCGAGGAGCATGCGAAGGCTCGTGGAGCGAAGATCTACGCCGAGGTGGCCAGCTGGGGCATCTCGAACGACGCCTACCACATCACCGGTGGAGAGCCGGAGGGCAAGCACGCGCTGGCCGCCATGCAGCAGGCACTCGACGCCGGAGGTCTGACCGCCGGCGAAATCAAGCACGTCAACGCGCATGCCACGTCGACTCCGGTCGGAGACATCCCGGAATCGCTGGCCATCAGCGAACTCCTTGGTGACAACGTCTCCGATGCACTGGTCTCGGCCACGAAGTCGATGACCGGACACCTCCTCGGAGGTACGGGTGCCGTGGAGGCGATCCTCACGGTCAAGGCGCTGCAGACTCGCACCGCTCCCCCGACCATCAACATCGACGAAGTCGACCCGAAGGTCAAGGGGATCAACATCGTCCGTGACACTCCTGCTGATCTGCCTGCCGGCGATATCGCAGCGATCACGAACTCGTTCGGCTTCGGCGGTCACAACGCCGTCGTCGCGTTCCGCTCAGTCTGAGGTTCTGAGCGAACTCAGACAGCTCTACGGCCCACTCTGAGTCGGAAAGCACGGTTTTGAAACTGTGCTTTCCGACTCAGAGTGGGCCGTTTCCATGAGGGCGCAGGACGCGGTGCGTGCTTGGGAAGGTAATTTGTGCAGCGCGTCGTGCACGGGGCGTTCAGGCACGAAAGCATGCGAAATGGACACACCCGAGGTAGGAAGGTGTGCCCATCGGCATTTGTGAACGCCCGTACTCTCGCACCTGAGTGCAGTTCGGCGGTGAATGGAGCGGCTCAGCCGACCTTCGTCAGCCAGCGCACCGGTGCGCCTTCACCTGCGTGGCGGAACGCGTCGAGCTCCTCGTCCCAGGCTTCGCCGAGGGCGATCGCCATCTCCGAGGAGAACTTCGCCGGGTCCCCGGCAGCGCGTTCCATCACGGAGCGGATGCGGTCTTCAGGGACGAGGATGTTGCCGGCTGTGTCGGTGACAGCGTGGTAGATGCCCAGATCGGGTGTGTGGCTCCATCGACCGCCGTCGACTCCGGCCGAGGGCTCCTCGGTGACTTCGTAGCGGAGTGAGTCCCAGCCGCGCAGGGCGGATGCGATGCGAGCTCCGGAGCCTGCGGGCGCGCGCCAGCAGACTTCTGCGCGCACGAGACCTGGTGCTGCCGGCTGGGGTGTCCAGTCGAAGCGTGCCTGTGCGCCGATGGCCCCGCCCGCTGCCCACTCGATGTGAGGGCACAGCGCACGAGGTGCTGAGTGGACGAAGAGTACGCCCTGAGTCATATCCATTTCTGCCTCCTACCTCGGATACGTCTTCCCCTACGATCCGAAAGGAGGTGCTGACCACATGATAGTCGATGTTCGGCGTGCAGCCAAGCATCAAAGATGCTGGTGGCGTCGGGTGTCTGGGCCGAGCGAATGACCGGCGTTAGGCTGGCGCCATGACCGAGGAGCAGATGACCGACGAACGACCGCCGCGGACCATCCGCATGTTCCCCGACTATGCGGGTACGGTGCTGTGGATCAGCATGCCCATCGACTACGAGGACACGGGGCTGTCCGGCGCACTTGTCGCGCAGCTGGAGGCATGGGAACAGTCCTACTATGACTCGCTGGATTCCGACTTCAATTGGGTGCCGGAGACTGCTGCGCGCATTTTCGCCGAGCAAGGCGTGCATCTCGCGCGACTCGTGTCTGCCGAAGTCGGCCCGCAGTTCGTCGTCGAGATCTCTTCATCCGATGACGACACCGAGGCAATGCGAATACGGGCCGAGCATTCCGCCGAGAACCCGAAGGCGGAAGCAGCTTTCACACGGCTGTTCGACGAGGCGGAGGCAGACGACCGCAGAATTGCCGAACTCGTCAGGAACGAACCGGACGGAGAGTGGACTGCCTACGCTCCGTTGTCCGGGACCGTCTTCAAACCGAATTCGAATGAGAAAGGCGAGCCGCCAACAGAAGCTGAGTGACGGGGCCTGAGGGTTCGCGTACGAATCAGCGGAGCGCTTCGTGGTGCCCCCGGTCGGACTTGAACCGACGGCCAAGGAATTCTAAGAGGTACTGATCTTGCGTGTCAGTCGTTGATCGCACTGGTCTGTCCTTGACCAGTGATTTCGAGGCCTTCAGCACCTTAGACCGATTCTCGGCAGATGGCCCAAGAGACTAGAAATTTCGCTCAAACCGTGTCGTAAACGTGTCGCAGACCAGCGTCTCCTAGTTGGCGCACGTTCATTGCGCTCCAGCCCTCCGTTGTCGCTCAACATACTGCCGGAGATCCCGTGGGTCGTAGCGCCACATACCGCCAATCGCCATCGCCGGCAAGTCTCCACGCTTACGCAACGTGTTGACATGTTTCGGAGTGCACTGGAGGGTCTCCGCGACCTCTTTCGAAGTGAGTAGCTGCTCTAGATCGATCATCTCGTTTCCTTGCTCCCCCCGGTTTCATGTCGGTCGAGCCAGGCGTCCACGGCGGACTGGCGTGTTCCGCGTGCTCGGGGGCGCCAGGAGGTGCCGACCTCGATCCATGCGGGGGCTCGGTCACCTCTGTCGCCTCGGTCGAGTGCGCGGTCGGCTCGTAGCTGATAGACACTGCAGCCGAGCTGTTCGGCGACTTCCTGGTCGGATAGCAATGCAACTTTCCGTCCTTCTAGCTCGTGATCTCGCCCAGCGGCTGCCTTGTCTCCCTGCTCCATCATGAACTCGTCCCGCCATGCCTGGATGCGCTCCTCGAGCTCATCGAGCCCCGGCCCACCGGGCGTGTAGGCGCGTTCAGCTGCTTCCCGTGCTGTGCCCTCTTGAATGCGGGAGAATGCCTCCGCGAGTGGCTTTGCTGCCCGCTTGATTGCTTCTTCGTAGGTGGTCATGTTTGCCTCCTTCGGCGCTCGTGAATAGAGTCTAAGGACGCCTCTGGGTCTCGGCTAGGTGTGCGTTCGGACAGTCGTGCTCGTGAACAGGGTCTACCGTCACCCCTTGATTGCCGAGACCATCGTTGCCTGAGACGCTAGGACGCTCAGCCGACCGAATTCAGTCCTGAGTCGTCAAGAGCAAAACGACTTCGACCAGGGGAAATGCTAGTCTCAAACCGAGCTTTGCTTACGGTGTAATCATGACAGAGACGGACCTGCAACGGAGCGACCTTGCCAACTCCAACGAAGAAGATCACTGAACTACTCCAACGCCCAGAAGTCACGACCGATCTCCTCCAGATCGTCAAATCTGTCGTCGCGGCAACGGCAGCATGGTGGCTGTCAATCGCAATACTCGACTCGGCGATGCCTTTCCTCGCGCCATGGACTGCACTGCTCACCGTTCACGCGACGGTCTACCGATCACTTTCGCGAGGCGCCCAGTCAACAGTGGCCTCTGCAATCGGCGTGGGCTTGTCCTTCCTGATTGGCAACTACCTCGGAGTCAGCCTGTGGACGTTCGCCCTGGCGCTCTTTGTTGGTCTTCTCGGAGCCAGGGTGACATGGATCCGAGACGAGGGGATCGCCATCGCCACCACCGCGATTTTCATCCTCGGAAGCGGATTCGACAGTCAGCAGCCCCTCCTTCTAGAACGAATCATTGAGATCGCGCTGGGCGTAGCTGTCGGGCTCGCCGTCAACTTGATCATCATTCCCCCGATCCGGGACCGGCAGGCCTCTCGCTACGTCGACAGTATCAATCGGCGCATGGGCGACGTCCTGACCAGCATGTCCGACGAGTTCAGCGACTCCTGGGACACAGACCGCGCCGATGAGTGGTTCCGCGAGACCGAGTCCATGAGCGACGAGCTCAACACAGCATGGCAGTCCGTTCGCTTCGCAAGGGAAAGCAGGCGAGCAAACCCGAGAGGCGATTTGAGGAAGTCGCTTAATCCTCGGGTTCGCAACCAAGCACAGTCTCAGGCGGAGGAAACGAGCTACGAGAATATCCTGCAGCGGGTCGATGAAGGGATCTCGCATCTGAGGAATCTGACGCGCACGCTCCGCGACGCGACGTACGCCGAGGGCGAGTGGGATGACAGCTTTCGCCGCGAGTGGGGAAACATTGTCAAAGATGCCGGGCGCTCGATCAGCGACCCTGATGCTGAAGTTGAGCCCGTGTATGAACGCCTCGACTCACTGGCGAGAGCCCTTTCCGATGACCAGCATCTCCCGACTGCTTCGTGGCCCCTCTACGGGGCGTTGATCACGAGCATGCGTCATATTGCTGTTGTCGTCGATGACGTTGCCTCTGCCAGAGAAGCTCGAGAGCCGAACAAGGGTTGAAGATGTGCCTGTTGCGAAGATCGTCGGAAGACTCTAAACCCCTCTTGCAGCAGTCTGACCAGCAGTTTAGAGTCTTTTTCATTCAGTGCTTTGACAATTCCACAGAAGGAGTGTGTCTCGTGTACACCATGCTCAACAACCAGGAACAGTCGAAATTCGACCTGTACCTGCCCGGGAAACTCGTTGCATCGCTGCATTACAAGATCGACGACGAAGACAACGAAGTCATGTTCGTCTACTGCGAGGCGATCGAGGACACCGACAAGGACGCTCACTGCCAGGAGATTATGAAACGAGCTCTGGAAGATGCTCGCGGCCGGTGGCTAAAGGTGAACGTGACATGCCCGATCGCGCTCAAGTATATGGAGCAGAACGCAGCTGAGAACTGACAGGCTTCCCCTCCCACCACACATCATCCGGCGGCAACCACGCCCCGATCGCCTGGACTCGTCGATCTTTGATCTCAACGAATATCGCACCATCGAAACCGAGTCGCGTCGCGGTGCCATCGAGCCATACTTCACCGTCGCGCTCGAACATGACATGAGCACGCACCGGCACGGGCGGACGGCTCTGGAAGGAACCGCGGGCGCCGGCGTCGTTGCGGATCTTCTGCCAGTACCGCCAGGTGGCTGTGACATAGTCCTCATATTCGATCTTGTGTTCTATTCTGCATCCGCCATACTCCACCCACAGCCAAAGGCCGAACCGGACACGAGCGCACGCGACCCGAGCTAGCACCGACTTCCCACCGAAAGCATCGACGCCAGCAGTACGCAACAGAACCATGTTGAACCAGTGACGCGGACTTGGATATAGTCAAACTCGGAAACTATCGCCGAACCACCTGAAATCTCAGGAAGAAAGGAATGGTGGCCCTCGTGGCCTGCTTCTAGTCCTGCTGCCCTAGAATCACCCGAACTCCGCATTCACAGCCGGTCGGGTGATAGGTGACTTGTGCCTAAACACAGTCGACCTAGCTTCTACCCATTCCCTGTTGCCGTAGCTGATTGCCACGCTAAACATTCTCAGTTAGCCACTCGCGTTCACCGGTCATGCTTGGTGCGAACAAAGCCCGCCAGCACCCCCAAAGAGCTGCCCGCAAGAATGCGCGAAGGCTAAACTGCACCGGCTTCACGGCTATTCACCTTCAGGCAACTGCTGAAATCAGAGAAAGCCAGTCATGCAGCAACTCAATGCCACCCAGATTAAGAAGTCCTTTATCAACACCTCTCGCCGCGAAGTGGAAAAGATCACACTGCCACCCAATCTCGCTGAGATCGAGTGGGCCGAGCTCGACTACTTTGGTTGGGCTGATGCGAAAATTCCTCAACGGGCCTATATAGTCGTCCCCGTAGACGACGTCCCACGCGGACTGATGCTCAGGGCAGTGCCCATGGCGAAGTCCCAAGCGATGTGCAGTTGGTGCGAGGACTTGCACGAGACCACCGGCGTACGGATGTTCACAGCGAAGAAGGCCGGGCCTTCGGGACGAAACGGCAATTCGCTCGGGACGCTCATACACGGCAATTTCGAGTGCTCCGAGATCGTCAGGAATCCTCCACGCGCAGTCGAAGGTCACAATGACTTCGAAGCCCATGTGTCAATGCGCGTCGACAAACTGAACGAGCGTGCCACCAGCTTCGTCAAGAGAG
>Ga0308157_10007400_pt1 | contig 12788 bp, 21 predicted proteins | sample PhyBR1_FD_201035 | JGI IMG/M metagenome (GOLD analysis project Ga0308157, IMG submission 201035) | Phyllosphere microbial communities from UC Gill Tract Community Farm, Albany, California, United States - DLSLB.R1 | ecosystem: Host-associated > Plants > Phyllosphere > Unclassified | place: USA...
CGGCATGGCCGAGAGCTTCGTCAACACCTTCAAGCGCGACTATGTGGCGCGCATGGACCTGAGTAACGCGCAGACGGTACTGGCGCAACTGCCAGCGGCCTTCGAGCACTTCAACGAGGTGCATCCGCATTCTTCGCTGAAAATGCGGTCGCCTCGGGAGTTCAGGCGGCAACACGCTGCAGGGGCTGACCAGCTGCTTTATTGCGAATAGGGTGGGGTCGGGAATACGGGGGCGACATCAGGTGGGTCCTGCGAGATTCGAACTCGCGACCAACGGATTAAAAGTCAGACTCCCAACTCATAAAAATCAACAGGTTACGTAATTTTTTGGGAATTCTAGCGGCAACCCTTGTAGGCTTGCGTGCGCTCTCCCAAGACTTATTCCCAGGTCGACTACCCGCTACCTAATCCATAGCACACAGCTACAGAAGTGCCCAACAAAGCTGTCGTGTGGCCGCCTCTTCAAACAGCCTTGCCCCTTTAAAGAACGGACGGCCTTACTATTCCTGAAGAAGGCAAGAAGGCTCTCATAGCTGATGTGATGTGACAACATGTACACTGCCTAATTCCACCATGTCGACTAAGGACTAAGTATGAACGCTCAAATGACAGACCCCCAGATTGCAATGCTTTCCTTCCAAGAGGGATTGACTAACGGGATTGTCGAAGTAGGACCAATTAGCGGCCACCCCAATCTTTATAGCCATTTTGACGTTCCAGCCCCCGGCGTAAAGCGCCTAACGTATGTGAGACTTACGGAAGACCGTCGCACTGTTACAGCATTTGTCTGCTGCGTGCCGAATGGAACGGTAGATGGCCATCCATGCATTTCAGTTGGCTATGCTGTTCCGGTTGAAAATCGCAATCAGGGGCTTGCGAAACATCTTCTTCAAGTAGTGCTTGAAGATCATGCCATTCAAGCCCAAAGAAATGGCCTATCGGCTATATATATTGAATCTATCATAGACAGAAATAATCTGCCATCCCAACGAGTCACCGAAAGCGTCTTCAAAGTTCCACGCGAAGAAATTATAGATAAAGAATCTGGGGTTCCTGCTTATCGTTATACAAAACGCATTGATGGAAGAAAACTCTAACCAGCATAATCAAGAAGAGGTCCCTTTTGCACAAGGACCAATTTCAGAGCAGATCGTAAAATATTCGTAATTTAAGCCGTAGCGCTTCAGTTAGAAAACCAACATCATGACATCAACATCAACATCAACATCAACATCAACATCAACATCAACATCAACAAAAGATACAAATGAAGGTTTTAAAAAAGATTTAGAGTCTTTCGCAATCGATCTAATTGATGCTTTTGAGTTAAATCATTCAGAGAAAACTGCCAATCTAGCAGATCCCATGCTACGCTGGGTAGATTACCGTCTACGGTACATTGATCCCGCACCACGAGTAACATTACGCACAAGAGGATTCTCAGATCGAGTACCAAGTGATGCACGACCCGCCTTAGAGGCATTCATTTCCCTCTCCGAGCGCGGAGGCGATTTAAACCCATATCAAAGCAAAACACTACAACTAAATGATACCAGCGGAAAAACCAGTAGGGTTCGCACCGACTTACTGTGGGCCGACTGGGGCATCAATCACGCTCACCTGACACTGGAGCCGATTGCTGAGGGAGCGCGTTATAGCACTCGATCTAACTGGATTTTATTTTTCTTCATCAGAGGAAGCGAAATTTTTTTAATTGACGTTCTGCCTCATGATAATGGAATTTTCGAATCCTTCGATTTACTGGAAAAACTCCTCACCGATTGGCCAGATTTAACTGGAACGCGTATACAAAATATAATTGGAATTTCAAAACCAACTTCTACAGACCCTTCATCCATCAGAGATTTGCGTCGCGGCGGCGTAAATCAAGCTTTCGAGATAAACGGAAATTTCTATTTCTCCCCAGGGCTTGGAGTAACCAGCGCATCCACTTCAGGGAGGGTCACGATGGTGCGAGACAATATTTATCAATGGGGTAAAATTCTGTGGAAATCCATTCATGATAAAAACAGTCCATTCTATAAAAAAGCGATTGAACAGGGAATTTCAGAACCAATTTTTAATATTCATTTTGACGAACGCGGTTTAGTACTAGTTTGCGATAAATTAGGCTTTCGCTTCCCGACTTCTACAGATGGTGATATCCGCACACATCTTCAATACAACCTGCTCCCTGAATGGGCTGCAGAGAAGCTGTCAGAATACAAGCGAGCGCCATAGCAATACACAAAATAGCGACGTATAGAGGCCACCGTTCATGTTTGCACATAAGTAGGAGAGTGTGATGTACTGCACGAATTGCGGACAAAACAACGTGGACGAAGCTGCGTTCTGCTCAGCCTGCGGTAAACCTATCCTACAGCCCTGTGGTGGCGCGCCGGGCTCTACGGTGCCTTTCACGCTCGCAACCGACTTGCGGGCGGACATACAGGACCCGCAGATCGTGGGCGTAGGCGGATGGCTGGCCTTCCTGGTGATCGTGCTGGTTGCCGTGGTGCCGATCCTGCTGCTGATGAATTTCTACAACGAGTACAAGATCCTGGCGCCATCGGTCCAGACCTCAAAACTCGCCCGGCAGGTCCTATATATCGAGGCATTGTCAGCTGTTGCCTTGGCGACAGGTAGCGCCTACGCTGGCTGGTGTCTGTCAACCAGGGCACCGGGCGCTCCTGGCTTTGCGCGCGCCTTCCTAGTATTCCAGGTCGTGGCGACAGCCCTCACCCTTTTTACATTAGCAAATTTGCCAGGCCTCGACCCTCAGGCAATGAGCGGCTTCGGTGCTGACGCAATGAAGGGGGTGGTTCAGTCGCTATCCAGCGCAGCAGTCTGGACCAGTTACCTGAACCGGTCAAAGAGAGTGCGTGCCACCTACTCACGCCCCACGCTGGAAGACTGGGCAAACAACAATAGAATTGGATTCGGCAGCGCGATCATCATTGGCAGCATGGCGGCGGCCTTGGCGATCATCGCGTTTCAGATGCTCTAAGGGCAGGTCAACTGCCCCCATAGCTATGCCGAAAATTAACGAGGTCGCCAATTTGTTTCTTGAAAAATACAACTACTACACCCTTGAGGAGCAGAAATGAGCATGTATGACGAGTTTAGAAAACCATTCAACATTTTCAGCACATTCATAGCTATATTTTCCATAGCATTAAGTGTCTATTTTTGGCAAGATTCTGAGAGACGAAGAGAGCCCACTTATTTAGTTCATAAAACAGCAAAGATCATAGATCAGAAAATCCCTTCGAAAAATATTTCTGTTGTAGATAGCACAGGACAACAAATAAAAAATAATGTGTACGTGGTAGAGACTTCCTTTTGGAATGCAGGTAGAGTTTCAATAGAAACCAGTGATGTCAGAGAACCAATTTATATATCATTATCCCCTGGAGTTAGAATACTCGACTACTCAATCGCAGCGCAACTAAAATCGACAATATTAGATCTCAATATTTCAGAGAATAACAACAATAAAGCAAAAGAAGATAATTCAGAAATATTATTAACCTGGAAACATCTTGATCCCGGCCTGGGCGCAAGAATTCAGATAATATACGAATCAGAAATTGAAAGCGACATTCATTACAAAGGTGAAATTCTAGACGCATCCTTCAGAAATGCTGACTTACCTCTAGCCAATTACCCAAAAAAATTAACAAAAGCACTTTCCGCAATATTTCCGGTAGTTATGATGTTCGGCTCAGCATTCTTTATAGGTGCAATTGCAAGAAATTTCAGTGGAAAAAAGTCCATTTTCATTCAACTAATATTCATGGCTATTGCAGTTTGTGCAACTCTCTTCCTTAATAAAGCAATCTTTTCACCGCCTTTACCGCCAGTGTAATTATTGCTTTTTTCAGATTTATTGATGGGCGGCGTCTATCAAGAGGGTTCTTCAAACTGAATTTTTTGGCGCCTTCGCAGTATTAATCCTTCGCTGCAAACCGCCCTGCCTCCACTGCCTCGCGCCGCTTCTTCGGCAGGTAGACCCATCCTCAGCCTCGCGGATCCGCTTCTCGCGCATGCGCACGCTCTGGGCCAGTTGCATAGGCTGGTTGCGGCGTGCCGGGTTCTTCTCGTTAAAGCGCTGGATGGCTTCCCGAGCATCGGTCTTGCCCTCCTCGTCCTTTGCCATCGCAGCCATGGCGAACTGCTCCACTAGAGCGCTACGCCAAGCCTGCAGCGCACAGTCTTGATCCACAATAGCTACCAACCAGCATTTCCCGGCCGCACGGCACTGGGACGGCGCACTCTGGGACGATGAGTGCGGCATCCGCGCGTTCAACGGGCCGCACGACACGGCCGAAGCGGCGCTGGACTTGGCCATGGAGCGGTGCTCTGAGGAATGATTGGCGGAGTAAGCCTGCATACAATGCGGGCTCATTTACATACGGAAACAATCATGCTCTTCACCCGAAATCTCGCAGTTGCAGCTATAGCACTCAGCGCAGGCGCATCGCACGCATGGACCCTCGTGTACGCAAATGACGCTGCCGGCAATGCGACTGCTGGCTCGCTGCAGTCGTTGAGAACAGCAGTGACCAATGGCGCATCTGTCAAAGTAGTGTCGGATGACGCCGGGAAACATGCGTGGTCGGTGCAATGTGCTGTGGCAGCAGTGAAATACGATGCTTCACAAGCGGTGGTATGTGCGAACAATCCTGTCCTCGCCGCCGATAACTCGATTGGGGCACAGTTTTCCAACGTGTACAGCCCCCCGCAAACCGTGAGCAACATGATCAACACACGGGGACAGTTCTCTCAGGCAATAGTCCGATTGAGCGATGGTTCTCTGATTGGCAAGACTCTCGTTAACGTCCCGATGCAATGGTTCGTTGACTAAAACCGAGCCAACGGCCGACCGGCTGCGTTCACGCGCGGCCAGCAGCCGCCCTACTGCGCTGCCTACATCATCGCGCTGCCGGCGTCGTTAGGCACGCTCGCAGGCCCCGCCCCGGCCCCGGGCGTCGTCAGCAACGCGCGCCAGCTCTCCCGCTCGCTCGTCAGCGCGGCGCTGCAGCTCGGCAAGCAGATCGAGGGCGCCGGTGTCTGCCGTGCACTGTCCGGCAGCGGCGCGAGCCTGGGCGGTGATGTAGCCGGCGAGGTCGCCGCGCAGCCGGCCAGCAGCAGCGCGGGCAACGTCAGCGTCAGCCGCAGAGCGGGCCAGCTCCTGCTGGGCCCGGGTTTCGATGTTGTGCAGGTCGTCACGGTTCTTATCCTCCAGCTTGCGGTATTTCTCAGATGCTTGGCGCGCGGCCGTGGCCGACGCCTCGCGCTCGCCGGCCAGTTCGGCGCGGGCCAGGGCCGCATCGCGCTCAGCGCCGAGGCGCGCCAGCGACTGCCATGCCAGCAGTGCCGCCAGGAGCAGGGCCAGCGCCTGCCAGCCGTAGGCCTTGGCCGCCGCAATCACGACAACCCCCTTTCGCACAGCTGCCGCTCGGCCGCGCGCCGGTTGACCAGGCCCGGCAGCTGCTTGCCACCAGCGTAGGTCCAGCGGCTAAGCTCCGCGCACGCCCCCAGCATGTCGCCCGCGTTCGCTTTGCGCGTCAGCGTGGATCCACAGAACGCCCCGTTGCCCACGTTGAACGCAAAGCTCAGGAGTGCGGCCTTCTGACCGTCCGTCAGCGGTGCCTTGATGCACTCCAGCGCGGCCGAGTGCTTGAACAGATCCTTGTAGAGCATCTCCTCGCACTGCTCGCTCGTGAACGTCTGGCCCATGACCAGCTCGGGGCCTGTGTGACCCGTGCACGCGGTGATGATGCCGATGGGATCACGGTACGTGGTCTGCACCGTTCACTCGTACTTTGCGACCAAGGGCACGGCCAGAGCCGCCGCAGCGGCACCAATGGCAGCGATCAGTTTGGCCTTGTTGCTCATTTCAGGTGTCCTTTCAGCGCGGCCCAGAAGCCCAGGCAGGCGGCGCAGGCCGAGGCGATGTAGCCCAGCGGCTTCGCAGCCTTGCCGATCCAGTGCAGGACGCGGAATGCTCCCTGCGCGGCACGGAACACCTCCACCAGGTCGGCCGTATTCGCTCGCACCTGCTCGGTAGCCGCCGTGTTCGCTACAAGCTCCCGCTCCATGCGGGTCATCCGCGCGTCCCCCTCGTCCAGTCGTTCGGCCCCTCCTACTGCAGGTTCGGCGGCGCGGCGGATGCGTACTTCCCACTCTTCGCTCGGGTGGCGGCAGCGCCAGCGCGTGCGGCCTTCTTTCCCCCGTTCTCGCCGCGGCGGACCTCTGCGGACAGCAGCGCTTTCGCAGCGTCAATCCGCAGCTTGGCTTCGGTGCCGCTGTCGTTCATCACCGCCTTCAGGAACTTTGCGGGCTCGTCGTAGGTGACGCTCAGGTTCAGGTATACGGGCTCTTTCGGTGGACGGCCGGCGCCCGGACGCGCGCCGCCGCTGCGCCCTTTGACTCCGGACATAGCAACTCCATTTGAATTATTTGAATAGGGGGAAATTTCTTGTACGTGCGGAACAGGGCGGTCTAGAGGCCGGAAGCCTGCGAACTTTGCATACCCCCTCCCCTCCAGCCATCTTGCCGATGGCCCTGCCACGCGCATAGAAGCCCTGTACAGGGCAAATGCCAGTCGGCTGTCGTGCGACGGTATGCCTGCCCTATGAGTGTCCAGAGCCATCTATCATCAAGACCAACCAGAAAGGAGCACCGATGCAATACGCAATCTTCGACACAGGCCCGGGATTCTTGCAATGGATGGGAGAAGCCTCTGATCCCGTTTCTGCAATCAAAGCGCTTCACGAGGAAGCCAAAGAGTTCGGCGCGGATGATCAAGACCCGGGAGAGGCATTCATCGTTATCTACGAGCTGCAAGATCAAGAAGTCGCGAAGCTGGACGAGCTGCTCACGAAAGGCGAGCACATCTATCAGGACTTCGAGGACGAAGGCCAAGAGTTCACATTGGCAGAGGTTCGCAAGATCGCGGGGCTATAAGCCTCGGCGAGCCTCCTCGCGTTGCTTATCTCGGCTGTGATGGGTGGCGCATAGCGGATCCCAGTTGCTGGTATCCCAGAACATGGCTTGATCACCTCGATGGGGTATCCGATGGTCATCCACCGTCGCCGCCTCAACGCGGCCTTCGCCTGGCAGCGGATGCACAGAGGGTGAGCCTTCAGGACGTCGCTCGCGCCTTCTGCCAACGGTAGCCGTAGCCCCGCTGGCTACTGGTCTGGTCACTGGCGCGCCAGCTGCCGGCCTGCATCGTTCGCACGCGGCGGGTATCAAGGACTGGAACCGTGCTTTTCAGGGTCTGTAGCTTTTCCATGACAGGCCCTCAAATAAAAAAACTACCCGTAGTGGCCCGTGACTACACATCACTATCGAGAATACTGCTCTCGAACTTCCTTAGCACGCTCAATTACGGACTCAATAGGTGCTGCGCATCGGATTACTTGCCTCAAAGCTGGCTTAATTGCCGAAGGGGTACAGTCTTTATCAACAATCCTGATCTGCTCATCCAAATAATCACTTGCGATTTTCACCGTCTCCCGGAAACCATCTATCCCAACATCACCCAGTTGCTTCTCAACAAATCCAAGTGCACCTTGTTTGCTCGCCTTAACACGGACAGCATTCTCAAGGTCATGCGCCACTTCTAACGCAAGTGCCAATCTACTTCGTAGGCGTGAGGCTTCAGCATCGAATCGCTCCAGAAGAGTATCGAGAGCCTCTTTTGCGGCGTTCTCATGGGCAACGCGACTAATTCTGTTTGCCTCAACAACTGCCCTCCACGCCGCCAACGCAGCGACAGCGCTGAATATCGCGCCTACTGCCGAAAGCCAATCCGTTACCTCCACCGCCATGGTGTGCCCCTCCTGCCGACAGGATACGCGAGCTGGCTAACTCACATCCACGACATAGCTGCCCCGGCGATGACCATGTATCGCGTCAGGCGGGCTCTGGCGCCGTTTCGAGCACCGCACTCGGGCCTTGAGCCTCGCTGTGCCTCAGGCCATCCAGGAACGCTATGGTGTCATCCATGCAGACGAACTCGGGCCCGATATCCATACCCCAGAGATCCTGCCGGTTCTTGAAGCGGATCCAGTCGCCCATGCAGCGGTGGGCCCTCCAAAAGCCACCCAAAGGCGGCGATAGACAGCAGGAATGCCCTGTGCTTCTAGGGCTTGGCGGACAACTTCTTCGCCTGATCACATGACTGCTGCTGCTGTTGCGCAGACATCGAAGACCACTTCTTCTTGAAGTCACTGGCTGCCGCGCTGTAGAGCTTCTCGTAGTCTGCCTCGGAGACCTTCAGATCAGATAGCGTCGCCGACTTCTGCTTCGCTTTCGCCTCATCCACCTTTTGACTGGACATGTGCTTGCATGCCAGTGCCATCTCGTTCATGGAGGCAGACATGCGGACGACGCCAGAGGCGACTGCTGCATTTGCATCATCTGCAGAAAAAGCGCTCCCAGTTGCAAGCGCCGCCACCAGAGCCAAGACTGTCTTCATCCTTCGAGCCTCCTCAAAAGGGCACATCATATTGGCAAGGCTCATGGACCGCCATTTGATGTCCGCTGCGGCAGCGCATTGATGCATGGTCGCTGGCCCATGAGATCACCTCAGCAAGACTTGCCGTCAGCCAGAAGCCGAGCCACCACATGCCCGAGCGGCGTGAACTCGACGCGCGTATGCAGAAGCGCCCTGCACAATGTCGAGCAGTGCTGGAGCAACTGCCCACGACGGCGAATACGACGAATGCTCATTGCAGCTTCCCGTAGCAGTGGAATAGGCAGGGCATCGACTCCAGGCCCTGGATCGCGTAGATCGAGCCAAAGCGAATGCGCTCGCCAGCGGCGCGCCCTTGTGCGTCCAGGGTGGTATGCACCTTGACCCAGCCAGCCCAGGTGTTCACCTCCAATACCTTGGAAAGCACCTTGCCGGAATCCATGTCCACGACCGTTGCTTCAGCTGAGTTCTCGTGGTTGTAGAGCATCACGACCTCCTTGATGGTTGCCGCCACGCTGGCCTCGCGTGCCAGTTGAAGTTTAGGAGGATGAAGTTCAACACCCGGTTTCACTTCTGCGCCCCTTCGCCTAGCGTTCCTTCACTGGCTTGGTACACACCCCAGCTGAATCTGTCAAATAAAACCACCTAACCTGCAGATACAATGATTGCCGCAAAAACATATTTCAACCCAATTAATACGACACATCATTTAATTAGACACTATGAATAAATATAGAGCACTAATAGCCTTTATTATCGCGCAGCTGCTAGCATTGCCGGCGTACGCTATTCTTCCTCAACAAGGCATGTGGTTTATTGGTTCGGAACTTAACGGGAAGCCCGGCAGAGGTATACAGCTGGACCGACAAGGCGGACAATACATGATAATCACATACTTTGGTTATCGCCCAGACGGTTCATCAATGTTTTTGCAAGCCAGCGGCAAAATGGAAGACGGCATAACTTTTTCTGGAGAGCTCACAGAATTCAAAAATGGAAGAGCAATGGGAGGTGCTGCTCGCGACGGAGAAACAGCAAAGGTAATTGGCCGTGTAGTCATAGATTTTGATAACCCGACCTCAGGAACAATTACTTTACCTGGAGAGAAACCGCAGCCATTTACCCGCTTTCAGTATGAAGATCACCTAAAGAGAATAAACAATCATTTCGAATACTTTACTTACGACAGATTCCTAAGAACCGGTCTCAACACAGTCGCGACAATAGAGGCAACAAATACTGACTTCAAGATGTCAGAGAATTTTGAAAATGGAAACTCCTGTCAATACTCAGGAAAAATCCAAAGAACTGGAGATTCTTTTTCTTCCTATGGGAATGTTAATTGCACTCTAAATCTTCCCATACTAGGTCACAACTTGGACAGATATGAAATAATAGATCTGAAAGTAGATGAGCGCGCCATGCTCTCAGGACGAATTTACTACAGCAGTTCAAAAGATACAGCCACCATTCCATATCGCATCTTCCGAGATATTCAAGGTATATGTGCAGCTCCGGAAGACCCAGCTAATCCAGGTAAAAAATATCGCTGCAGTGACCTAGGTGTACACGGAGGGCATACCTTCGACTTCCGATAGCATGAAATAAAAATCCGCTAAATTACAAAGAAAAAAAAGCCCGCTAGCGAACTTGGCGGGCTTTTTCTTTGGGCGTGTCTTTCCATATTTTGCTTAACGAAGCTGCTACGCGCAGTCATCGGAGTGTTGGGCAGTGACGCCGATGTGTAGTTCGTGGAGCAGGAATTCGAACTCAAGCAGACCGTCGTATCGGCCTTCGGCACCACCCAGATCCTCTTGCATAGAGTCACCCTTCAGGCAATCAGCTTTTATTGCATTGAAGAGCGCCATTCCATCGCACCTTGCGGAATAGGCTCTAGCGGTGATCAGGAAAAAGCAGAAGCCACCTGACGGCAGCTTCCGTGGATGGACTCAACCTTTGGAACATGCAGCGAAGCTGGTTTGCCTCAAAATCTCAAGTGGCTCGTTTTGGGCTTCTGAGACACCGCGAATTCGGCTATCTTGTTCCGCAGCAAAGATGAGATCGCGAAAAAGTATATACCTGTAATGTCCTTGAATAGGGTTTGTCTTGACAAGCTCAATTCTATTCACGAATTGATTTTTCGGAGCAGGAATCCAATCAACCCCAGAAACCCAGCTCAGAAAATTGGTTCTTGTGTAACGTATACCTTCAGCATAGTTGGCAACAAGCCAAAATCGCGAATCTCGCTCGGATGCAGTTTTTCTCTTGTCTTCATCACTGCGCACATCAAAAATTCGACCGCTTGGATTAAAAGCCCAGACCTCATCCACTGATTTTGATGTATCTGGGTGCAACGCAACATGCGATGCAAGCGCCCCTCCTAAGGAGAACCCAGTGAGAATTCGTTTCGGAACGTCAGGATGCTCTGAAGCAATTTTTCGGAACAGTTCTCTCGCCTGCGCATATTGAGATGTCGAGCCGATGAAGTTAGTAACCACCCAGTCTTTCCAGAAATCATCGAACTGCGACCCTGTGAAAGCGATGACTAGTGCTTCGATCTCCTGGGAGCCAGGTGATCTGTGAAGCAAAAAAGCTCTCGCCTGAAATCCATCTTCACCGTATATCGGATCCGGTTTAATTGGAACCAGCCGCTTCGGAGTTTCAATCCAATGAGCCTTATCTTCCAATTTATCACCTTGTAAAGCTAACGCTGCCGCTGTGACGTACATGTAGCCGTTACGAGCAGCGCTAAGCTCATCTTTTTCAAACTGTACTTGATCCGTCCTAAGGAACGGCTCATTGCACCAGTAGACTCCAGGCCTCTCTTTATTCACTATCGCGCAAGCGCTCAACAGTAGAGACAGACCGATAGCTGAAACAGTTCTCTGCATAAATCCTCCCACCCTTGGTTTGTAAGATGGAGAGAATAGACCTCAGATCGCAGCAATGGATGCGGGATGCCCCCAATAGCGGATGCAAATAAAAACACCAAAGCCCGCTGGCGAACCGAGCGGGCTTTTTTTCAGCCTGACGAAGATCACTTGGTCGCGTCTTTGATCGCTTCCTTCACGTCGCCAGCTTTCTTCTGGGCCTTGCCCTCGACCTGCTTAGCCACGCCCTTGGCTTGTTGCTCAGGGCTGTCAATCAGCTCGCCGGCCTTCTGCTGAACCTTGCCAGCAGCATCCTTGACCGCACCCTTAACTTGATCCTTATTCATACAAATGTCCTTTGGGAGTTGAGCTTTGAAACGGTTGCTTTGCAGCACCGGAACCTAGGTTAATCAGCTCATCTCTTCCGGCATGACAGCCGGAGCGGCGTTCTGATGTGGGTTGGACAGCGTGGCCCTGTCGGAGCATTTCTCGCCAAAAAGAAAGCCCGCAGGCTTCGGGGCTGGCGGGCTTTTCATTTGAGCGCGACCTTCCATCGCTTCCATGTCTTGCCAGACTCACCGCCTGGGGACGTAGCTGATGGGAGGAAGGCGGTTTAATTGCGCCTGCGCTCTAGGTACGCAGTATACATCACCCTTTCCCGGCTGCAACCACTTTCAGCCCCTTCATGCGCTTGAGCGCGGCGATGGTGCCCGAGCGTGCGCGGTCCACATGGGTGGCGATGTGCTCGGAGATCAGCTGGCCCTCGGCTTCGTGCGGCACCTCGCGAGTGCCGAAGCCCTTGCAGATCTCGCAGACAGCCATCTCGCCCAGCTTGAGGCCTCCGCAGCCGGGGCACTTGCTGTCGCACCACCACAGCAGCACATCGGTCAGCTTGGCGCGAGCATCCTTGATTCCCTGCGCCAGCACCCAGGGCAGGAACCCGGCGTGCGCGTCCACCAGGCGGGCGTACTGCGGCAGGCTGGTCAGGATCTGCATGCGGCGCTCCATGTTTCGGCCACTCACGAAATCGGGCTTCACCACGGGCTGGCAGCGGGCCATGGTCGAGGCCCTGGAGAGCAAGGTGATCAGCAGGCGCTTCACCTTCCACGACCTGCGGGCGTACTACACGACCCAGCACAAGGCACGGTACGGCGCCCTGCCCGAGCTTCACGCCAGCTCGGCCACCACGGCCCGCTTCTACGACCGCTCGAAGGTCTCGAAACGGCAGTCCCTGGGCTGACCTCTATTCCCAAATTGGGAATAAAACAAAAGCCGCGCTACCTTTATGATAGCGCGGCTTCCGCGTGTTTGTTGGTGGGTCCTGCGAGATTCGAACTCGCGACCAACGGATTAAAAGTCCGCTGCTCTACCGACTGAGCTAAAGACCCGAACCACGCCTTGCATGCATCAGATGCTGCTTAGCGAAGACA
>Ga0308157_10007401_pt1 | contig 12786 bp, 11 predicted proteins | sample PhyBR1_FD_201035 | JGI IMG/M metagenome (GOLD analysis project Ga0308157, IMG submission 201035) | Phyllosphere microbial communities from UC Gill Tract Community Farm, Albany, California, United States - DLSLB.R1 | ecosystem: Host-associated > Plants > Phyllosphere > Unclassified | place: USA...
GCGCGTGAGACCGGCGCGCACACCGCGCTGATCACCGACACGCTGCTCTCGCTCTCGCCGCAGCCCGATGTCGTGCTCGCCGCGCCGCGCGGCGGCGGCGACGAGTTCCTCTCGCTGACTGTGCCGATGGCGATCGCCAATGCCCTCGTGCTCACGATCGCCCGCCAGGCGCCCGACCGCGCCCTGCGGTCGCTCGACCGCCTCGAGTCGCTGCTCGAGCGCTTCGACCGATGACCCTCACACCCCGCTTGCCCCACCGAATTCCCCCGAAAGGAACGATCATGACCCGACGACCGCTCCGTCACACTCTCTCGCTCTCCGCCCTCGCCGCCTGCGGCCTGGCTGTCACCCTGGTCGGCTGCAGCTCGCCCGCCACATCCGCCCCCGCCGACGACGTCGACTGGGATGCGCTCAGTCACGAAGAACTCGTCGAGATGGCCACCGAGGAGGGCGAGGTCAACGCGTACGCATTCACCAGCCGCATCGCCGCCATCGAAGAGTCGTTCGAGGCCGAGTACCCCGACATCGACGTCGTCGCCAGCGACATCTCGTCCAGCGAGCTGATCACCCGGCTCGCGACCGAGCACACGGCAGGCAGTGCGACCGCCGACGTCGCGTACGTCTCCGATGCTCCGGTCGTCGTCACCGAGTTGCTTGCCGATGGCGTGCTGCTGCCGTACGTGCCCTCGCGGGTTTCCGACGCCCTGCCGTCGGAGTTCCAGGAGCCGCTGCCCGCCAACCGTCTGTCGACCAAGGTGCTCATGTACAACGAGGAGGCCCACCCCGACGGCCCTCCGGTGACGAAACTCTGGGAGCTCACCGAAGACGACTGGTCGGGCCGCGTCGTGCTCGTCGACCCCAACGTGCGCGGCGACTATCTCGATCTCGCGACCGAGTTCTCGCTGCGCGCCGATGAGATGACGAGCGCCTACGCCGACCACTTCGGCGAGGAGATCGCCCTCGACGACGGGGTGCCGGATGCCGGCCTGCAGTTCATGAAGGATCTCTACGCCAACGACGCTGTGCTCGTCGATGACACCGACACCGTCAACGCGGCCGTCGGGGTGACCGGCCAGGAGGATCCGCCCGTCGGCTTCACGTCGTACTCTGACCGCCGCGACAACGAGGAGGAGGGCTGGGCTCTGCAGGTCGCCTCCGGCGTCGCGCCCTCGCCCGGCATCGTCTTCCCCGCCTACCTCGGCGTCACGGCGAACGCGGAGAACCCCGCCGCTGCGCGCCTGCTCATCGACTTCATGATGGGCGACGACAGCGCGACGGGCGGCCCGGGCTTCGAGCCGTTCTACGTCGCCGGCGATTATCCGACGCGCACCGACATTGACACGCCCGCCGACGCGCTGAGCCTCGACGAGCTGGCCGCCTGGCGCATCGATCCCGAGGCCTCGGCCGAGCACCGCTCCGACGTCGCAGACTTCCTGCTCACCATCCAGTGATCGTCCGCTCGCGCGTGAGCGCGGCGGTGCGCCAGCCCGCTCTGTGGCTGGCCATCGCCGTGCTCGCGGTTCTCATCATCCTCGTCGCGCTGCCCCTCGCGGGGCTCATCGCGGCGACCACCGGCGACGACGGTGACGGATCCTGGGGCGACGTGCTCGCCAGCCCCATGTCGCAGGCGCTGTTCTGGCAGCCGCTCGGCGGATCCCTGCTCGTGGGCCTCGGAACCGGCGTGATCGCGACGCTCATCGGCGCGTTCCTCGCCTGGATCGTCGTCATGAGCGACGTGCCGGGGCGCCGGGTGATCGGCGTTCTCGCCGCGATCCCGTTCGCGCTGCCCAGTTTTGCGATCGCGCTCGCCTGGGAGAGCGTGTTCCGTAACGACCGCATCGGCGGCACGACCGGCCTGCTGTTCTCGCTCGGCATTCCGGTGCCCGACTGGCTCGCCTGGGGGCCCGTGCCCGTCATTCTCACTCTGGTCGCCCATTACTACTCGCTGAGCTTTCTGGTCATCGCCGCGGCGCTCGCGAACGTGGGAGGCGATCTCGTCGCCGCCGCAGAGCTGACGGGTGCCTCTCGGGCTCGCGTAGCTGCGCGCATCGTGATTCCCTCGGTCGCGCCGGCCGTGCTGTCCGGGTTCCTGCTGGCCTTCGCCGAGGGCGTCTCGAACTTCGCCGTGCCGGCTCTGCTGGGCCTGCCCGTGCGGTTCCAAACGCTGAGTACCCGGCTGTACGGCGCGATCTCGACGGGAGATTCCGCGCGCGGGTACGTGCTCTCGATTCTGCTGATCGTCGTCGCCGGCGTGATCCTTTTCATCGGCAATCGAACCACCGGTGGTCGATCATTCTCGACGATCACCGGCAAGGCCACGCGCGCGAGAGTAACCCGCACGGGCGGTTGGCGCGCGCCGCTCGCCATGATCGCATGGGCCATCGTCATCATCACCGCGATCATCCCGGGCATCGTGCTCGTCGTCAGCACGCTGCTGCGGCGCACGAACAGCTTCGACAGCGGATTCACGCTGCACTATTGGATCGGCGAGTCCGACCCGTCGATCTCGCACGGCATGCGCGGCGTCCTGCGCGACCCCACCGTGCTGCAGGCGACCGGCGGAACCCTGGGGCTCGGAGTCGTCGTCGCGCTCGGCTCCGTGCTCATCGGGCTGCTCGCCGCGTACGCTATCCGTCAGCGCCCGCAGGCTCGCACTGCGAACGGCGCGATCAGTCTGCTCGCGTACGTGCCGTTCCTCATCCCCGGCGTCGCGCTCGGCGCCGCCTTCATTGCGCAGTTCGGCGCGCCCATCGGCCCGTTCGGATCCCTGTACGGCACGTTCGGCATCATCGTGCTCGCGGGTATCGCCGCGAGCATCCCGTTCGCGTTCCAGACGGCGAAGTCGGCCCTTGGCCAGGTCGCGCCGGAACTCGACGAGGCTGCCGTGCTGACCGGGGCGAGCGGACCGCGCCGACTCGCGCGCATCACGGTGCCGCTCGTCTCACGCGGCCTCGCGAACGGCGGCATCCTCGTCTTCGTCACGATGGTGCGCGACCTCTCGGTCGTCGTGCTGCTCGTCACGCCCGCAACGCCGCTGCTGTCGATGATGACCTTCCGATACGCGTCGGAGGGCTTCGCGCAGCAGGCCAGCGCGATCACCCTCATCATCGCGGTCATCTCGGTGGCCGCCACCCTGCTCGCCCGTCTGCTCGAGAAGAGCCGCGACGGCCGTCCCGAACGGAACCTGTCATGACCGAACTCACCATCGACCGGCTCGGCAAGCGATTTGGCGCGCAGCATGCCGTCGACGACCTGTCGCTGCGCATCCCCTCCGGCGCCTTCCTCGTGCTGCTCGGGCCGTCGGGCTGCGGCAAGAGTACGACCCTGCGCATGCTCGCCGGCCTTGAAGATCCGACGAGCGGCACGATCGCGTTCGGTGACCGTGTGATCGCCGACGGCGGCACGGGGCACAGCACCGCGCCATCGAAGCGCGGGATCGGCATGGTGTTCCAGAGCTACGCGCTGTGGCCGCACATGACGGTGCAGCAGAACGTCGAGTGGCCGCTGACGGTCGCCGGCTGGAAGCGCCGCGATCGCGCGACGCGCGTGCAGGAGGTCCTCGAATCGCTCGAGATCGCGCACCTCGCGGGCCGCACGCCCGCGCTCATCTCGGGCGGTCAGCAGCAGCGCGTGGCAATCGCCCGCACGATCGCACCGCGCCCTGACGTCGTCCTGTTCGACGAGCCGCTGTCGAACCTCGACGCGCGCCTGCGCGTGGAGACCCGATCCGAGCTCGGCCGCGTGCACCGCGCGAGCGGCGCGACGAGCGTCTACGTCACGCACGACCAGGTCGAGGCGCTCGCTCTCGCCACGCACATCGCGGTGATGAACGGCGGCAGGCTCGAGCAGTTCGGCACGCCCGAGGAACTGCTGGAGAAGCCGGCGACCAGATTCGTCGCGTCGTTCCTCGGCACCCCTGCCGCGGTACTGCTGCCGGTTGCTTCCGCAGGTGATCAGATCCTGTTCGACGGCGCTCCGATCGGACGCGCGCCGGCCTCCGGCTCGCCCGCCCACGCGATGTTCCGCCCCGACGCTGTCCATCTCGATCCCGAGGGAGATATCGCGTTCGAGGTCGTCGAGTCGACCCCGCAAGCGGGGCGTCATCTCGTCACGGGTCTCGCCTTCGGATGGGGAGGAGCCCGAGAACGCATCACGATCGTGAGCGATCAGGCCTGCGTCCCGGGCGAACGCACCCGGCTCCGTCTGCCCGCAGAACCTGCGGTGCTGTTCAGCGAAGACGGGAGCAGGCTGTGACGACGCTGCTGCTCGTGCGCCACGGCATGACCGAGTGGAATCGGGTGCAGCGCATGCAGGGGAGAAGCGACATCGACCTCTCCGAACAGGGCCGCGCCGACGCCACGGCGCTCGCCGAGGTGGTCGCGGCCTGGAAGCCCCAGACGCTGATCTGCTCGCCGCTCGCGCGTGCGGCATCGACGGCGGCGCTCATCAGCGACCTGCCGGCGACCGTCGACGACGCGTGGATCGAGCACGGGCTCGGCGAGTGGGAGGGGTGCACGCCCGACGCGATCGGGTCCGACTACGCGCGGTGGCGCGCGGGGGAGGTGATCCCCCCGGGCGGTGAGCGGGAGGACGAGATCCGCGAGCGAATCACAGGTGCGGTGCGGACAGCTGCGCGGCGCCCCGGACCCGTGCTCGTCGTCACCCATGGCGGCACCATCCGAGCGGTGCTCAATCGGTTCGTCGGCCTCGCGCCCGGTCGCCTCGACCCGGTCGCGGCGCCGAGCCTCACCGTCATCGACGTGATCGACGATGACATGGCCCGGCTGCGCAGCTTCAACCTGACGGCGTAGGGCGCGGGCCCGGCGGGCGGTGCCGTCGTGCCCAGCTTTCGTACAACAAAATCCTTCAAACTGTACCGACCAGACGGTAAAGTAAAGGATTCCAGAATGACGACCGCACGTCGCTACCTCAGCCTGTCCGTGCTCATCGGCGCAGTGCTGCTGCTCACGATCGACGCCACGGTGCTGCACCTCGCCGTGCCGGCGCTCGCGCGCGACCTCGACCCCACGGCGACCCAGGTGCTGTGGATCGGCGACATCTACTCGTTCGCGATCGCCGGGCTGCTCGTCACGATGGGCAACCTCGCCGACCGCGTCGGTCGCAAGAAGCTGCTGCTGATCGGCGCCGCGGCGTTCGGTTCCGCCTCGGTGCTCGCGGCGTTCGCGCCGACGGCCGAGATTCTCATCGCGGCGCGCCTGCTGCTCGGCGTCGCCGGATCGACGCTCATGCCGTCGACGCTGTCGCTGATCCGCAATATCTTCACCGACCCGAAGGAGCGCACCCGCGCGATCGCGGTCTGGTCGGCCGCCGCGGCGAGCGGCATTGCCCTCGGGCCGCTCGTGGGCGGCCTGCTGCTCGAGCACTTCTGGTGGGGATCTGTATTCCTGGTGAACGTGCCCGTGATGCTCGCGGTGATCGCGCTCGGGTGGTGGGTGCTGCCCGAGTCGAAGAACCCCTCGCCTCACCGGCTCGATCTCATCTCGAGCGCGCTGTCGATGCTCGCGATCATCCCGTTCGTTTACGCGATCAAGCAGATTGCGGGCGGATCCTTTGGCGTGCCCGCCGTCATCGCGCTCGCGCTCAGCGTCGTCGGCGCGGTCTGGTTCGTGCGCCGACAGCGCAGGAGCGCGGATCCGATGATCGATGTCGAGCTGTTCCGCAACCGCTCGTTCTCGGGCGCCGTTGCCGTGAACTTCATCTCGGTGTTCGCGATGAGCGGCGTGCTGTTCTTCTTCTCGCAGTATCTGCAGCTCGCCCGGGGTCTCGGCGCGCTCGATGCGGGCCTCGCGCAGCTGCCGGCCGCCATCGCCTCGATGCTCGCGATCACCGCCGTCGGATTCCTGCTCGCGAAGCTCGGCCGAGGGCGCGCGATCGCGCTCGCCCTGACGATCGGTGCCGTCGGTCTGTTGGTCGTCGGCCTCGTCGAAGGATCCGAGCATCTCTCGTGGGTGCTCATCGCGATGGTGCCGCTCGGTTTCGGCATCGGCATCTCGGAGACGCTCAGCGTCGACGCCGTAGTCTCGGCGGTTCCGCAGGAAAAGGCGGGCGCCGCATCGTCGATCTCGGAGACCGCGTACGAGCTCGGCGCCGCGATGGGCATCGCGGTTCTCGGATCCGTTGTCACGGCCATCTACCGTTTCGGCCTGCCGGCAGGATCCCCGGAGGCAGCCCGCGACTCGCTCGCGACCGCGGTCGCCGCACTGCCGGAGGGGCACGCGCTCGAGTCCGCACGAGAGGCCTTCGTCGTCGCAATGCAGTCGACCACGCTGATTGCCGCGGGAGTGATGCTGGCGGGCGCGGCGGCCGCCTTCTTCCTCATCCCGAGCGTGCGCGCATCGCGGGAGGTCGTCGCCAGTAAGGTGAGCTGACATGGGCAGAACGGCTGGGCGCGCGACCGATGACACGCGGCGAATGATCCTCGACGCCGCGATGACGCTCGTCGCGCGGCGCGGTGCGGGGGCCTCGGTCGCCGACATGGCGAAGGCCGCCGGGGTGTCGAAGGGCGGCCTGCTCTACCACTTCCCGACGAAGGATGATCTGCTGCGGGCCGGCGCGATCGACCTGTTCGAGAGCTTCCGCACGCGCGTGTACGAGGCGGCGCAGCCCGAGCCCGAGGGGGTGCCCGGCCGCCTCACCCGCGCATACATCCGCATCAGCTTCGCGGATGCCGCGGGTGACAGCGTGCGCGAGGTCATCGCCGTCGCGGCGCAGCTGATGGCTGAGAAGCTGATCCAAGAGATGTCCGATGCCGACGGACGCCGCTGGCGCGACGAGCTCATGGCCGATGGCCTGGCGGATTCGACGGTGCGCCTCATCATCGCCGCTACCGACGGCGTGTCATCGGCACCGCTGTGGGGCACGGTTCTCGACGAGGCCGACCAGCGGGCTCTCGAGCAGGAGCTGCTCGCGATGACGCGGCCCTAAGCGGAGATCGTCAGCACGGATCCGTCGTAGGACACCTGCGACAGGTCGTGCACGTGCGCGTCGACGATCGCGCCCTCGAGGTGGTCACCCACGCCGATGACGTACTTCACGCCCGCCGCGCGGGCTGCGGCGATGCCGGCCGGTGCGTCCTCGAACACTGCGCAGTCGTCGGGGGAAACGCCGATCGCCTCGGCGCCCTTCAGATACGGCTCCGGATCCGGCTTGCCGTGCGAGACGTCATCGGCGCTAACCACCGCGGGTGGCGTCGGGTGCCCGGCCGCGGCCAGCCGGGCGAGACCCAGTGGGCGGATCGCGGACGTCACCACGGCCCAGCGCTCGGCGGGCAGCGAGCGGGTCAGCTCGACGGCGCCGGGAAGCGCATCGCACACATCGGATCCGTCGAGCTCGGCCTTGTCGAGCGCGGCGATCGCCTCATCGAACACCTCAGGGGCGACGAGGGTGGCCACGGTGTCGGCGGCGCGCACACCGTGCTCGACCTGCGTGCGGAAGTCGAACGTCGGCGCGTACACCGCCGCCCAGGCGTCCCACGCGACCGCCGCGGGCTCGAGGGAGTCGACGAGTACACCGTCGTTGTCGAACAGGAGGCCGGAGACGGCAAGGCGAATCTGCTGCATGGATCCATTTTCTCCGAGAGATGGCGGGGCAGGGGACACGCCCCCGCCCCGCCAGTGTGATGTGCGCGTGTTACGCGACGGATTCCTTCTCTGCGTCCGCGGCCTTCTTGGCCTTGCGGCCGCGGGTCGCGAAGGTGATGACGTACAGTGCGACGACCGACACGACGATGCCGACGATGATCGCGATCTGTCCGCCGGCCTCGGAGAGGCCACCGAGGATCAGGCCGAACACGCCGTAGTCGGCGTCCGAGAACGTCGCGTTCGAGAGCCCGATGTCGCCGAGCACCGGCAGGAGCAGCAGCGGCAGGATCGTGATGGCGAGGCCGTTCACGAACGACGCGATCACGGCGCCACGGCGCCCGCCGGCAGCGTTTCCGATGACGCCCGCGGCCGCACCCGTCATGAAGTGCGCAACGACGCCGGGGATGACGATCGTGGTGCCGAGCGCGACCATGCCGAGCATGCCGACGATGCCGCCCGCGAAGCTCACGAGGAAGCCGATGAGCACGGCGTTCGGGGCGAACGTGAAGATGATCGGCACGTCGAGCGCCGGCTTCGAGTTCTTGACGAGGCGCTCGGAGACGCCCTTGAACGCCGGCACGATCTCGGCCAGGATCACGCGCACGCCGGCCAGGATGATGAACACGCCGCCCGAGAAGGTCGCCGCCTGCATGATCAGGAACACGATGAAGTTGGTGCCGCCCGAGAGCTCGCCCTCGATATAGGTGGGGCCTGCGAACAGTCCGACGATGATGTAGATCACGGCCATCGACAGCGCCACGATCACGGTCGTGTCGCGTAGGAAGCTGAGCCCCTTCGGGAAGTTCATCTCCTCGGTCGACTTCGAGGATCCCTTGCCGCGCGTGAGCCAGGCGATGAGACCGCCGAACGCGATGCCCGCACCGCCCGTGTGGCCGAGCGCGACGGTGTCGCCGCCCGTCACGCGGCGCATGAACGGCTGCACCAGCGCGGGGGAGACCACCATGTAGATGCCCTGCGCGATCGAGCCCCACAGAATGACCTGCCACTGCGAGAATCCGGCGACGCCGAGGATCACGGCGAACATCGCGGCAATGTAGAACGACACGTGGCCCGAGAGATAGACGTACTTGAATCGCGTCGTCGCGGCCAACAGGATGTTGACGATCATGCCGAAGAAGAAGATCAGCGCGGCGGCCGACCCGTAGTCCATCAGCACCTGCGCAACGATGGCCTCGTTGTTCGGCACAACGCCCTGCACGTTGAATGCATGCTGGAACATCTCGCCGAACGGATCCAGAGATCCGACGACGACGCCGGCGCCCGCCGACAGGACGAGGAAGCCGACCATCGTGCGGATGGTGCCCTTCAGAACGTCGCTGAACGACTTGTTCTGAACGGCGAGGCCCACGAGGGCGATGAGCGCGACGATGATCGATGGCTGGGTGAAGATGTCGAGCAGGACATCGAGAACGGCATCCATGTCAGATGCATTCCTTTCTTACGTCTGGCGGGGCCAGAAGTCAGTCGGTGAGGCCGTGGCGCTTCGCTGCGGCGGCGACCTTGTCGCGGAGTTCCGCGAGGTCGATGATGCTGTCCAGGACGACGACGTCGCCCAGGTGGGAGGCGGCATCGGCGATGTCACGGCCGACGAAGACCGCGTCGGCGTCGCCGTTCGCGACGGATCCGAGGTCTGCGTGATCGACATCGACGCCGTCGATCTCGAGTTCCTTCAGAACCTTGTCGATGTTCATGTGCACCATGAAGCTGCTGCCGAGGCCGGTGCTGCACACCGCGAGGAATTTCGTCATTTGCTTTCTCCTGACTTGAGAACCGCCAGGGCATCGGCGGCATTGGTTGCTGCGAGAAGCGCGTCGCGCGTCTCGTCGTCCGAGAGCAGCGCACCGAGCTCTGCCATGGTCTCGAGGTGACTCGTCGAGTCGGCGGCGGCCAGGCACACGAAGAATGAGATCGGGTGTTCGGCCTCGTCGTTCAGCAGCACCGAGGGGCGCACCCAGAGGGCCGCCAGACCGGTCGTGATCACGCCGCGCTCGGGGCGTGCGTGCGCGAGGGCGATGCCGTACCCGAGGTCGATGTAGGTGCCGCCGTCGGCGATCGATTCGAGCATTGCATCGACATACTCGCGCGAGATGCTGCCCGAGTTGAGGAGCGGGGTGCTCACGAGCTCGATCGCCTCCCGCCATCCGCCGAGGTTCTCGGCGAAGAGCAGCGTGTCGTCATTGAGGTGCGTCGTCAGCATCAGGTTCGTGCCTCCTGGAGGTTCGGGCCCGCAACGCGCAGGCTGAATTCGATCTCGCCGTTGACCGGCGTGTGGCGCGCGGTGCCGTGGGCGACCGGGCGATCGAGGTCGTCGTACACGGTCGACGCGACGCTCAACAGGCGAAGTCCGGGCTCGACCGCGAGGTTGAGGGCGACATCCGGTGCCGCCTCCGCGACCGACACGCGCATGTCGTTGCGCGCGAGGGTGACGCCGAACGCGTCGCGCAGGTAGTCGTACAGGGATCCCGACGTGAAGTCCTGCGTCGCGCAGTCGGGGAACTTTTCGTACGGAAGGTGCGTCACAACGTGCTGGTGCAGCTGGTCGTTGACGTAGCGCAGGCGCACGAGCTCGATGACGCGCTCGCCGGCGGTGATATCGAGGATCCGAGCGGTGGTCTCGTCGGCGGGGATGAGCTCCTGGCGCAGCACGCGGGTCGTGACCTCGTGGCCTGCGGCCGTCTGCTGGCGGTAGAACCCCGTGACCGCCTCGGCGAATCGCTCGGGGTAGTGCACGCCGGCCTTCGGCTCGGTCACGAAGGTGCCGCGGCCGTGCTCCCTTGTGAGCCAGCCGTCCTGCACGAGGCCGTCGACCGCGTGGCGCAGTGTGATTCGGCTGACGCCGAACTCCTCGCAGAGGGCCTGCTCTGAGGCGAGCTTGTCGCCGACCTCGAGGTTCGAGATGCGTTGGAGCAGATCATCGCGGACGGCGCGGTATTTACTGCGGCCTGTCTGACCTTCCATGCCTGCCTCCTTGCGGGTTCACCGCGACGTCACGGTGAGAAATTGATTATGACGACATGATGACATACGAGTGAACGGTTCGGCAAGTCGGGTATTTCCGCGAAAATGTGCTCGTGTTGCGTTTCGAGACATTATGACGTCATAATCACTTGTGACGAAAGGTTCTCTATGACGACGCCCACCATCGCTCCCGCATCGACCTGGGGAAGCCTGATCGATTCCGACACCGTGACGACCGCCCGGCTGCTGTCGGCGGACGCCGTGAACAACGCCGCCTCGGGACACCCCGGCACGGCAATCGCGCTCGCTCCCGTCGCGACGCTGCTGTTCCGCAACCACATCCGTCACGACCCGCGGGATCCCCAGTGGGCCGGCCGCGACCGTTTCATCCTGTCGTGCGGCCACGCAAGCATCCTGCTTTACACGCAGCTGTTCCTCAGCGGTTACGACGTCACGCTCGACGACCTCAAACAGTTCCGCACCCTCGGATCCCGCACCCCCGGACACCCGGAATACGGGCACACGCCGGGCGTCGAGACAACGACCGGGCCGCTCGGTCAGGGCCTCGCGACGGCGGTCGGCATGGCGATGGGGTTCGTTCACGAGCGCGCCGAGTTCGATGAGGACGCCGCGCCCGGCGCATCGCCGTTCGACCGCCACGTGTGGGTGTTGGCCTCCGACGGCGACCTCCAGGAGGGCCTGTCATACGAGGCGGGAGCGCTGGCCGGACGCATGGCGCTCGACAACCTCACTGTCGTCTATGACGACAACGACATCCAGATTGAGGGCGACACCCGACTCACGAGCTCGGAGGATGCAGCGGCGCGCTTCACAGCTCAGGGCTGGCACGTCGTCACCGTCGGTCTTGCTGCCGACGGCGACGTCGACATCGAGCGTCTGGATGAGGTGTTGCGCACCGAGAAGAGCGCGGGCAAACCGCGCCTCGTGATCCTCAAGTCGCAGATCGCGTTCCCGTCGCCCGGCGCGGTCGGCACGGCCGGCTCGCACGGCGCGCCGCTGGGCGCCGACGAGACGTCCGCCCTGCGCGAGGTGCTCGGATTCGATCGCGCGCCGTTCGACGTCGCGGACGACGTGATCGAACAGATCGCGACCGTCGTCGATCGCGGCGCCGAGCTGCACGCCGCATGGAACGCGCAGTGGTCCGACTGGCGCGGGGCCGATGCCGACCGTGCCGCGACGCACGACGCGTTCATCTCGCGCGCACTCCCGGCCGACCTCGCCGAGAACCTGCCTGTGTACGAGGCCGGCTCATCCGTGTCGACTCGCGACGCATCGGGCGCCGCGATCCAGGCGATCGCGGCCGCGGTGCCGGGGCTGTGGGGCGGATCCGCGGATCTTGCCGAGCCGAACCGCACGGCGATCGCAGACGGCGGATCCTTCCTGCCCGTCTCAACCGGGCTCGGCACGCCGCGTGGCCGCAACATCCACTGGGGCGTGCGCGAACACGGCATGGCCGCGGCGATGAACGGCATCGCGCTCTCGGGCGGATGGCGCGTCTTCGCCGGCACCTTCCTGGTGTTCAGCGATTACCAGCGCCCCGCGATCCGCCTCGCCGCGCTCATGCAGACGCCCGTCACGTACGTGTGGTCGCACGACTCTGTCGCGCTCGGCCAGGACGGGCCGACCCATCAGCCGATCGAGCACCTGGCATCGCTGCGCGCGATCCCCGGATTCACGGTGATCCGCCCCGCCGACGCGAACGAGACGGTCGCCGCGTGGGCGAACGTGCTCGAGCAGAACGCGCCCGCCGGTCTGGTGCTCGGCCGCCAGGGCGTGCCGGTGCTCGATGTGCCTCGCGAGGCGGTCGCGGCTGGCGTACGCCGCGGTGCCTACGTCGTGCGCGATGCGGAATCACCCGCCGCGCTCATCATCGCGACGGGCAGCGAAGTCGCGCTCGCTCTCGAATCCGCTGCGCTGCTCGCGGCCGAGGGGCTCGAGCTGCGGGTGGTGTCGATGCCGAGCTTCGAGTGGTTCCGCCAGCAACCTGCGGAGTATCGCGAGAGCGTGTTGCCGGCCGAGCTGACCGCGCGCGTGAGCGTCGAGGCTGCGTCCGGTGCATCGTGGCGCGAGATCGTCGGCGACCGCGGTGAGATCGTCTCGATTGACGAGTTCGGCCTGTCGGCCCCGGCGGATCAGGCGATGGCCGCGCGCGGCATGACGACTGAGAACGTCATCGCCGCCGTAC
>Ga0308157_10007402_pt1 | contig 12786 bp, 14 predicted proteins | sample PhyBR1_FD_201035 | JGI IMG/M metagenome (GOLD analysis project Ga0308157, IMG submission 201035) | Phyllosphere microbial communities from UC Gill Tract Community Farm, Albany, California, United States - DLSLB.R1 | ecosystem: Host-associated > Plants > Phyllosphere > Unclassified | place: USA...
TCCGGCGAAGTATGGATTCCCGCCTGCGCGGGAATGACGGTTTTACGGCTTCCTGGACTTGGCGGCGTCCAGGTTGTCGCACAAGGCGCAGGCCTGGGCGTTGCGGTGGCGGCGCCACGCCGCGTAGGTGAAAATCGCCGCCGCGAACAGCGCCCAGACGGCGGCGCTCAGATAGTCTTCGCGCGCCGTCGAACCTTTGAACCACTCCACCGCCGCCAGTATCGCAAACAAGGGCACTGCGGCCTGCAAATAGCGTTTAATCCAAAAAGTGGCGCCCATCGTATCTCCTGTAACTTTTGTCTCATATCGGACCGAATTCATGCAGTCTAGTTTGACACCTTTTCGTGTCGCCGTCATCGGCGGCGGTCCCGCCGGGCTGATGGCCGCCCAAACCCTGGCGCAGGGCGGGGCGCAGGTCGACGTCTATGACGCGATGCCGTCGGTTGGCCGCAAGTTCCTGCTGGCGGGGCGCGGCGGCATGAACATCACGCACGCCGAACCGTATGCCGACTTCGTCACGCGCTACGGCAAGGGCGCCGCGCCGCTGCGCCCCATGCTCGACGCCTTCGGCCCGCAGGACGTGCGCGACTGGGTGCATGGTTTGGGCGTCGACACCTTCGTCGGCACCTCGGGGCGCGTGTTCCCGACCGATATGAAGGCCGCGCCATTGCTGCGCGCCTGGCTGCATCGGCTGCGCGAAAGCGGCGTGCAGTTCCACATGCGCCACCGCTGGCTGGGCTGGCGCGACGAGGCGCTGGTGCTGGATACCCCAGATGGCGAACTGCTGGTGCGCGCCGACGCGGTGGTGTTGGCACTGGGCGGCGGCAGCTGGGCGAGACTGGGTTCGGATGGCGCGTGGGTGCCGCTGCTGGCGGCGCGCGGAGTCGGCGTGGCGCCGCTGGCGCCGGCCAACTGCGGCTTCGACGTGGACTGGAGCGAGCATTTCAGCAGCCGCCACGCGGGCGAGCCGCTGACCACCGTCGCCATCATCTCCACCGGTGCGGACGGCGAGGAATTCCGCAAGCAGGGGCAGTTCGTGGTGACCCAGGGCGGCGTCGAGGGCAGTTTGATCTATGCCTTGTCCGCCGCGCTGCGCGACCAGATCACCGCGAATGGCACCACCACGATCCATCTCGACCTGCTGCCGGACCTGCCGCCGCAACGGGTGGCGGACGAGGTGGCGCGGCCGCGCGGCGCGCGTTCGATGGCCAGCCATCTGCAAAGCCGCCTTGGCATCAAGGGTGTCAAGGCCGGCTTGCTGCGCGAGTGCCTGGACAAGGAACAGTATGCGGACGAGGACCAGCTGGCGCGGGCCATCAAGCGGCTCCCTGTGCGCCTGCTGCGGCCACGCCCGATCGACGAGGCGATCAGCAGCGCCGGTGGCGTGCGCTGGGATGCGTTGGAGGGGACGATGTTGAAGCCGGCGCCGGGCGTGTTCGTGGCCGGCGAGATGGTGGACTGGGAAGCGCCCACCGGCGGCTATCTGCTGACGGCCTGCCTGGCCGGCGGCCAGGCGGCGGGACGCGATGTCCTGGCCTGGCTGAAGCGCGCCTGATTTATTCCCAGGTCACGTCGCCGGAACCGGTGCGGCTGACGTTGCGGTTGTCGGGATTGCCGAATACGCGGATATCGCCGCTGCCGCGCAGCGTCAGGTCCGCCGACTGCTTGGCAAACACTTGGCTGGTGCCGGAACCCTTCAGGTTGACCGTCACCTTTTCCGAAGCCAGGTGGCGCGCATCGAGGTCGCCGGAACCGGTCAACTCGGCGTTCAGCGTCTTGCAGCTGCCGGAAGAGGTGATCTGGCCCGAGCCCACCATCTCCAGCTCCACATTCTCGCTGCTGCCCGCGTTCAGGTTCAGATGGCCGCTGCCATGGGCGCCGGCGGTCAGTTCGCGATAACGGCCGGTGAAGTTCACATTGCCCGAGCCGTGCAATTGCAGTTCCAGCTTGTCGCCGTTGAAGCCCGTCACCTTGGTCTCGCCGCTGCTGCGCACCGCCAGCTCTTCCAGCTGTGGCAGCACCAGCTCCACCTGCAATGGGTGGCGCGGATTGAGCAGCATGCCTTTGGTGCCGATGTGCAGGTCACGGCCATCCTGGATGGTTTCGATATTGGCCAGCGAACGCTGTTCGCCGCGCACCTTCAGCGACGCCACCGGACCCTGGACCAGAATCAGGTCGATCGGGCCGTTGAGTTCCACGGCGGTGGCCATGGCGTCGATCTTGCGGGTTTCGCTGCCCAGGGCGCGGCCGGCCGAACTGGTCGGGCTGGTGCTGCCGTAGGCCTTCAGCATGCTGTAGCTGATGGCGATCAGCACGAAGGACAGCAGCAACAGGCTGGTCCCGATTTTTAATAATGCGCGCATGGTCATGCCTCCTTAGCGTCCACGAAGCAGGGACACGTTCATTGCGATATACCGTTTCAGGCCGATCATGGTGTAGCGGGTGACGACGATGCTGATCAGGCAAAGCGCGATCCCGCCCAGTATCAGGCCGAAACCGATCAGCGACTGGCTGGTACGTGCGCCGCTGTCGAAATCGGTGGTGATGTGCAGGTCGCCGGTGGCGACCGCCTCGGCGCGGTTCAGCAGGCGTCCGCTGCGGCTCAGGTTCTCGTCGCCGCCGGCGCTGTTGTCGGCGGTGGCCGGGTCCTTGTTGATCTGGACGCCCATGCTGTTGATCGCCATGCGCCAGCCCTGGATGTCCTGCTCTTCCTGGTCCGAATCGAAGTGCGAGTTGGTGAACTCCATCACATGGCGCAGCGGGCCTTCCAGCGCCAGCTCGTTCTGGCCCGACAGGCCGCTCGACACCAGCGCGATGCCGGCGATGTAGAAGGCGAAGGCCGAGACGTAGACGGCGCCCAGCAGCGAGGCATACACCATCGCCGGGATCACCATGAACAGGTTGAAGATGGCCAGGCCGATGAACGACACCACCATCCGCGCCAGGTTGACCGGGGTTTTCTTTTGCTCGAAGGCGTTCAGGTGGACGTTGGCGCGCAAGGTCATGGCGACCTTGCGCGGTTCGTCGAGCTCCTTGTAGACCTCTTCCTCGCTGCGGCCGGCCACCAGGCCGTCGATGAAGCGCTGCTCGTAATAGGCCAGGGTCTTGGCCACCGTCTCCGGGGGCAGGCCCTGCATGGCCTGTTTGAGCGCGTCGAGGTATGCCTGCTTGTTCATGATATCAAATACCTAATGTTGCGCTGTTGTGTGCCATGGCCATCGCGCTGCTTGCCACCGGCGCGGTCTGCACGATGGCCACCGTGCTGGCCGCGACGAAGGCGATCAAGGCAAGGGTTTTGAGGCTGAGGGCGATGTTCATGTTGATTCCAATGTTGGTCTTTTGTCGATGATGCTACTGTACGCAAGCGCCCGGCCCGGCGCCATCGGCATGAGACAGGCTGCATAAATAGCGGGGCAGACGACCAAAACAGGGGACTAGATGGTGGCCCCCTTGAGCAGCGCGGCGGCGGCGACGCCGCTGCGGACCGCCGATTCCAGCGTGGCCGGGTAGTCGCCGGCGGTGTAGTCGCCGGCGATGACCAGGCCTGGCAGGCCGCTGTCGTTGGCCGGGCGGGCCACGCCGGGCGCGCAGGCGTAGGTGGCGCGCTTCTCGGTGATGACCTTGAACCACTTCGGCCGGCCCAGCTCCGGGCGCTGGAATACCGCCGCCAGCTGGACCGCCACCGCCTCGGCCAGCAGGTCCTGGCTTTGCGCGGCGGCGCTGCCGGAGGCGCTGATGACCACCGCCAGCAGGCCGGCCTGGCCGGCGTCGAGCTGGCCGCGGTCGAACACGAACTGGCCCCATTGATGGTTGTCCGGGTCGTCCAGCAGGGCGAAGAAGGGCAGTTCCAGCCGGGTCGCGGCGTCGTATTGCAGGTAGCAGGTGGTGATGGCTTCCGGCTCGAACGCGGTCAGCTGGCTGCACAGGGCGGAGGTGTCGCGGTCCGGTATCCCGTGCAGCAGCGTGGCGGCCTGGCTGGCGCCGGTGGCCAGCACCACGCCGCTGAAATAGGTGCTCCAGTTGCCGCCCACGGCGGCGCCGCTGATGTCGAGCTGCCACAGGCGGCCTTCGATGGAGCGCAGCGCCTGCACCTTGGCGCCGGTGCGCACCGAGCCGCCGTGCGCCTCGACGTAGGCCGCCGCCGCCTCGGGCAGCAGGGCCGACAGGTCGGCGCGCGGCAGCAGCATGTCCGAGGCGCTGCGCTTGGCGCCCAGGCTGTCGCGCAGCACCTTGAGGAAGACCTGGGCCGAGGCGCGCTCCGGCGGCGTGTTCAGCGCGGCCAGGCAGAGCGGGCGCCACATCAGCTGGATCAGGCGCGGGGTCTGGTCGAAGCGTTGCAGTAGTTCCGTTACGCTGCAATCGGTGTGCAGGGTCCAGCCCATCCAGCGCGCGGTGGTGGAGAAGCGCGCCAGGCTGAGTTTATCGGCGCGGTCCAGGCCTTTGGCGCGCAGCAGCGCCAGCGCCAGGTGCAGCGGCGCGGGCAGGCGCGGCGCGACGAAATCCATGCCACCGCTGCCGGCCGGGTAGCGCATCTGCAGGGGCAGGGACAGCAAGGCCCGCTCGCGGTCCACGCCGGTCAGCTTCATCAGCCGCAGCGTTTCGCTGTAGGCGCCCAGCAGGATGTGCTGGCCGTTGTCCAGGTGGCGGTGGTCGGTTTCGATGCGGCGCGCGCGGCCGCCCAATGTGCGCGCGGCCTCCAGCTGCGTGACCTTGTAGCCGGCGCGCGCCAGTTCGACGGCCGCCGCGCAACCGGCCCAGCCGCCGCCGATCACCGCGACCGCGCGCGAGGTCAGCCCCGGTTCGACTTTGCCGGTGCGCTGGTCGACTGCTTCGTTAGCCACGAATGTAGGTCTTCCACGCCAGCCAGAGCTTGCGGATAGGCGTCAGCGAAATGCGCTGCGTGAGCACGTGGAAGCCGTCGGCCTGCACTTCGTCCAGCAGCGTGCGGTAGATGGCGGACATCATCAGGCCGGGACGCTGGGCGCGCCGGTCTTCCTTCGGCAGCAGCGCGAAGGCTTCGTCGTAGACCTTCTGCGCGCGCGCGGCCTGGAAGGCCATCAGCTTTTCGAAGTTCTCGCTGTGGCGGGCGTTGAGCAGGTCGGCGGCGGTCACATTGAACTGTTGCAGTTCGTTGATCGGCAGGTAGATGCGGCCCTTGCGCGCGTCCTCGCCGACGTCGCGGATGATGTTGGTCAGCTGGAAGGCGTGGCCCAGTTTTTCCGCGTACAGCAGCGTTTCCGGCTTGGTCGCGCCGAAGATGCTGGCCGACAGGATGCCCACCACGCTGGCCACGTGCCAGCAGTACTTGGTCAGCGCCGCGTAGTCGAGGTAGCGGGTCTGGTTCAAGTCCATCTCCATGCCGTCGATGATCGCCTGCAGGTGCTGCTGTTGCAGATTGTAGGCGCTCAGGTGCGGCTGCAGCGCCTGCGTGACCGGATGGGTCTGCTGGCCTTCGTACATGTTGGCGATTTCCTTGCGCCACCACGCCAGCTTGATGCGGGCGATCGATTCGTCGGTGCACTCGTCGACGGTGTCATCCACTTCGCGGCAAAACGCATACAGGGCGGTGATTGCACGGCGACGCTCCGGCGGCAGGAACAGGAAGCTGTAGTAGAAACTGGAGCCGCTCTGGGCGGTCTTTTGCTGGCAGTAGTCGTCGGGAGACATGGATAAAAAAGCAAGGATGACATCGAAGCCGCTATTCTATAGGTTAAGTGTAACAATGTGGGCCAATGTCGGCACGGCCGGCATGGATTGGAGTACAGTTCAAAGTTCTCAATTAAACAAGATTGTTCACTAGCTAAGGGGAACTCCATGGATGCCACCGGCCGGCCGGAAGGCTGCAACACCGTCACACCAAACTGCATTGTCAGCAATGTGGCCGATGCGGTGGCGTATTACCAGAAGGTGTTCGGCGCGGAGGAACTGTTGCGCCTGCATACGCCTGATGGCAAAGTAGTGCATTGCGAGCTGAAGATGGGCGATTCGCGCATCAACCTGGGCGAATCCATGGAGGGCTGGCCGGAGCAGCCGCTGCTGGCGCAGATCTACGTACCGGACGCCGGTGCCACCGTGGCGCTGGCGATCGAGTGCGGCGCGAAGGAGCTGAGCCCGGTCGGCGACATGTTCTTCGGCACGCGCGAGGGGCGGGTGATGGATCCGTTCGGTAATACCTGGACCATCGCCACGCATCAGAAACAGGTCTCCGGCGCGGAAATGCAGCGCCTTTTGAATGAGATGTATGCATGATACAAATTCGTGAAATCGATCACCTGGTGCTCCGCGTTGTCGAACTGGCGCGCATGGTGGACTTTTACTGCGGCGCGCTGGGCTGCACGGTCGAGCGCAGGCAGGATGAAATCGGCCTGGTGCAATTGCGCGCCGGCGGCAGCCTGATCGACCTGGTGCCCGTGGATGGCAAGCTGGGCCGCGTGGGCGGGGCGGCGCCGGGCGCCGAAGGGCGCAATATGGACCATTTCTGCCTGCGGGTGGAGACCTTCGACGAGCCGGCCATCCGCGCGCATCTGCTGGCGCACGGGGTGACGGCTGGACAAGTGGAATCGCGCTACGGCGCGGAGGGAGAGGGGCCGTCCATCTATCTGACCGACCCGGAGGGCAATGTTGTTGAGTTGAAAGGTGCACCAAATCAACTGTGACGACGGGTTTTTATCTTCGGAGATACAATATGTTACGTTTCCCTGGAGATGCCACGTATGTACCAGCAGTCAGCCGCCGCCATATTGCTTATGCCACTGTTGTGGGGCTGCGGCCGTGCGCCAGCCGCGGCCGATGTTCCAATGAAATCCGCTACCTATTACGAAATGCACCTGCAGGAGGCCGCGCAGGTGGCCAGCCACTGTCACTTGCTGAATGAACAGCAGCAGCGCAAGCTCAGCGGGCGCGACTATCAGGAGTGGCGCATTTCGAATGAATGGGCCAATTGTCATACCGCGATATCGGTGACGGACGCGGCCGCGCTGCGCGATTCGCTGCTCAAACCGCCGGCGTCGCACGGGGCGAACGCGGCGCTATCGCCTTAGGCTGCCTGCGCGGCGGCGGCCAGGCGGATCGGACAGCACCCGCACGATGACGCTGAATGGGATATTCCTGCGCACCAAAAACTCCGACGCGAATGCCCGTCCACGGCTTTGCAGCAGGTTGACGCCCAATTCCACCACTTTCGATGTTTCCAAATCCGGTCGCGACGACCGATCTTCCGTAATCATAATGCCACCTCTCCATTTTCTGGGAAGGTAGCATAGGGAAGGAACATTGTGCAGCGGAAACGATCTAATCGTGCTCGGCTATTTTTGCGGCAGAGTCGCGTCAAGCGGCCTTGAACACCGTCTTCATTTGCTTCTTCATGCGTACTGCCGCCCAGAAGATGCCTAGCCAGTCGCGCTTGGTGAGCTTGGGGCGGTGCAGGAAAACGTCGTATTCGGCCGCCTCGATCGCGTCCAGGATGCGCAGGCCGCCTTGCACCACCATGCGCAGCTCGAAACCGATCCGTCCGCTCAGGCGCAGGGCCAGCGGCGCGCCGCTCAGCATCAGCGCGCGGGCGCGGTCCACTTCAAACTTCATCATGGAGCGCCAGCGGGGGCGGGCGCTGGCGTGGTCGAGCGCCGCCGGCGAGATCGCGTAGCGGCTCAAATCCTCCAATGGGATGTAGATGCGTTCCTTATGGATGTCGATCGCGACATCTTGCAGGAAGTTGATCAGCTGCAGCGCGGTGCAGATGGCGTCGGAATCGCGGACGTTTTCTTCGTCGGCCTGGCCGTAGAGGTGCAGCATCAGGAAGCCGACCGGGTTGGCCGAGCGGGCGCAATAGTCCAGCAGCGCATCGTAGGTGGCGTAGCGGCTCACCAGCACGTCCTGCTTGAACGCCGACAGCAGCTCGTACAGCGGCTTGAGCGGCAGGTCGTACTGCCGCACCACCTGCGCCAGCCGTTCGAACATCGGATCGTGCTGGGTGCCGCCGGCCTCGATCTGGGCCAGCGCGGCCTCGTAGGCGTTCAGCGCGGCAAGCCGCTGCTCGGGCGCGGCGTCGCCCTCATCGGCGAGGTCGTCGGCGCTGCGGGCAAAGGCGTAGATCGCTTCCACCGCCGGCCGCAAGCGGCTGGGCAGTAAAAAAGATGCAACAGGGAAATTCTCGTAGTGATCTACCGGCATAAAACTGGCCCCAAAGCAAAATAAAAAATTAATGACGCAAAAGTCATTTGCAAACGCATGAGGTCGGCATATAATAAATTAACGGAAAGTCATTAATTTCCGAGCCGTAATAGTAGTGCCATCTACACTCCAGAGCAAGCTAAAGGAATACACCGTGGTCGCCTTTGAAAAACAGCGTCAGATTTCACCCTTTCTTATCACCGTGCTGGCCGCCGCCGCGCTGGCCGGCTGCTCCAAACCCGCCGAGAAAACCGAAGACATCCGCCCAGTGCGCGCCATGGTGCTGGCCAGCAGCGACGTCGACGTCAACGCCGAGTTTTCCGGCGAGGTGCGCGCCCGCGTGGAATCGCGGCTGGGCTTCCGCGTCGGCGGCAAGATCGTCAGCCGCAAGGTCGATGTCGGCACGCTGGTCAAGCACGGCCAGGTGCTGATGCAGCTCGATCCGCAGGACTTGCAGCTGTCGCAGGCCCAGGCGCTGGCCGGCCTGCGCGCCGCCGAAACCAACCGCGACCTGGCCAAGGCCGAGCTCAAGCGCTATCAGGAACTGCGCAGCAAAAACTTCGTCAGCCAGGCCGTGCTGGACGCCAAGGATTCCACCTACAAGGCCGCGCAAGCCAATGTGGACGCGTCGCAAGCGGCGTACCGCGGGCAATCCAACCAGGCGGCCTATGCCAGTCTAGTGTCCGATGTTGACGGCGTCGTGACGGCGGTGGATGCCGAAGTCGGCCAGGTGGTGCAGCCGGGCACGCCCGTGGTGCGCGTGGCCAAGCAGGGCGAGAAGGAAATTGTCATCGGCCTGCCGGAAGACAAGGTCGAGACCCTGCGCCGCGTGCCTGACGTGCAGGTGCGCCTGTGGGCCGATCCAAGCAACGTGGTGGCGGGCAAGATCCGCGAGATTTCGCCGGTGGCCGATCCATCGACCCGTACCTACACCGTCAAGGTGGTGATTCCGGACTCGCTGTCCGAAGCCAAGCTGGGCATGACTGCCGTGGTGCAGTTCGCCTCCAAGACTGCCAAGCCGCAGATCAAGGTGCCGCTGACGGCGCTGTACTATGAAAAATCCGCCTCGTCGGTGTGGGTGGTGGAGGGCGGCGTCGTCAAGCTGGTGCCGGTCACCATCGACGGCGCGGCCGGCAACGAGATCGTGCTGGCGGGCGGCGTCAAGCCGGGCCAAACGGTGGTGACGGCGGGCGTCAACCTGCTCAAGCCGGGCCAGAAGGTCAAGATCCTCGGTAACGATCTGCCGGCCGCCGCGCCTGCTGTTGCGCCTGCGGTCGCGGAGACCGTCAAATGAAGGGGGGCTTCAATCTTTCACGCTGGGCGCTTGAACACATCCCGCTGACGCGCTACCTGATCGCCGTGCTGCTGATAGGCGGCATGCTGAGCTATTCCAACCTGGGCCAGGACGAGGATCCGCCGTTCACCTTCCGCGCGATGGTGGTGCGGGCCAACTGGCCGGGCGCGACCTCGCTGCAGATGGCCGAGCAGGTCACCGACAAGCTGGAGAAAAAGCTGCAGGAGACGCCGGACATCGACGAGATCAGCAGCTACTCCAAGCCGGGCGAGACCACCATCATCCTCAAGCTGCGCGAATCGGCGCCGCCCAAGGAAGTGGCGCAGTCCTGGTACCAGGTGCGCAAGAAGATCGGCGACATCCGCGGCACCTTGCCGCCGGGCGTGCAAGGGCCGTTCTTCAACGATGAATTCGGCGATACCTACGGCTCGATCTTCGCGCTGTCCGGCGACGGCTTCACCTATGCCGAGATGAAGGACTATGCCGATTTCGTGCGCCAGCAGCTGCTGGGCGTGCCGCTGGTGTCCAAGGTCGAGCTGTTCGGCGTGCAGGACGAGAAGATCAACATCGAGTTCTCGCACAAGAAGTTCGCGCAACTGGGCATTCCGATCGAGGCCATCGCCAACCAGATCGCCACCCAGAACACGGTGGAGTCGACCGGCGTGCTGGTCACGCCGACCGACAACCTGCAGGTGCGCGTGACCGGCGCGCTCAAGACCGTCAAGGATCTTGAGGAGCTGGAGCTGCGCGCCAACGGCACCACCTTCCGCCTGGGCGACTTCGCCACCGTCAAGCGCCAGTACCAGGACCCGCCGGGCAACAAGATGCGCTTCAACGGCAAGGAAGTGATCGGCCTGGGCGTGTCGATGGAAAAGGGCGGCAACATCATCCAGCTCGGCAAGAGCATGGAGAAGACCGTCGCCGCGATGAAGGCCAAGCTGCCGGTCGGTATCGAACTGGAGCGCGTGTCGGACCAGCCTGAGGCTGTCAAGGCTTCGGTGGGCGAGTTCGTGCACACGCTGATCGAAGCAGTGCTGATCGTGCTGGCCGTCAGCTTCGTGGCACTGGGTATGCATTCGAAGCCCAAGCTGCGGCTGGACGTGCGTCCAGGCCTGGTGGTGGCGCTGACCATTCCGCTGGTGCTGTCGGTGACCTTCCTGTGCATGCGCATGCTCGACATCGACCTGCACAAGATCTCGCTGGGTGCGCTGATCATCGCACTGGGCCTGCTGGTGGACGACGCCATCATCGCCGTCGAAATGATGGTGCGCAAAATGGAGGAGGGCATGTCGCGCTTCGACGCCGCCACCTTCGCCTACACCTCGACCGCGATCCCGATGCTGACCGGCACGCTGATCACCGTGGCGGGCTTCCTGCCGATCGGCCTGGCCAAGTCGGCGGCCGGCGAGTACACGTTCTCGCTGTTCTCGGTCAACGCGCTGGCGTTGGTGATTTCGTGGGTGGTGGCCGTGGTGTTCACGCCGTACATCGGCTACGTGCTGCTGAAGGTGAAGCCGCACGCCGAGGGCGGCAGCGAACATGATCTATTCGACACGCCGGGCTTCCGCAAGTTCCGCGCGGTGGTCAACTGGTGCGTCGAGTATCGCAAGACCACCATCGCGGCCACGCTGCTGATCTTCGCGCTGGGCGTGTACGGCTTCAAGTTCATCGAGAAGCAGTTCTTCCCGGATTCCAGCCGGCCCGAGCTGATGGTTGAACTGTGGACGCCGGAAGGCACGACCTTCAGCGCCAACGAGGCGCAGGTGAAGAAGTTCGAGGCCTTCATCCGCAAGCAGGAGGGCGTGGTCAGCGTGACCAGCTACGTCGGTACCGGCAGCCCGCGTTTCTACCTGCCGCTGGACCAGATCTTCCCGCAGACGAACGTGTCGCAGATCGTCGTGCTGCCGAAGGACCTGCATGCCCGTGGGGCCTTGCGCGACAAGATCGTCGACGTCTTCAAGCATGACTTCCCGGAAGTGCGCGGCCGCGTCAAGCTGCTGCCGAACGGTCCGCCGGTGCCGTATCCGGTGCAGTTCCGCGTGACCGGCGGCGAAGTAGAGAAGGTGCGCGCCATCGCCGACCAGGTGAAGGACATCATGCGCGCCAATCCGAACACGCTGGGCGTGAACGACAACTGGAATGAATCGATCAAGGTGTTGCGCCTCGACCTGGACCAGGACAAGATGCGCGCGCTGGGCGTGACCTCGCAAACCGTGATGCGGGCGGCGAACACCATCCTGTCCGGCACCACCATCGGCCAGTTCCGCGAAGACATCAAGCTGATCGACATCCAGATCCGCCAGCCCATCGAGGAGCGCAACACGATCTCGATCTTGAACGACACTAACATCCCGACCGCCAGCGGCAAGTCGGTGCCGATCAGCCAGCTGGCGCGCGCGCACTTCGTGTGGGAGCCGGGCGTGGTGTGGCGGGAGGGGCGCGAATGGGCGATCACCGTGCAGTCCGACGTGGCCGACAACATCCAGGGCCCGACCGTGTCCGGCCAGATCGAGCCCAAGCTCAAGCAGCTGCGCGACAACCTGCCGGCCGGCTACGCCATCACCGTCAAGGGTGCGGCGGCGGACAGCGGCTCGGCCGAGGCGTCGATCGCGGCCAACCTGCCGCTGGCGATCTTCATCATCTTCACGCTGCTGATGCTGCAGCTGCACAGCTTCTCGCGGGCGCTGCTGGTGTTCCTGACCGGCCCGCTGGGTGTGGCCGGGGCGGCGATGGCCTTGCTGGTGCTGGGCCGTCCGCTGGGCTTCGTGGCCAACCTGGGCATCATCGCGCTGTTCGGCATGATCATCCGTAACTCGGTGATCCTGGTCGACCAGATCGAGCAGGACATCAAGGCCGGCCACGATCCGTGGACCGCCATCGTCGAGTCGGCGGTGCGGCGCTGCCGACCGATCATCCTGACGGCGGCCGCGGCGGCGCTGGCGATGATTCCGTTGTCGCGCTCGGTATTCTGGGGCCCGATGGCGGTGGCGATTATGGGCGGCCTGATATTGGCCACGGCGCTGACTTTATTATTCCTGCCGGCGCTGTATGCGGCATGGTTTAGAGTGAAAAAGCCGGTGAAATAAGGAAAAAACAGCGGAATGTTGGCGACATATTAAAAATCGTCACATTTCGCTGAAAAACCCGTTAGAATACCGCGTTGAAGTTGAAAGCTCCTGCGGACTCCAGCGGGAATAGGGCGACCGTTTTCACTTACGGGTCGCCCTTTGCTTTTGTGCAAACATGCCGCGAGGATGGCGAAATTGGTAGACGCACCAGGTTTAGGTCCTGACGCCAGCAATGGTGTGGGGGTTCGAGTCCCC
>Ga0308157_10007404_pt1 | contig 12785 bp, 9 predicted proteins | sample PhyBR1_FD_201035 | JGI IMG/M metagenome (GOLD analysis project Ga0308157, IMG submission 201035) | Phyllosphere microbial communities from UC Gill Tract Community Farm, Albany, California, United States - DLSLB.R1 | ecosystem: Host-associated > Plants > Phyllosphere > Unclassified | place: USA...
GCCGCTCGATCCTCGACAGCCTGGCCGCCGGCGCGCACGGCTACCTGCCCAAGCAGGCATCCGCCGCCGAGATCGCCGCCGGATTCCGCACCGTCATCGACGGCAATATCTATGTCCCGCCTGCCTTAGCCGATTTGCGGCAGAGCGCATTATCGACCCCGCCCGAAGACGGCGACCACAGCTCGTTCCTGACCCATCGCCAGCGCGAGGTTTTGACTCTTTTAACAACCGGCAAGTCGAACAAGGAGATCGCGCGCGCCCTGTCGATCTCCGAAAGCACGGTCAAGGTTCACGTCACCGCCGCCTTTCGCCTGCTCGGCGTCCACAGCCGAATGGCCGCCGCTGACGCCTTGAGACAACGCGCGCATACTGACGCCCAACCATCGCTGCCGGGCCTTCCTCCATGGCCGCCTGGCCAACTTCCCGCCCATTAAACTGGTCAAGCACAGGCCTCGCGACCCGCCCGCGCGGACCGCGTCGATCCACTTGGAGCCTGAACGTCACAACCCCGCGGCTGGACTATAGCTTTCGTCAAACAGGCAGGCCCCACCATAGCTAGGGCGGGCGGCTTCGCAGAGTGTCGTTACTGAGCGGGCATCTGGCTTGGCGCCATTGTCTATCCATTCCATCAGCGCGTCAAAGACAGCCACGTATTCCGGGGCGCTAAGGGCGCTATGCTCCGCCTCATTGGTGTAGGTTTGCACGAGGAGGTCTGACTGACCCGCCGCAGCCACCCTTTCGCGATAGGCGGCCTGATTGGAGACAAAGGCAGTGGGATCGTATTTGCCGTGAATGGTCACGGTCGGTGCGACGATGAGGCCAGACAGATCAGCATCATAGGCCAGACGCGCCAGCGCCATCGGATCCGCGGCGAAGCGTTGCACCCCCGCGTTCAAAGCCTCGTCGTCATGCGATCCGGCATAGACGGCGTCGATATTTGAGAAGGGATTGAGCCCATCCAGCCGGCGCTGCACCAGATCTTGAAACAGAAAAGTGCTCCAGGCCAGATGGGGAACCAACTGCTCTTCCTGGATGCCCACCACGTTGAGGATATCCGCCAACCGCTGCTTCTGCTCGGGCGAACGCCCTGCGTAGGGCAGGCCGACGCCGGTGCAGGCCTTCACACGTTCGGCCAGTTGGGCGCGGGTCATGCGGACGCCTTCGGGCAGGCCCTGCCAGACGGGGTACTGGACCTCGTCGGCTGCCGGATGGTTCTGGCAATAATACTGATAGACGGCGCGCAGATCGGCGCGGAATTTGTAGGCCTCGGTCCCGCCCGCCAAAACGCCGCTGGTCAGCACCACGCCGTCCCAGACCACCCGCCCCTCCGCATCACGCGCGTAAAGCTCGGCTGCCTTGGCCGCGACATTGCCGCCCCAGGACTGACCATGAAGGATCGTGCGGCGCGGTCGCCCAAAAGCCTCCCAGAAGATTTGGCGCAAGTCGTCAGTGTCCTCGGCCGCCATGCGCACGCCGTAACCGCCGCGACGATAGGTCGAGCCGGCCCAGGCAAACCCCTCCTTCACCGTCATGGAGAAGCGTTCCAGATCCTCCAGCGGATCATTGGCCTTGGGCGCGCCCGTGCGCGGTCCGCCGTGGGCGTGGACGATCAGGGATCCATTCCAATGTTCCGGCACCGCAATCCAGTAGTAGCCGCCCTTGGCCGCCTGCCCCGACCAGCAGCGCGCCTGCTGAGGAAGAAAATCAGGGCAGACGGCCGGGGCGGGCGCCGACAGTGCGGAGACCGTCGGCGCATCCTGAGCAGCGGCGAAGGACGCGCCTGCAAGCGTGACAGCAAACGTGCTCGCAGCGATCCTGAACATGCGCATCCCTCGCCTCCCGGTAATCAGAACGACTTGCTGGCGTTGACGTACCAGTAACGGCTCCAGGGGCTGTGCACCGTGCCGCGATAACCGCCATCGGCCAACGGCGGCCCTTGGTCAGTCAGGTCGCGCACGCCCAGACGCAGCCGGGTCTCCGCCGCGAACTCATAGTCCACATAGGCATTGATCGTCTGACGCGAGTCGACCACCCAAGCCTCGTTTGATGCGCCCAGCAGGCCGGGTTGGTCAAAGTCGCTGATATACTGGCTGGACACCCCGGCGCGGACGGGACCCTTGCGCCAGGTCAGGCTGGCGTTGACCCGCCACTCCGGTCGACCGTTCTGGCCGACCAGTTGGGTTGTTTCCGGCAAGGTGGTTCCGGCGTTGATCGTGCCGTCGGCGCGGGCGGCGTACAGGGCGTTGACGATGTCGCCAGGATCGCGAGCGAATTCATCCAGCTTGCTGGCGTTCACATTGACGGTAAAAGTGCCAAAGCGCGTGCGGCGCAGCGACCAGTTCATCCCCAAGTCCAGCCCGCTGACCGTCTGCGGCTGCAGGTTGATGAAGCGATCGTTGATCGAGATCACCTCGCCCACCGGCGTCAGGCCGGTGCCTTCGAACAGCAGGATGTCCTCGGGCGTGGCGGCGCGACGGTTCACCAGCGGGTTGGAGCCGCCCTCCACGCGATTCAGATAGTCCAGCGCCAGGGCCGTCTGCGCGCCCAGCAGGCCGACGATCTTCTCCTGTTCGATGCGCCAGCGATCAACCGTGAAGGTGAAGGCGCCGAAGCGATCAGGGATAAAGGACGGTTGCAGCACCAGGCCATAGGAGCTGTTGGTGCTTTCCTCCGGCTCCAGATCCGGGTTGCCCGCGACCAGCAGAGACGCGCCCGAAGTGTTCTGGGCACAGGCTGAGAAGTTGGCGATGCGGCCCGCACGCAGGTCGGCTTCGCAGCGGATATAGTCCACGCCGCTGGCCAGACGCGAATACTGGGTGGCGTTGGTCTGTTCCAGGTTCGGGGCGCGGAAACCTTCGGAGTAGGAGCCGCGCAGGCGGACGCCCGGCACGACGTCCCAGGCCACGGCCACCTTGGGCTTGGCCACGGAACCGAAGTCCGAATAGTGCTCGTAGCGCCCTGCCAGCTGCATATCCAACTGATAGATCAGCGGAATATTCATCTCGGGCGAGACAAGCGGAACAGCGAACTCGATATAGGTCGAGAAGACTTCGCGGCTGCCCTGGGTGTCGGGGTTGGGGCTCACGGCCGAGACGTTGGACAGGTTGGTTTCGCCCGTCACCATGTCGGTAAAGGTGAAGGCGCCGTCCACATTGGCGTCGCGATCATCACTCTGGGTCTCGCGGCGCGCCTCGATGCCGACAGCCATGCCCGCAGACCCGGCCGGCAGGTCGAACAAGTCGCCCCGCGACAGCTTGAAGTCAGCCATCGTCAGGGTGGTGCGTGAAAGGCGGCGCATGTCGAAGACGACAGCGTCGATCGCCGCTCGCGAACTGGGCGAGCAGTCGCCATAGCTGGTAGTGGCGACACAGCCGCCGCTGAAGGGGTTGTAGGCGGCGGGCGTGGACAGAGCCATCTGCTGTTGCAGCGCCGTCATGTTGATGTTGGGCGAGACATCCTCTGCCTCCGCCTCCGAATAGACCAGGGCCGCCTCCCAGTCGAAGCCGCGCCATTCGCCACGCAGGCCGCCCAGCAGACGCGCCTGATAGTTGTCGACCTTGACCACCTGGAAGCCCGTATCGACGAAGCGGTAGTTGGTCATCAACACCGGAAGACCGGCGGTTGGAACGCCGGTCAGACCCGGCAAACGGTTGGGATTGGCCGAACCGTCGGCGAAGGCGACCGGGCCGAACGGATTGTAATAGTTGCTGGCCGGAATCCAGATCTGGTTCAGGTTGACCACCGGCGGCTGAACCGCGCGGCTGTGCGCGCTGTAATAGCCGATCTCGCCAAAGGCCTCGACCGCGTCAGTCAGGTCGTAGCGACCGGTCAGGAATAGGTTCAACCGCTCGACCGAGGGGCGGACCGTCGTCTCATGACGCGTGTCGTAACGCATCTCGCGATTGGTGGTGTTGAAGTTGTGGTTTCCGCTGGCGATGCAGATATCGTTTCCGACGCTTACGCCGCAGCCGAAGCTGGACGGCTGGAAACGGAAGGCGCCGGCCGAGTTGGTCACGGCGGTCCCGTTGGAACGGATCACCGCCCGCGACCCCACCGACAGACGCGCCCAAGGCGTGTGCGAAGACCGGCCGTCCAGCGACTGAACCCCGGCGAAGTCGGCGTAATCCGCGAACAGGGGCCGAATATCGTCCGAACGGGTGAAGTCCTGATCCGACGCCCATAAGGCCGTGCGCTGGGCGTAGTTGGCGAAGAGCGAGACATTGCCTCGCTCGAGGTTCTTGCCCGCGAACAGGTTGAACTCGGTGTCGCGCATCTGCGTGCCCTCAGCGCCGCCGTAGCGGGCGCTGACCGTCAGACCGTCGATGTTATCGCGCAGCACAGTGTTGACCACGCCCGCCACCGCGTCCGCGCCATAGATGGCGGCGGCGCCGTCCAGCAGCACTTCCAGTCGTTCCAGACCTGAAACGGGGATGGCGTTGGAGTTATAGCTGAGCACCGGGACCGTGCCGGTGTCCGAGGTGCCCTGACTGGTCGGGTGCTGCACCAGACGACGACCATTCAACAGAACCAGGGTGTTGCCCACGCCCAGCGAGCGCAGATTGACCGAGTTGACGTCGCCCCGCGCCGAGTTCGAGGTTTGAGGGTTGTTGGCCGAGTCGAACAGGACGTCGCCCATCTGCGGAATGGTGCGCAGCAGTTCATCCCCGGTCGTGGCGCCGGTGGCCTCGATCTGCTCGCGGTCCGCCACCACCACAGGCAGGGCCGCCGTGGTTCGGGCGCCGCGGATATTGGTGCCGACGACAACCACGTCCTCGACTTGGGAGGCCTGCTCGCCGCCGCCGACGGAAGACGCCTCTTGTGCCTGCGCCACCCCCGCGAACAGGACCGCAGAGGCTGTCGTCGCCATCAAGGCGATCTTCGAATGCATTTTCATTTTCCACTCCCTTTGCGCCGCCTGTTGCCGACGGTCGCGGTTTTGAAATTCTTGTTGTTTCAGTCGTCAGCGAGGACGAGATCGTCGCCAGGCCCCGCCGCTGGATCAGGCGCCGCCGCCAAGGGCTGAGGCCCGCCGTCCAGCGCAGCCTTCAGCGCATCGCGGTCCAGTTCGCCCTCCCAGCGGGCGACGACGATGGTCGCCACCGCATTGCCGATGAAGTTGGTCAGGGCCCGGCACTCGCTCATGAAGCGGTCGATGCCCAGAATCAGCGCCATGCCGGCGACCGGGACGGTGGGGACCACCGACAGCGTGGCCGCCAGCGTGATGAATCCCGCCCCGGTGATGCCCGCGGCGCCCTTCGAGGACAACATGGCCACCAGCAGCAACAGGACCTGATCCTGCAGACTGAGATCGATGTTCAGCGCCTGGGCGATGAACAGGGCCGCCATCGTCATGTAGATGTTGGTGCCGTCCAGATTGAACGAATAGCCCGTCGGCACGACAAGACCGACGACCGACTTGGAGGCGCCGGCCCGCTCCATCTTGGAGATCAGGCTCGGCAAAGCCGCCTCGGAGCTGGAGGTGCCCAGCACCAGCAGCAGTTCTTCTTTCAGATAGCGGATCAGCTTAAGGATGTTGAAGCCGTTGGCGATCGCCACCAGACCCAGCACGCCGACCACGAAGATGATGGCCGTCACATAGAAGGTGGCGATCAGCGCGAACAGATTCGCCACTGAAGCAATGCCATAGGCGCCGATGGTGAAGGCGAACGCCCCGAAGGCGCCGATAGGAGCGGCCTTCATCAGTATGGCGACCAGCTTGAAGAAGGCTGCGCTTACCGATTCCAGGAAGGTCAGCACCGGCTTGCCCAGATCACCGATCATGGCCAGGGCGATGCCGAACAGGATGGAAACGAACAGCACCTGCAAGATGTTGCCCGTCGAGAATGCACTGACCACCGTGTCGGGGATAATGCTTGTGAGGAAACCAATGATGGTGGTCTCATGTGCAGCCTGGGCGTACTGCGACACCGCGCCGGCATCCAGGCTGGCGGGGTCGATATTGAGCCCTCTGCCCGGCTGAACGACATTGGCGACGATCAGCCCGACAATCAGGGCCAGCGTCGAGAAGACCAGGAAATAGCCAAAAGCCTTGGCGGCCACCCGACCGACCCTGCCGATATCGCGCATCCCGGCGATGCCGGTGACGATGGTCAGGAAGATGACGGGTGCGATGACCATCTTCACCAGCTTGATGAAACCATCGCCAAGCGGCTTCAGACTCTCGCCGAACGTCGGCCAGAAGTGACCGATGGCGCCGCCGAGGACGATGGCGACCAGCACCTGGAAATAGAGATGCCGATAGAAGGGGCGACGCACGACGGTCGCCGTCTCTGACGCGATGGGGATCAAGAAGGTCGCTCCTGACAGCGAGCTCGGATGCTCGCGGATTTCCTCAACGTGCTCTTCGTCACGCTTGAACGTCAGTCTGCGTCAGCGTCCGCAGGCGGCCAATACGACATAAGAAATCTTGTAATAGATTGATATTATTGGCTTTGTTTTACCTGTAGCGATTTTTTCGGCACAGAACGTGCGAAAATCCACTCAAAAACATGGCCTGTTTGTGCGAAATATCGCACACATTCTCATGCTCAATCTGGCCGCCATGCACGCGACAACACCGTCTCATTTGCGAAACCGCCAGGCGTTGATCGTGGTGGCTTTGGTCTGGTTATTAGCCAGCCTTGCGGGTGCCTACGCTGCGGGCGAGACGGCGCGCCGCAGCGCTGAGGCCACACTGGCTCGTCAGTCGGAAAACGCCGCCGCGCTTCACGCAGCGGTACTGCGGAGCGAGCTGGAGAAGTATCGATCCCTGCCGCCCGCCCTGGCCACGGATCCTGAAGTGACGCGCCTGCTGAACCCGCTGGAGGGCGTCGATGCCACGACGCTGAATCAGCGGCTTGAAATTCTGGCCGATCAGACGCGCGCCTCTGCCATCTATGTCATCGCCGCCGATGGCGTGACGCGCGCCGCGAGCAACTGGCGTCAACCGATCAGCTTCGTCGGGGCCGACTACAGTTTCCGCCCCTACTTTATAAAAGCCATGGCCGAAGGCTCCGCCGAGTTCTTCGCACTGGGCACGGTCAGCCGAACGCCTGGCCTCTTCCTGGCCAGACGCGTCTCGGATCGTGGCGGCAGCGCCTTGGGCGTGGTGGTGGTCAAGGTCGAGTTCGACGCCCTGGAGGCCGAATGGCGCGCCTCAGGTGAACCGGCCTATGTGGCCGACCCCGGCGGCGTGATCCTGATCACCAGCGTCCCGGCCTGGCGTTTTCGCACACTGCGGCCGATGGACGCCGCCAGCCGCCGATTAACCTTGGCCGACCAGACCTTGGGGCACGGCGCCCTGACGCCCTTGAACTTCCAGACACCGTCAGACGGACGCTCCCGGTTGGTCGACACCCCCATCGACGGCGCCGGTCGCCACTGGATGCACGCCTCATCTCAAACCGCGACCGCAGGCTGGACCTTGCATTTGCTGACGCCCACGCGCGGGGTGATCGAGACGGCCGTGGCGAACGCCCGGGCCATCGCCGCCCTGATCATCACCTTGACCTTCGGGGTTCTGGCCGTCCTGCTGCGCCGCCGCCAGCAAGCCGCCGCACGCCATCGCGCGGCGGAAGCTGCTCGTCAGGACCTGGAACACCGCATTGCCGAACGCACCCGCGACCTCAGCGAGGCCAACGAGGCGCTGAACCGTCAGATCGAGGAACGAATGCGCGCCGAGGCCAGCCGCGAGGCCCTGCGCCACGAACTGGTTCAGGCCGGAAAGCTGGCGGCGCTGGGACAGATCGCCGCCGGCGTGGCGCATGAAATCAACCAGCCCGTCGCCGCGATCTTGACCCAGGCCGAAACCGCCTCCGCCTGGTTGGAACGAGGTCAGATTCCCAAGACGGTCCGCGCGCTCGGCCGCATCGGCGACCTGACCACCCGCATCGGCGCCATTACCCAGGAATTGCGAGCCTTCTCGCGCAAGAGCGAACCTGGCGTGTCATCGGTGTCAGTGAATGAAGCCGTCGATGGCGCCCTGCTGCTGCTAGGTGGTCGGTTACGTCAGGCGGGAGTCCGCCTGATCCGACACAAGGATTCCGAGGCTATCGTCATGGCCGATCGCTTCCGTCTCGAACAGGTCATCGTCAATCTGCTGCAGAACGCCCTGGAGGCCCTGGAAGGCACACAGGCCCCCGCCATCAGCCTGTCCGTCAAACGAATTGGGGATCAGGTGCAGTTGATAGTCGCCGACAACGGACCAGGACTATCAGAAGCGATCCGTGAACAGCTCTTCACCCCCTTCGTCACTAGCAAGGTCAATGGATTGGGCTTGGGACTGGTCATCAGCCGCGACATCGTCGCCGCCTTCAAGGGTGAGTTGGTGCTGCGTCCGAGCGACACCGGCGCCGTATTCGTCGTCACCCTGAGGACCGCGTGATGGACTTTGCGCGTCTCGATACCGTCGCCCTGATCGAAGATGATGACGACTTTCGCGCCGCCCTGGCCGAGCGACTGGAGCTTGAAAACCTGACTGTTCGCGCCTTCCGGTCCGCAACTGCGGCTCTGGCCGAGATCAACGCTGACTTTGCTGGCGTGGTCGTCACCGACCTGCGCATGCCCGGAATGGATGGCCGGCAGGTGCTGAGCCGCTTGCTGGCCATGGATGCCGGCCTCCCCGTCATCCTGATCACCGGCCACGGCGACATAGCTGAAGCCGTGGCCGCCATGAGCGCCGGCGCCTATGACTTCGTAGCCAAGCCTTTCGCATTTGAACGTCTGCATGAAAGCCTGAAGAGGGCGCTCGAAAAGCGAGCTCTCGTTCTCGACAATCGCCGGTTGATCGCACTGTCGTCCGAAGCCGGGCTGGCGTTGCCGCTATTGGGCGAAAGCCGCGCGATCCGGCGCTTGCGGGCTACGATCACCCAGATCGCCGACGCGCGCATGGACGTCCTGATCGAGGGTGAGACGGGATCCGGCAAGGAAGCCGTCGCCCGCGCCCTTCACTTCAACGGCCGACGTCGTCCACAGCCCTTCGTCGCGGTAAACTGCGGCGCCCTGCCCGAGGAACTGATCGAGAGCGAGTTGTTCGGACATGAACTCGGCGCCTTCGCGGGGGCCACGCGCCGCCGTATCGGACATGTCGAACGAGCCAACAACGGCACGCTCTTTCTCGACGCTGTCGACACCATGCCGCTGTCTGTTCAGGTCAAGATGCTGCGCGTCATCGAAGAACGTGAGATCCAGCCTATCGGGTCCGACGCCCCCCGCGTCGTGGACCTGCGTATCCTGGCTTCCTCGACCGGCGACCTGAGCGAGGCGGTCGCCCAAGGCCGGGTGCGAGAGGATCTCTATTACCGCCTCAACGCCGTGCGCCTGCGCATGCCCCCTCTTAGAGAGCGCCGCGAAGACATCCCGCTGCTCTTCGCCAACCTGCTTGCGCGTTCGCAGGTCGGCCCGGACGGCCTCGTGCCGGTCATCACCGACGAAGTGCGATTGCAACTGCTGGACTCGTCCTGGCCCGGCAATATTCGGGAACTGTCCCATTTCGCCCAGCGCTTCGCCCTTGGCCTGGAAAATCATGGCGACCTGGGGGGACAGCCGGACAGCGGCCTTGCCGATCGGATCGCCCGCTTCGAAGGGCGCATCCTTCGCGACACGCTTGAAAGCGTGGCCGGAGACGTCAATGAGACGCTCCTGCAACTAAAAATTCCTCGCAAAACACTTTACGATAAGCTCAAGCGCCACGGCCTCAAGCCCGCTGACTTCCGTCGACTATAGCGTCGGCCTCCAAGCCGCGCCTTCCCACGACCCAGCAACCAGCCACGACGTTTCATCCTCCCCACACGCACACGGCGCTTGCGCCGCCTTTAAGCTGGCCGGTGAGAGCAGAGGTTCATGAGGCCTCCCCTGCCGGGTCTTTCCCTGAATTTGGAGGTCCAGCGGCGACCAAGCCGCACAGGCCTGGCCGTGGTCTGCACGGCGTACGCGTCGTGCTATGTGCAGAAAAGCTTTGGCATAAGACCAAGGGTGACTGGTCGGCCAGGTCAGATCGGGTCTCTAGGCCGAAAAGCGCTTCGTCAGATAATCCATCAGCGCAGCGACACGGGCTGGACGAGGCCCGCCGCCCGGAGCCACGAGATGCAAGGAAATTGGCGCCAGCGCCCAATCCGTCATGACGGTCTCCAGCCGCCCCTCGGCGACGTCGGGTCCGTAGATGAAGTCCGGTTGAACTGCTATGCCCAGGCCCGCGCAAAGGGCCGCCGTCAAGGCGTCTGCGTTGTTGGCGCGCAGCGGGCCTCTCGGACGCACCACGACCTCTTCCCCGCTCTTGTGGACCAGTCGCCATGTCTCGCCGCTGGGCAGGTAGGCGTAGCCGAGGCAGGCATGACGGGCGAGATCATCAGGATGGGCCGGACGGCCGCGTTGCTCCAGATAGCCTAGCGAGGCTACCAGATGGCGACGAACCGGCCTTAGCTTGCGAGCTGTAAGCGTCGAATCCGGCAACGACGCAATACGCAGGGCGCAGTCAAAGCCTTCTCCGACAAGATCCACGGTCGCGTCCGACAGGTGCAAATCCACCGACACGTCTGGATGAGTCGCCAGAAACTCGGGTAGAGCCGGCGCCACATAGGCCATGCCGAAAGACATGGGCGCCGCCAGGCGTACAAGCCCGCGCGGCGTGACGGCCTGATCCAGCGCCTCGCCCTCGGCGGCCTCTGCCTCGGCCACCATCTGACTGGCTCTGGCAGCCAGAGATCGCCCGGAATCCGTCAGAGAGAAGCGTCGGGACGTCCTGTGCAGCAAGGTCGTGCCCAGGCGAAGCTCCAGTCGCGACACGGCCTTGGATACCGTCGCCTTGGACAGGGCCAGGGCGTCCGCCGCGCCCGAGAAGGACTGGGTTTCAGCGACCTTGGCGAAGATGGCCATGGCTTCGAGATCGGGCAGTTTGGACATCAATTCTCCGAAACGATGAGTTTCATTCGTTTCTATTTCTGAACTCAGCCTGATCGCTATCCTGACTTCACACAAGAGCGCCGGGCGGTTCCGGCCTCTGCCAGACATTCAGGATCAGGACCATGATCGAACTGCGCTCCTTCGACAGCCTCGGCGGCGAGAACCACGGCTGGCTGAACGCCAAGCACCACTTCTCGTTTGCCAACTACTATGATCCCAAGCGCATGAGCTGGGGCTCGCTGCGGGTCTGGAACGACGACGAAATCCAGGCCGGAACAGGCTTCCCGCCCCACCCGCACTCGGACATGGAAATTATCACCTATGTCCGCGACGGCGCCATCACCCACGAGGACAACCTGGGCAACCGCGGCCGAACCGAGGCCGGCGACGTTCAGGTCATGAGCGCCGGCAACGGCGTCCGCCATTCCGAGTTCAACCTGGAATCCGAAACCACTCGCATCTTCCAGATCTGGATCGAGCCGACCCGTCGCGGCGAAGACGCCAGTTGGGGCGCCAAGCCCTTTCCCAAGGGGGAACGTGCTGGACAGTTCGTGGTCCTGGCCTCAGGCTTTGAGGACGACGTCGACGCCTTGCCGCTCCGAACCGACGCCCGCGTCGTGGCGGCCACGCTGAAGGCAGGCGAGACGGCCGAGTATCCGCTGGGCGTCCAGCGGCGCGCTTATCTGGTGCCGGCCAAGGGCTCCATCGAGGTCAACGGGGTACAAGGGAACGCACGTGACGGCATCGCCGTTCGCGATGTGGAGATCCTTATGGTCACAGCCCTGTCTGACAGCGAGATCGTCCTCGTCGACGCCGCCTGAAGCTATGTAAGCGTTTCAAACCCTTCTCCAAGGAGCCTCCCCATGCCCTTCGTCACCACCACCACCGACGGCGTCGACATCTTCTACAAGGACTGGGGGCCGCGCGACGGTCGCCCCCTGGTCTTCCATCACGGCTGGCCGCTCAGTTCGGACGACTGGGACGCCCAGATGCTGTTTTTCGTCAACGAGGGCTACCGCGTCATCGCCCATGACCGACGCGGGCACGGGCGCTCGACCCAGGTGTCCGAAGGCCACGACATGGATCATTACGCCGCCGACGTGGAAGCCGTCGTCGCGGCGCTGGGCCTGAGGGGCGCCGTCCACATCGGCCACTCCACCGGCGGCGGCGAAGTGAGCTCGCTATGTCGCAAAATATGGCGCCGGACGCGGCGTGGCCAAGGCGGTTCTGATCGGCGCCGTACCGCCGATCATGCTCAAGACCGAGGCCAATCCGGAAGGCTTGCCGATTGAGGTCTTCGACGGCTTCCGTGAGGGCGTGGCCAAGAACCGCGCCCAGTTCTATCGCGACGTGGCGGCCGGCCCCTTCTACGGCTTCAACCGGCCGGGCGCTGAGCCGGTCGCCGGGGTGATCGACAACTGGTGGCGTCAAGGCATGATGGGCGGCGCCAAAGCTCACTACGACGGGGTGAAGGCCTTCTCGGAGACGGATTTCACTGAGGATCTGAAATCAATCGAGATTCCTACCCTGATCCTGCATGGCGACGACGACCAGGTCGTGCCGATCGCAGACTCTGCCTACAAGGCCATCAAACTGCTGAAGAACGGCCAGTTGAAGGTCTATCCCGGCTATCCGCACGGCATGGCCACCGTCAATGCCGACGTTATCAACGCCGACCTGCTGGCCTTCATCGAAGGCTGATAGTCAATATTCGACAATTGCGCGTCAATACCGTCCCGTGTTCGACACGGGACGGTCTTTCTATCTGGCTTCGGGGCACGGTCTAAATGGCGCCTAAAGAGGCTAGGTTCGTCGCAAGCGCCGAACTCGTCACCGAGGCCGGCTATACAGGCCGCTGACGGTAGCATTGCCCCCGGTCAGCGCCC
>Ga0308157_10007405_pt1 | contig 12784 bp, 9 predicted proteins | sample PhyBR1_FD_201035 | JGI IMG/M metagenome (GOLD analysis project Ga0308157, IMG submission 201035) | Phyllosphere microbial communities from UC Gill Tract Community Farm, Albany, California, United States - DLSLB.R1 | ecosystem: Host-associated > Plants > Phyllosphere > Unclassified | place: USA...
ATCGTACGAAGGCTCGGCGATCGACGAATTGGCCGTTTCGCCCGACGGTCGAAAGCTGTACGGATCGGACGGTTATTGCACGGCGGCCTGCTTCGATCGCGCGGAAGAAAGGTTCGTTTGGAAAAGAAATCTGCATGACAGCATGCGCGTCTACGCGCTCGCGCTCAGTCCGTGCGGCCGTTACCTGGCCGTCGGGGGACTGGCCGACGACCTGCACGGCCCGGAATCGTTCGCGCTGCTGCATGCGCATACCGGCGAGTTCGTGTACCGCCTGCCCGTCTGCGGGACGTTTCGCAGCGCCGTCTACACCGCTGCTTGGCACCCGGAAGGCAATCATCTGCTTTTGGGCCTGGCCAACGGCACGATCGTCGAACTGTCTTTGGACGGCGAAGCCCGTTATTTTCAAGGACTGAAAGGCGGCATCCGGGCTTTATGCTTTCAAGGCAACCGACTTTTTGCGACCGGCGCCGAAAAGGCCGTCCGTGCTTGGAGCAGTTTGGAATAGGGTGGACGTCATCTGGAAAATCGACAAAAAGGCGAACCCGAGGGTTCGCCTTTTTGTCGAGAAAGTGGCTTCGACGCGGGGAGCGAGAAGACTGCGAGAGAAATTCGTTTCGGTCGCGTGTTGAGATCGGGAAAAAAGATTGAATTTTAGTGGTATTTTCCCAATTTCAAAGGCGATCACTATCGTTCCTACACTGAATTTCTCTCTCCGTCTTCTCGCTTCCAGTTACGTCGAATTTTCTCGACACGTTGGGCGAACCCGAGGGTTCGCCTTTAATCTGTGAATAATGCCCGATTCGATAGGAAGCCGAGAAGAGGGAGAAATTCAGTGAAATCCAGACTTGCGAAGAAACCCTGCGGTCGTCTTATTTGTCCGACGAAGCCAGATGCGTCGCAACTTCCGACCCCGACATGAATTCTTCGACCGCGAGCGGCAGCGTCACGGTCACCGTCGTACCGATCCCGTACTCGCTCTCGATCTTGATCCGCCCTCCGTGCAGGCGAACGATCTCTTTGCTGATCGCGAGCCCCAAGCCGCTGCCGGACATTTTGGAGCTGCCTTTGTAGAAGCGGCGGCCGATGCGTTCGAGGTCTTCGGCCGGAATTCCTTCGCCGTCATCCTGCACGGAGACATGGACCTGCAAATCCTCGCAGGATGCGGTCATGCGGATTTCGCCGTTGAGATCGGAGAACTTGATCGCGTTATCCAGCACATTGACGAAGACCTGCTTCAGCCGATTGAGATCGGCGTGCATCGGCAGCGGTTCGTCGGGAAGGTAGGTGCTCAGCGTGACGCCCCGCTTGTTGCCCGCCCAACTGTACTGAAGGTCCAACTGCTGAAGCAGCAGGTTCAGGTCTACCGGCACGGAGCGCATTTTGATTTCTCCGGCTTGATACTTAGAAAAATCCAGCAGGTCTTCGACGAGGCCGATCAGCCGATCCGTCTCGTTCGTAATGACGCTTAGCCCTTTCAGGGTCGTCTCGTCGTCATCCAATCCGCCGACGACCAACGTCTCGCCCCAGCCTTTGATCGAGGTGAGCGGCGTGCGCAGTTCATGGGAAACGGTCGAGATAAAGTCGTTTTTCATCTTCTCGCTTTTGGATAACTCTTCGTTCATATGGTTCAGCGAATCGGCCAGCGTGCCGACTTCGTCGTCGTTCTGGCGCACGGCTCTCGCGGTAAAGTCTCCGGTCGCCATTTTTCGGGAAATGACGGTAAGTTCCTTGATCGGCCCGACGATCTGGCGGGCGATGATCAGACTGAGGCCGAAGCCGAGCAGCAGCACGGCGGCGCCGATCCCGATTGCCCATACGACCAGCTTGGCGACTTCGTCGTATAAAGGTTCCGTCGACACGGAGAAGCGCAATGTGCCGATCACTTCGCCGTAGCTGACGAGCGGACTGGATACGGCCATGATGCGCTGTTTGAACGCATTGGAGTAACCCGAGTAACTGCCGACTCCGCCTTGTTGGGCGATACGCACATCCGCGGTCCGGATACGTTTGGACGAGGAGAAGCCGTAGGAATCTACGACGGTGCGTCCTTGCAGATCCAGTACCTCGACGCGGCTGCTTTCGCTCGGAACCAGGTTTTCCAGAATGTAACGGGCCCGCTCGGGCAGCGTGTAGCCTTCCATGAACTGATTGGACAACGTTGCCGCCGTGACGGCTCGGGACTGAACGATCTGTCTGGCGCTGTCGAAGTAATAGGTCGACACGGCTGCGGCAAAGATCACTTCGAGCAGCACTACGATCGTCAGAAGCAGCAGGCCGATCTGAAGCAGAAGCCGTCCCCTAATGCTTTTCAACATCGCCGCTCGCCTCCTCTTCGTCATCCGCGCTGATCCCCGCCAACTGATGGACTTCGGCAATCGTGAGACGGAGCGCTTCATAATCGAGCGCGGCCTTTCCGGTCAAATCTCCGTTACCGTCCGGAAGCAAAGCAACCGTAACCAGGGAGGAGTTGCCCGGGATCACCGAGCCGGTGCTGCCGAGCACGACATATTCGCTTTGCCGACTTTCCAATACGGGTTTTAATGCGTTCCACGCCTCGCTCGTCATTTGGCGCAGAGTCAGCAGGGGCAGAGTAACGGTATTGCCGGTGTCGGTTTTCGCGGAATAGGTAAAGCGTACTTCGCCGGCGGCGTTTTCGCTGCCGGTCGGAAGCTCGATCCGGTATTCGCCCAGCCAGCGGTTCGGAATGCGCAGGTCGTAGCCCCACTGCCAAAACCGGTCTTCGACGAATTCCATCGTTCGATTCCCGTCCCAGCGGTAATACGAATCGCTCCAGAGCTGCGGCGTGCCGGAAGGGCTTTCGACGCTCGGCAGCGGAGTCGGCAGCGCCGTTTCCAAAATGCCGTCGCCGTCGACATCCCGATTTTTCGCCGGATAATCGATCCACCACTTGTTTTCCGTCGAGGAGAGATCGGAATTACGGTCGGGAGCTTCCAGTTTCAAGTCTTGTCTGGACACGCGTTCGTCGTAAGATTTTTGCGAAAGGGACAGGATATTCACCAGATCATTATTTTCCCACGCAAGCAGCACGGCGTAACCGGAGCGGGTCGTGCTCATGATTTGGGCGAACAAGCCGTCGATATTCGTCGCGGCCCGTTCGATCTGCATGTTGGTTACGGATCCGTCGGTTCGACTCTCGGCCAGCAGGGACAGTTTTCCGTTTTTTTCGCCGATCAGCCGAATCTGCGAATGCGTATCTTCGGCATCGACGGCAGGCGGGACGACCGCAATCTGTTCCAATCCGCTGCCGATCAAGTCGCCTACCGCGATCTGGTCGTACGACTCATGGAAGATTTCTTCGGCTTGGCCGCCGGAGAAGGAGTAGACAAACAGCTCTCGGGGCAATCCCGAGCCGCCGCTGTCGTAACCGAGCAGCAGTTCGGACGACGCGCGGTCCGTCAGCGGCTTGATTCCGAGGTAATCGAGATTCATCCCGCTGCCCGTAATTTGATCGGCCTTTTGCCAGGCGCCGCCGCGCTGGGTCAAGATCATGACATTGACCTCGTAATCGGTATCTGGCTTTTTATAGGAAACGATCAGTTCTTCGTCACCGTCGCCGTCCAGGTCGGCCAGGCGAATCGCGCTTCCCTGGTCCGATTGGTCGGGCGTGGTGAGCTGGTAGCCTGCGGGCAGGAAAGGCTGCACCGCCCGGTACAAAGCTTGTTCTTCGTTCGCGAGGTTGGGAGCGTGCAGCAGATCGCCCGGCGAAGCGATCCGTCCGCATCCGCCGACGATGAGCAGAGATAACAAGCCGGCGATTTTAAGTGCTTTCATGAGCGGGTTCTCCTTAACAGAATGAGCTTTAATCAGAAGATTGCGTTCGCCCCAAACACACACGCTTTACATGCATTTCGGGTGACCGTAACCTTGTGTTCAGCGATGAAAAGGTACTATTTTTATATATCGGCTTCGGCGCCGGAAATGCGACAAACAAACGGTTCAGCGGTTCATTTTCGCAGTTAAACGCACGCAGGTCAAGAAGAAAATTTCGACCGATTTCAAACTATGAAAAACAACCTCGACCCCCTAGAAAATAAGAGCGCTTTCAATTCGATTTGATCCGTAAAACAAACCAAAAACGCCTGCCTCTAGTAGTTTGTCAACTATATAAGGAAGCCGCTACCGAGCTGTGCCATCAACACAGCTTATGCTCTTCTTATCCCTACTCCAACGAAGCAGAAGCGGAGGGAGAAATTCAGTGAGAGAGCGTCTCGAACGAATTTCTCCCGCAGCGCCCTCCAATGCTATCATAACAACAACCAGAAAGGAGTGTTCCCCCATGTACCACGACACGACCGCAATGCTGCAACTCGTCCAAAACGCCTACATAGGCAACCCTGAAGCCCTCCAAAAACTAGCCGAAATCCCGGCGCTGCATGCTTCCTCGTCCGACGGCGCCGAAGTGGTCCTGATTCAGCCCAAACATTCTTTCCGCCGAACGGACGGCCGAATCCGCGTGCTGAACAAAAAAACGGAGCCCGGAGCCGAATCCTTGCTGTGCGCCGATCTTTGCCGCTGCTTTCCTTCGGGCGGATCATCTTGGACGCATATCCCGATCCCGCCGTCTTTTGTTCCGAAGCAACTCCGCTATGAGGAAAACGAAGAGGGCGGAGACGGACGCTTCGTGTTCGAATCGGAAGAAGGGCGCATCGTAAAAGCGACGCAGCGCCAGATGGGCATGGCTTTCCGCGAGTTGGACATTTTGATGACGGGAGCGACGGAAGAGGAGATCGAGCAAGCTTTTTACGCGATGGAGCAAACGGTCGTTCCGCCGCCTCCCGTCAAGCGAACCGCTGCCGACAACCCGCCGATCCCTTGGAACGGCGGTACGTTAACATTCGAGCCCGAGTATCAATGGTTCGGCGGAGAAACAAAGCTCGGAGATCGCGCGGTTGCGCTCAACCTGGAGTCGGCCGAAAGGGAGCGGGCGCTCGAACTTGTTCCCGTTTTGCAAAAAGCGACGGGAAATCTATCCTCGTTGGATCTGGAAGCCCGTCGTTATGCGGCCCAACAGCTGCTGGAGCTAAAAAACGACTCTTGGCTGGACGAGGACGAAGAAGAGCTGACGGAAGAAGAGTTTGCCGGACGGATGACGCTGGAGTCGCTTACGCTGGACGAAGACTCAGAATGGACGTTTTGGTATGAAGACGGCGACTTGTTTTGGGGCCATACGGTCTGCGTTCGGCGCAGCCCGGACGGCGAATGGTTATCGGCAGATATGATGGGATAGGCCTTTAGACATGTTTTTTTGAAAAATGAATCGGAAATAGAACTTTAGATTCGTTTTTCTGTGCTTCAAAACGGTTACAAATAACGTAAGAGGCGCGATGAACGGGGAACGGAAGAAGCCGTCGCGGAGGGGAGACAGATTATGCGCACAAGATTAATGGCAGCTTTGGGGATCATGGCTCTGCTCGGCGGCTGCGGCAACGCGGCGGAGAACGCATCCGAACCGCAGTCGCGGACGGCTGAATCCGAAACGTCGCAAACGTCGGAAATACGGGATTACGAAGGAGAAGGAAACGCTTGGTCGGCAGAATACTCGATGTACGCGCCCGAGGACGGAGGACATTTGCGCGCGCGTTTGACGGCTTCATACGAAGGTTCCGGTCCGGCTCCGGTCGGCGAGGTGAAGTATTCGTATTACGGCGTCGATATCGAGTCGGGCAGCGGCGGGATGGTCGTGAAAAAAGCGCCTCAAAACGGAGTGTACCTGCTTCGCGATCTGGTCACGACGGAATATGCGCCCGACGATGCCGGAAGCGTGGAACTTTTGCTGATTTGGAACAACGGCAAACGTTCGGAGACCATCCGTTTGGAACCGATAGAAGGTTAAGGAGATCCTCTCGCAAAAAATCGCGGATCGTGCGGTATCGTCGGGCTATGACGGCGAGCCGCTTTTTCGTGCTTGCGCCGAGAATTTCAGCTTATTTTCAGACTTGTTCCCTATACTGGACGTTGACCGAACGAATTTCCGCGAAGGAGCTGGACCATGCCGCAAGTGTTGAAAAAATCCTTTTACCTGATTCTGACCGTATTCTTCGGCTTGTTCGTCGCCTCTTCCTTCTTCGTCCGAGCCGAATATAATTATGCCGCTTACGGCGATAATCCGATACTGAATACCCAACAGCCGATCGTGCTCATTTTGCTGATGATCGTCTTATTTGCGCTGGCCTTGATCGGGTATCGGCTTTGCCGCAAGCTGAATCGCTACCGGGCCCCGCTCATCGTGCCGACCGTACTCGGCGCATCATTGCTGCTGCAACTGGCGTTGATCTTCTTGCTGCCCCGCTTGCCGACCGACGATTCGCAGACGGTGCTGTCGCTCGCGCTCGACATGCTGTACCGGAATGATTATTCGACGTTCGACGCGGGCGGATATTTGCATATGTTTCCGTTCAACTTTTCCACCGTGATTTACTTGAAAACGCTGCTTGCGATCTTTCCGGATAATTATGTGACGATCAAGGTCTTCAATATTCTGTTCTCGCTGCTGACGACCTTCATGATCTACCTGATCCATAAGGAATTGGTCGACCGGGAAAAAGGGAATGATTATGTTGTGCTGGTGTTGGCCGCTTTTTACGTGCCGTCGCTGCTCATGCCCAACCTCATCTACAACGACGTTATCGGCACGGCGCTGCTGACCACGGCGGTTTATTTTGTTATTCGATTCGTAAAAACGAAAATATTCCGCTATATTGTTTTCGCTGCCGCCCTGCTGGCGCTCGGCAACTATTTCCGGGGGATCGGCACGCTTGTCTTGATTGCCTCGGCCATCTATATTTTGCTCGCGGTTCGAAAAATCGGCATTCGCCGAAGCCTGCTGTCGCTGCTGGTGCTGGGTGCGTTATTCAACGTGCCGGCCTGGACGCAAAGCGTGTCGCTTCAAGCGATAGGAGCTACCGACGAATCGGCATCTGCCGATTCCGCGCCCGTCTATATGTGGCTGAACATGGGCATTAATCTGGAACGCTTCGGATTCTGGGACAATATGGAGAGCTATCGGATTTACCAGAATAAGGCGGATTACGATAAAGCCGAGAGCGCCGAACTGTACAAAGCGTCGATTCGGGAAAAGTTATCCGGGGCGACTCCGGGCGAGCTGATCGGCATGTACTACAAAAAGCTGATTTGGGTCTGGACGGAAGGAACCTACCAGATCGACCGCTACGGAATCGGGAATGCTTCGCCATCCGGCAGAAACTTCGGCGCTTCGCCGATTTCCGGCAGCTATAGCTACGATACTTGGCTGACCAAGCTGTTCGAAGGCGATTCGGCCGCGCGTTCCGGTCTGCTATGGGTGCTGTACGCGTCCACGATCTCGATGTACGCGTTGGCGGCAGCGCGATTGCTGACAGGCATTCGCGCCCGGCGCTATGCGGAGGTGCTGCTTGTGCTCGTGCTGCTCGGATTTATCGCATTTTACCTGCTGTGGGAGATCAAGTCCCGCTATCTGTATCCGGTCTATCCGCTGCTGCTTATTTTGTCGTATCTGGGCTTCAAGGATACGCTTGCGCTGCTGGCGAACACCGCATTCGGCAGACGTTTATCGCTGGATAAGGAGGGAGATAGGAATGGATAAAAAAAGAATCGGCGCGTTGTCTTCTGTGCTTGCGCTCTCCGTGCTGCTTGCCGCCTGCGACGCGATTACCGCGCAAAACATTCCGAGCACGACGTCAACAGCCTTTAATAACGGTGCGGGTCTTGGAGGCGCCAATGTTCAAATGGGGATGCCGGGCGGCGGCTTCGGCGGGAACGCGGGAGGAATGCGCGAAGCGATCGACTCGGACTTGATCGGAAGAATTGTGTCCGTGAACGGAGATACCGTGACATTGGAACTGCTGGATCGGGGTTCGACAGTTATGGGAGACGGGGCGCAGTCACCCGGCGGAGCCGCCGAAGGAGAGACGAAGTGGGTGGCGACGGGGGAAGAACGGCAGCTCGCGTTGAGCAGCGACGTCGATATTTCCTTCGGTATGTCGACTCGATCCGGCAGTCGCCAAGGCGAGAGGGACAGCGGGTCGCGCGGCGAAGGTTCACGGGAACAGACAGTCACGCCGGACGCAGCCTCGGATGCTTCGACCGACGGCATTTCCGAGCTGAAAGCAGGTCAGATCGTCATGGTCTGGCATGCGGAAGGAACACAAACCGTAGAACGCGTCCGCGTGCTGGAATAAGAGATGGATTCATGTTAAAAGTCCCACTGCCTTTGCAACAGAAAAGGCAGTGGGACTTTTGTTGTGCGGCGGCTGACGGGCATCGACGTTCCTTTCGAGGATTGAAGTCCGGATCAGCTCGACGAAGCAGATGAATTCGCCGCCGCGATCACGGTTACGGTGGCGATCGTCGCGGCCTGCTGCGCAATCACCAGATTGGTCAGCGCCGTGGATACGGTTGACGCGGAAAGGCCTTGGCAGGCTTCCCCTACACTGCGCGAGATATATAAGGACGAGATGAGCAGCAGCAATTCCTGATCCAGGATCGACCAAGCACCGTATCCTTTTTGCGCTCGAATATAGGCGATATTTTCTTCGATCTCATCCGCGATCACCCGGACTTCGATCGGCAGCAAAGCGAGCAAACCGAGAGACGGCAGCGTAAAGTCCCGATCCATCCGAATTTTGCGCTGCTTGAATGCTTCGCGCAGTTCGTGCAGACGAGCCGTCGCATTCCGATCCGCATCGCCGAGTACCAGCAATTGAGTCAGGGATTGCAGACCGTTGCTGACGTGCAGCTCCGGTTTCAATTCGGCATACAGCTGTTCCATATGTTTCAATGCCGGCTCCGGTTCAAGGTTGGATAAGCCCAGCATGGCGGAGAATACATAATCGTCATAGGAAGTCAGGAAGCGATGATTTTCTTTCATGCCGTCATAGAAGACTTTGGTGCGCCGGATGACCGCTTCGCGTTGTTCGGGCTGCGCATGCCGGGCGATTTCGTAAGCAGCCATGGCGAGATGATCCGAAGGCTTGAATTTATGTGCCTTCATCTGTTCGTAGGTGTTCAATATATCATCCAGGCGACCCTGCGGATCATCCGTCAACGACAACATGGCCGCAATCGCGACGGATAACGTACCTCGGAATATCGAGAAAGCGCCGGTATTTTCTTTGATCAGATCGTGGACGTTTCGGAGCGTCGCGGGATCGGCGGTTCGATCTTCGGCAGCGTAAAGCATGGCGGCAAGCCGGGAAATGCTGATGTTGTGCCAGGCGAACTCCTTTTTGACGGATTGCGTGTTGGCTGCTAATAATTGAAGTCGATTCAGGTCTGTCGGATTCATCGCTGCACCCCTGTCTTCAAAATTTATCGGAGAAAACTCCTTCTTCAAGTGTACCATATCCTCAGTTGGAAAAAGACGGATTCCCGCAGTGGCGCAAGCGGTTCGGGCGGGTAATGGATAGAGGAGTTTGCCCGGCGGTCATCGGCTGCCGCGCGCGTCAAATCGGAAAGGGGAGATCAAGATGAACGAACAACAGCTTGAGCGAATGCGGACAGGGAAAGGATTCGTGGCGGCTCTGGATCAGAGCGGGGGCAGTACGCCCAAAGCGCTGCTGCAATACGGGGTCGCCGAAGACGCGTATATGGACGAAGAAGGCATGTTCACCGCGGTGCATACGATGCGGACGCGGATCATTCAAAGCCCGGCATTCGATTCGGATCATATTTTGGGCGCGATCTTGTTCGAGAATACGATGGATCGCGAGATCGACGGCAAATCGACGGCGGATTATTTGTGGGAAGACAAAGGCATCGTGCCGTTCCTCAAAGTGGATCAAGGACTCGACGTGGAAAAAAACGGCGTGCAGTTGATGAAGCCCATGCCGAAGCTGGACGATCTGTTGGCGCGAGCCGCGGACAAAAGGATCTTCGGCACCAAAATGCGTTCGGTCATTCATGAAGCGAATCCGGGAGGGATCAAGCAGGTCGCGGAGCAGCAGTTCGAAGTCGGCAAGCGGATATTCGCGGCCGGTTTGATCCCGATCATCGAGCCGGAGGTCAACATCTTGAGCGAGGACCGCGAAGAATCGGAACGTATTTTAAAAGAAGAAATCATCCAACAGCTTGCGAAGCTTGACCCGGATGTTCGAATCATGCTGAAGCTGTCGATTCCGTCCAAAGACGGCTTTTACAGCGACTTGATGCAGGATTCCCATGTCGTGCGCGTCGTGGCGTTGTCGGGCGGATATCCGCAGAAGGAAGCCAACGAGCATCTTGCGCGAAACCCCGGGCTGATTGCCAGCTTCTCCCGGGCTTTGGCGGAAGGACTGAGCTTCGGCCAAACGGAAGCCGATTTTAACGAAACGTTGAAACGTTCCATAGAGTCGATCTATTCAGCTTCGATTACCTGAAAGATCGAGCGGCACGGTGAAGTTTTGACGAAGCAGCCGTATTTGTTTCCATGCGTGCATGGAGACGGATACGGCTTTTTGTCGTTTTCGAAAAAAACGACGGGAGCAACACGGTTAGGGTTACGGATCGAAGCAGGCAAGCCGATAAAAAGGATACACAATTCTTTCGTTGGAAATTGAATTTAAAAGCATTTAAACGTCCGAAGTCGAAAATACAGGAAAAACCGCGAAAAAAGTAGGAATATTTGGTTATACGCGGCGTGACGCTTGCTTGCTTTTCGTTTATAATGGGCTTATGTACCTAAAATCAGTATATCCTTAGACTCATGGAGGCAAAATATGAAACCGATGAAGGAACAGCGTGAAGACTTGATTCGGGTTACGTCCAAGACGCTGTTCTCGCTGCTGCACTCCGTCATCGATGCCAACACCTTTTTCATGGCTTACAACAACGGCAGGCAAAACACGATCTTGAGCGTCTCGAACCGCGACGAAGAGCTGGTTCAAGAAGGAAGCGTGCTGCCTTATTCCATATCTTATTGCAGTCTGGTCGGCGACAAAGACGGGCCGGTTCTGATCAAAGACACGACCTGTTCGCCGCTGACGCGGGAAATGCCGGTTACTTTGGATATCGGCAAAGCCAGCTTTCTCGGCGTGCCGATCCGTTTGAAAAACGGCGATTTGTACGGAACGATCTGTTCGCTGGATCGCTATCATGCTTTTACCGACGAAGACGCGGAGCGGCTGCTGCATGTCGCATCGGTCGTATCGGGATTGATCCAATTGGAGGAGACCACTTATTTCGACGATTTGACCGGTTTTTTGCGTTACAGCGCGCTCGAATCGTTATACGAACGCGAATTGGCCGATCTGCCGACGGCGGTAATCTTTATGGATCTGGACAATTTCAAGGAAGTTAACGACGGCTACGGCCATACGACCGGAGACCGGGTGCTTCAATCTCTCGCGAAGTCGATTCGCAAAGCGGCGGACGACGACTGGCTGCTGTGCCGTTACGGAGGCGACGAATTCGTGATCGTGCTGCCGACGGACGACTCGCAGCGCGTGCAGGAAGCGGTGGATCGCTTGGTCAGCGAATTTCGGGAAGAAGAGCTGCCTTTGGCCGACGAAGAAGAACCGCCGACGCTGTCGATCGGCGTCTGCCTGGAAGCCGATTCGCTGCGCGAGTATATCGAACGGGCGGATACCGCCATGTACCGGATCAAAAAAGGCGGCAAAGCCGGCGTGAGCATTTTCCGGATCGAGGATCAGCAGGCCGAATTGGATATGCGCCAAGCGCTGCAAGGCGGCGAGTTGGAGATGCATTTTCAACCGATCGTCGAAGGAGAATACGGAAATGCGCTGGCTTACGAAGCGCTGCTTCGCTGGAACCATCCGACGCGCGGAAGCGTGTCTCCCGTCGAAGCGATCGAAGCGGCCGAGAAAGCCGGCCTGATCGAACAGGTCGATTTATGGGTGCTTAGGGAAGCCTGCATGGCGCAGCATGTACTGCGTCCGGCGCAGCGCATTCATGTCAATATTACGGTCAAGTCGCTGCGCGATCCGTATTTCGTCGAGCAGGCGATGAACGTATTTTTGGAAACCGGCTGCTCGCCGAATAAGATCGAGATCGAACTGAACGAAACGACGCAGCGCCTGGACGCTTCGCATATCCTGCCGCAGCTGCTTCGGCTTCGCGAATTGGGCGTGACCTTCTCGCTCGACGACCTCGGCAGCCCCTCCTCTTCGGGAATCGGCCTGCTGCAGGAGCTTCCGGTCTCGACGTTGAAGATCGACCGGATTCTGTCGCAAAACGCGCAAAGCAATCGGATCAGCCGGGCGATGATTCGCGGCGTGGTCGCGATGGCGAAGGAATTGGATTTGTCCGTCATCGCCGAAGGCGTAGAGACCGACGAACAGTATCGCTTATTGCTGACGCTCGGCTGCGTTCATATGCAGGGCTATTATTTTTCGCGGCCCAAACCGCTGGGCCGGCTCCGCTCGGAGTCGGTGCGGATGAAGCACGCGGCATGCGCCAGATGATAGAAGCCAGTACTTTTAGCATCGACAAGGTACTTGGAACGGAACCAGCTTCTTCGATCGGACGAAGGTCTTTCCATATAGATATAGCAAGCGATAAGCACGACGAAACGGGATCTCCGCCCATGCGGAAATCCCGTTTTTATTTTGCGCCTTTTTCGAAATGCGGAAGTATAAGTTGCCTTAAGGTTTCGGTACGGAAGTCAGATCGACCGTCTCGTTGAGGCCCGGCTCGGACTTCGGATCGGAGCCTTTGCCGACTGCTTTTTTCAGCAGATGGGAGATCATTTTCACGGCGCTGCCGCTTTCCCAATATTCCGCCGTTTCCGCGGTTACGCGGATCAGCACGAGATTGGGATCGTCGTACGGCG
>Ga0308157_10007408_pt1 | contig 12780 bp, 14 predicted proteins | sample PhyBR1_FD_201035 | JGI IMG/M metagenome (GOLD analysis project Ga0308157, IMG submission 201035) | Phyllosphere microbial communities from UC Gill Tract Community Farm, Albany, California, United States - DLSLB.R1 | ecosystem: Host-associated > Plants > Phyllosphere > Unclassified | place: USA...
GTAATCGGGATGGACCTTGGCTGATTTCCACTCCGCATATTCGAAGTCTGCCGCGGGCAGTGGCGCAAGAGCTGCGCGCTCTATCTCCTCAAACAAAGCGTGCCGGGACTTGCCGGTATGGCGCATGGGGCGGTTGTTGATGTCTTCCAACAGCTCGGCAATGGCAGCATTCAGGTTCTCCAGCGAGAAGAAAGTCTGATTGCGAAGGCGTGCCAGAATCCAGCGTTCTGCGATTAAAACCGATCCTTCGATTTTGGCCTTGTCACGGGGCTTTCTCACGCGCGTGAGCAAGATTGTCGTGCCGTAGTGCTCGCTGAAGGATTCAAATGTCGCGGTGATCGTCGGCTCGAACCACAGGGCAACCGCAACACCTGACTTGAGATTGTCGCAAACAATGGCCTTTGTCACGCCGCCAAAATAGTTCAGCGCCCGTTTTTGTCCCTCAATCCAGTCTGGCAGCTTCTGGCTCTCACTGGCATAGGCGAAGATCAAATTGGAGGCCGGAAGAACCGCTACAAAAATCTGCGCCTGACGGATCTCGCCGGTCTGTGGACTAACAAGCGGCACCGTGTGGCCTGCATAGTCCGTCTGCATTGTCGCTCCAGCCGCATGCCGGTTACGATAGCGCGGCGACACTGTTTGCTCATAAGCTGCAAAATTCGTGCAGAACCACGTATATCCATAACCGTCCGGATGCGCCGTGCGATACTCCTGTCACAACAGCGTCAGCGTCACACCCTTCCGCTTCAACTCACGCGAAACATACGAAAAATCTGGCTCTTGCGTGTCCTGTGGCGGTCGGCCAGCCTGTTTGAACAACAGCTTCTCAAGCTGCCTGTCGTCATCATAAGCGACCGGTATTGGCCATATGCCAATCCCCGCCTGACGCGCCCGGTGCAGGTAAGTCGAAACCGCCGTCTTCCCTATTCGAAGCCGCTCCGAAACCTCGCGAACAGACAGGCCCTGTTCAAAGGTCAGTCGTAAAATCGATCGGATATCTTTCATCGTAATGCGCTTTGCTTGCTTCCGTCTTGGCATCAAACCTCCTGGTCGAAACAGGAAGAAAATCATGCCCAATCGGCACCTGCAAAAACGCGCGAGAACTGTCCGCACATTACTGAAATCGCTGTCCGCGAATTACCGTAATGGCTGTCCGCATATTACTGAAAAAGGTGTCCGTGAATTAGTGAAACCCGCAGCTTGGCAGCCTTGGTATTGCGGCGCTTCTGAACAAGAACATCCAGTACAAAGCCATCCAGATCAACCGCGCGCCACAGAAAGTGCTTCTCACCCTTGATCGTGATGACCATTTCATCCATGTGCCATTTGTCTCCAAGGCGTGGGGTGCGACGACGGATCGTATTGGCGAATTCACGTCCAAACTTCTCCGCCCATTCGTGTACCGTCTTGTAGGTAACAATGATCCCACGGTAAGCCAGCATATCTTCGACCATGCGAAAGCTCAGCGGAAAGCGATAATACAGCCACACCGCCTCAGCGATGATCTCAGCAGGGAAACGATGGCGGTGATAAAGAGAGGCACGAGATTCAATCATGGCCCAGTTTCGCAGCTTATGCTTGCGCCGAAGTTAAGGTAACGGTGCCTCCTGTCGCCCATCGTGATGACGACCTCATCCATGTGCCACTTATCACCAGGTTTTGGCCGGTCCCTGCGGATGCAGTTTGCGAAATGCCGACCAAAGCGGTTGACCCACAGCCGAACCGTTTCCCGGCTGACGATCACCCCGCGCTCGGCCAGCAGATCCTCCACGTCGGCCGTGCTCAGGGCAAAGCGTTGGTAGGCCCAGACCGCATAGGGGACGATTTCACGCGGAAAGCGAAACCCCTTCAGCCGGGGGAATGAGCAAGGCATCTTCATGCCGGACTGATAGCTGCAACCGGTCGATCAAACAACTTGGCAATGCCAGGAAAACAGAGGTATCGCCATGCGATCATGCAAGACTGACCAGAGTTTCAAGGCGTTCATTTAGAAGTGGCTTCTCTATTGTCTGGAAGAATTGATATTTAACCGGTGATGTGTCCCTAAAATTTCGGCAGGTTTTTTTTACCTGCCGATTTTTAGGATTAGCACTAAATTTTCTAAGCGATATCACGCTGAGCGCGTTCAATAAGTGAGTTGAGCAAAGGCTGGTCGTGATTTACACGATAATAATGCTCTCAAAACTTGTCAGAATCTACTCAATTACTCTTGAGCTCTTCGGAAAAGTATAGAAATCATTTCCAGGTGACCATTAGTTTCACGCAATGCACCTTCGACATCGCGGGCAATGATCGCATTCAAAATGGCACGGTGCTGATTAATGGAATTTTCAACAACGTCCGGGTCAATATGGATAAGAGCGTTCTGAACGCCCATGAAGACGCCGCTGATGTTTGTGAAAATGGCCGGAAGAAACGGATTGCGCGCTGCCTTGATAATTGTCGCATGGAAAGTACGGTCAGCATCAATAAAACGTTGAAAATCAAACCGCGACTGCTCCATTTCTCCAAGCAGTTCTTCCAGGGCAGTAATATCCGAATGGGTGTGAATGAGTGCAGTCTGACGGGTTGCATGCAACTCTATCATCTTGCGCATATCGACTATATGATCAAAAAAACTAACACCCTCATGCGCTGAAGAGAAGTTTATGACAAACGTTCCTTTGCCATGGATGGTTTGGATGAGGCCGGTGGATTCAACGAAACGAAGAGCTTCGCGAACGCTTGAACGCCCGACCTCATATTGCTTGGCCAGTTCATCGATCGAGGGAAGTTGTGCACCTGCAGCCAGTTCTTGACGCGTGATCTTCCAGACAATATCGGAAATCAGCTTACGTGCGAAGGGGTGTATCTTCTGGTCGATTGCTATGGCCAAATCCTCCGAACTTTTTATATGAAACAGGCGGTTACATAATTGTGACCGCCTGTTTGAATGTATATCACGCGTTACGAAGACCTTTGTGAAGATGCTTGATATAATTGGCGATGAAAAGCTTATCTGCGCCCACTGTGAAATATTTGCAACCAAGCGAACGCCATAATTTCATTGCTTCGATTGATTCATCTATATCCTGCTTTTGAACCGGCATAACAAATTTAATGCCATTTTCGTCGCAAATACGTACCGCTTCGGTTACGTGCTGCTTGAGCAGAGGATGATCCAACTGACCGCCGATACCGAGCGAAACTGTAAGATCCATAGGGCCCATCATTATAGCATCGATGCCTTTGACCTTTACGATCTCGCTAAGATTAGCGAGTCCCGCAGCACCTTCAACCATAATCATTACAAAGGTTTCGTCATTTTGTGAATCGGCAAATGTTTGCCAATCCGTGGCCATGTGGCCACCCGCGCGAACAAAAGGACATACTCCACGATTACCACGTGGGAAGTAATAAGCTGCTTGCACAACTTTTTCTGCCTCTTCGCGGTTGGTTATCTGTGGTACGACGACGCCATCCGCGCCCATATCAAGAACCTTGCCGATAAGGTTAGGCTCGTTGGCATACACACGTACTAATGCAGAAAGACCTGAGGCGTTGGCCGCTCTCACGAGGTTTTCTGCGGTTTCCAGCCCATAGTAAGTATGCTCGGTGTCGATAATGGTGAAATCGAACTGCTTGGAATAACCCAGAACCTCAACAACCTCAGGACTGCCAAACTGCGTCCACGTTCCATAAGCGAAGTCTAGGTCTTTGAATTTTTGCTTGAGCTTCATTCTTTATTTTCCCGTTTTGCTGGTGTCACGAAAGGTACACGCCGCCATCAACAACAATCGACTGGCCGGTTATGTAGCTGGCCTTGTCTGAAGCCAAAAAGGATACGACTTGTGCGACGTCGGAGGGTAGGCCCATGCGACCCAATGGGACGGTTTCGATACGCTTCTTCACGGTCTCACCCCTGGCAACGTTGCGAAAACCGCCGATCGTTTCATCAAGCATTTCCCACATTCCGGTATCAATTGCACCGGGGCAGTAGGAGTTAACGGTGATGCCATACTTTGCAAATTCCATGGCTGCCGATTGAGTAATGCCAATGGTCGCGAATTTAGTAGCGCAATAGGCAGATAAAAGTTCGACACCTTTTTTGCCGCCGACGCTTGCTGCATTAATAATACGCCCACCATGACCTTGAAGTATCATCTGACGTGCAGCTGCCTGAACGGTATGAAAAAGACCGTAGACATTGACGTTAAAGATTTTTTGCAAGTCGCTGGTTTCAAAATCAAGAAACGGTTTTGGTATATTGATACCTGCATTGGCAACGGCAACATCAAGGCCGCCAAGTTCCGCCACGGTGCGCTCAACCATCTCAGTGGTGAAAGCTTCATTGGTAACGTCACCGCAAACCGCAATTGCACGCCTGCCGCGCGACCTGATTTCCTCGACCACCGCCATGGATGGCGCCTCATGCAGGTCGTTGATTGCGATGTCATAACCGTCTTCACAAAGCTGCAGAGCAATTGCTTTGCCAATACCTGTTGCCGAACCCGTGATCAAGGCAACGGGTGTTCTCCCACTCGGATGGGGCATTTCCATATCTCCTCCGTCAAGTCGAAGGTCAAAGCTAAACACATCTGCTGACCTGATGACGTTAATATGGCTAAATCTATCACGGGTTTGCTGTCAACTGAGTTTTGTTTAAAAATGACATAAAACAATGTTTATTTGATCCTATTATGATATTTTTTGCATATTTTGCATATTTTTAGAGCAAAATTTCTATTTAAATACAAAGTGATGAATTGCTGTAGTTGGAGGAATGAAAAAAATTTACATTTAAGGTCGTTGACATAGACGATTATTTTCAATTAAATCTAAACAACTAAACATGTTCGGATCATTCACGGAGGAGTGAAGCGAACAGGTGGGAGGATCAATGGTGAGCGCATCGCCGTCTTCATTTTGTAATCGGGTTTTATGGGATAACGCTTTGCGTTGTGCCTCATCTGCCATTAGGCGGATGATTGCTATGAATGAGAGAGGGTAGACGTGTCCTATACGTTTGATTTTTCATTTCTGCCGCAATATGTCGGTGCCTTTATAGGAGGCGCATGGGTCACGATATGGATAAGTACCGTTTCTATCGCTCTTGGCTTTCTGGTTGGAACGGTGGCTTCGGTGGTGCGTGTCTACGGGCCAAAGCCGGTTCGTTTTTTAGTCGGATTTTACGTAGAGATCATTCGGAATACGCCGCTTTTGGTTCAAATATTCATCATCTATTTCGGCATTGCAACGCTTGGATATCGCATCTCGCCCACGATTTCGGCAATTATCGCGCTGACCATTAATGTCGGTGCCTATACGACCGAGATTATGCGGGCGGGAGTTGTCTCTGTTGCCAAGGGTCAGCTTGAAGCGGCCGATGTGATTGGACTGAGCATGATTCAGACCATCTGGTATGTGGTGCTGATGCCTGCTGTTGAAAAAGTTTATCCGGCACTTACCAGCCAATTCATATTGCTTATGCTGGCATCGAGTATCACTTCACAGATTTCCGTTGAGGATCTTACTGGTATTGCCAACAACGTACAGGCTTCGAGTTTTCGTAGCTTTGAGACCTATATCGTTGTGGCGATCATTTATCTCGCACTTTCCTTCATTTATCGGGGTCTTTTCTCGTTGATCGGACTTGTATTGTTTGTCCGACGCCGTCGCGTGCAAGCAGGAAGGGCATAGGTATCATGCAAGAATTTGAGGCAGCTCACGCTTTTTTTATTCTGAAGGCAGCACAGTGGACCATCCTGCTATCATTGGTTGCCTTTGTTGGCGGGGGTGCATTGGGGCTTTTAATTGCACTTTGCCGTACGTCTAAGAGTAGGGCGGTTCGACTGATTTCGGGCGGTTACGTCACTATTATTCAGGGTACACCTATTCTGGTTATCTTGTTTTTGAGTTATTTCGGCCTGAGTATTATTGGTTACGACACTACTGCCTTTTTTGCTGCGAGCGTGTCGTTGACAATTTATACCGCTGCCTTTCTTGGTGAAATCTGGCGCGGATGCATCGAATCGGTGCCGCCAACACAGTGGGAGGCGGCAGATTGTGTCGGTCTCAATCGTTTTCAACAGTATACTTATGTCGTGCTACCGCAGGCTATGCGGATCGCCATTCCGCCAACAGTCGGCTTCATGGTGCAGATCGTCAAGAATACATCGCTTGCCTCCATCATAGGTTTTGTTGAACTCGCCCGTGCAGGTCAGCTGGTGAACAACGCAACTTTTCAGCCTTTCACCGCTTTCGTGGTCGTCGGGTTAATCTACTTCGCACTGTGCTACCCACTTTCCGAAGCTAGTCGTTATTTCGAGAGGAAACTCAATGCCGCACACCAATGATTACTCGGTTGTGTCCAACTCCGGTCCTCTCGTGAGCGAACCGATTATCACGGTTTCCAATCTGTCAAAAAGCTTTGGTAATCTTGAGGTTCTTAAGGGAGTCGATCTAACCATAGGCAAAGGCCAAATGGTGGCGATTGTCGGTAGAAGCGGTTCTGGTAAGAGCACACTCCTTCGTTGTATGAACGGACTTGAAAGCTTTCAACAAGGCACGATCTGTATCGGAGACATCACGATCGGTCAGAATATTGACGCCCAGACACGCAAGGCACTTCGTCGTCGCGTGGGGATGGTCTTTCAGAGCTATAATCTGTTTCCTCATCTCACCGTCAAACGCAACATCACGCTTGCACTGACTGTTTCACGCAAGATGGCGCGTGCGCAAGCTGATGAAATTGCGGAGGAGGTATTGCGCTCGGTCGGCTTGATTGAGAAAATGGATGTTTTTCCTGAGCAGCTTTCTGGCGGACAACAACAGCGCGTTGCTATCGCACGCTCGCTGGCACTGTCGCCTGAAGTTATTCTCTTCGACGAAGTGACCTCGGCACTTGATCCTGAGCTGACCACGGAGGTTCTGGCTGTGATGGAACGTTTGGCTGAAGGCGGCATGACAATGGTTCTCGTGACACATGAAATGAATTTTGCGCGTCGGTGCGCAGATGTTGTCGTTTTTATGCATGAGGGAAAAATTCGAGAAATGGGTGATCCGGAGCGCCAATTCTCTGATCCGCAGACGCCTGAATTTAGGCAGTTTATCAGCAGTGGCCTGTAATTTTTTCTGAGGAGGAGAGTAGAAATGAATATGAAATCTTTTGCTGTTACCCTGGGAGTGTCCATTCTTGCCCTGGCAGCTAGTGCTGCCAGCCTGAATGCCGCCTCGCTTGAAGAGATCAAAAAGCGTGGTGTAATCCGCGTTGCTACCGATCTTGGCGTTCCGCCTTATGCATCAACGGATGCAAATATGCAGCCGCAGGGTTCAGATGTTGATACGGCTAAGAAACTTGCCGCTGATCTTGGCGTCAAGCTTGAAATAGTGCCGGTGACGGGGCCTAACCGTGTACCGTTCTTGTTGACCGACAAGGCGGACGTCGTTATTTCGTCTTTCTCGATCACCGATGAGCGCAAGAAAGTAATAAACTTCTCGCGTCCTTACGGCGCCCTTCAGCTGGTTGTTGCTGCGCCAGCATCCGTTGAACTGGAAGATACAGCTGGTCTTAAAGGCAAAAATATTGCTGTTGTTCGTGGAAACGTACAGGACACTGTGATTACGCAGACTGCACCAGAAGGCACTAACGTTATGCGTTATGATGACGACGCCACCGTCAGTGCTGCAGTTGTTTCCGGTCAGGTTGATGCTTTTTGCACCAACGCACCGCTGGCTATGACACTTGCTGAACGTAATCCAGATCTCAAGATCACGCCACGCTTTGTTGCCAAGGTTCTTCCATATGCTGTTGGTATGCGTAAGCAGGATGAAGACTTGCGCACCTGGGTCAATGGCTGGGTTGAAAGTGGTCTCGCAGACGGTAGCCTCGGCGAAATTTACGAACAGTGGATGAAAGTTAAGCTCCCGGATCTGACTGAATTCGCTAAAGTCGCTGATTAAAAAATGAATGCAGCTCCCGCTGGTTTTATCCAGCGGGAGTGGCCTCCCGTTATCATATCCGCTTATGAGGAACCGCTTTCATGAAAAAAATTATCAACGACACGGGTAGTGCTGTCGATGACATGCTCGAAGGCCTGGTTACAGTCAACTCGAAGTTGGCGCTTGTCGAGGGGCAGCGTATTGTGGTTGATGCGGCACTTCAAAGCAGTAAATCTCAGGTGGCGGTAATCTCAGGTGGCGGAGCTGGGCATGAGCCAGCACATGCGGGATATGTCGGTTCTGGTATGTTGGCTGCGGCGGTTAGTGGTGATGTTTTTACTTCACCAAGCGTTGATGCCATTCTTGAAGGAATCCGTGCGTTTCGTGGCGGGCCAGGTGTTGTTCTTATTGTTAAAAATTACACAGGTGACCGTCTCAATTTCTCACTCGCTGCAGAAATCGCGCGCAGTGAAGGCATTGCTACTGAAGTTGTCATGGTTGCTGATGATGTCGCTATCGATATGGAGCATAGCGCTGTTGGAGCGCGTGGTATTGCCGGAACGGTTTTCGTTCACAAGGTTGCAGGTGCTGCTGCCGCACGCGGTTTGCCGGTGGGTGAAGTGGCACGACTTGGGCGTCTTGCCGCCAGCCGGATCGGTACAATGGGTGTGGGCCTCACACCATGTACAGTACCCGCTGCTGGGAAGGCCGGTTTTTCGCTAGGTGATAACGAAATTGAACTTGGATTAGGGATTCATGGAGAGGCTGGTGTTTCCAAATCCGAAGTGAAATCATCTCGCGAGCTTGTTGAAGCCCTACTTTCCACAGTCATTTCACGCCGGGCAATTGAACCCGGCAGCCATGTCGCTCTCCTTGTTAATGGTCTTGGCGGCACACCACCAATGGAGCTTGCCATCGCGACACGTGATGCGCTGGACTATCTCGCAGAACAAAAAATTATCGTCAAGCGCGCATGGACGGGAACATTACTGACTGCGCTCGAAATGGCGGGGATGTCATTAACACTTATGATGCTGGATGACGAATTGCTCGGCTATATTGACGATGCAACATCTGCTCCGGCCTGGCCATCGCTGGATGGTAGGGTTTCAATGTCGAAACGTCATATCGCGGCAACGCAACAATCGGCTGAATGGATTGCGTCTGATTCCAGGATCATACGTTCAGTTTTAACGTCTGTTGCGAATAGTTTGATCGCACAGTCCCAACGCCTTAATGATCTCGATCAGATTGTCGGTGATGGCGATATAGGTATCAGCCTTCGTCGTGGCTCGGAAGCGATATTGGCCGATCTTGATTCTTATCCGCTTGCTAATCCTCAGGATCTGGGGCGCGCACTTTCGGCAACGTTGCGCAAATCACTTGGTGGAAGCTCTGGTCCTCTCTACGCGATTTTCATGCTTCGTGCTGCTGAAGCACTCGCGGCCGGTGATATTGCTGCAGCATTCTCTGCCGGAGTGGCTGGAATTTCCCAGGTTGGTGGTGCCAAGGTTGGTGATCGCACGATGGTTGATGCACTAGAACCTGCTGCTGATGCTTTTGAGACAGCAGTTCGCGAGGGTAAAGATGTTTCTGAAGCGATGGTGGAGGCAATTGCTGCCGCAGAAAAAGGTACGACTTACACAGCCACACTAACGGCCCGCCTTGGTCGTTCCAGCTATCTTGGAGAACGTGCGCTGGGTGTTGCGGACCCGGGAGCTGAGGCTGTGGTTGTTTGGCTTAAAGCCATTTTAAATGGTATGAAAAAATGAGTGATTCACTGGGGGCGACACTTCATCTTGAACTGGTCGCCGCCGTGATTTATGCTATTCGCGCCCATGCTGTTGAATTGTCCGAACTCGACCGAGCGATAGGTGATGGGGATCATGGTGATAATATGGAGCGGGGTATAGAAGCCCTTGCCGAATGCAGCTTTGAGCCTGACTCTTCACCCGGAGAGCAACTTTTGGTTATTGGTCGGTTGATAATGGATAGGGTCGGCGGTGCTTCCGGTGCACTTTATGGCGCGTGCTTGATGACCATGGGACGAACTCTGTGCGCTGATAGCTCGGAAAATGCATCCAACTGGCTTGTGGCCTTTGAAGCCGGCATTGACAGAATTGGTCAACTGGGTGGTGCAAAGCCGGGTCAAAAAACTATGCTGGATGTGATGGTTCCGGCTGCGCGTGCTTGGCGTGCAGTCACAGGGCGTGATAGTTCACAAATAATCAAACATGTAAGCGATGCTGCAAGTACCGGTCTTGAAGCCACACGGTCTATGCGTGCGACCAAGGGCAGGGCTGCTTATTTTGCTGAGCGGAGCATCGGTCATCTTGACCCTGGCGCAAAATCTTCTGAACTGGTAATTGTTGCCGTTGCAGAATGGCTCATGACGCAGGCCTTGAGGGAGAGACATCTTGCGTAATACTATCGCGATCGTACTCGTTTCGCATTCTGAACAGCTGTCGTTGGGGCTGCTCGATATCCTCAAACAGATGACAGATGATCGTGTTGCGGTAGCGTGCTGCGGCGGCGATGGAAAAGGCGGTCTTGGCACTAGAGTTAGCGATATTCATGCTGCAATTGACAGCGTATGGTGCAGTGAAGGTGTGCTGGTTTTGGTCGATCTTGGAGGCAGTGAGATGAAAACCGAACTTGCCATTACCGAACTTGTCCCGCATAAGCGCAGTTGTGTACAGATAGCTGCTGCTCCTCTTGTTGAGGGGGCCATAATGGCTGCAGCAGCTGCATTGGAAGGCTGTGATCTTGCAACAGCGCTTCGCAGAGCGGAGCAGGTTACTTTCGGATAGGTAGGAAACGGGAGCTGTTGGCAATGACGGATATTCAACGCGCAAAGGCCGAAGCCATAGACCCACAGAAAGCTGCTGTCGCCAAATACAAGGAATATTTGAGCGGTATCGTGGACCGGCGTCCCTCTGGTATGCGTCAGATGATAGCGCATGCTCTTGATAAAAATCGGAGTTTCGTTACTCAGATGATCAGTCCGGACTATCCGATGGGAATTCCAGTGCGGCATGTTCCTGCTATCATCGATGTATGCCGTTTTTCTGATAATGAGCGCGAGCGTTTTCTCAGCCTCTATCTTATGGCTCATCCAGACAAGAGCGAAGAGCTGCAGAAAGAACGTACCCCTTCAAATGAATTAAGAACAATTCGCATCAGCGTGCCTGCGGTTGAGGATCTGTCGCTCGCATCTGAGATCGAAATTACCGTGCAGAAAATCGCGCTGGAAATTACGGCTGCCATGGTAAGGGCAGCAACCTCGCGCCCGCTTGTAACCACAAAGCGTAAGCGCTTATGACCGCTGCACGCGCATCGGTCGTTGAAGCTTTACGCCAGTTGGTTGACAATAATCCGAGTGATTTGCAGCTCAACGAGGTTCCCCTTTATTTGCGTCGAGGGCAGGAGGGAGAAGCGCCGCATGTGGCTGTTCTTTCGGGTGGTGGAAGTGGGCATGAACCCATGCATGTAGGCTTTGTCGGGCGCGGTATGCTTGATGCCGCGTGTCCGGGGCATATTTTTACCTCCCCAAGCGTTGAGCAGATTACTTCTGCGGCGCGAGCCGTGGAAACCGGAAGAGGGTGTCTCTTCATAGTTAAGAACTATGCCGGAGACCGGATGAACTTTCAGCTGGCCGTTGAAGAGTTGCCTTTTGATTCAGAGATAGTGCTTGTGGATGATGATATTTCTTTTCCCGCGCATATGGGTGATGGACGACGAGGTATAGCTGGAACTTTTATTATAGAGAAGATCGCTGGTGCCGCCTCCGCACGTGGTTATAGTCTTAAGGCATGTGCGGATCTGGCACGAAAAGCGGTTTCGTCAACTTATTCCATCGGTGCGGCTTGGCGCTGGTGTTCACGCAGCATACATGGACGCGCCATGTATGATCTTCCGATTGGTCAAATGTCTTATGGTGTCGGCCTGCATGGAGAGCCGGGCGTTCAAACGATTCCTATGATGAATGATGCGCGGCTCGTCAGGCGAATGATAGGTGATTTATGTCGTGAGACCGGAGCAGACAGTGCAGCCAAAATCTTGCTTTTAACAAATGCTCTGGGCCATGGGATCGCAGATCATACCAAGATCATACACCATCTGGCTTTACAGGAAATGACCCGGTGTGGATTATCAGTTTCGCGCAATTTAGCTGGAACCTTCGCAACTTGCTTGGATATGGAGGGAATTTCTTTAACCTTTTCAGTCTTTGATGAAGAACTCTTGTCTTTATGGGATGACCAAGATTGCATTGACCCACAGAGACGGGCTCGATTTGATTTTCCACTGATTGGTTCAAAACCTTCGTCTTCAGACGAAAATTGCTTCAGCACGTAGCCCTGTGGGGCGTTGGTGCATGGATATCTTTTCCGGTTTACTGATCTTACAGAGATAGGCTTTAGCTGTTGAGTTTACGTCTTTTCGATCACGCTTATGCCTTTCAAACATCATGCTGCTCAACACCATAAGATACCGCCGCAGAAGTTCAGGGGGTGTTGTCACGTTAAGTTTCTCTGGCCGGAAAGACCAGGGGCTCGTAGATATTCATGCGACACTGGCCGCAATTTTCCATGCATCGAAAGCTTCGAGGCGATGGTAGCGAATTGTGTGTGCGGCTCGGCGACGAGATGGAACAGAGAAACAATTGCGCGTCGCTGAGTGCATGGAGACGAACCGTTGCAACGCTCCAGGTAACCGATGACTTTGCATGGTTGGCTCCCGTTTCCTAAACGGCAGATGGCTATTTTCGGCCCGATTATTGAGGCCCTTGTGCGACCAATGGTCAAGGCCGGGTGCCACTTCTGCCTTTGCTGCACCGTAGGAGCGGAGCTTATCGGTGAT